>Ga0335085_10011582_pt1 | contig 13069 bp, 8 predicted proteins | sample Lox_Sample_45_FD_206712 | JGI IMG/M metagenome (GOLD analysis project Ga0335085, IMG submission 206712) | Soil microbial communities from Loxahatchee National Wildlife Refuge, Florida, United States - Lox_Sample_4.5 | ecosystem: Environmental > Terrestrial > Soil > Wetlands | place: USA: Florida...
TTGTGGAGCTTGCAGGAAGGGGAGCCTCGCTGGATGAACTGGTCGCCTTCTGTCACAAGGCTGGCATACCGGGACGCCGCAAGAAGTTTTGGGGCACGTCTACGTGGTACGCGCTACTACAACCAAGTGTCCTGATGCAGTACTGCGGATATGGCGTTTGGAACGTGCGCGACAAGCAGGGCCGCGAGCGCCCGCCGTCGGATTGGGTGATCGTAGAGAACGCACACCCTGCCCTCATCAGTGAGGCACAAGCAATACAGATCATGGAAGCCCGGCGTGCCAACGGCAAGAAGGGGCTTGCGTCTCGAAGCTCACGCGCGCGGGCGTCTGAGTACCTGCTAAGCGGCGGCCTGTTCAAGTGCGCGCGGTGCGGTCAGAACATGATTGGGTTCCACACCCAAAGCGGCTATTACTATGTCTGTGGCTCGCAGCCGTATCGCAAGGGCATGGGTTGTGGCCCCGGCGTGTACGTCCCGCAGAAACAGGTGGAGGCTCAGGTCCTGAGCGGCGTTGCGAGTGTACTGGGCGGATGCTCCGACCCAAAGGGATTCACGTCCAAGGTCAATGCAGAGCTGCGCCGCCTATGGGAGGACTCCACCGGCTACCGGCCCGATGCCGTGGCCCAGATAGCGGCCGTGGACCGGAAGATCGCCAACATCCGCCAAGCTGTGGAAGACGGATTGGGTGATGCCGCGTGGGCGAACGCCCGACTAGCGACGCTGTGTAGGGAACGCACGGAACTTGCCGCAGCCCTGGGCCGGACGGGCGCGCCTCCGAAAATCGAGACGCGCGCGGCAATGGAGTACCGGCGGAATCTGGACAAACTGTTCAGGCAAGGGGAGCCCGCCGAGCGCAAGCGTTTCCTGAGAGACTGCGTTCAGGAGGTGAGATTGATACCGGAAACCCTGGAAGTGGCGATCCGCTACCGCCTCCCGGAAACCGTTATGAATGGAGTGGTTGCGGGGGGTGGATTTGAACCACCGACCTTTGGGTTATGAGCCCAAAACTAGAATTACCCTCAGTTCCCCTCCATTGCCCTCGATTCCCCAAAAGTAGTGATTTCATTGCCCTGGGTTGCCCTCAGTTTGGTAACAAAATTGGTGACAGTTGCCCTGCATTGCCCTCGGTTGCCCAGCCAATTGGTGACACAATTGGTGACGAGTTTCCTCTGCGTGTTTGGCCTCAACGGATGCAAGCTAGCTTTCATGCAGGCTCCAGTATGGTATTTGGTTCAGTTCTGTCAAGCCGATCTCATCTCAGGCGTCTCGAGGCCTCAGCGCATGCGTCCAAAAGACAACTGCGTCTTCATCTCGGCCGGAACGCCTTTTCAATAGTGGCCATGGCAAGGAACAGTCGGTTGGGGTGATCAAGCAACGGCATGAACTCATGGTGCAGGTAGAAGGAACGGGCGGCGTCATCCAATGCGTCGACGACTACCCCCACTGACGCAACTTCCGCCGTGTTTCGCCAGCTCCGGTGCAACGCGTCCATCAGGAGAAGTCTCCCAAGCCTTCTGCCGCGGGCGGCACCGCTGACGGCCAATCTGCCCAGGAGCGTGGCCGGGATGAGCGGATAACGCGGCAGCCGCTTGCTGATTGCGTTCGGGAGAACGTCGAGCCGAATAGCGTATGCGGAAAGGGTGTAGTAGCCGAGAATGGAACCGCTGGTATTAACCAGGACGAACGGCGTGGCGACCCTCCGCTTCGCGTCCTGTCCAGCCTGATGGTGAAAGTACTGATCGAGTTCTGTAACGCCCGAGTAAAACGCACTGCGATCGTGTGAGGGACCCAGCGGCTCGATCTGATAATCAGGTTCAGCCGGCACGCGTCACCGCTTGGCAATCTTCTCGCGGTACTCCCGAGCGGCACGTCGCAGGGCCGAACTTGGACGAGCCGGGTTCAGGATGGCGTCCGCGAACGCCTCGGTTTCACGTGCCGTCAAAACCAACATGGCGCGATCTTCGATCGTCCGCTCTGCAGCGGCTTCGGCGCTATGGAGTACGAAATCGGTCATTGTGCGTCCCTCCAAATCGGCCGCTCGCTGGATTAGAACCTTTTGATCCTCATTCAGGCGGGCGTCGAACCGATACGTCTTCGCCGGCGGGACCCGCCGCGCTTGGCTCCGGCTTGCTCTTGCGGTCTGTCGCATTGTGTTTTTGGGCTCCTCATACAGTGTACGGCAAATCTCCGTACTGAGGCCAGTCGTGTCCCGGCTGTGAGGGTTTGTGTCTGTCGGAAGTATCGAACTAAATGAGAACCAGGGGTTTGCGTCTCCTCCGTCGAGTTTTCCGCCTAGGCACCAGGCCCAAAGTAGAAGCGCTGTTGAGCCGGGCGCGGCCAGATCTAAAGCCAGGCGGGATTCAAAATCACGACAATTTCAATCAGGCGTCATCTGGAGCGCCAGTCATTTCATCGCGTTGCCGGGATCCCAGATCGTTACTTCGATGGCGCGCTCCCTCGTCGGGTCCGCCGCCCAGTAGTAGGCCGTCACAAGTTTACCGTCCGCCCGTTGCACCGTGCGGGTGTATCCGATGTCCCACGCGCCCGCATTCCCGCGAAGCACGATTTCCTTGCCCCACGTCCTACCTCCGTCTGCGCTGAGGCGGCCCCGGATTTCGAACGGTGCCGATCGGTGGCCGTAAGTAATAGCCAGCCGGCCGTCCCGCAGGCGGGCCAGGCTCGGCGGATTTCCGCTGTGGTCGCCGGTGTCGGGCGCAGGCCGGTTCAGGTATTGCCAGCTCTTTCCATCGTCGTGCGAAGCATAAGCGTCAATCCAGTTCGGGCCCTTTCTCTGGGAATCCTCGTGCCGCACCGTGGTGACCAGATCGGTTTTTGAGAACCTTATCGTGGAAGGCATGATCGTGAATCCCGCACCGGGATCGGGAGCAGTCCAGGCAACAAATTCCCAATGCAGGCCGCCGTCCTTAGTTTGCGCCATGAAAGTGCGCCCTTCACCGCCAGCCGCCTTGGCGGCCGTCAGGAAGACCATGGCGTCACGCTTACCGTTGACCAGGTAGTCGGTTCGCGCCATGATCGCCCGCTGGCTCAATAACGGAAAGTTAAACGGCCCCTTCCAATTCCTGCCGCGATCGTATGAATAGAAAAACCAGGACCGGCCCTTCTGCGCATCCGTCATGCGGAAGGTCATGCAGAATCCCGGCTGCAGAAAATCAATCGCCGCGGCCAGGTCGGAGGCTTTACCACCCGGCCCCGCCGCCGTGTACATCCCCGCGGGCGGCACCAGGGATGGCGTCGGCTCGATGCCCCAGGTTTCGCCGCCATCCACGCTGCGGGCCAGATACGGTTCCTCCGGCCTGCTCCGGTCGTAGGGATGCCGGTCCGGGCCGCTCCACTGGAAGTATGCAGCGCTGAACCCGACAACGATTTCGTTGCCCCATGACCACACCCCATGATTGGCCGGCCACCCACCGTAACGGCCCGGCTGGCTGTACACCGTCACGTGCCGGACTACCTCCGGCGCATCGGCACAGGAGGCGCCGCCCGCGAAGACCGCTGCGCACCAAACCGCCAGCACGAATCGATTCATACGCTCATCCCCTCTTCAGCAGCCACACTTCAGCCAGGCGGGAGCGGTTTCGCCAGTTGAGGTTGCCTTCATCCGCCGGCCGGTCCCATGTGAGCACCAACCTTCCGCCCTTCGAGAATTCAGAATCCACCGGGAACTCCTTTTTCTGGCCGATTTCCCTGCCGTCGAACGATGGGGTCACGCGTTCGCCGTTGATGCGCAGCAGGGCCTGCCCGTAACCGGTGGACTGCACCACGTACCTGCCATCCGCCGGCAAACCCTCGTACACCATGGCGATGGGCCACATGGTCACCTGCCACGAAAGTCGCGCGCGGCTCATTCCCTGGTCCCACCACCAGAACATCGTTCCCGGTTCGCTGATCGAACTAGGAGACGCCGCGCTGATGTCGGCGCGTACCACATGGGGCGACTTGGACAGATTTCCCGGATTGTCGTAGAAACTGCCCGGGCCCGGATTTTCCCACATGGCGATTTCGCGGAGACGCCGCCGCTTCTCTTCGTCCGAAGGCAGGGCGCGGACGTTCTTAAACTCGTCTTCCAGCCACCAGCGGTTGTTCAACGGGTAGTCCACAAAGTCCAGCACGGCGCCACGCTCCGCGCCGATGGCGTGGTACTTGGGAACGCTGGTTTGCAGGCCGATCGCACGGAACAGCCGCTCGCACAGATCGACAATCCGGGCGCGCACTTCGGGACTCTCGGGCTGATCTACCGCGCGGTTCAGCACCTGCATCGCGGCCGTCATGGCAATTTCCGGGTCGGCGGCGTCCGCCAGAATGCGGTTGGCTTCCGATTCCAGCCTGCCCTCGCGGATCAGGCGGCGGCGCACGTAGGCATCGTAGTTCGCCCGCAGCAGACACATCTGCCAGCGCCAGTTGCCAGCCAGTTGCGGGGCCTTCCGTTCCAGTTCCCGCCACGCGAGCAAAGTGGGTTCCACCGCTCCATTGTCAACCAGCGAACCGTGCCAGTTTCGTTCGAGCGCCAGGATCGCGTCGGCGGCCTCGACGGCAATCGTGGGCTGGAAGTAGACGCGGGCGTAGTCGATCAGGATATCGCGTACTGCCAGACCAGGATCCCAACCAAGCGCGCTGAACACCGTCTTGTTGATATCGTCGTGAACTCCGTCAGAATAGGAGATGAAACCGTCGCTGTATGGGGCATAGCGATTATGGATGGCGGCAAACTCAGCCGGGCGCGGGTTGACGGCCTCGCGGCCGAGTGTAAGCGCGTATGCCTGATCCCACTGCGGAACTTCGTATTGGCAGAGCTTGTTGTGCGTCAGGTCGGGGTATAGCCGCAACCGGTACGGTTTCGGGAGACGCTGCCGCGTTGGAGCGGCCGGTGGGCTCGAGGGGCCTGCTACCAGGCCCGCGAACCAGGTCGGCGCCGCGCGCTCGATGTACCGGTAGATGAAATCGATCTGCGTTGCATTGAACCACTGAAGCGAAATCCAGATCCGCGCCGATGGTTGGAGCGGCAGCATGCGGCGGCTCAAGTCCTCGAGAAATGGCAGCACCAGTTCGGGCGGATTATTGCCAGGGTCGCCGCCCGGAAAAAAGATGCCCGCCACCGGGCAGTCCCGGAACAACTCCTCGCATCGGTCCAGCAGTTTCGTGCGCTCGGCAACTGCATTCAGATCAAACTCGGCGGGCAGCCAGAGCCAGTAGTCCAGTCCGTAGCGGTGACAGATTTCGCCGATCGCCTTGTTCATCTGGCGCCGGCCAACTTTCATCACCGGCGTGGGCCTCGCATCCTGGAAGGGGATGCCCTCTATGCTGTTGGCGCCGAAAAAAGTAAGTTCCCGAATGTACTTCTCGAACTGTGCAACATCCCAGGCGTCGTACGAATTGGCCTGCGCCCGATAGCCGAGTTGATGGCCACGGATGGGATATGCGGGAGCAGTCGCGATGTCGGCCGGAGCGCCAAGCCACAGGTCGCCCTGTGACCAGTCGAGTTCGCGCAGCAGGCGGCCCGCACCAAACAGGGCGCCGCGCGCGTCCGCACCGGCAATCCATACGACCGGCCAGGCCGCTGCCGGTTCCGCCAACAGACGATAGCCCTCGGCTCGGGCTTCGGCGCCGCCGGGCCGCACCGGGATCGGGCGCTTCCATCCCGCCACCTGCCGTTCGGAGGTGATCGCGATCACCGGCCCGCTCGCCGGCCAAATAGTGGAGATGGGCAAACGGAGTCCAGAGCGGTTCGCAATCTCGTCCACGAGCATGGCTGCCGCGGTGCGTTCCGCGTTAGGCAAGTCTCCCGGGCGCACGACCACAGTGGCTCGCCGCAGATCGATGCGACCCGCACGGCCGGTTTGAGCTCGCGCTTCGCCCTCCAGCAACGCGGCGGATCCTGTCAGACACCCGGACTTCAGGAAATGCCGTCGATTCACGCTTAACGTCTCATCAGCCAGATTTCGGCAACCGCGTTGCCCCGCCCGGCGCCTCCGGTAGCGGGCTCGCGAAACACACTAAGGTTGAGAACTCCCTCCGCCGTAGCCTCGGCCGGAACATCGAATTCCAGCGGTTCAAAAGGCATTGGACGTTGCAGCCATCCGTGCACCTCGTAGCGGTCGCCGGCAACCATGCGCAGCTTCGGACGGATGTTATCGCCGGCATAGACGACGCGTACTTTGTAGAGCGCCTTCGGATCCAGCCCCTCATATCGCATCTTTACCGGTGAATCGTACAGACCTTCGGTGACGGTCACCCACGACAGCGGATAGTGCATGTAGCTTTGATCCTGCCCCTCCACGTCGCCCATCCCGCGGATGCTGAACCCGGTCATCGGTGAGCGCAGGAACATCGGATCGTTGGGATAGGTTTCTCCCTGGACCAGATGCGGCTGGCGCGATGGATTCCCCAAGTCGTCGTAGAAGCCTCCCGGACCGGGGTCGGTCCAGTTCACGATACCGGCGATCTCCCTCAGGCGCGCCGGCTCGTCGGGGATTCTCGCGATCGCGGCGAGCCGGTCCGTGAGCCACACGCGATTGGTCACCGGTGCGTCCACCGCGTCCAGATTGGCGCCGCGGCCCAAGGCCAGCGCCTGGTACTTCGGCACGCTCAACTGGGCGTGGATGCTCTGGTACATCGCCTCGGCCAGTTCAAAGATGCGCTGCCGTTTATCCTGCGATACCGGCGCAGTGAGGGCGCGGCTGACTATTTCTTGGGCGGTTTGCACCGCGAGCAGGGATCCGGTCCGCTCCGCGCCGCGCAGCTTTTCCATTGCCTGCATCTCCAGACTGGTTTCGTAGATGAGCCGGTCGCGAACGTAAGAATCGTAGCAGGCCCGGTAGAGCGCCTGTTGAAACCGCCAGTTCAGTTTCACCTGCGGGGAAGCGCGCTTCTCCATGTCGCGGAAAACCTGGTAGGTTGTGTCCACGTTCTCATTGGCAATGAGGGGACCCACCCAGTTTCGCTCGAGGGCCATCAGGCCTTGCGCGAATGTGTCACGGTACGGTTCGCCGATAAAATACCGGCTGAACTCACGCAGGATCTGAATCACCGGGACATCCGGGTTCCAGCCAAGGCCGCTCCAAATGAACTTGTTGACGTCGTCGTTCACTCCCTCCGAGTAAGTCAGGAAGCCGATCCCTATGTCCATGTAGCGGCGAAAAATGTCGCGTTCCTGGGTGGGGCGCGGGTTCGGACCTTCGCGGCCTTCCGTGACCGCAAAGGCCACGTCCCAGTCCGGAACCGCGAATTGCGCCTGCGTACTGTGCGTGATGTCGGGATAATGCCGGATCGGATATTTCCGGGGAATACGCGCGGCCAGCGTGGGGATGTCGTCACGCGTTTGCGGCCCGTAAACGATGCCGCCCAGCCACGCCGGTTCCGACTTCATGAGGCCGTAGAATTCCTCGATCCATTCCTTGCTGAAGCTCTGCGGCGACATCCACATCTGCGCCTTCGGATGATATTTGCGGAGCAGCGTGGTCTGTTTTTCCAGCAGGGCGAACAGGTACTTGGGCTGGGTGTGACCGGGGTCGCCGCCGGGGACAAACACGTAGTCGATGCGCGGAAGCCGGCGATATACCTGCTCCCATTCCTTTAACGCGGACTCCACCGTAGCCGGATCGGAGTAGTCCTTGTCCATCGCCGGATACCAGATCCATACATCCAGCCCGTACCGGTCGCAGATTCGCGACACTTCCTCCATCATTTCGATCTTAGGGAGCGGAAAGTGCGGGCTCTCATCGGCGTCGTCCGAACGCGGCGGTATCAGCTCGATGGAATTCGTGCCGAAAATCGCCAGGTCGCGAATGTACTGGTCGTACATCTCCACCGTGAACGCATCGTAGGCATTCACCTTGGGCCGGTATCCGAGTTGATGGCCGCGCAGTTTCAGCCGGGGCGCAGTCGCCGCCCGCAGTTGATCTTCCACCTGCAAAACATGCCCGCGCTCCATACGCAGGTTGCGCAGCAGAAACCCGACGCCGAACAGCATGCCGCGCGCATCGTTGCCGGCCACCACCACGTTCCCATCGACAACCTGGACGCGGAAGCCTTCGTCGCCGCGCGGCGCGGCCGTCAACCGGCCCAGGGCCGCTCCCGCAATTCCCGCGAGTTTCGCTGAAGTCCCCACGATTATCGCGGGCGTACCGGCGGGGGGCATGGCGGCTTGCACCGCGAGGGTCATCTGGGTCCGCTTTCGGACTTCTTCCACCAGGACGGAAACCGCGGTCTGCTCCGGCGGCGTCAGGTTCTGGGGCGCCACCACCACGGAATTCTTCAGGTCCAGCGCCGGCAGTTGCGTGCATACGCCGAACAGGCCGATCAAGCTCGAAAACATTCGCCGTCGCATGGATGTGTTCCCCTTATGAAACGTCTATACTCTACAAGTCCGCGATGGGGTGGCCCAGCGCGGCTTCGCGCTCCCTTTCGTCATATTCGCGCAGCCGTTCTTCCTTGCTGAGCCGTATATGCTCGCCCAGCAGCCGGGTAGCCCCCGGCAGGTCCCGACGCACGACCGCGGCCAGAATCTCGCTGTGGTACCGATGAATTTGCGTTAACTGCGCCATGTCGTGACCCTTCCGCCGGATGGCGAAAACATTCAGCAAAACGCGCGTGTCCACGACCGCCTTCAAGATCCTGGAATTCGCCGCCGCCCGCACCAGCCGGGTGTGAAACTGCAGGTCCATCCGGATGAACCGGCGCATTCCGCCGGCGTTCAGTTGGCGGTCTTTGGATCGCGCCAACTCGTTGCGCAGCACCAGGACGTCGTTGACCACAGTTTCCAGGGCTTCCAATTCCGTTCGGCCGAGCTCGTGAGCGGCCGCCTTACCGACCGCGTACACTTCAAGAGCCTCGCGGAGCTCGTAAAGTTCCGCAATGTCCCGGCGCGAAAAATCCACCACGACGCTCCCGCCCGAGGGAGACTGCCGGAGGAAACCCTCTCCCGTCAAGCGGCGGATGGCTTCCCGCAGTGGCCCGCGGCTATTGCCCAACTCACGCGCAATGGAAACTTCCGAAAGGGGTGTGCCCGGGGCAAGCTCGCCGGAAAGGATCCTTCCCCGAAGGTGAGAATACGCTTTCTCTTGAATCGACTGGGGTGCTTTCAGGGTTTTCATGTCAGCACACTGTTGACAGGGGCCGACATAGAGCATACAATCCCTTGCAGTCCGATGCAAGAAAGAAGCCGGCCCGAAGGCCGGCGGTCAACGGGACGCGAGTTACGAGCCGTTCCCGCGGCGAGAGGAGTCTTTCCATGACAACTGCGTTCATGCGCGGGCTGCTGATGGTTGTGCTGGCCGCCCCGTCCGCTTTTTCCCAGAGCATTTACGGTTCCTTCACCGGCATTGTTACCGATTCGAGCGGCAGCGTGGTGCCCAATGCGCAGGTCACGGCGCGCAACACGGGAACTGCCGCCGTCTTCACAAGCCGTTCGGACGGTGAAGGCACATTTTGGATTCGCAACCTGCCGGTCGGCGTGTACGACATCACGGGCGAACTGAGCGGGTTTCAAAAATTCGAGGTGCCGGGAGTCCGTGTGCAGGTGGATGAAGTGGTCCGCGTGGACATGAAACTGAGTATCGGAGCGGCAACGGAAACGGTGACCGTAGCCGGCGTAGGGTCGGTTGTGGACACCACCACCGCGACACTCAAGGCGGTGGTGGATCAACAGCGCATCGAGGAACTTCCGCTGAACGGCCGCAACGCCGCACAGTTGATGCGCCTGGTTGCGGGCGTGACCAACGATCCGAATGCCGGCGTGACCTCGGGCACCACGTACCCGGGAACCAATCCGGTGTCGGTGAACGGCAACCGTTCGAACAACACGAATTACATCCTGGACGGCGCGCAGAACAACGATATTTACTCGAACGCGCCGAATCCGCTGCCCAATCCGGACGCGCTCCAGGAATTCTCGGTGCAAACCAATAACTTCAGCGCCGAGTTCGGGCGCCAGTCCGGCGGAATCGTCAACGCGGTGACCCGTTCCGGCACCAACGAATATCATGGCAGTCTCTTCGAGTATGTGCGCAACAACGCTTTGAACGCAGCCAACTTTTTTGCGCCGGTCGTGAATGGCGCGAAGCTCACCGACGGGCTGAAGCGCAACCAGTTCGGCGGAACGTGGGGAGGTCCGGCCAGCATTCCGAGGATTTACAAAGGCAAGGACCGGACGTTCTTCTTCTTCTCCTATCAGGGCACGCTCACGCGCCGCTCCCCGATCACGAATTCGATCATTGTCCCGACCGCGGCCCAGCGAACCGGCGATTTCTCGGGGCTCCTGCCCAAGACGATTCGCGATCCGTTGACCAACGCGCCCTATCCGGGCAACGTGATTCCGGCAAGCCAGTTCAATCCCATCAGCATGTACATCATCAACAACGCCCTGCCTCTTCCAACGTCGGGCAACAAGGTTTTTGTGGCGGTGCCCAACAATACCGACGACCATCAAGTCACGGTGCGCGGGGATCACTCATTCTCTGAGCGCAATCGCATTTCGGGCCGCTACTACAAGTCCTGGGCGAGCTCCCCCGCATTCCTCGACCAGAAGAACGTGCTGGCGCAAACCAGCGGCGGCGAGTGGTACAACGAGTCGGTTTCAGTGACGGACACGCACACCTTTTCCGTCAACCTGGTGAATCAGGCTTTGTTCAGTTTCAACCATACCGATGGCTCGTTTCTGCCGATTCAGCCTACCAAGAGCCTGGTGGACCTGGGCGCCCGGTATTACAACGATCCGATATACAAATGGCAAATCGCCGTGTCCGGCTATTTTTCCATCGACACGGCGGATACCAACCATTTTCCGCGGCGCGAGAGCCAATTTGTAGACACGCTGCGCTGGACGCACGGCAAGAACCAGATTACTTTCGGCGGCGATTTCAGCCGCGGCCACAACGATGCCATCAACAACTATCGGGCTAACGGACAATGGGCGTTCGGCGGCACGTCTTTATTCACCAACGACGGGTTGGCCGACTTCATGATTGGCCGCTACAATTCGCTGACGCAAGGCATGGGCGAGTATAAGAACACCAACGTCACGCACCTGGGTATGTTCTTCCAGGACTCGATTAAACTCACGCGCCGATTCACGATCGATGCCGGTGTACGATGGGAGCCCTTTTTCCCCTTCACCGACAACAACGGCAAACTGGCGGTCTGGAGTCCCGGGCAGCAGTCCCAGCGCTACGCCAATGCGCCGCTGGGCGTGCTCTACGTAGGCGACCCCGGGGTTCCCGACTCCGCCATTCCCCGTACCTGGCGCAACGTCGCGCCGCGGCTGGGATTCGCCTGGGATGTGATGGGCGACGGCAAAACCTCGGTTCGCGGCGGGTACGGAGTGTTCTACGACTATCCGAATTCGATCAGCACGAATTCGCAAGCCGACCAGGCGCCGTTTGGAACCGTAATCACCACATTTGGGAATATCAACAACAGCTTCACGGATCCTTACGCGGGAACGACAAATCCGTTCCCGGGGTCGTTGAACCCACCCACGAACGCGATCTTTCCCCAATTCTCGACGCAGTTTGTCTATGCCGGCGACTTCCGAAATCCGTATGTCCAGTCCTGGAACCTGACCGTAGAGCGCCAACTGGTGGCGGGCTTCGTGCTGCGGACGTCCTATGCCGGATCGAAAGGAACGCGCCTGGCGGCTCCACGTGAGTTGAATCCGGCGGTATTCGCTCCCGGCGCCACCACTGCTACTACCAATCAACGGCGGCCCTACCAGCCGGCCATGGGTTCCACTCCGATTCTGGAGTCGGTCGGGAACTCGACTTTCCATGCCCTTCAGACGACCATCGAGCGACGTTACCAAAAGGGGCTCACGGTGCTGGCCAACTTCCAGTACTCGAAAGCAATCGACGATTCGTCGGCGAACAAACAGAATGGCAACGTTCGCACCAACCCGTTCAATCAGCGTTTCGATAAAGGCCCGGCCGACTTCTACCGAAAGTACGTGTTCAACCTGAGTGGCCTGTATGAATTGCCGATCCATCCCGCGAAGCCGCTCACGCGTGCGCTGATCGGCGGCTGGAACCTGAACGCCATCGCGAGCCTGAATACGGGTGCGCCATTTACGGTTACCAGCGGCGTAGATAACGCGCTGAGCGGCGCGGGAGGACAGCGGGCAGACCTCGTGGGCGATCCGTACTTCACGGGCGACCGCAGTCACCAGGAGATCATCTCGCAGTACCTGAACGCCAGCGCATTCGCGGCCAACGCAATCAACACTTACGGCAACCTGGGGCGGAACATATTTATCGGTCCGGGATTTGCCACTTTGGACCTGGGCGTGGTCAAAGACTTCGCTCCGCAGGAACGGTTCAAGGCGCAGTTGCGCTTTGAAATGTTCAACTCGCTGAACCACGCGAATTTCTCAAATCCGGCGGCTACGCGGACCAGCGGAACGTTCATGCAAATTACCAGCGCCAACGATCCGCGCATCCTGCAACTCGCGCTGCGCTTCGGGTTCTGACCGCGCTTGCCCGCTGGCTCAGAGCGTAGGGAGCGGCTCGATTCGTCGTGGGGCAATGATGAAATTGACCCGCCCGTTTAGGGGCATCATTCCGCCGGTATTGACACCTCTGGCCAATCGGGACCAGTTGGACGGGAGTGCATTCGACCGGCTGCTGAACTATCTCATTGAGGGCGGTTCGAGCGCCTTGTTCGTGTTGGGGAGTACCGGTGAATCGCCGGGACTCAGCGCTAGACTGCGACGCGAGGTGATCGACTGCGCGTGTGCGACCGTCGGTGAGCGTGTTCCCCTGCTGGTAGGGATCACTGACACGGCGTTCGCGGAGTCGCTCCTATTGGCCGAGTACGCAGCCAAGGCCGGCGCATCGGCGCTGGTATTGTCGCCGCCCTATTACTTCAACCTCAGCCAGTCGGCTTTCCGTGGCTACCTGGAGAGGCTGGTGCCGCTGTTGCCTCTGCCGGTTTATCTCTACAACATTCCGAGCCTGACGAAACTGATGATTGCTCCGGAGACCGTGCTGGCTGCGGCTCAAATGCCCAATGTATACGGCTTGAAAGACAGTTCGGGTAACGTTGACTACTTCGCCAGGGTGCAG
>Ga0335085_10011583_pt1 | contig 13069 bp, 10 predicted proteins | sample Lox_Sample_45_FD_206712 | JGI IMG/M metagenome (GOLD analysis project Ga0335085, IMG submission 206712) | Soil microbial communities from Loxahatchee National Wildlife Refuge, Florida, United States - Lox_Sample_4.5 | ecosystem: Environmental > Terrestrial > Soil > Wetlands | place: USA...
GGCGGGGAGATCGGTCAGGACACGGTCCAATGCCTCCCGGGTGGGGGGCGCCTCCCAGCCGTTCGGGTCGTACCCGTGACCCAGGAGCCATCCATCACGCGCCCCAGGCCTCGCCGCCTCCACCCGCTGGAGCGCCTCGGCCCGCGTCCGGCAGCCGGCCAGATTCACCCGCCCCCGACCCACCGCCCACTCGGCGAAGTGGGTATGGCCGTCGACGAACCCGGGCGTGACCAGTGCGTCGGGGAGCTCGACCAGGGCGGGCGGGGGCCCTCCGGCCACCGTGGCGGCGGCCCGGATGTCTGCGAAGGTGCCGACGGCCCGGATCAGCCCGCCCCGCCACCACAGGGAATCAGCTCCCGCGGTGGACGATCCGGCGACTGAGCGCGCCCTGAGGATGGTCGAAGGTGGATCTTGGATCTGGGTTTTCAACATTCCTTCCAGGTGGCCCGGGTGTGGATAACCCGGAAGTAGTCTGGACCGTCACGCGAGGGGCGTGACGCCCCCCTTCCTTCACGCTAAGTGCTTGTCGACCAGGAAGGTGGCGAGGTATCCCTCAGGTGATTTGTCAGCAAAGCGGGCTTGGAATCGGCCTGCATAAAGATACGCACACGCGCATACCGCTACCGGACGACTTCGATTTGGCGGCCTTCCAGCCGCCGGCGGTACTCCTCGAGCACGTGAATGGTGCGCTGGATGGCCGATGCGGGCATCCCCTCGATGGTGCGGGCCGCCAGCCGGCGCTCGAGCTGACCGACGCGCAGCAGCACCTCCAACCCGTGGCGGGTGAGGGTGACGCGGATCCCCCGGTCGTCGTCCGGATCGGGGGTGGTCTCCACCAGGCCCTTGGCCTCGAGACGCTGCATGAACGTGGTCGCCGCGGCCCGGGAGATACCCAGGGCGACGGCGACATCGCGGGGCCGGGCACCGTCCGGTCCGGCCTGATCGACGGCGTAGAGGGCCGTGTGGGCGCGGTGGGAGAGCCCGTAGGAGCGGAAGGCACGGTCGCCGGCCCGCTGCACCGCCGCCTGGGCCGCGGCCACCGCGTCCGTGAGCTGGAGGGCCAGCTCCGAGCGGTCGCTCAAGAGGGAGTCACGGCAGTGCCGTTAGCGAACGTTAACATATTGACTGTTAATATACTAACGAGATACCCGTGATCCCGCAAGCCCCCGCACGCCCCCGCCCCGCCTAGATTCCCGCCCTATGCTCCGGGTCCAGGGTCTCACCCGTCTGTACGACCGGCTCGTCGCGGTGGAGGACCTCTCGTTCACGGTGGCCCCGGGAGAGGTCCTGGGCCTCGTGGGTCCGAACGGAGCGGGCAAGACCACGACCCTCCGCTCCCTGTGCGGGGTGATCACCCCCACCCGGGGCAGCATCGAGGTCGGGGGATTCGACCTCGCGCGGGACCCCGTCCGGGCCAAGCGGCAGATCGCCTTCATGCCGGACGAGCCCCAGCTCTTCGACTACCTCACGGTGGTCGAGCACCTCCGGTTCACCGCCCGGCTGTACGGGGTGCCGGACCCCGACACCCGGATCCCTCCCCTGCTCCGGGAGCTCGAGCTGGAGGAGAAGGCCGACGCCCTCCCCACGGAGCTGTCCCGGGGGATGCGCCAGAAGCTCGTGATCGCCTGCGGCCTGATTCACGACCCCCGGGCCCTCGTGTTCGACGAGCCCCTCACCGGCCTCGATCCCGCCGGGATCCGGAAAATGAAGTTGACCATCGTGGAGCGGGCCCGGCAGGGGGCGGCGGTGGTCCTGTCCTCGCACCTGCTCCACCTGGTCGAGGAGATCTGCACGCGGGTGCTCATCCTGCAACGGGGCCGGGCAGTGGCCCTCGGCACCCTCGAGGAGATCCTGTCCGGCCGCCCGGACCTCCGCGGCCGGAGCCTCGAGGACATCTTCCTGGCCCTGACCGGCGGGTGATCGGCGCGGCGTGGTACCTCACGCGGCGGTCCCTGGCCAACTCCGCCCGGGCGCGGATGCGCCGCCTCCGCCAGCCGAAGTACGCGGCCGCCTTCGCCGCCGGCGCGCTCTACCTCTGGCTGATGTTCCTGCGCCAGGGCAGCCCCGGCACCGCCGTCAGCCTCCTGGCCCCGGAGACCCGGGAGACGATGGCCGTGCTCGTGGAAGTCGTCGTGCTCCTCGTGACCTGGACCGCGAGCACGACCGAGTCACCCTTCCCGTTCACCCTCGCCGAAACGCAGTTCCTGTTCGCGGCCCCCCTGACGCGCCGCCAGGTCATGCTCTTCAAGATCTTCCGGTCCCAGGTGGCGCTGGCCACCTCGGCCGTGATCACGGTGTTCCTGCTCCGCCGGGGGGCCTGGGGACTCGCCACCGTCACCCACGCCCTCGGGCTCTGGCTGGCCTACGCCACGCTCAACCTGAACTCGGCGGGCATGGGGCTGCTCCGGCTCTCGCTCGCCCAGCACGGCGTCGTGGGCGCGCGGCGGCGCCTCGGCACCCTGCTGGTCCTCGGAGCGGGGCTGGGCGGCGCCTGGTGGGTGGCGCGGCGGGACCTTCCGGGCATCGAAACGGCGTTCGCCCACGGGTTCGGCGCGGGACTCGAGGCGCTCACCACGGCCCTGCACTCGGGACCGGGCGCCGTGCTCTCGTGGCCGCTGCGCGCCGTGGCGGACCCCCTGCTGGCGCGGACGCCCGGAGAGCTGGTCGCCGCCCTGCCCCCCGCCCTCCTGATCTTCGGGCTGCACGTCTGGTGGGTGGTGGGGTCGTCCCTGGCGTTCGAGGAGGCCGCCACGGACGCGGCGGTACGCCGCGCCGGCCTGCTCGCCGGCATCCGGCAGGGCCGCGGCTGGACCCGGCCCCGCGACACCCGGACGCACCCGCTCACGTCGTCCCGCCTGGCGCCCGCCGGCGGCCCCGAAGGCGCGTTCGTGTGGAAGAACGTCCTGGGCGTGCGGCGCGAGTTCAGCCCGCGCTCGCTCATCGTCATCGTCATCGCCACGGTGGGGGGCGTCGCCTCGCTCCGGGGCGGCCACCTGCCGGCATCCGAGGCGCTCGGGGCCATCCTGCTCTTCGCCGCCGGGCTCGTCACGCTCCTCGGGCCGATCGCGCTGCGGTTCGACCTCCGCCGCGACCTCGAGCTGCTCGAGGTCCTGAAGACCTATCCGGTCCGGGGGCGGGCGGTGATCGCCGGCGAGGCGGGGGCCCTGCTCCTCACGCTGTCCGCCGCCGCGGGAGCGCTGGTGACCGCCGCGTTCCTGGTCACGCTCACGGACGCCGCGCTCCCGGACCTCTCCGACCGCGCGGCCATCCTGGCCGCCCTCCTGACGACCATCCCGTCGGTGATCGCCGTGTTCCTCCTGGTGCAGAACGCCGCGGTGCTCGTGTTCCCCGCGTGGGTGACGGTCGGCCCCCAGCGGGCCGCGGGGCTCGAGGCCACGGGCCAGCGGATGCTCCTCACGCTGGGCTCTCTGCTCGCTCTCGCCGTCGCGCTCGTGCCCGCGACCGCGGCGATCCTCGGCATCTCCTGGGGGCTGGGGCGGGCGGGGTTGGACGGGCCGTGGGGCATGACGGCGGGCGTGGCGGGCGGGGCGGCGGTGATCGGCGGGGAGTGCTGGTTCGCGGTGCAGCTCTTGGGCGGGGTGTTCGACCGGATGGATCCGTCGTCGGCGGGGATTCCCTAACAGAGCTCGGTCCAGTCGACTTCCGAGGTCGCTCCGCAGCGCTCGCACTCGAGCTGGTGGGGGCGGCCGCTGAAGTCCTGGCGCTCCGAGCAGCGGGGGCAGACGGCGTAGGTGGTGACCAGGTCGCGGCCCTGCCCCCCGAGCGTGGGGCGCAGGACGCCCGTGCGGACCACGATGCTCCAGCGGCGGGGCTCGTCCTGACGCACCCGGACGTCGTGCATCGAGAGCCGCACGCGGCGGTTCTGGACGGCCACGACCACCGCGTCGTCGCCCGCCGTTTCCACGATGGGGTACCACGCGCCGCGCCGCAGCGTGTCGGCGATCCGGTCGGTGCAGCGCGCCCAGCCGAGTTGTGCCATGAGGCGTTCTCCCGTCGTCACAAGATAGCCCGTTCCGCTAGATTCCGTTATGCGACCCATCGGACGGCTGGTCCTGCTCCAGGTCCAGCGCGCTTCCCTCAAGCGCGGGGAGCGGCCGAACCGGGTGTACGACCCCGCCCCGCTGCTCCCGGTTCCCCGGGCGGCGGTGACGCCCGACGGGGTGCTCGGCTACGACCGGGACGGCTGGGTCGTGGACGTGCATCATCGGACCCATCCCCATACCAAGAATGAAGACGGCCTGCACGGGGTGTCCCTCGGCTTCACGGCGCACTACGGCGCGATGGCCGGGCAGTTCGGACCGCGGATGACGCTGGGTTGCGCGGGCGAGAACCTGATCGCCGAGAGCGCGGGGCGGGTGGCCGTGTCGGACCTCGCCGCGGGGGTGGTCGTCACGGGCCCGGACGGCACCGAGCGGGTGCGGCTCGAGCTGCTCAAAGCCGCCGAGCCGTGCCGGCCCTTCACCGGCTGGGCGCTGGGCGGCGCGGTCGAGTCCGCGGTGATGAAGGAGCACCTGCAGTTCCTCTTCGACGGCATGCGGGGGTTCTACCTGCGGGCGCTGGGGAGCGGCGTGGTGGAAGTGGGAGATCTCGTGCAGGCGGTCTAGGTGCCAGGGGCCAGGTGCGGAAACACGAAAGGGGCGCTTCGCCGGGAAGCTCCCCTTGTTGTTTTTCCCGGACCCCGGACCCCTGATCCCTGCCGTTCTAGCTCAGCTCATCCCACGCGACGGTGGCCCGCTGGTGACAGCGTTCGCAGGTCAGCTCCGCGGGGCGCGCCTCGAAGCCCTGGCGGTGCCGGCACGCCGGACAGACGCCGTAGGTCAGCGGGAACTCGCGGCCGAGGCGCCGGAGAATGGCGGGCTCACAGTGGACCACGCTCCAGCGCTCGGGGGGATGGTAGCGGAGCTCGAGGAAGCGGCGGTCGACGGGCACGTTCTGGCGGTTGACGTCGAGCACGACGATGCTGCTCGAGGAGATGCGGACCACGGGATACCAGGCGCCCCGGCGGAGCGCGTACGCGCCGGACGGGCCGACGCGGGCCCAGCCCTTGGGCTGGAGCCGGGTGGGAGCGATGGCGGTCATCCCCTACGATGCGACCGCCACCCGTCCCGCGTGGTGACGGACCTCACATCCTTCCGGGACGCCGGGTCAGCCGCACTCGCTGAAGCCGCAGACGTGGCACTTGGCGCAGCCTTCGATGAACGCCAGCTGGGACCCGCAGTCCGGGCAGGCGCCGATGAAGTCCTGCGCGCCGTCGCTCTCGCGCACGCTCTCGAGCCCGTCCGACTCGCGCACCACCTCGCGGGCCGGGACGGGGGCGGCGCCGTGGCCGGCGAGGAGATCCTGCTGGACCCCCTGCTTCTCCTGCATCCACTTCTCGATGGCGATGCCGATCGCGTCCGGTACGGACATCACCTTGTTGGGTCCCAGTCCCACGACGCGGTCGGAGGAGATGCCGCGGAGCTGGCGGTGGATCTCCTTCATCGGGATGCCCGAGCGCAGGGAGAGCGAGATGAGGCGTCCCATCGCCTCGACGTCCGCCATCAGCGGGGCGCCGGCCTTGCCGAGGGAGACGAAGACCTCGAACGGCTGTCCCTTGTCGTCCTCGGTGATGGTGACGTACATCGTGCCGAGCGGCGTCTCGACCCGGCGGGTGGCGCCGCGCAGGAGGTCGGGGCGTGAGCGTTTCGCCCGGCGCTGGAGGTTCTCGGCCTCCGCGTCGTGCAGCTGGGCCCGGGTCCGCTCGAGCTCCGCTTCGAGCTCCGCGATCCGGCCCTGCATCTCGGCGGCCTGCGCGCGCGGGGCCTCCGCGGCCGCGCCGGACTCGGCGGCGCGCTCCTGCACCTTCTTCGCCGTGGAGCCGGTCGAGAGCACCTGGCCCTCCCGCGCCCCGTCCCGGTACACCGTCACGCCCTTGCAGCCCAGCCGGAAGGCGTCGCGGTAGATCTTCTCGACGTACTCCTCGGTGGCGTCGTGCGCGAAGTTGCAGGTCTTGGAGATCGCCGAGTCGGTGAACTCCTGGAAGGCGGCCTGCATCTGGATGTGCCACTCGGGCGTGACGTCGTGGGCGGTGACGAACACGCGCTGCCACTTCGCCGGCACCTCGTCGAAGTGGATGTGCCCCGCCTCGGCGATCTTCTGCATCAGCGCCGCGGAGTACCAGCCCTCGCGCTTCGCCACGGCCACGAACTGCTCGTTGACGTCGGGCATCAGCACGCCGGCCTGGTTCCGCAGGAACGCCACGGCGAACAGGGGCTCGATGCCGGACGAGCACCCCGCGATGATCGAGATCGTCCCGGTGGGCGCCACCGTGGTGAGGTTGCAGTTCCGCAGGCGGCGCATGGGGCGGATCCGCTCGCCGGCGGGCCCCCGGGCGCACGTGGCGTCGGGGCCCCAGATCGAGTGCTCCCACTCGGCGAACGCCCCGCGCCGCCCGGCCAGCTTCTCCGAGGCGGCGAGGGACTCCTCCTCGATGAAGGCCATCACCTCGCGGCCCAGCGCCACGCCCTCGTCCGAGTTGTAGGGCACGCCCAGCTCCACCAGCAGGTCGGCCCAGCCCATCACGCCCAGGCCCACGCGGCGGATCCGCTTGGCGAGCTCGTCGATCTCGGGCAGCGGGTACTTGTTGGCGTCGATGACGTTGTCGAGGAAGTGCGTGCAGAGATGGACCACGGTCCGCAGGCGGTCCCAGTCCACGGCGCCGTCCTTGACGAACAGCCCGAGGTTGATGGAGCCGAGGTTGCAGACGTCGTAGGGCAAGAGGGGCTGCTCGCCGCACGGATTGGTGGCCTCGTAGCTGCCGAGGCGCGGCACCGGGTTGTAATAGTTCGCGCGGTCGATGAAGTACACGCCGGGCTCGCCGGTCTGCCAGGCGCCGTGCACGATCTTCCGGAACACCTCGCGGGCGTCGAGCTGCCCCACCACCTGGTGCGAGCGGGGGTGGATCAGGTCGTACGTCGTCCCGGCCTCGACCGCCCGCATGAACGCGTCGGTCACCGCCACCGAGATGTTGAAGTTCGTCACCTGGGTCAGGTCTTCCTTGCAGGCGATGAACTCGAGGATGTCCGGGTGATCCACCCGCAGGATCCCCATGTTCGCGCCGCGGCGGGTGCCGCCCTGCTTCACGACGTCGGTCGAGGCGTCGTAGAGCTTCATGAACGAGACGGGGCCCGAGGCCACGCCCATGGTCGACCGCACCACGTCGTTCTTGGGACGGAGCCGCGAGAAGGAGAAGCCGGTGCCGCCGCCCGACTGGTGCACCAGCGCCATCGCCCGGAGGGTGTCGTAGATCCCGCTCTTGCCGTTCGACAGCGCGTCTTCCACCGGGAGCACGAAGCAGGCCGAGAGCTGGCCCAGGGGCCGGCCGGCGTTCATCAGGGTGGGCGAGTTGGGCATCCACTGCCGGGTGGCCATCAGGTCGAAGAACGTCTCCGCCAGCGCTTCCACGGCCTTGGGGGACGCCCCGTAGGCGGCGTCCGGCGCCGCGATGGTGCGGGCCACCCGCCAGAACAGGTCTTCGGCCTTCTCCACCGGACGGCCCGCGTCGTCCTTGATGAGGTAGCGGCGCTCCAGCACGGTGAGGGCGTTGGCGCTCAGATCGAGCGTGCCTTTGCGGGTATCGGAAGCGGTCATGCGGGCTCGTCCCTCACGGTAAGAGCGTTACACGGAGCCTTGTACGCTGATAGTTGTTGGCGACCGGGCGCTCGGTGGTTCAGAAGCGCGGAGGCCCAAGGTAGACAGGGCCAACCGCCGGGGCAAGCGCGGGGAGGACCGCCGACAAGATCGCGGGTCCCGAGAATCAACATCACAAATATGCCTTACACCGTCGTCCGGAGCGGGAACGCCCCGCTCCGGTGCCGCTCCGCCTCTCCCACGTAATGCTCCCAGGTCCCGCGGATCCGCCGCCGCAACTCCTCGTCCACCGGCCGCACCACCCGCCCCGGCACGCCCATCACCAGCGACCCCGGCGGGATCCTGAAGCCCTCGCGGACCACCGCGCCCGCCGCCACCACGCTCCCGGTCCCCACCACCACGTCGTTCAGGAGGATGCTGCCCATCCCGATCAGGCAGTCGTCCTCGATGGTGCACCCGTGGATGATCGCCCGGTGACCGATCCCCACCCGGGCCCCGATCCGGGCCGGCTTTCCCTCATCCACGTGAACCACCGTGCCGTCCTGGATGTTCGAGGCCTCTCCGACCACGATCGGCGCCATGTCCCCCCGCAGCACGCACCCGTACCAGACGCTCGCGCGGGCCCCCAGGGTCACGTCCCCCAGGACCACCGCCCCGGGCGCGACGAAGGCGCTGGGATGGAAGGTCAAGGCCGCCTCGGCACGAACTGCTGCTGCACCCAGGCGTCCACGGGGGTCCCCGACTTGAGCGCCGGAGTCCACTGGAGCCCCTTGGCCATCTCCACGGCCCGCGTGGTGATGCTGTCCACGTCGGACGCGAGGACCACGCGCGTCGCGAGCGTCACGCCGTCCGGGGAGACGTGCACCGCCAGGATGACGCGCCGGGGCAGCTCGGTCGCGTCGGGGGCAAGGAGGATGAAGGGCGCCACCGTGGGCTGGGGTGGCGTGTCGAAGCACGCCTTGCCCCGGTTGTACTCGGGTCCCGGCTCGCTGCAGAGCTGAGCCGTCGGGACGGCCGGCTTCGGCTTCGGCACCGCCGCCGCCGCCGCCGGCGCGCCGGGCGCGCCGGGCGCGGCCCCTGGGTGGAGGGCGCCCGAGTCGTGGTGGGTCCCGTCCTGCACACCCGGGATGCCGGCCAGCGCCGCGGAGTCCCGGGAGGCCTGCCCGGAGCCGGTGGTGTCCACCGGCGGGACCGCCACGGCCCGGGAGAGGAGACGGGTGATGAGGCCCTGCCGCACGCCGAAGTAGTAGACCCCCCCGCCCACCAGCAGCAGCGCCAGCATGAAGAGGGCGAGCCCGCCGATGGCGGACCGGCGCGCCGGCGGCGCCTCCGGAAGGGCGGCCCCTCCGGTGGCCGGGCCGCCGGTGCCGGCGCCCGTGCCGGTGGTGACGCGGGGGCTCGCGATCGAGGGCATGGCGCGGGTGGCCTGGGTCGAGATGCCGGTGGCCACATAGCCGCCCGCCTCCACCGCTTCGACCATCTGCTCGGCGCTCTGGAAGCGCTCCTCGGGCACCTTCGCCATCATCTTCTTGACGATTTCGAACAGCTGGCGGTGCTCGTCCGAGGGCAGCGCCGGCTCCGGCAGGGGCTCCATGATGTGTTTGTAGCCGATGGAGAACGAGTCCTCCCCGTCGAACGGCACGCCGCCCGTGAGGCACACGTACGCCACCACGCCCAGGGAGTAGATGTCGCTGCGCCCGTCGAGCGGCTGGGCGCGCGCCTGCTCGGGGCTCATGTAGTGCGGGGTGCCGATCGCCATCCCGGTGCCGGTGAGCTTGCCGCCGCTCGCCGCCTTGGCGATCCCGAAATCGGTGACCACCGCCTGCCCGAGGTCGTCGAACATGATGTTGTCGGGCTTGATGTCGCGGTGGACGATGTCGCTCCGGTGCGCGTAGCCCAGGGCGCGGCCGACTTCCACCAGGATGCGGCGGATCTCGGCCGGGGGGAGCGCGCCCCGCTGGCCCAGCACGGCGGACAGCGGCTTGCCGCGCAGGAACTTCATCACGAAGTAGATGACGCGACCGGTCTTGCCGACCCGGTAGATGGGGATGATGCCGGGATGCTCGAGCTTGGCGGAGGTGCGGGCCTCCCGCTGGAACCGCTCGACGAATTCCTTGTCGAACGCGAGCGAGAAGGGCAGCACCTTGATGGCGACGTCCCGCTCCAGCTGCTTTTCGCGGGCCTTGAAGACGATGGCCATGCCGCCCCGGCCCAGCTCGTCGAGGATCTCGTACTCCTCCTTGAGCTGATCGCGCACCAGGTCGATTTCGGTGACTTCCTGCTGACCGGTGGAGATGGCGTGCACCGGCGTCGTGGCGGTGAGATCCAGGCCGCAGGACTTGCAGAACTTCGCGTTGTCTTCGTTTTGCGTGCCGCAGCGGGAGCAGTACATCCCATCTCCGGGGGGGTTCCGGAAACTTAGGGCGGCGCTCGGCGGAGTGTCAATCTACGGCTGCGCGGAGACGATCTCGAAGTGCCGCACCCGCGTCACGGCGCGGCCGGTGGCGGGATCGGTGATGCGCAGCGTGAGCGCGTAGCCGCCGGTGGGCGCGTCGCGGAGCGCCACGACGCGGTGCACGCGGGTGTCCGGACCGTCGGACGCCGCGTCGAACGAGAGCAGGACCGGCGGACGTCCTCCGCCGAAGAGCCGGCGGATGGCGCCGAAGATCGACCCCCCGCCCTGCCGCTCCACCCGGATCTCGGTGTGGTAGGGCGTGCCCGCCGCGAGCCCGTAGACCTCGTAATACAGCTGAGCGTCCCCGCCCGCCGGAAAGCGGTCCAGGGGATTCACGAACACCGTGTCCCCCGCGTCGGACCACGAGAGGTCGCCGGCGCGACCCACCACGAGGTCGGAGACCGCGAAGCGCCGGCCGTCGAGGGGCTCCACCGCGACGCTGTCCGAGACCACGTCCCCCGCCTGCCCGTCCCGGGACTCGATGAGGAGGCGGTAGCGGTACTCGCCCGCGGGCACGGGGACCTCCATCTGGCCGGTGAGATACTCGGGGGCGCGGAGCGCCTCGCTCACCCCGAAGACGCGCATCGTGTCCACCTCCGCCACCAGCGAGTCGCGGCGGGTGGAGACGTAGAGCCGGAAGCGGAGCGGATAGAGCACGCCGCTCGGGGCGGCCACCGGGGCCAGACGGTCCCCGGGGATCGCGAAGACCACGTGGAGCATCTGGTGGGCCGTCGAGTCGCCGGGTCGGCCCATCAGGTACCCCTCGATCAGCGCGTCGAGGGACTCGTCGAAGCGGTGGCGGTTGTCGTCCGTGGTGGTGCCGACGCCGATGGCGTACGTCCCGCGCTGGCGGTCCTCGGCGATGGCGGGCAGGACGTTGGTCGTGAGCGTGTTCCCGATCCGCTCGTACATCGGCCCGAAGGTCGAGCGCGAGGCGAACAGCCCGCGGACCAGGCCGCTGGTGTCGCCGCCGAACGCGAGGTGCTGGCGTTCGTCGAAGCTCAAAGCGTCGGTGAGGCTCTCGACCAGCTTGTAGTCCTGCACGTCGCCGCGGGACACGAAGTGGAAGATGAGGTTGCCCCCGGGGCGGCGGTACAGCCAGCTCTCGTTGGGCTCGACCCCGCTCGCCGCCGTGCCGCCCACGCCCGCGAAGGTGGAGCGCTGGTCGGGCGGGCCCAGCCGGAGATACACCACGCCGCGGTCGTCGAGCAGGTCCTGCGGGCTGCGGTAGACCTCCGTGAAGTCGTAGTGCCGGTGCGGGCTGACCAGCTTGTAGGCGCGGATGGCGTAGAACCAGCGGCGGTAGTGCTCCGCGAGACGTTCGCCGGGGCGCCGGACGTCCGCGACGTCGCGGCGGTTCCAGAACTCGTGGAGCCACGCCACCCGGGCGTCCGCGGTGGACAGGCTGTCGAACGCCGCGAGCTCCGCCGGCGTCGCGATCCAGCTGAAGTCGGTGCGATAGAGCCCGATCCCGGCCCCCGAGCCCGCGGCCCGCACCCCGGCGTAGTACTCGGCCTCGCCCGCGCTGTCCCGGTGCAGGTAGTAGTCCGTCCGCGCCAGCTCGAGGAGGCCGACTCCGGAGTCCCCGCCGTCCGCGACGTAGGCGGCGAACGCCGCGCGGGCGGAGTCGCCCTCCCCCACCTCCCGCTCGATCCGGCCCCGCGCCAGCTGGAAGGCGGCGTTGCTGCGCGCCGTGGCGGCCGCCAGCCGCGCCACCCGGAGCGCCACGTCCGTCTCCGCGCGCACCCGCTGGCGCAGCGCCGCGTCCACGAGCTCGATCACGGGCTGGGCGAAGGTCGAGTCGGCCGCCGCCGCCTTGGCGTACGCGTTGATGGCCTTGGAGAGGTGATCCAGATGGAGGGCCTGCTTCAGATTCTCGATCGCGATCGGCGCGCGCGCCCCGATGGCCAGCTCCGACCGGCCGAGACCGTACCAGGGATAGGGCCACCCCGGCTCGAGCTCCGACGCCCACTCGAATTCGCCGGCCGCGTCGTCGAAGTGCGACGACACGCCGGTGACCTCGCCCAGGCGGTAGGCGATGAATCCGAGGCGCAGATGAATGAGGGGATCGTCGCGGTGGAGCTTGGCGACCTCGATGCCCGCCGCCTCGAAGCGCTTCAGGTCGGCCGAGTCCGTCACGGCTTCGAGGGAGTCGCGCAGCCGCTCGAGGCCCGCCCGCTCGTCGGGAGACTGGGCGGCGGCGCTCCCGGCGAAGCACAGCAGGGCGACGCCGACGGTGGGGAGGAGCGGTCTCATGCTCCTTTCATTATACCCGCGGAACGCCGGACGTTCGGCGCCGGTGAACCGCGCGTCCGGCGCGCCCGGCGACCCTCCCGGCGCGACGAAACGCCGCTAGAAGTCCGACGCGAAGGCGAGGTACGCCTGGGGGCGCCGCGGGGCGCCGGAGGGCGGCGCGGCGAGCGGCTCCGCGAGGCCGAGCCGCAGCGCCAGGGGCACGTCGTAGTTCACCGTCAGGCCGAGCGCGAGCTCCGCGCCCGCCGACCAGAGCCGCGCGAGCCGCGGCGACGCGCCGGGTCCCCACGCGTCCCCCACGTCGGTGAACAGCCGGACCGACACCTTGTCGGCGCCCACCGGAAGATGGCCGAGTGACCGTCCCACGAGCGCGAGCGGCAGCCGGAGCTCCGCCGTGCCCGTGGCCGCGCGCCGGTCGTCCAGCGCGTCGGCCCCGTACCCGCGGACCGGAAAGGCGCGGGCGACGCCCACCACCTGTCCGATGCCCAGAGCATACGTCCCCGACGACACGCCCCCCACCGCGAAGCTGCGCGGCAGCGGACCGTCGATGGTCCCGGCGGCGAGGCGCAGGGCCAGTACCGGCGGCGCGAAGCCGGGCCCGGGGAGCGCGGCGTAGAGCGCGAGCTGGGAGCGCCACTCGTTCGCGAAGCGGGGTGAGCCCTGCTGGTCGCGCCGCCGGTAGGTGACGGACCACGCGAATCCGTTCTGCGC
>Ga0335085_10011584_pt1 | contig 13069 bp, 11 predicted proteins | sample Lox_Sample_45_FD_206712 | JGI IMG/M metagenome (GOLD analysis project Ga0335085, IMG submission 206712) | Soil microbial communities from Loxahatchee National Wildlife Refuge, Florida, United States - Lox_Sample_4.5 | ecosystem: Environmental > Terrestrial > Soil > Wetlands | place: USA...
CCACCCTGCTTGCGGAACACCGGCACCACCGCCTGGCAGCCGAAAAACACGCCCTTGGCGTTGACCGCGAAGGTGCGGTCGTAGTCGGCTTCGTCGATTTCGAGCATCGGCTTGTTGATGTGCGTCACGCCGGCATTGTTGACCAGGATGTCGAGGCCGCCGAAGGCCGCGACCGTGTCGGCGACCGCGGCGTCGAAATCGGCTTTCCTGGTCACGTCGCAGCGCAGCGCAATGGCATTGTTGCCGATGGTGCGCGCCGCGGATTTCGCCGCCTCCCCATCGATGTCGGCTAGCGCGACACGCGCGCCCTCGCGGGCATAGGTTTCCGCGATGCATTTGCCGATGCCGGAGCCGGCCCCGGTCACCAGCGCGGTTTTGCCTTCAAGACGCATCCTCAACTCCCTTTTGGCACGACGCCGTAACGTTTCGCCCAGCCGAGGCCGTCCTCGGTGCGCGTGCGCGGCTTGTATTCGCAGCCGACCCATCCCGCATAGCCGGAACGATCGATGGCGTCGAAAATCGCCGGATAGTTGATCTCGCCCTCGTCGGGCTCGTGGCGCGCCGGCACGCTCGCGACCTGCACGTGGCCGATCACCGGCAGGAATTTCTCGAAGCGCCTGATGAGATCGCCGCTCATGATCTGGACATGATAAAAATCGAATTGGATGCGCACATTCGGCGCTCCGACCTTGGCGATAATGTCGGCGGCGTGCTCGACGCGGCTGAGAAAATATCCCGGCCGGTCATACGCGTTGATCGGCTCGATCAAGAGCGTGATGTTCGCTCTCGCGGCAGTCTCAGCAGCGCGCGTCAAATTCTTGATGAACACGGTTTCCGCCGCCGGCCGCTGCTCCGGCGGCACTACGCCGGTCATGCAATGAATGGCGCGGCCACCGATGGAAACAACATATTCGAGTGCCTGCTTGAAGACGACATCCCAATCGCGCTCGCGGCCGGGCTGCGCTGCAAGGCCGAACTCCCCTTCCCGTCCCGGCGCGGTGTTGATGCCGAGTTGCGTCAAGCCATGCCTGTCGAGCTCGCTTTTCACCGCTGAAGCCGCAACGCTGTAGGGAAATTGCAGCTCGACCGCCGTGAAGCCCGCGGCCGCCGCGGCGCCCAAACGCTCGATCAGCGGGCGCTCGGTGAACAGATGGCCCAAATTGGCGGCAAGGCGGGGCATGACATCGGTCTCATCGTCGCTGGCACTTTGCGCCCGCTTACACCACGTCCACCCTAGTGGGTCAGCGCTGCAACTTTCTTGATGTGATCGATGGCGGCCTTCGCTCCGGCGGTCTTGGTCAGGAGATCGAGCGTTGCTTCATCGTCATCATCCACGACCGCCGTGAGAGCGACGTCCGTGTACGAAAGATGACGGGGATCGCGCTCGATGCGGCGCTTGAGGCGGAGGATCCAGAACACGGTTCCGGCGAGCTTCCAGTTGTTCACGATCGTATTGGCGATGTGGCTCGAATAGAACGCCCACAGCGACTCGCGGGGCAAGCCGTATCGCCGCTCGGAGCGATGCTTGCGGCGAAACAGCCCCGCCTGCAGCGGATGAATGTTCTCGACCGGGACGTTGTGGATAAACGGCACCAGCGCTTTGACCAGACTCAGCAGCGAAACGCCGGACGCGGCGCCGCGCCTGAGCAGCGTCTCGACATGGTCCCGCGAATAATAGCGGGTCCAGGCTTCCTGATAGATCGCCTGCCATTCGGCCCGGCTCATCCTGGGATGTTCGGCGACCACGTGCTCGAAATCGTAGTTGTTGAGGTCGCCGTCCATGGCGGCGCCCTGGCGCCACATCGATTGGTGATCCTCCGAGCCGGGCAGCGGCGTCAGGATCACCCATTCGACGATATCGAGCGGCAATTCGCGTTGAATGATCTCGATGTCGCGCCGGATCGATTCCGCCGTGTCGGCCGGCAAGCCGAGGATATATCCAGCGTAAGTGAAGATACCCTGCGCTTTCCAGGCAAGCAGCATTCTGCGGTATTCGGTGATCTTGTTCTGAGGCTTTTTGACCGCCTTGAGGTTATCGGGGTTGATGTTCTCCAGGCCGATGAAGACGCGCGTCACGCCTGCCCTGGCGCATTTTTCGATGAATTTCGGAATTCTGTGACAGAGCGTGTCGACCTGAATCATCAAGCCCAGCGGAATGCCGTCGACTTCGCGCAGCTTGATGAGACGATCGAGAATGGGCTCCCACTCTCGGTTTCGCGCGAAATTGTCGTCGGTCAGGAAGAAGCGCGAGATGCCTTCTTCCCAGTTCTCGCGAATGACCTGCTCGACGTCATCCGGCGTTCGCGACCGCGACTTGCGGCCCTGGACGTTGATGATGGTGCAGAATGAGCACTGAAACGGGCAGCCGCGGCCGGAATCGAAGCTGCTGTTGGTTCCCGCGGTGCGTCTCACATATTCTATCGGCAGAAACGGGCTCGGCTGGCCCGTCATGTCGACGAGGTCCTTGGTGAAGTCGTATTGCGGTCGAATGCAACCGCCGGCCGCGTCCTGCAGCAGCTCTTCAAATCGCCCTTCCGCCTCGCCGGCGAAAATGCTGACGCCGAGGTCGCGCGCACGATCAAGATCGACGGCCTTGCCGTCGAGCATGGCTATGCAGCCGGATACGTGAAAGCCGCCGATAACGACGGCAATGCCCGCCTGCCGGAACGGCCGGGCGATATCGAGCGCCCGCGGATATTGGTTGGTCTGCACGCCGACCAGCGCGACGATGCCGAAACCGCCGCAGTTGCGGAAGCGGCGCAGCAGCTTGGGAACGTCGACGCGGGTATTGGTCTCATCGACCACGTCGATGTCGATGTCCACATCCGGTCCGAGCACGCGCCGCTGTGCGCAATCGAGCGCCACGCCATGCAAAGCCGCAAGCGAGTTGGACGGCACCAGCCCGCGCCACCACCGAATGACATAACCGTCGTCGTGATAATGCGACGGCTTGATGAGCACGACGCAAAAACGACGCCGCGGCTGCACTGGCGCCACCCTGACTTGGTTCATCCGCTCTCCCGCCGCGCACCCTACACGTTATTGCCGCCGATAGAACCGCTATTTCAGGGCCGTCGCACGGGGCGGAATGAGTGGCGCGCTTGCAACGCATTCGCGTCCGATCTTTGCGACGGCGACGCTTGTTTTGCCACCGACCCGTGAAGTTGAACTTGCCCACTCTGCCCACCATATTGCCCACTGTGACAATGGGCCAGTTTGTGGTTGACCGCCTGCCCACGGCTTGGTTCGCTTCGTTCAAGCAAGAAGGCTCCAGCACGCCCATTCGATATCGAGGAAACATCGGGAGCGGCGCCCATGAACGCTCAGCAACTGCTTCAGGAAATCTCCGACTACTGCAGGCAGACCGGACTCGCGGAATCCACCTTCGGCCGCCGCGCAGTCAATGACGGCAAGCTTGCCGCGCGGCTGCGCAACGGCGGACGGATCACCACCGACACGCTCGACCGCATCCACGGCTTCATGGCGGCCAATCCGGCGCAAAATCGGCCCACCATCATCGAGCGCCCGCGCGAGCACCGGCCGGCACCACCGGCCGCACCGCCGTCATCTTCGCCCACGCAGCCCGGCGATCCGCAGCGCAATTTCCGCTTCTTCGACAACCGTCAAAAATATCTGCTCTTCGTCAACACCTGCAGCGAGAAATGGGAGGTGGCGCACCGCGTCAGCGAAGAGCTTGCGCATCTGCATCCGCGGCCGCCGGCGATCCGCCTGTTCGACGCCGGCGTCGGCGACGGCTCGGTGCTGGTGCGGGTGATGCGCGCCATGCACGACCGCTTTCCGCACATGCCGTTCTATGCCGTCGGCAAGGAGATCAGCCTCGAGGACGTGCGGCTGACGCTGCAAAAGATGTCGGACCGCTTCTTCGAGCATCCGGCGTCGGTGCTGGTGCTCACCAATCTCGCTTATGCGGACGCGCCGTGGCTGCAGGTGAAGTCGCTCAACGCCGCGTCGAGCCTGGTCTGGCACGAGCTGCCACTGATCGGCAATTCGGCGCATCGCTTCGAAGAACAGATCATCGCCCTTGAGCCGTTCCTGGCGCAGAATTGGAAAGCGGGTGTGAGCGCGCGCACCGGCAATCCGGTCTATGAGCGGCCGGTGGTGCTGGTGATCTATCGCGAAGACCACCGTTTCCTGCTCGACCCGATCATTCCGAGACCGGGCGGAACGCTCGCCAACTACGATCTCGTCATCGCCTCGCAACCCTATCGTGCGCGGGCTTCGCTCGAGTTCAAGGCCAAGCGCGTGATCGCGCCGCTCGCCCGCGCGCTCGGTCCGGGCGGCCGGCTCATTGCCATCCATTCGCACGGTCAAGACCCTGGCATGGAGATCATCCAGAGAGTGTGGCCGAACGATAATCCGTTCATCCACGACCGGCATCAGATCCTCAAGGCGGTGAAGCACGAGCTCGGCCCCGCGGGTCGCGATCTCAACTTCAATGCCTATGCGGATAACCGTTCGCTATTCAAATACGTCATGCATACGCTGCCGTCCGAAATCTCGGAATCGATCGGCACCTCGACGTTGTTCGCGGCCTGGAATGCCGCGATCTACGTGGCCCAGGTGGAGGACGACCGGGTCGCAGAAGCTGCGGCGGACGGCCGCTACATCGACGCCACTCACTCGGTGCTGCGCGAGCGCGGCGGGTTGTGGTTCTATGATGAATCCTACGTGATCTCGCGACGGCGCGGGTGATCCGTTGGGCTTTATGGGACGTTCGACATACGCGAAGATTTGCCCTCAGCACGGGCCAATCATTTTGAAAACCATTACGCAATTTATGGCGTCAGAGACTGAGGTAGCTTGTCCAAGTAGTCCTCGACGCGCTTCAGCAACAGGGCACAGCGTTGGATAGTAGCCTCGCTGTCACCCAAATCATGGCGATCAAGCACAAAAAATTCCCGGACGACTGAGCCAACGGGAAATTGCCGCCAGCTCATGTCGATGTGATACCACTCATCGCCAGCCCTTAGACCATTCCAGAAATGGATTTCTTCGCTCTCACCCGTCCAGACTTTGCCCTTGATGATTTCGGTTGCCGGATAATAGTGCTGCACCACGCGGCAGGTTGGATAGCATTGGCCCAAGGCTGGATTACCGGCTTGTTCAAGCGCTCCGTAAGCGGTTTGCCCGTCCCAGGACGCTTCCAATGCCTCACGAAGGCGTAGCATAAAGTTCTGATCAGCCCCGAGCATCTCTGGCCAAGCGTTGCCGCCGCCTCCGACCGTTCCTTCATCAGATCGCTGGTATCGGGCGAATTACAATCAACGATCACGCCGATGACTGCAGCGTTCGGTCCTAGAGCGCACCAACAAGGCGGCGCGCCGACTGATCGGAAGCCTTGCTTGGCTTGAGTCCCGGCCAGAAGGCTTCTTCGAGGCTCAGAGCTCTCGCCGTATAGCCCTGGATGACAGCATATTGCATGAATTTCTCCAGCGTATGCGCGTTTGGCGCCAGACCGTGCTGCCACGGATTCTTGCCGAAGCGTTGCTCTTCCTCCTCCAGAATCAATGCCCCCGTTGGGAAGGATAGTCGCTTGGGATAGTTGTATTCTCTCCGGCACAGGGCGTCGGCAGCGTCGAACGCACCAACGAGCCTGTCGACAATCCATGGCTCGCGCTGCAGCAGTTCTTCACGGACCACGACGGTGTGCGTGATCGGGAAGATGCCGGTCTCCGCGAAATATTGCTCGACGACGGGCCGGCATGGCTGAAAGAGTCGCCGGATCCGCGGGTCGCCCGCTCGGAAGCATTTTGGGACGTTGGGCGAAATCAACGCGTCCACGTCGCCCCTGAGCAGCATCTCCTCAACGTCTTCATTCGCAATGGTCACACTGACATCGGCGGGCACTTCAAATCCCGCGCCCTCCGGTTCGGAGGTAAACCAACGGATCTGGTTCGGCATTACACCGTAGCGCTCTTGCAAGATGCCGCGTGCCCATAGGCCGACCGTCAGGCGATAGAGGTCCATGCCGACCCGCTTGCCGACGAGGTCGCATGCTTCCCTGATCCCGGAATTCGCTCCGCAATAGATGTAAGCCTGAATGAACATCCGCAGCGGAAATATCGGCAGCGCATAGACCGGCTCGTTGCGCTCTCGGGCCATGACGTACCAGGACAGCGACATTTCGGCGACGTCGAATTCCTCGTATACCGGACGCAGACAAGCTTCTCCCGGCGCGGCCGCGTGGAAGCTGGGCTTGATTCCTTCGAGTTCAACGTCGCCGTTCAGAAGCGGCCGGGTCCGGTGATAATCCGCGATGCTGAATTTCAGCTCTAGATCGGCTTTCATTGCGTCTCGTCCTTGGATCGGCCGCGAGGCAGCGTGTGTCGGCGTGTTCCGTCGGTCCCAAGCTTACATCCGAAGTGAGACCGATTACATCCGGTCCGACGCCCTTGCACAAGAGTCTATGGCCTGACGGGTGCAGCGAGCGCGCCGCCACGGCCGGGTGATCTCGTCATGCGATTTGCGCGACGTTACTTGACCAGGTCCCTGAGCTTGGCAAGGGCGCCGGGCGAGATATCGAACATGTCGTTGACGACGCGCTGCATTTCCTCGCCCGATTTTGGATTGAGCGGCAGCCGAAGCTGCTCGACATCTGACTTGAATTCCGGATCGGCAACCATTGCATTAAAGGCGGACCGCAGCAGCGCCAGACGTTCGGGCGGTACGTTCGGGGTCGTGAAGAGGGCGCGCCCAATCTCGTCGTTGCTGACGAGCTGACGGAAGATCTGCTTTGCCTCCGGATCCTTGACGAGCTCCATAATCGTCGGGACATCCGGCATGGCCGGGTCGCGGTCGATCGAGAACTGCACCAGCACGTTGAGCTTCTTTTCTTGGAGATAGTTGGAATACAGCTGGGACAAGCCGACCAAGGTTGAAGTTCCGCCATCGGTCTCGCCGCGCTCGGCCGCCAACACATAGTCCCGCGCCGACGGATAGCCGGGGATCTGCTTGATCGAAGTTCCGACGAACGTGTTCATTGCCCGCAGGCGATAGGCGGGAATTTCGTGCACCGACGAGATCGCGACCGTGCTCGGCTTCGTCAGCAGGTCCTGCAGCGTCTTGATCGGAGAGGCAAACCAGAAAAACAGCACCGATGTCGTGTCGACCAGGCGGCCGATCGCAAGGAAACGCCGCGACTCGTATTTGATTTGTGGGTTGGCGAACAACTCTTCGTTCGCAAACGACGAGGTGATGATCGACAGCGTCGTGCCGTCCTGCGGGGCGACGTTGTAAAAATAATTTGAAGCGATAACGCCGCCGGCGCCGGGCATGTTGCGCGCGATGATGGTCGGATTGCCGGGAATGTGCTGCCCGAAATGGCGCGCGATCAGGCGAGCATAAGCATCGTAGGCGCCGCCCGGTCCGATCGGGATGACGACCGTGATAGTCTTGCCACGAAAATAATCGTCCTCCGCTGTGGCCTGCGACGGCGGCACGAGATGCAGCAATGCAAATGCAACAAGGACCGTCACGCAGGCCGGGAAGCGCATCATCGCCTCGATTTTAGCCCGTGAAACCAATATCAGGCGCCAGCTTTGGCTCCAGGGACAGTCAGCGCAACGGATGCCTCCGTTGTCAGGAGAAGGAAGGTAAACGTCTCCTCGAGGTAAAGTCGGACCGTCTTGTCATCATGGCTCAGGTAGCCGATCGACACATCCTCGCCGACATAGAGGCCGAAATCACCACCACGGGTGGTGAGTACGAAGGCGCCGGAAATCGCCGGGGCCCAGATGATTTGGCCGTCCACCAGGCGCTTGACGTGCTCCAGGACCGGATAGCCGTGGTCGCTGGTCTCGCTCAGCCCGGTATAGGCATCGGCGCTCAGCAATACTGAATAAGGGCCATTGACGCCGACAAGCCGCAACTGGCTGAGCGCCTGGGCGACGGCGTCCGGGTAGGCGCGTATGTCGGTCGGAAGCGGCATCAATGGATTGCTGGTTCCCGCGCGGATCCCGCCTATGCCGGCGGCGGCGTAGCCCTCGAAAATCGCCCGGTCCTCCGCAAAGGCCAAAAGCCGCGCTGCATCTTTCGCCGGCTGCCAGTCGGAATCGTTGGCGCCGCGCTCCACGTCGTCGATCTGTTGGCGTTCGAGCACGAACGGGACCCGTAGCTCGACGAGCGCACTGACCTCACGCTGTCGCGCCAGAATTCCGTCTCCCGGCGCCGCGACGTTGCGCACATGGCCGGTGCCGACGGCGGAGAGAGCAACGCCGCTCGGCCCCTGCACGTCGACGACGCGCCGGCCGGCGAGGTAGCGTTTGACGGTGCGCGAGGTTTCCTCCTCGATCTGAGACCAGGCCGCGTCGGATATCGGGGCAAGCTCGCGGTGAAGGTTATTCATGAGGCGGGGTCTCCTTTGAGGGAACCGATGGCGAGCGAGCCGGCTCGTTTCGGCCGCGGCGTCACAGCGGCGGGCGTGTCCGAAAGCTCATGCCCGGCCGGCGCAGCGTCGCCGACGACGTTTTCTAAAAAAGTCGCGGACGGCACGAAGAACAGATTTCCGGTCTTCGCGACGCTGAAATCGAGCAAACGATCGTAATTGCCGGGAGGACGACCTATGAACATATTTTCCAGCATCTGTTCGATCGTTCGCGGCGAACGCGCGTAGCCGATGAAATAGGTGCCGAACTCCTTCTCGGCGACGCGACCGAACGGCATGTTGTCGCGGATGATCTTGATTTCCCTGCCGTCCTCAACGATCGTCGTCAGCGCGTTGTGGGCGGACGTGGGTTTCACGGCGTCATCGAGTTCGATATCAGAAAGCTTCGTGCGGCCGATAATGCGCTCCTGTGCTTCGGTGGACAATGCGTTCCAACCGGCCACGTCATGCAGATATTTTTGCACGATCACGTAGCTGCCGCCCGCGAAACGGACGTCTTCGGCGCCCACATAAGCGGCATCGATCGCGGTCTGCGCCGTCGGGTTCTCCGTGCCATCGACAAAGCCGATGAGATCGCGGTCGTCGAAATAGCGAAAACCGTGCACTTCGTCGACCACCGAGACCACCTCGCCAAGCCGGGCCATGATCTGCGTTGCCAGTTCGAAACAAAGGTCCATGCGCTTGGCACGAATATGAAAGAGGAGATCGCCCGGCGTGGCCACGGCATGGCGCGTGCCGGCCCTGATCTCCCGAAAAGGATGCAGTTCCGCCGGCCGCGGTTGGCCAAAGAGCCCGTCCCACGCGTCAGAGCCAATTCCCATCACGCAGGACAGGTCTCCCTCGATGTCGCGGAAGCCGACCGCGCGCAACAGTGCCGGAAGGTCGCCGCAAAATGACCGGACCGCCCCGCGACTTGCGCCGTCCGAATTGATCGTCGCGACGAGAAAGATCGCGGCGCGGGTCAAAGCTCGAACCACCTCCTGCGGCACAGGAGGCAAGCCGGATTGGGCGCCGGGCGCGGTCAATGAATCTCACTCCGTCGATGACGCCGGCCTAAGCGAGGGCATCTTTCACATGCCTAACATTGCGGAATTGCGACGAAAAAGACAACTAACCGGCGTGCCCGCACTGGGCCAGCGCGACCGTCCGAATTGGCACCGCAGTACTCATTCGAGCTTCACGTTCGCCGCCTTGATGACCTCGCCCCATTTGACCGAGTCCTTGCGCAAATATTCGGCAAAGGCATCGAGCGGCCCCGGGACCGGCTGCACTGCAAAGGGCTCAAGATACTTCTTCTGAAATTCGGGCTCGCTGACGATCTTTTGCACGTCGGCGTTGACCTTCTTGATGATGTCGGCCGGCGTGCCCGCGGCGGCAAACAACCCGAACGATACGCTCGCCTCGTATCCCGGAACGGTCTCGGCGATGGTCGGCACGTCGGGAAACTGCGGCACCCGCTTCTCGCTTCCGAAAGCGAGCATCTTGAGCTTTCCGGCGCTCACCGAAGTCAGCGCCACGGATGGTCCCATAATCACCGCGTCGATGTGTCCGGCTATCACGTCGGTCAGGGCGGGCGCCGCGCCGCGATAGTGCACCGCAGTCATCTTGACGCCGGTCAGATTTTCAAGCTCGAGCCCGGCAATGTGCAGTGCGGTGCCGACGCCGGCCGTGCCGAAGGTCAAGTCGCCGGGCTTCTTCTTGGCGAGCGCGATCAGGTCGCTCACTGAATTTACCTTAAGCGACGGATTGACCAGCAGCGCCGTCGGGATGGTGCCGTAGCCGGCGACCGGAACGAAGTCCTTCTCGGCATCGTAGGGCAGCTTACCTTCAGCATAGAGATGCGGCTGGGTGGTGTAGAAGCCCGTCTCGGAGGCGAGTAGCGTATAGCCGTCGCGCTCGGCGCGCATCACGGACTGGGCCGCGATCGTGTATCCGGCGCCGCCCCGGTTTTCGACGATCACGCCTTGCTTCCACATCTCCGATAGCCGCTGCGCGACGGCACGGGTGAGCGTGTCGGTCAAGGCGCCGGCCGCCGAGGTCACCACGATGGTGACGTTGCGGTCGGGATAGGTCTGTCCGAACGCGGCGGGGCTCGCGAGCAGGCAGCCGAGCAGAAACAAGCGGCTGAGTATGGCGGTCATCGCTCCCTCCGATTTCCGAGTTCTTGTCGCTCCGATGCGCCCGGGACGCAGCCTAGCACGTCGGAGACCCACCGACGCCATAAAGCCCGGGACGAACTCGTAATGCGATCGGACGGTTTGTCGCGCACGATTATTGGCGCCATGCATCAGGCGGCGCAGCAATACGCCAGATCACCGTCGCAAGTGGATAAGTTGACCGCCATTTCCCTGGGTCCGAACCTTTCAGGCAAAACCGGACGGCGCAAAATCTAGCTTTGGCGTAGTGGCCAAGGACGGAATAGAATGACTTTATCCACTTTATCGGGGACCCCCATGCTTGCAGACACGATGCTCTCGGAAAACATCCGCGGCGTGAAGATCGTCTATGAGGTTATCGGCGACCACGGACCGTGGCTCGCGCTGATAACCGGCGGGCGCCGCGCCCACGACGAATTCGTGCCGCTCGCCCGCAAGATCGCGGCGAATGGCTATCGCGTTCTTCTTCACGACCGGCGCAATACCGGCGCCTCCGACATCAAAATAGAAGGCGAAGAGTCCGAAGAGGAAATCTGGACCGACGATCTGAACGCGCTGTTGTCTCGGCTCGGTGCGCTGCCGGCCTTCATCGGCGGCTCGTCGTCCGGCGCGCGCACCTCGATTCTGTTCGCGCTGCGCCATCCGCAATCGGTGCGCGGCTTGCTTCTGTTCCGCGTCACCGGCGGCGCGGTCGCCGCGAGCCGACTGCCCGAGCAATATTATGCGCAATACATCCGCGCCGCGCAGGCCGGTGGCATGGCCGCGGTCTGCGACACCGAACAATATCGCGAGCGCATCGCCGCCAATCCGAAGAACAAGGAACGCCTGATGGCGATGTCGCCGCAGCGTTACATCGAGGTGATGTCACACTGGCTCAAACAATTCGAGGCGGGCGCCAATCTGCCGGTGATGGGTGTGACCACCGAGCAGTTGCGCTCCATCAAGGTGCCGACCATCGTCATTCCGGGCAACGACCAGACCCACAATTCGGCGAGCGGTCGCTTGGCGCAAAGCCTCATTCCCAACGCCAAGCTCCACCAGTTGCCGATCGAGGATCAGGACGTGCCGCTCATTCCGTTCTCCGACTGGGCGCCCTACGAGCCGGAAATCGTCAAGGTCTTCACCGATTTCATGCGCGGCGTGAGCTGACATGCTGTTCGTCGTCCACGCCCTCGACAAGAAGGACGCGCTGCCGACGCGGGCCAAGCACTATCGCGCCCATCGCATCCATCTCGACAAATCCGAAGACCACGGCTGCGATGTGGTGACGGCAGGCACCCTGGTCGCCGAGGACGGCGAGACGCCCGTCGGCAGCATTTTCGTTGTCGATACCAAAGACCGCGCCGCGGTCGATGCGTTCGTACGCAGCGATCCCTATCACCTCAACGGCGTGTGGGACCGCGTGGCGATCCATCGTTACAGCAAGAAGCGCGGCACACCGATCCCGAGCAAAAGATAATTCCCCCTTGCGGGGAACGGCTGGGCGTGATCGGGAGGACAAACCGACGCGGACGAGTTCTCCATCGCACAGGATCACTTTGCGCCCCCTACCCTCCCCACAAGTAGGGGGTTAGGCGCGCGGCTTCTCGCGGAGACCCAGGCGCTGCAGGCGCCCCAAAACCTCGTCGCAGAAATACGGCAGCTCATCGATGTAATTCACCAGCGAGATGGCAATGCCGGTGAGGCCGGCCTTGCTGAGATCGGCGATCTGCGCGGCAACGTGATCCGGATCTCCGACGATCGGCAGGCCGCCCATGCCTTGGGCGTATTGGCTGCGCTTGGTCAGGTATTCCTGCATCGGCACGGTCTGCGGCGAGATGTTCTTCAGCCCCAGAATACCGTCGACCGCCGACCAGTCGGCGCATTCGACGATGCAATGGTAGAAATAATCCTGCGCCTCCTTCATGGTCGGCTTGCAGGTGACGACGCCGACCGTGTAGCAGCCGATTTCGGTGCCCTGGGCGCGGGCGGCCGATTGCGCAGCGCGCACCTTCTGCGCGGTCTCGTCGAGCGATGTGCGCGAGGCCTGCAGGAAGAATGCGTCGCAGTTTCTGATCGCGAACGCCTGGCCGCTCGCCGAGGCGCCGGCATTCATGATCACCGGCCGCGTGCCGCCGTAGGGTTTCGGCTTGCCGCGAATGCCCTTCATGTGGAGATATTTGCCGTCGAACGCGAAGTCCTCGCGGTCGGACCAGATCATCTTGATGACGTCGATCCACTCCTGGGCGTAGTCGTAGCGATCCTCGTGCTCGCGCTGCTCGACGCCGAACATGTCGAACTCGCCCTCGTTCCAGCCGACAACGATGTTGAGCCCGAAGCGGCCCTCGCTGACGTGATCGGCAGTGACCATCTCCTTGGCAGCAACCACCGGATTGAAGATCGGCGCGTGCACTGTGCCGAACACGGTGATGTGCCGGGTCGAGGCGAGAAGCCCGGTCGCCCAGGTGATCGTCTCCAGCGTCGTGCCCTGATAATCGGTATCGCCGCCGTAGCCTTTCCAACGGCCGAT
>Ga0335085_10011585_pt1 | contig 13069 bp, 12 predicted proteins | sample Lox_Sample_45_FD_206712 | JGI IMG/M metagenome (GOLD analysis project Ga0335085, IMG submission 206712) | Soil microbial communities from Loxahatchee National Wildlife Refuge, Florida, United States - Lox_Sample_4.5 | ecosystem: Environmental > Terrestrial > Soil > Wetlands | place: USA...
GCCGGCGAACATGTTGAGCAGCACGCGGAAGCCCTTGGGGCAGCCCGGCACGTCGTCGAACACGACGCACGGCCCGTCTTCGGCGCGCAGGATCGCTTCCGCCGCGAGCCCGATATCCTCCTGCCAGTTCGCGCCCTTGACGTTGCGGACTTCGCCGAGCGCGTCGGCGGCGGATAGCCATTCGCGCAGGTCATCGTAGGCGATCGCGGCTTTGACATTGCTATGTTGGTTCATCGGGTCCTCCGGGCGGCGGTCAGGATGGCCGCTGTGGCGCTGTTGTCAATGCTCGCGTCCGCGCGGAATATGTACGCTGCGAGCCGGCCGGCGGGCGCATAAACACGCCGTCCACAACCGGAGAGAGCTTATGAATCGCCCAGTCCAAAATCAGCCAACGACCGGATTTCCGCCCATCCTCGACAAGCGCAGTGAGCCGCGCGTGCGTCGCTTCGACGCGCAACGCTGGCTGATCGACAACATCATTCGCGCCAACGGCATCGATTGGGACCAGCCGCGCTCGCTCTACATCCACGCGCCGTGCGGCATCGAGGCCAACGCCGACTTCGCCGGCATCCGCGAGCGGGTGAAGAAGATGGCCGACATCGGTCCTGCTTTCGCCGCGGTGGCGCGCCGCCGCGAAGCCAAGGCCAATGCCGCCGCGCAGGCGGATCGCAAGGTCACCGCGCGCGACAATTTCTTCATGGCGGCGGTGCATTGGGGCGCGGCGCAATGGCCCTATGACCAGAACGACGAGACCAACATCGCCTACAACAACAAGAAGCGCGAATGCTACGCCAAATACGCGGCGCTCGCCGATCATCACGTCGAGGCGGTGTGGGTGCCGTTCAAGGACAAGGCGATCCCGGCATGGCTGCATCTGCCGCCGGGATATTCGGGCGGCAAGCTGCCGGTGGTGATCGCGGTGCCGGGCATGGACAGCTACAAGGAAATCTCGGTCGCGCTGTACGGCGATCGCTATCTCAATCGCGGCATGGCGGTGCTGGCGATCGACGGGCCCGGCCAATACGAAGCGCCGATGATCGGCCTCTACTTCACCATGGAGAACTGGATGGCGGCCGGGCCGGTGCTGGTCGATTGGATCGCGGCGCGGCCCGAGCTTGACGAAACGCGGGTCGGCGTCTCCGGCACGAGCTTCGGCTCGCTGTTCGGCACGGTGCTGACCGCCAACGAGCCGCGCATCAAGGCCTGCGCGGTGATGTCGGTGTGCCACGAGCCGGGCTGCCACACGATCTTTCAGGAAGCCTCGCCCACCTTCAAGAAGCGCTTCATGTATATGTCGGGCATCACCGACGAGGACCAATTCGACGAGTTCCGCAAAAACATCACCTGGGAAGGCCACGCCGACAAGATAAAGGTGCCGTATCTTTGCGTCGCCGGCGAAGCCGAGGAATTGAGCCCGGTCGAGCATTCCGATCACCTGATGGCCGCACTCAAGGGGCCGAAGCAGATGGTGGTCTATCAGGAATCGCGCCACTCGGTCGGCAACGTTCCGGCCGCCAATCTCGGGCCGTTCCCGCCGATCCTGGTCGCTGACTGGATCGCCGACCGCCTCGCCGGTAAATCGTTTGTCAGCGAGCGCTGGTATGTGACGGGGAGCGGCGACATCAACAAGACGCCGTATTGAGAGCGGCGCGTGGCACTCATGAACATTCCTCGCCGAGATCTGCTGCGCTTGGCGGCCGGCGCGGCGGCGCTGCCGGCCGTCAGTGGCATCGCGCAGGCCGAAGCCTATCCGTCGCGGCCGGTGCGGTTGGTTGTCGGTCTGCCGCCCGGCAATTCGCCCGACATCGTCGCGCGATTGATGGCGCAATGGCTGTCGCAGCAGCTCGGCCAAGCCTTCGTGGTCGAGAACCGGCCGGGAGTCGCCACCAATCTTGCGACCGAGATGGTGGTGCGTTCGGCGGCCGACGGCTACGCGCTGCTGCTGGTCGTGGCCGGCAATACGGTGAACGGCTGGGTCTACAAGAACCGCAGCTTCGACTTCATGCGCGACATTGCGCCGATCGCCAGCATCGGCGGCATTCCGCTCGCCATGGTGGTCACGCCGTCGCTGCCGGCGAAAAGCATCCCCGAATTCATCGCCTATGCCAAGGCCAATCCCGGCAAGATCAATATGGGCTCGTCCGGCAATGCCAGCCTGCCGCATATTCTCGGCGCCATGTTCGACATGATGGCCGGCGTCGACATGCTGCATGTTCCGTACAAGGACAGCGTGTTTCCCGATCTGCTGGCCGGCCAGGTCCAGGTGGCGTTCGAGCCGGTGCCGGCGGTGGTCGGCTTCATCAAGGCCGGCAAGTTGCGCCCGCTCGGCGTCTCGACCAAGGAGCCGCTTAACGTGCTGCCCGGCGTGCCGCCGATCGCGCAATTCGTGCCCGGCTATGAGGCGCTCGGCTGGCTCGGTCTCGGCGCGCCCAGGAACACGCCGTCGGACGTGATCGAGAAACTGCACGCGACGGTCAATGCCGGGCTCGCCGACCCGAAGTTCAAGGCGAGCCTGGACGCGCTCGGCGTCGTCGGGGCGGCCATGTCTCGCGCCGACTTTGAAAGGTTCATCGCCGCCGAAAGCGAAAAGTGGGGCAAGGTGGTGAAGTTCGCCGACATCAAGGCGGATTGATTTCCGCGCCACACGGCGTTTTGTACCAACGGTTTTTGTCCGCGAATCATCCGTGTCGGCATGGCCGGACTTGTTCCGGCCATCCACGTCTTTCGCTTTGGACATTTCAGACGTGGATGCCCGCGACAAGCGCGGGCATGACGAGTCGGGGTTTACCGCTATTACTTCCGCCAAGGCACCAGCATGCCGACGCGGGCCTTGTAAGCGCGGTACTGGTCGCCGAAGAGTTCGATCAAATCGTGCTCCTCGAACTGGATGCCGACGAGGATGTAGGCCGTGGTCACTGCGGCAAACAGAAGATGACCCACGGTCATTGTCGGCGCCGCCCAGAACGCGATGATGAAGCCGAGATAGATCGGGTGGCGGACGAACGCGTAGAACAGCGGCGTGCGGAAGCGCGGCGCCGGCATGGCGCGGCCGGTCAGGTTGTTGGCCACCTGATGCAGCCCGAACAGTTCGAAATGGTTGATCAGGAAGGTGCTGCTCAGCACGATCAGCCAGCCGATCATCGACAGGCCGGTCACCGCCATCGCGATCTGCGGATCGGCGATCTGCCAGATCACCGCCGGCATCGGCCGCCACTGCCACAGCAGCAGCGCCAGCGCCGCGGTCGCGAGCAGCACATAGGTGCTGCGCTCGACTGATTTCGGCACGTATTGCGTCCACCATTCCTTGAACTGCGGCCGCGCCATGACGCTGTGCTGGATGGCGAACAGTGCCATCAGCAGGAGATTGATGATGAGGGCTTCGGTGAAGCCCGCTGTGGCGCCGCTGTCGATCGTCTTCGGCACCGCCAGGTCGGCGACGAAGCCGATGGTGTAAAGGAACGTCACGAAGAAGAAGAGATAGGACGCCACGCCATACAGGAATGCGGCGATGCGGCCGATCGGATGGCTGCGGGTGTCCCCGCCGATCGCGTGACTTTGGCTCATGACCTGCTCCGTTCCAAATGCGATCGCGGGATCACGATCGATGGCTGCGGAGTGTGCTTCGCCTGCGACTGAAAGACTTTGCCGGGTCCTTGATTTGCCAATGAGAGGAGCATGATTATTGCGTGAGATGGCGACGCACCGCCGGCAGGGCGAAACGTGCAATTTCTCTTTGAAAATCATGTGCTTGACACGGATCACCGGGAGCTGCGCCGCGGCTCCGAAGCGGTATCGGTCGAGCCGCAGGTGTTTGACCTCCTGATCTACCTCCTGGAGAACCGCGACCGCGTCGTCAGCAAGGACGACCTCATCGCCTCGGTCTGGGGCGGCCGCGTGGTCTCGGACTCGACCTTGACCAGCCGCATCAATGCCGCCCGCAAGGCGGTCGGCGACAGCGGCGAAGGACAAAAACTGATCCGCACCTTCGCCCGCAAGGGCCTGCGCTTCGTCGGCGACGTGCGCGCGCAGCCGAGCGGCGAAGCGGTCGCCGCCGGTTCGTCGGCGGACGAGGCGCGCGAACCGGCGCGGCCGGCGCTGCCACTGCCGGATCGTCCGGCGATCGCCGTTCTGCCTTTCACCAACATGACCGGCGATCCGCAGCAGGAATATTTTTCCGACGGCATCAGCGAGGACATCATCACGGCGCTGTCGAAGCTGCGCTGGTTCTTCGTCATCGCGCGCAATTCGTCGTTCATCTACAAGGGCAAGGCCGTCCACATGAAGCAGATCGCCGAGGAGCTCGGCGTCGGCTACGTGGTCGAAGGCAGCGTGCGCCGCGGCGGCGATCGCGTCCGTATCACCGCGCAGCTCAACGACGTCGCCACCGGCAGCCACATCTGGGCGGAACGCTACGATCGCGACCTCGCCGACGTGTTCGCGGTGCAGGACGAGATCACCGAAGCCATCGTCGCCGCGATCGAGCCGCAGCTTTACGCCGCGGAGAATTTCCGCGCCCGCCGCAAGCCGCCGGACAGCCTCGACGCCTGGGATCTGGTGATGCGCGCGCTGTCGCATTATTGGCGGGTGACGCGGCAGGACAACGTCGTCGCCCAGGCGCTCTTGGAAAAGGCGACCGCCATCGATCCGAATTACGGCCAGGCGCTGGGCATGCTCGCCACCAGCCACACGTTCAGCGCGCATATGGGCTGGGAGGACATGGCGGCGGTGGCGCCGCTCGCGGAGCGCGCCGCGCATGCGGCGCTTCTCGCCGACAGCGAGGACCCTTGGGCGCACTACGCGCTGGGCTGCGTTTATCTGTTCGCGCGGCGCTTCGATGATTCGCTTGCCGAGTTCGAATGGGCGCTGCGGCTCAACCCGAACTTTTCCCTGGCGCAGGGCTATTACGGCCTCACGCTGTCCTATTGCGGACGCTGGCAGGAGGGCGATCTCGCGGCGCGCCGGGCGCTGCGCCTGAGCCCGCGCGATCCATTTGCCGCGGTCTATTACGGCATTGCCTCCTATGCGCAATTCAACGGGCGCAACTACGCCGATGCGATGCGGCTGGCGCGCGAAGGCATCCGGCAGCGCGGCGATTTTGTCGGCGCGCACCGCGTGTTGACCGCTGCCGCCGGCATGGCGGGCCAATGCGAGGTTGCTGCGCTCGCCCTGCAGGAGCTTCGCCGGGTGCAGCCGAATATCTCGCTCGCATGGATCGCCGAGCACATGCCGATCAAGCACGACGCCGACCGCGATCATTACGTCGAAGGCTTCCGCCGCGCCGGACTGGAGTGAGCGGCGCCTCGGCGTTAGGCATTGACTCACTCCATGTCATCATCCGCGCATGCGGATGATCCAGTAAACGCATAACGTGACGTCAACTCCGTGAGTACTGGATGCTCCGCCTTCGCGGAGCATGACAGGTAGGGTCTGGCGCTCGGTTGGCGGCATTCGCCTTTGCGGGCCGATAGTATATGACCGGCGCAGCGGATTTTCCTGCCGGGATGGTCATGACCATGGACGTATTCGAAGCGGTCGATTCGCGGATCGCCTGCCGCTGGTTTCTCGACAAGCCGGTCGATCCCGAAATTCTGCGCGATATCCTGCGCCGCGCCGCGCGTGCGGCCTCGGGCGGCAATCTGCAGCCGTGGTACGTTTACGTGCTGACCGGTGCGGCGCTTGCGGACGTCAAGCAGCGCGTCGCGGCGCATATCGCCGGGCGCGATCCGCGCCACGACGACGCCGAATATCCGATCTATCCCGAGACCATGTGGGAGCCGTACAAATCGCGGCGCGAGGAGCACGGCGTGCAGCTTTACGGCGCGCTCGGCGTCGCCCGCGACGATGCCGCCGGCCGGCTCGCGCAATACAAGCGCAATTTCGAATTCTTCAACGCGCCGGTGGCGCTGTTCATCGCCATCGACCGCAAGCTCGGCCCCGGCCAATGGGCCGATCTCGGCGGCTACATCCACGCGCTGATGTATCTCGCCCGCGGCCACGGCCTCGATACCTGCCCGCAGGAATCCTGGGCGCGCATGCACTGCATCGTCGGCGAGTTCGTCGCCATGCCGCCGGAGCAGATGCTGTTCTGCGCCGTCGCCATCGGCTACGGCGATCACGCGCATGCGGCCAACAGCTTCCGCTCGCCGCGCGCGCCGCTCGAGCGGTTCTGCCGGTTTTTCGGGTTTTGACAACTCATCTTTTTCGCGCCTCCGCCCACAATCCGTCATCGCCTTCCGCCATCGGCTTTACTCGTCGAATAAAGATCGCCCGGCAGGCGCTGCCGCGCGGCGCGCTCGGGGGCGCCGATGTTCGGCGGCGTCGCATCGAGAATGTCCTGCCGCGCGCGCCACGCGGCGGCAGGCGGCACGCGGCCGAGCGCCCGCCGCAGGCAGGCGTGCCGATCGCCGCCGCAGCTGCGATGGCGGTGGCAGTATCGCCGCGGGCAGGCGCGCCACACCGCCAAAGCGTCGCAAAAGCGCGCGAGCTGCAAGGCCTGTTCGGCCGCGAACCGCGCCGCGTACAGCGCCGCCGGCAATTTCGGCTTGCGCTTTGCCGCCGCCTTGAACGCGGCGAAGGATGGCATGAGGCTGCGTGAACGCGCCATGCGCGCGCTCCCGTTTTCGCGGCGCGCCTGCGCGCCCGAATTTCTGAATCGTCGTGCTCCGCGAATCTGTCGCGGATGATGACGAGGCGGCGGCGCTGCAACGCAAAGGCGAGGGGTGGTGCCTGCCTTTCGCTTGTGCTGCGCCCGCTTCGCCGAACGAAGCCGCGCCACGCCAAGCCGAGCCAAGCTGAGCCAAGCCACGCCAAGCCAAGCCAAGATCAAGGATGCGGAACGCCGAAAGACGCCATTGCCGTCATGCCGTGCCGCTGGGCACGGCCGCGCATCCAGCGGGATGCGCACGCCTCTCGGCGTTCCACCGCGGCTCTCACCAGGGGGAGTGTTCCATCCCCCGGCTCAGCGTCGGGCCAGGCTTCCCGGGGCGCCGCGCCGCAAGCGGCGGGGGTTCTCCCCGCCGACGCGGCGTCCCGCTTGCAGCGACGCACCTCGCGCGCCGGTCATAGTGCCGACGGGCTGATGCCCGAGCCGCCCGGGAGCGGTGTGCAAAACCGCCCGCGGGCACCGCCCTCGCCCCGATGGCCCGGTATGCCTCCGGGCCACGTCCTTGAACGTGAGCGAGGATGGTGATGTAACTGAAACAGTGACTGTTGTCAAGACTCGCGTCGCAGCAAACGTTACGCCGAAACGGGCGGCGATTATCCCTGACTTAACATCGGCGGGTTGCTATGCGGCAGACAATCAGGTGACAGGACGATCCGGTCCGGGGGACGGGAAGACGCAAGAGGGCACCAATTGTATTCTAGAGGTGGTGCAATCTTCTTGCGGCGGCGACAAGCCCAATGGGGCTTAACCGACGTCTGAGGTGATGAATGAGCGAAGCCCAGGCATTGTTCACTGACGGGAAAGCTTATGAGCGGCTGATGGGCCGCTGGAGCCGGCTCGTTGCCGCCGAGTTTCTGGACTGGCTCGACGCTCCGAAGAATTTGCGCTGGCTCGACGTCGGCTGCGGCAACGGCGCCTTCACCGAGGAGTTGATCGCGCGTTGCGCGCCGGCCGCGGTGACGGCGCTCGATCCGTCCGAAGATCAACTCGCTTACGCGCGGATACGGCCCGGCGCCAAGATGGCGACGTTCCAATTAGACGATGCGCAGAGCCTGTCCTTTGCTGACGACGCTTTCGATGCAGCGGCGATGGCGTTGGTGATCTCGTTTCTTCCCGATCCGGACAGGGCGGCCGCCGAGATGGCGCGCGTGGTGCGGCCGGGCGGATGGGTCGCGACCTATATGTGGGATTTTGCCGGCGGCGGCCTGCCGGTCGAGCCGATCTTCGCGGCGTTGGTATCGATGGGTATGCCGAACGTGCGGCCGCCCAGTGCCGCGGTGTCCGGGCGGGAGGCGCTTCAGCACGTGTGGGAAAAGGCCGGCCTCGAAACTGTCGAGACGCGCGTGATCCGCATCACGACCGCTTATTCCGGCTTCGATGATTTTTGGGATTCGAACACCGTGCCGATCGGGCCGCAGGGCAAATTGATCGCCACCATGTCGGCGAGCGCCAAAGAAGAGCTCCGCGCGCGCCTGCGCGATCGTCTGCCGGTCGCCGCGGACGGCCGCATCGTCCTCGAATCCACAGCCAATGCCGTGAAAGGCCGCGTGGCGCCATGAGCGATTGACGGCCTACGTCACGGCATGAGCCTGGCAAACGTGTGAGACGACGCGAGTCGCTGCGCTGATCTGCGGTGCTGCGGCGTGGCCTACGGCCGCGAGCGCGCCGCAACAGGCGAAGCTGCCGACCGTCGGAATTCACGCAACTGCGGCGATGCGACAGCTTGCGGCCCTTCCCAAGCGTCAGGTTGATTCCGTAACATGGGCTACGCCCAAACTGCGAGAACCCTCATGAGGCGGCGGGACTTCGTTACCGTTCTCACCGCCTCCCTGGGAGGTGTAGCGCTGGCGCGCACCAGCTTCGCGCAGAATGCTCAGCGAACCTACCGTATCGGGCGGCTGGAAGCGTCGCCAATATCCGAGGCTCTCAGGCTTAGCGCGCCATTCTTGCCTACGTTGGCGGAGCAAGGATTCGTCGAGGGTCGCAACCTGGTGGTGGATACGCGGTCCGCCGAGGGGCAGCTTGGCCGGTTGCCGGCACTGGCCGCGGAACTCGTCGCCCTCAAGCCTGATCTCATCGTCGCGCTAGCGGCACCGGGGACTGCAGCAGTAAAGGCGCTGACGTCCGACATCCCGATCGTGTTCGCTTTTGTGAACGATCCGGTCGGACTTCATTTTGCAGCGAGTTTGAACCGGCCTGGCGGCAATCTGACGGGCCTGTCCAATTTCAGCGTGGCGATATCCGCCAAGCGGATCGAGCTTTTACGTGAAGCGTTTCCCAACCTGCACCGTCTCGCAATCTGGCAGAACACGACTGCCGTCAACGACTCGATCGAACTCGCCGAGTACAAGCGCGCCGCCAACCTGTACGGAATGGAAGTGCTCACCATCGACGCTCGAAACCCCGGTGAATATGAGGCCGCGGCAGCACAGAGCGATCAATGGAAGGCGGACGGGTTGTGCATCACCTCCAATCCAACGGCGTTCGTCAACAGGCACATCATTATCGAACTCGCCGCGCGGCTGCGTAAGCCGACGATCTACTGGAACACGATCTTCGTAGAGGACGGCGGTCTCATCTCGTATGCTGTGAACTTTCAGGACCTTGCCCGCCAGGCCGCCATCTATGCCGCCAAAATCCTACGCGGGGCGGCCCCGGCAGAACTGCCGATCGAGCAGCCAACGAAGTTCGAACTTGCCATCAACCAGCGTACTGCAAAAGCGCTCGGCATTGTGTTCCCGGAATCGATCCTGCTGCGCGCCGACAAGGTGATCGAATAGGTGCGCCAGGGAAGCCGGTGCAAGACTGCCAATGTCGAGATAGTGTCATTTTAAAAATTACGAAAGCTTGTTGAGTTGGCGCAGTGGAATTTGGCGCGGCGGCCGCAAAGCATTTTTACTCGATCACCTCATCCGCCGACGCTTGCAGCGCCAGCGGCACGGTGAGCCCGAGGAAGCTTTGCCCGGCGAGACGCGCGCGGTGATCGCGAGCACGCAGCGCACGCGGGCTGCCGGATGATGGCGTTGCGGCCGGTTGCAACATTCCCGCAGTCGAGACTCTATGACGAACTTGTTGCAGGCCTGAAGACAGCGGGCGGCCGTGGCACTTTGTTCAAGTGACTGGCTGCGGGCGCCAGAAACGGCTGTCCCAACATTTAGGCGACAGCCACGATGACGTGTGCCTGAATCTTCGCAGCAACCTCGCCGCGGCCATGTTTGTCCGCAATTGCGGATGCGACGGTGTCGGTTGCAGCTTGCAGTTTTCCCGCTTCTCTGGCCTCGATTTCGTTACGCAGAAGAGTTCCTTGACAATAGGCAACTGCAGGAAGGTGCGGTGAGGACGCGCGGCTTTGTTTGGCCCTTGTCTCGATCATCACGCGGGAAAAACCTGCCTCTTCCAGTTCGCTGCGGATCAGCGCCGTATCGTGGTAACCGTGCGGCGTTCGTGCCAAAAAGCGCGGCGGATCGTTCGGAAAAATCTTCGCGAGAGCATTCGTCACATCATCCGCAAAAACGTTCTCCTCGATGCGATCCCATACGCTGAATAGAAAATGTCCTCCGGGCCTCAAAACGCGCCTTGCTTCGCGGTAGCCGGATGTACGGTCGGGAAAGAACATCGCGCCGAACTGGCAGCAAACGAGATCGAACGCCGCATTTTCAAACGGCAGCGCCAGAGCATCCGCTTGACGCCATTTGATCCGAGGGTCGGGAGGTTGTCGCGATGCGGCGTAGTCGACCATCGGCTGGTTGAGGTCGGTTACGACATAGCTTGCGCCCCGAGGCAGTCTCGGCGCCAGGGCGCGGGTGACGACCCCGCTGCCCGCGGCGGTTTCCAAAACGGAGCCCGGCGACAACGACGCCGCGCGGCCCGCAATGTCCGCTGCGTAGGGCTCGAAAATCAACGGCACCATATAGCGGTCGTAGTTTTCCGGAATCGAGCCGGCAAACACCTTGTCGGTTTCCAACATGCTTATCACCCGTCACCCGTTCGATGGCTCGCACGATTACCATAAGATCGTCCAGCGCCGATCACGAGCGGCGGGCTGTCTTGCCCGAAAATCCCCCGGCCGGTACCGAACGCGACCGCCCGCGAGCCTACGGCAATAAGTCATGATGGGGGAGAAGCAGACGTGGTGCCGGCGGAGAGATCGCGTTCTACGCGATCAAAGCGAACTGCGCAGCGGCCTCAAGCCCGCGCGAAGTTCTTCCGAAAAGAGTTTCGGCTGTTACCGGGCGGCGGAAGCGTCCCCGTGTGTGCTTCGGGCAACAAACGGGCGCGTGCCCTGGGAAGCATCAGGGAGGGCCTCGCCCGTCGTCGGTTTCGTGCACTTCGCGGTCGAGCGCCCTTTTGACAAATTCAACGGAATCGATGGCCGTCCCAAGCTGGATGCGAAACTGCGCGAGCGAGTCTTTCATTGGCGGCGGTAGGTCTCCCCACCAGCCGATGACCTGGCTCATCGCTTGTTCGACGGTTCGCAGCATGTCCTCGATTGCAATGTCACGGTAGGTTTTCGCCATGGCGCCGCCGCCTCGTCTTCCGGCAGATGAGCCGCGATGGTTGTCGATGTCGCGCATCAAACTTGCCGAGGCGCCTCCTATTCGTGAAGCAGCCTTCGCCAGTTTGACGGCACCGCTCCGGCCGGTCCGGGCGCCGGCTGATCCACCGGACGCGCGTGTGGAGCGGCAAGCTTCGGGCCGGCGAAGGTTTCCTTGGTGCGGTAGTCGTAAAACCACTCTTCGCCCGGCTCGAAACTGGTAATGATCGGGTGACCCGTAGCGGCGTTGTGCTTCGATGCGTGCTGATTTGGCGAACTATCGCAGCAGCCGATGTGACCGCATTGGGCGCAGCGGCGAAGATGCAACCACCATCGGCCCAGCCCCAGGCATTCGACGCAGCCCGTCCCACTCGGCTTGACCGCCGGGTTGATGCCGTCCTGCTCGGTACTCATCGGCTCAGCCGTAAGCGATGCCCGGATTGCTTTGCCCGACTTCGATAATGTAGCCGTCGGGATCGCGAATGTAGCAGCGCGTCTCGCCGTATTTGGGCTTCGGCTCGGTGATGAACTCGGCTCCCCGACTTTTCCATAATTTGTAGCACGCCTGAATATCGGCAACGCGGATATTCATGAAGCTGCTGAGGTGATTGGGATCGGGGGGCACGCTGAGCGTGACCGTCGGCTTGTCGGGTGTCGGCCCGCCGCCGACGTTGACGATGATCCACGTGTTCGCAAGCTGGAAGTAGCCCGGCGCGCCGTCCTTGTCGCCTCTGCTGAGAACTTTGGCGCCGAAGACCTTTTCGTAAAATCGGGCCGATCGTTCGATATCGGTGACAATGATGAAGTGCGCGATAGTAATCCCTTCCTTCGGCGGCATCTCGTAAGTTTTGTGGTCGACTTGAACCTGGCTCATGGACAACTCCAATTCGGATGTTGGTCGTTTTCCGCCGCCGAAATCAGGATACGTCCGGCAGCATGCTTTAGCAATGAAGTGTGAGCGTCAGCTAAAAACGCGATGCCTGACGTTACGGCATGGCGATGCCGAACAGCGCATCGATCGAATATTTTCCGGCACCGGTAATGAACAAGAGCAGGAAGCCGCCCACGACGCTCAAGTCCTTGTAGAAACCCTCCATGCTGTCGACGTAGTCGGCGTCTTTTGCGGTCCAATAGTGATGCCCGATCAGCGCCGTTCCGAGCGTATATAGAGCCATCAGCGCCGCCGCCGGACGCGTGAACGCGCCAATTGCGATTGCGAACGCAACCGGAAGCTCCATAACGATCGATGTGACAGTCGCCAGTACCGGTATGCGGAAGCCTTCATGCACCATTTGAGCGACCGTGCCCGAATAGTCGGTCAGCTTTCTCCAGCCGAAAATCAGGAACAGCATCGCGAGAAGCAGACGCGCCGCGAGGATGAGCTCGTCGTTGATGCCGCTTATCATAACGCTACCCTTGCTCGGCCCCCTGGGTTTAGTTTCGCAATACTACCGCCGTTTGTTCATGCCCGCGCGCGTTTGCGCGGCAAGTCGATCATAAGAAATCTCGAGGAATGGTGCGATCCCAGTCGCGGCGGCACACTTCGTTGTCACCCTCGAAGGCGCGCAGACTGGCCTGCAGCAGGAAGGCATTGCCCGTGGATGACAGCCGCATCTGCGTCTCGACCCGGATTTGCCATTCGTTGCGCGACATGGTCTGGACATCGTGGAGTTCGGCAACGGCGCTGAGCGGATCGTTGTCTTCGACGTGATACTGCGTCTTCCATTGTGTGCCCAATTCCAGGCCGATGCGATCGATGCGTTCGATCCGCATACCATCGCGATGCAGGATGGTCGGCTTTTCGGGCGGCGCCGTTTCCGGTTCTGGAAAAGGCGAGAGGCTTGCGTCCGCGGCATTGGGCGCGCGTTGCG
>Ga0335085_10011586_pt1 | contig 13069 bp, 13 predicted proteins | sample Lox_Sample_45_FD_206712 | JGI IMG/M metagenome (GOLD analysis project Ga0335085, IMG submission 206712) | Soil microbial communities from Loxahatchee National Wildlife Refuge, Florida, United States - Lox_Sample_4.5 | ecosystem: Environmental > Terrestrial > Soil > Wetlands | place: USA...
AGCAGGTCGACGGGGTAGTAGCAAACGCCGGCGAGAGGCTCGAAGCGTCGTCCCCCGGCCGCGCACCACTCCAACCGCTCGCCCGGCCACCGTACGAGCGTTCCGGGTCGGACCGGAGCCCCGGGTCCGGCCGCGCGCCCGGGGGTTGTGAGCACGAGGACGAGGACTGCGGCCGCCGTCCGGCGCGGCCTACGCCGCGGGCGGCTCAACGCGGCATCACCCTGTTGACGTCGAGGAGCAAGGTGACGAGGACCGCCACGAGGAGGACCCAGCTCACGGTCCGAAGAGACATGGCACCTCCGTGTCTTCCGTGCGGACGGCGTCGAGCACGGTGGAATGCGCCGATCTTACCCCGGCTGGGAGGCGTCAGGCCGGGGGGGGGCCTCAGACGTCGAGCGTCAGGAGGCGGCTCCGGACGCGCCCATCCTCGACCACCAGGCGGCCCACGGAGACGGGCAGCCGGAAGCGCCGTGGCCCGGCACTGCCCGGGTTGAACCACAGCACCCCGGCGCGCGTCTCGGTTAGCGGCTGGTGCGAGTGGCCGAAGACCACGACTCCCCGTGGAGCCCGGGTGGATCGGGTGCGGGGCTCCGCGGGGAAGGGGTCGGGGCCGAGGAGCGCCCGGTCGTGGAGAAGGATCACGGCGACGCCCCCAAGGTCGAGGGTCCGCCGATCGGGCAGCACGCCCGCCCACCCGCCATCGACGTTGCCCCGCACCGGGATCACCGGCGCCACGGCGCCCAGCGCTTCGAGGACGTGGCTCCCCCCGATGTCGCCCGCGTGGAGGATGACGTCGGATCCGCGCAGGGCGAGAGTGGCCTCGGGGCGGAGGAGGCCGTGGGTGTCGGAGATGACACCGACCGTCAGTCGCGACGCCACAGGGCCTGGCCCACCCGCACGACGTCCCCTGCGGCCACGGTGGGCACGAGCGCGGGATCGGCCACCAGCAGGACCACCGTCGAGCCGAGGTTGAAGGCGCCGAGCTCGTCCCCTCGGCGCACCGGGAGCGGCTTCGCCGGGACCATTCGGCCGGCGGATCGGCGGGGGTCCGCCTCGAGGCCCGACGGGGCGAGGGTGATCCGGCCGACGTTCGCAGCTCCGACGAGCACGACCGCGACGGGGCCGTGGGCCTCGGTGTCCAGGAGGAGAGCCACCCGCTCGTTGCGGACGAAGAGGCCGGGCACCGACCGCACCCCGGCGGCGTTCACCGGGAAGCGGCGTCCGGGCACGTGCCGGCAGGCCCCGATCCGGCCGTCCACCGGCGAATGGACGCGGTGGTACATGGACGGGCTGAGGTAGAGCGTCGCGTGCACGCCCCCGAGGAAGGGCGCTGCGTCTTCGGCGGAGCCCAGCAGGGCCTCGATCGAGTAGGTCGAGCCCTTGATCTGCTCCAGCCGGCCGTCTGCGGGGACGGGAGAGATCGCGCGGAGCCGCGAGTCGGACGGTGACACCACGACGGCGTCGCCGTCGATCGGGCGGGCTCCGGCGCGCAGCCGGCGGGTGAAGAAGGCGTTGAACGTCCGAAACGAGTGGACGGGATCCGCCGCCTCCTCGAGGTCCACCCCGTAGGCCCGCACGTACAGCCGGAGGACGGGCCGCAGGAGGAACCCCGGCAGACGAAGGTCGGCCAGACGGCCCACCGCCCGGCTGAGAGCGGGGAGCGAGGAGACCGACAGGGCCAGCCGCTCCATCGCGCCCGAGGGTCCGGAGTCCACGGACTCATGTTATCCGCACCCGCTTGTGGCGTCCGGCCGAGGCGTGCCATCCTTGCCCCAATGGTTCCCGGCCGGAAGAGACCGGACCTTCTCGTCCGCAGGGTCGGCGGCGAGACGATCGTGTACGACCGCGCAACGCACGCCGCCCACTGCTTGGGGACGCTCGCCGCCGCCGTGTGGCGGAGCTGGGACGGCCGGGCATCGGCCACCGAGATCGCGGCGCAGCTCGAGGGGGAGCTCGGCGAGCCCGTCGACCCCCTCGCGATCGAGGTCGCGGTTCGCCGGCTCGCGCGTGCGGGGCTCATCGATCGGCCGGCGGCCGCGAGCGCGGCCGCTCCGGACCCGCCGGGCGACTGCCGCCCAGCCGCTCGTCGGGAGGCCCTCCGGAGGGTTGCCGCCCTGGCCGGTCTCGCCGTGGCCTCCCTGATGGTTCCGACCCCCGCCGCGGCCGCCGCGAGCTGCAAGCCGAACTGGCAGTTCGGCGACGTCGGCGCCTCGCGGTGCCAGAGCGGCAGCGAGTGCTGCAGCCGGTGCTGCTCGAACTTCGTCGACGTCTGCCTGAACGCCCCGGGGATCGGCGGGTGCCACTAGACTCTCTCCGCCGCGGGCGGTGCTAGACTGACCCGTTTGCCGCGGAGGGAGGAGGCCTTGGCGAAGGCCCGGTCGGCGGAGAAGGGCAGGACGAAAGCGGGACGCAAGGTCGGTCGCCCCCAGCTCGACCTCTTCGACGACCCGGCAGCCCCTCCGACCGGCGCGCCCCCCGGAGGTCCGAAGGCGGTCGTGGAGAAGGCGAAAGCCGCCGGCGACGGAACGAGAGCTCCGCGACCGCCCGAGGCGAAGCCCGCCCCGCGCGTGACCGCCGAGTCCCTCGCCCAGAAACAGCGCGAGATCTCGGTCTCCGAGTTCTTCGTCAAGAACCGCCACCTCCTGGGCTTCGACAACCCGCAGAAGGCGCTCCTCACCGCCGTGCGCGAGTGCGTGGACAACTCGCTCGACGCCTGCGGCGAGGCCGGCATCCTGCCCGACCTGCGCATCCACATCGACCAGCTCGCCGAGGACCGCTTCCGGGTCGCGGTCGAGGACAACGGCCCCGGCATCGTGCGCAAGCAGATCCCCCGCGTCTTCGGCAAGCTCCTCTACGGCTCGAAGTTCCACACCCTGAAGCAGCAGCGGGGCCAGCAGGGCATCGGCGTCTCTGCCGCCGGGATGTACGGGCAGCTCACGACCGGGAAGCCCGTCCGCATCGTGAGCCGCACCGCGAAGAGGGCCCCCGCACACCTCTTCGAGGTCACGGTGGACACCAAGAAGAACGAGCCTCTCGTGCTGAAGGACGAGGTCACGGAATGGGCGCCCGACCACGGCACGAGGGTCGAGATCGAGCTCGAGGCCGTCTACAAGAAGGGCAAACGCTCGGTCGACGACTACGTGGAGCAGACCGCCCTCGCCAACCCGCACGCCGAGATCCTGTACACGCCGCCGAAGCAGGAGGCGATCCGCTACGCCCGCGCGGTCGCTCAGCTCCCGGAAGAGCCGAAAGAGATCAAGCCGCACCCCTACGGGGTGGAGCTCGGGCGGCTGATGCGCATGCTGCAGGACACGCCGGCCCGCAACCTCTCCGCCGCTCTCAAGCACGACTTCTCGCGCGTCACCGAGAAGGTCGTGGCCGAGCTCAGCCAGCACGCGCACCTCAGGCCCGAGAGCCGGCCGCGGAACCTCACCCCGGCGGACGTGGAGCGCCTCCACAAGGCTTTCCAGGCGGTGAAGATCATGTCGCCGCCCACGAACTGCCTCTCGCCGATCGGCGAGGAGGCGATCGTGGCCGGGCTGAAGAAGCGCTTCGAGGCCGATTACTTCGAGGCGGTCACCCGCCCTCCCGCCGTCTACCGGGGCAACCCCTTCCAGGTCGAGGTCGGCCTCGCCTACGGAGGCAAGCTCCCCGCCGAGGAGCTCATCGAGCTCTATCGCCTCGCCAACCGGGTGCCGCTGCAGTACCAGGCCTCGGCCTGCGCCATCACCAAGGCGGCGATGACGGTGGACTGGCGGGCCTATGGCCTGCAGATGTCGAAGGGCGCCCTGCCCAGCGGCCCGATGGTCCTCATGATCCACATCGCCTCGGTGTGGGTGCCGTTCACGTCGGAGTCGAAGGAAGCCATCGCCCACTATCCCGAGATCGTGAAGGAGCTGCGCCTCGCCCTCATGGAGGTCGGCCGGAAGCTCTCCGCCCACATCCGGCACCGGAGGCGGAGCGAGGCCGAGGCCAAGAAGCGCTCCTACATCGACAAGTTCATCCCCCACATCGGGATCGCGCTCAAGGAGATCCTGGCTCTCTCCGACAAGGAGGAGAAACGCGTCGTGGACACGCTGCGCCACACGCTCGAGCGGAGCCGGGAGGCCCTCGGCTGAGCCGGCCCAGGTCCCGTGCCCGGCCGGACTGTGGCCACCCTGACTTCTCGAGTGTCTCCGATCGGCCACGCCTTTCCACTCGAATGGACACGGATCTCCCGGGAATTGGAGAGAGAGAGAGCGCGTTCCGCAAGGAGAACGCGGTTTCCCTGGGTTTTCGAGCGAGTGCCGGCGTGGCCAGCGCCGAGAGCCTCACGGCATGATTATTGCACTGCTTTCATCGGGAGGTCTTGAAGCAGGTATGACGAGCGGTCGTCGCACGAGCACCTACATCGGAATCGCCCTGCTGGGCGGCGTGGTCGGGGCCATGCTGGGTCTGCTGGTGGCTCCTGGACCGGGAGAGGAAACCCGGCGGCGCATCGCCCGCTATTCGATCGAGGATCAGGAGCGACTCCTCCGCCTCGGTGAGATGGGCTCCGACCTGCTCAACGACGACATCGACCTCGCCGCGAGCGCCTGAGCCCCCAACGTCTTCCGGGGCCGCCTGGCCCTATGTGATACACTCCTCTGGGTTTCCCGCCACCCGGGGGAGGAGCAGCCCGTTTGCCCAGAGCCAAGGCGACATCTGACCCCGTCGTCGCGAAGATCGTCGATTCCGGTCGGGAAATCCACGGCAAGATCGTCGGCGGCCGCAAGCCGTCGATGAAGTTCCCGCTCCGCTCCCTCTCGAACGTGCGCTACACCCCGAGGAAGGGGTACTTCGAGATGGTGGGGAAGAAGAAGGAGCGCACCCTCACGGTGTCGACGGTGAAGACGTTCGCGCAGACCCTGCGCATGTTCGCGCTGTCGAAGCGGCTCATCGAGACCGACGACCGGGCCACCAAGCGCGACGCCTACTACCAGACCAAGAACTGGGACGACGCGCGCTGTGACGACCAGGTCGAGTCCGACACCATCCTCGACGACATCGAGGCCTTCTTCGGGGTCAACAAGGAGCAGCTCTGCTTCACCCCCGACGAGCACGGGGGCCTCGTGGCCGGAGAGCTCGTCGTCGTGGACCGGGCGGAGCCGGGCTCGACGCGGACGATCGAGATCGACTGCACGAAGTTCGGGTCCGGGGCCTACGGCATCCCGCCCGAGGTCGAGCACCTGGGCTTCCGGACGAAGGCGAAGTTCATCCTCGCCATCGAGACCGGCGGGATCTTCGACCGCCTGAACCGGCACCAGTACTGGGCCAGGGCCGACTGCATCCTCGTGTCGATGGCGGGGGTGCCGACGCGGGCCGTCCGGCGCTTCGTGCGGCGCCTCGCCGACGAGAAGAGGATTCCCGTCCACGTCTTCGTGGACTGCGACCCCTACGGCATCGCGAACATCTACCGCACCCTGAAGGTGGGGTCGGGCAACAACGCCCACCTGAACGAGTTCTTCTGCGTGCCGCAGGCCCGCTTCCTGGGGGTCACGCCTCAGGACATCGTGGACTACAAGCTGCCCACCCACCCGCTCAAGGACGTCGACGTGAAGCGGGCCAAGGACGCGCTCAAGAACGACCCCTTCTTCCAGGCCTATCCCCAGTGGGCGAAGGCCTTCGAGCAGCTTCTGAAGCTGGGGGTGCGCGCCGAGCAGCAGGCCTTCGCGAAGTTCGACCTCAACTACGTGATGGACGATTACCTGCCGGCGAAGCTGAAGCACCCCGACAAGTTCCTGCCCTGAGCGCGAGAAGCGAGGGAGGCGATGGCCAAGAGCAAGAAGTCGAAGGACAGGAAGAAGGGCGGCGCGAAGGCGAAGGCGCCTGCCAAGGGCAAGAAGAAGAATGCCGCGAAGGCGAAGCCGGCGGCCAAGGCGAAGCCCGCTGCGAAGGCGAAGGCTGCCGCCAAGGGCAAGGCCAAGGCCCCGATCCGGAGCCTGCCGCCCACGAAGGCGAAGCCGGAGCCGAAGGGCAAGCCCTCCCCGCCGGCGAAGCCCGAGGGTGCCAAGCAGGCTTCGTCCCGATCGTCGGGCCGCAAGTCCTCGCGCCGCCTTTCCCTGCTTCGGCGCGGGCCCGACGGCGAGATCCTGGCCCCCGGCGATCTCCTCCTCCCGGGCGGCGCCCAGCGGGTCGAGGAGATCCTGTACCTGTTCCGGGGTTCCACCGCAGCCGAGCACCCGGTCGGGGAGGACGCGATCGCCGAGGTCCTCGCCAAGAGGACCTCGCCTGAGGCCGGGAGCGACCGCGACGACCTGGCCCGGACCCTGGCCTGGGCCCGGGAGCGGTTCGGGCAGGGCAACATCGAGCCCGCGATCCCCCCCCGGCCGAACCTGCGGCGCTCCTTCCAGGGCGTCGTCGAGCGCGCAAAGCAGCGGCGGCGCGAGATCGGGGCCTTCCTGCGCGGCCTCGACATCGGCCACACCGAAACATCGCACATGGACGCCCACGGGGAGGCGAGCCTCACCAGCCTGATGAAGCTGGCCGCCGGCCTCGAGAACCTGGCCGAGGCCGAGGAGCCGGCGCAGACGGACGCCAACGAGCTGCACCGGGTCTTCGAGCAGCTCGAGGCGGCGACGGAGACGCTGATCATCGACGTGGAGCAGACGCTGCGGAGGCTGCGGGACCGGGTTCGGGCCTGACCGGCGCGTCGGGAGGAGGCGCGGTGAGCGAGGAGGCCACCGGCTACCAGTACATTCTGGCCGTGGGCCCGGACTCACCCGACCGGGCCTGGCTGGAGAGCGTCCTCATGCGGGGGGGCCTCGCGGTGGCGGCCTGCACCGAGGCGGAGCTGCTCGCGATGCCGGACGTCGTCCCGCCCCAGGTGGTGATTCTCGACGACTCGCAGGCGCGCGAGGAGAGGATGGCGACCTTCGCCAACCTCCAGACCTTCGCTCCCCTCGCCGGAGTCCCGGTGGTGATCCTCGCCCTCGATGCGGACATGGACAGCTTCTCGGGTGCCATCACGCGAGGCGCCGCCGCGTACCTCGTGAAGCCGGTCGCGGCCGAGGAGGTGGTGGCCGTCACCCACAAGATCTCGGGCTGGCTGCGCTCGAGCGACCGCACCGAGAGGCGGCGTCGGCTGCGGCGGCCCCTGCTCATGCGGGTGGACGTGGACGTGGCCGGACGCGAGGGCGCGATCCCCGGCCAGATCGTGGACGTGAGCGGCACCGGCTGTCGGATCGAGCTCAAGGAGCCGATCCAGAAGGGCAACGTGGTGAGGCTCACCCTCTACGGCGTCGAGGGCTCGACCGACCTCTCCCTGGGCGCCGAGGTGCGCTGGCAGCGCCGGGCTCCGGACGGCACGCAGGTCGCGGGGGTGAAGTTCACCGGCACCGCCGCGGTCCTCGCCGGCCGCCTGCTGGGCACGCTGTCCGGGCGGATCTGATCGCCAGGCGACTGCCCGCCGTCCCGCCCCGGGCCCGCACGCGCCTCTAGACGAACACTCGGAAGACCTCGTTGGAGAGGAGGACGCCGCGGTTGGTGAGGCGCAGGCGGCCGTCCCTCGCCTCCACGAGTCCCGCGTCCGACGCGCGGCCGAGACCCTCCGCCCACTCGGTGACGGGGTCGAGCCCGTAGCGGTCGCGGAAGCCGCCGAGGGCGACACCCTCGCGCCGCCGGAGGCCGGTGAAGAGGGCCTCCGCCGCGCGGTCGCGGGGGGACAGAACCCGCTCGCCGGCCGTGGCCGCCGCCGGGCCGCCCCTCTCGACGGCCCGGCAGTACGTCGCGAAGCGGTCGTGGTTCCAGGAGCGCCGGCCGTGGCGGTAGCCGTGGGCCGCCATCCCGAAGCCGAAGAACGGAGCGTCGTCCCAGTACTTGCCGTTGTGGCGCGACTCGAAGCCGGGCCGCGCGAAGTTCGAGATCTCGTACCGGTCGAGGCCGTGCGCGGCGAGCCGTTCCGCCGTCTCCTGGTAGAGGTCCGCCACGAGATCGTCGTCGGGGAGGTCGAGCCGGCCCCGCCGCTGCCGGTGCCCAAGGACAGTCCTCCCCTCTACCTCGAGGAGGTAGAGGCTCACGTGGTCCGGGTCGAGGGCCAGAGAGCCGTCGAGCGTCCACCGCCAACGCTCGCGGGTCTCGCCCGGCCATCCGAGGATGAGGTCGAGGCTCAGGTTCGAGAAGCCGGCCCGGCGGGCGGTCTCGACCGACCGCCGGGCATCGGCGGCGGTGTGGAGGCGGCCCATGTCGCGCAGCACCGAGTCGTCGAGGCTCTGCACCCCGAGGCTGAGGCGCCCCGCGCCGAGGGCGCGGAGGGCGCGATAGCCGTCCTCGTCGAGGTCCCGGGGGTTCGCCTCGACCGTGACCTCGGCGCCGGGAGCGAGGGCGAAGCGCCGTCGGGCGGCCTCGACGACGCGGGAGAGGCGTCCGGGGGCGAGGAGGCTCGGGGTCCCGCCGCCGAAGTAGAGCGTGTCGGCTGGCGCCGCCTCCGCCCCTTCCATCTCCGCGAGCACCGCCCGCACGTAGCGCTCCTGTCGTTCCCCGTCCGGCCGCCGGGGGTCGATCGCGAAGTGGCAATACGTGCACTTCGCCTCGCAGAAGGGAATGTGGACGTAGATGCCCATGCCATCCCGAGGCGTTCCGGCCGCGTCGGGCGCCGAGGGATTCGCCCGTTCGCTCACCCTTCCGTCTCGAGGCACGGCGAGGAGCGCGAGGCCGTGTCCAGATGCTTCCCCGCCCAACTGGATTGGAGTGACTCCGGACCACGCATGGCTCAGATCGGCCCGCGCTCCGCGCGGGCCGTGCATCACGGCCGTCGCAGCGCCACCTGGTTCGCCTGCTGCCGCGCCTGGCGGTGGTCGCCGCCCTGCAGGCGCACGACCAGGCACATCTCCATGAGGCGCGAGCGCAGCCGCTGGCCGATGCGCTCGACGAGGAACTCGCGCCGCCGCAGCGGGTCGGCGGCGAGCGCCTCCTCCCGCGTCACGTCCTGGTAGTTCGTGGTGATGAGGGTCGGCCGCTTGGCCATGTAGCGGCTGTTCAGGATGTAGAAGAGGGTGTCGTTCATCCAGTCCGTCATCTTCCACGCCCCGAGGTCGTCGAGAAGGAGGACGTCCGCCTCCACCACCGGCTCGAGGACCATCAGCTCCGTGGTCTTCGTCTCCGGGTCGTAGGAGGACTTGATCTCCCGGATCAGCTCGTGGAAGTCCCAGAACTGGCCGCGAGCGCCCTTCGTCGCGACCAGCTCGCGCAGGACCGCCACCGCGAGGTGGGTCTTTCCGACCCCGTTGTCGCCGCTGAAGAGGAGGCCGAGCCCCTCGTCGTCGCCGAGGTGGGGATAGCCGGAGCAGAAGGCCATCGCCTTCTCGAGGGCCCCGGAGAGGGAGGGGCTCCCCGGCTCGAAGGTCGCCAGGGTGCAGTGCTCGTAGCGGGGAGGGATCCGGCAGGCCGTCGCGGGGTCGGCTCCCGAGGCGGGGACGGAGCGGCAGGCGCAGGCCTGCGCGTACTCCCGGCCGTCCTTCACCACGATCTCGAAGCCGGTGCCGCCGCACGCCTCGCAGGACGGAGTCGTCACTTGCGGTCCTCTCCTAGTTCAGGTAGCCCCGGAGGCCGTGCACCTCGCGGCTCCTCCGCAGCTTCTCCTTGGCCCGGCTCTCGATCTGCCGGATGCGCTCGCGGCTGAGGCCCATCGACTCCCCGATCTCCTGTAGCGTCTTCGGCTCGTCGCCGTCGAGCCCGAAGCGCATCCGGATGACCTCCCGCTCCTTCTCGTCGAGGCCCCCCACCATGTCCTGGATGCGCCGTTCGAACGAGGAGCGGATCATCTCCATCTCCACGGAGGGTATCGTGTCCTGCTCGAGGGTGTCACCCAGCTCGAGGTTGCCGTCGTCGCCCACCGCGGTCGAGAGGGACACGTCGTCGCCCGCGGCGAGGAGGAGCCGCTCGACCTCGTCCTTCGAGAGCGCGGTCCGCTCCGCGAGCTCCTCCGTGGTCGGGATCCGCTCGAGCTCCGCCTTGAGCTTCTCGCGCGCGCTCTCCAGACGGGAGACCTGTCCGGACAGCTTCTGGGGAAGGCGAAAGACCCGGGCGTGCTCGGAGAGGGCGTGGAAGATCGCCTGCCGGACCCACCAGACCGCGTAGGAGATGAACTTCACGTTGCGCTCGGGGTCGAAGCGCTTGGCCGCCTCGATCAGGCCCAGGCTCCCCTCGTGGATGAGGTCCATGTAGGAGAGGCCGAGGCCGCGGTAGCGCTTCGCGTAGTGCACCACGAAGCGCAGGTTGGCCTCGACCATGCGGTCGAGCGCCTGCTGATCGCCGGCCCGGATGCGGCGGCCGAGGTCCTTCTCCTCCTCGACGGTGAGCGTCTTGAACTTCGCGATGTCCCGGATATAGACGTTCAGGCTGTCGAGCGAGGTCTCCCGGGAACGGGGGCGGTCTTCGCCCTCGGGAGGATCCTTCGGCCGGCTCTTCCTGGTCGCCGCCATCGCGCTCGCGGGGAGAGACGATTATAGTCCCTCTACTCGGCCGGCCCGGCGGGCGGAGAGGCGGCGAGGGGCGCCCTCTTCTCGGCGGTCCGGGCGAGGGGAGTGGGAGGCAGGCGCACCAGGGCTTGCTGGAGGCGCTCCTGCCACCCCTCCTGGGCGGCCCGCGCCAGCTCTTGGCGCACCCAGGCCACGAACTCGGTGACCTCCTGCTGCACCTGCTCCATCTTGCGTCGCATGTTGAGCACGATCTCCACACCGGCGAGGTTCACCCCGAGGTCGCGGGTCAGGTTCAGGACCACCTCGAGCTGGCGGAGGTCGGCCTCGGAGTAGAGGCGGGTGTTCCCCTCCGTCCGGGACGGCTTGAGCAGGCCCTCCCGCTCGTACAGCCGAAGGGTCTGGGGGTGGATCCCGTAGGCCTTCGACACCACGCTGATCATGTAGAGGCGTCCCGCGCCCGGCCCCGCCCCCGGGTCGACTGGCCCCGTCGTCGCCCTTCTCCCTCGCGGCATCCTCAGCTCCTCGGCAGGACCTCCGCCAGCTCCCGCAGCAGGGCTCGGGCCCGGTCGTCGGTGGCGGCAGGGATGACCACCGCCGCCTCCACCCACAGGTCCCCGCGTCCCCCGTCCCCAGGCCGGGGCACCCCGCGCTTGCGCAGGCGGAACCTCTGCCCGGTCTGCGTGCCCGCCGGCACCTCGATGGTCACCGGCCCGTCGGGTGTCGCGACCTCCACGTGCCCACCGAGCGCGGCCACGACCATCCCCACCTGGACGACGCAGTGGAGGTCGTCGCCCTCGCGCCGGAAGACTGGGTGCTCCTCCACCTCGACGGTGAGCACGAAGTCGCCCGGCGGCCCGCCGCGGCGCCCGGCGTTCCCCGCGCCGGGCAGGCGCACCTGGCTCCCACTGCCGACCCCGGGCGGGATGCGAACCTCGAGCCACTCGCTCGCGATCCCCCTCCCCTCGCCACCGCAGCGGTCGCAGCGCCGACGGATCTCCCCCGTGCCGCCGCAATCGGCGCACGGGCGCGAGAAGATCATGTGGCCACGGCTGCCGCGCAGCGTGCCGCGGCCCTGGCAACGCGGGCACGGCAGGGGTCCGAAGGCCAGCTCTCCCGCGCCCTGGCAGGACGGGCAGGGTTCGAAGCGCACGAGGTGGACGCGGCGGGTCGTCCCCGCCATCGATTCCTCGAACGTCACCCGGGTCGCCTGCTCCAGGTCCTCCCCGCGCGATCCGTCCCCGGCCGGCCGCGCGGCGTCGAAGATCTCCCGGAAGCCCATCGTCTCGATTCGCACCCGGGCCGAGAAGTCGAAGCCCTCGAAGCCGCCCAAAGGCGTCGCCTCCACCGCCGCCGCGGGCTGCTCTCCGCGGTCGTACGCGGCGCGCCGCTGGGGGTCGGACAGGACCTCGAACGCCTGCGCCGCCTCCCGGTAGCGCTGGGCGGACGCGGGGTCGCCGGGGTTCACGGCCGGGTGCAGGGCGCGGGCGAGGCGCTGCCAGGCGCGCCGGATCTCGGATTGGGAGGCGCCCCGCCTCGCTCCGAGCCGCTCGTAGAGGTCCATGGCCTACTTCTTGTCGACCACCTCGGCGTCGATCACGTCGCCCCCCTTGCCCCCGCCGTCTCCGCCCGGCGGCGGTGCCCCGCCCGGCCCTCCCGCCGACGCCTGGCGGTAGAGCGCCTCGGCCAGCCGGTGAGAGGCCTTCGTGAGCTCCTCGCTCGCGGCCTCGATCGCCTCCCGGCCGCCTTCCTTCACCGCCTTCTTCGCCGACTCGAGCGCCTTCTCGGCCGCCTCGACGTCGGCGGCGGAGAGCTTGTCCTTGTTCTCCGCCAGCGTCTTCTCCGTGGTGTAGACGAGGCTGTCGGCCCGGTTCCGGGCCTCGGTCTCGTCGCGGCGCTTCCGGTCCTCGTCGGCGTGCGACTGCGCGTCCGAGACCATCCGCTCGACCTCCTCCTTGGCGAGGCCCGAGGAGGCGGTGATGGTGATGGCCTGCGACTTCCCGGTGGCCCGGTCCTTCGCCGAGACGTTGACGATGCCGTTGGCGTCGATGTCGAAGACCACCTCGATCTGGGGCACGCCGCGGGGGGCGGGGGGGATTCCCACCAGATGGAACTTGCCGAGGGTGCGGTTGCCTTCCGCCATGGGCCGCTCGCCCTGGAGGACGTGGATCTCGACCTGCGTCTGGCTGTCGGAGGCGGTCGAGAAGACCTCGCTCTTGCGGGTCGGGATCGTGGTGTTGCGCTCGATGAGCGCGGTCATGACCCCGCCGAGGGTCTCGATGCCCAGCGACAGGGGCGTCACGTCGAGGAGGAGCAGGTCCTTCACCTCTCCGGAGAGGACGCCGGCCTGGATCGCCGCCCCCACCGCGACGACCTCGTCGGGGTTCACCCCCTTGTGGGGGTCCTTCCCGAAGTAGTCCTTCACGAGCTGCTGGACCTTCGGGATCCGGGTCGAGCCGCCCACGAGCACCACCTCGTCGATCTGCGACGGCTGCAGGCCGGCGTCCTTGAGGCACTGGCGGACCGGCCCCATGGTCCGCTCCAGGAGATCACCGCACAGCTGCTCGAGCTTCGCCCGGGTGAGCTTGAGCGAGAGGTGCTTGGGGCCCGAGGCGTCGGCGGTCACGAAGGGGAGG
>Ga0335085_10011587_pt1 | contig 13069 bp, 11 predicted proteins | sample Lox_Sample_45_FD_206712 | JGI IMG/M metagenome (GOLD analysis project Ga0335085, IMG submission 206712) | Soil microbial communities from Loxahatchee National Wildlife Refuge, Florida, United States - Lox_Sample_4.5 | ecosystem: Environmental > Terrestrial > Soil > Wetlands | place: USA...
GCCGCGGAACAGCTCATCGACCTCGTAGCTCTGCGGCGTAGCCGCGGTCGCAGCCGCCTCGCGGCCGTCAGCGCTGGCGCGTGCGCCGCCGAGCAGACCTCCGGCCGCCGAGGCGAGCACGCCCACGACCAGAACCGAGGCGAGCGCCCAGGTCGTCAGTCCGTGCGCCGTGTCCCGGAAGAAGACCTCGTGCGTGTGCAGGCCGACCCAGCGCGTACGCAGCCGCCCGGTCAGATAACCGCCCACCGCCGAGGCCAGCCACTGCACGACGACGAGCCAGACCGCCGAGCTGATCGCGAATGTCGTGCCCGATGGATTACGGCCCCACGGCGAGACCGCCGCGAAGCCGAATCCGGCGCCGAGAGCCACCAGCACGATTGAGAGCGCCGCGGCGACCACCGCTCCGGCGAAGATTGCAGGCCACGACACCGCCGAGAGCGGCGACTCGGTCGTGGCGCGCTCGGCGGCGAAGGCGCGCGCCGCGCTATCGGTTACAGCAACCATGTGTATGCGCCCGTCAGTGATGCGAACACATGGCCAGCAGCAGGATGATCGGAATCGGTACTCCGAGCAGCCACAGCAGAATGCCTCGCCCCATGATGCTCCCCTTTCAGCGCCCGGAACTCCCGGGCAGCACCGCTGAAATAAACGGCAGCGTTCCCGGGAATGTTCCGCACCACGGACGGAACCGTCACGCTCGATAAGGAGTTAGTTCTCAAATGGCCGCGCTCGAAGTGGTGCCTCCATGCTGCGACTTCTGCTGATCATCCTGCTGATCATTCTGCTGATCGGCGCTCTGCCCGCGTGGCCTTACAGCACCGGGTGGGGCTATTACCCGAGCGGAGGTCTGGGCCTCCTGCTCATAATCGTGCTGGTGCTGCTCTTCGCCAGGCGCGTCTAGCCGCCGGCTGCGCGGCAGGCGCCTGCGGCCTCGGGGCTGCGCGCGAAGTCCGCCCTGGTGGCGCACAGGATCTGCAGCGCGGCGAGGCGGTCGGTGCCTTGAAGGTGCTCGAACCCGGGCGGCACCGCGGCCGCTCCGAGCACCTCGGACAGACGCCGGTACACGTACTGGCGCGCGGAGCGCGGCAGACCGTCGATGCCGGCATCCTCGACGAGGAAGCTCAGCGGGTATCGGAACAGGCGATGCGTCAGATCGAGATCGCGCAGCGAGCGGCCGCGACGATCGCGCGGCCCCCGCGCCTGGAACCAGCGGTCGAATCCCGAACCCGAGGCCATGCGCGTGGGCAGAGGCGCCGCGTCGGCGAACGTGAGCCCGCGCACGAGCGGCTCGAGCAGCGCCTTCATGCGGGTCTGGGTCTGCGCCGAGAGCTGATCGAAATCCGGATCCCCCGGTGGCTCGTGCTGCAGGAACATGCGCGCCTTGTAGTTGGAGCGGATGGTGAGGTCGTGCACGTAGGTCTGATGCTCGAACACCAGCAGCGCGACCACGTCGCTGCGGTCGGTGAGATAGGGTCCGGTGTCGAACAGTGCATCGAGCTTGACGAGATCCCCGCGGTGTACGCGCGCGAGACTCAGGGGTGCGCGCGTCTGGCCCGCGAGGATGTTGCCCAGGTGCACCAAGCCGCCGTCATCGCCCGTGACGTACCAGCCGCCCCAGCGCTCACCGATCGGGGTTGCATCGGTGGTCTCCTGCGCGACGCTGTCGGTGAGCACGCGGTCCTGCTGCAGGCGGTAGGCCGAGAGGAACAGGAAACGCGGCACTCCGCCGCCCTTCATCGAGAAGGTGTCGTGGCAGGACAGGCACAGCGAGGTCTCGCGATTGAAGCTGGGCGGCTGCGTCTGTTGGTTCGAGACCATGTAGAACACCGCCCCGAGGGCGCTGTCCATGGTCGCGATCTCCACCACCGGGGTATTGGGAACCCAGCCCACGTAGGTGTCGTCGTTGAAATAGAGCGCCCGCGGGGTCGCCGGACTGATCGACTGGAACTGCAGGCTGGTCTTGGAGAACACGAGCGTCTGCGAGCTCGGATCGATGTCGAGCGCCTTCAAGAGCGAATCGAGATAGCCGCGCGGCGCGGAGAACTGGAGCTTCACTTCGCCGCGCGCGAGCCGCTCCTGCAGCCGTGCGACGCGGTTGTGGCGGGGCACACTGCCGTAGCCGATGTACGGGTATTCCTCGTCGTACACCAGCGCGGCGGCGTTGCTCATCGGCGCGCGCGCATCGGCATTTGCCGCTCCCGCAGGCTCGGGGATATTGGCCGCACGCGCGGCCACGGCCGCGACGAGCACGGCCGTGAGCGCGGCGATGTAGTGGGCTCTGCCTGGCATGTGCACATCCTACGCACGCGGCCTTCCGGCTGAAATGATGGACCGCGCCAAGCTGCGCGCCTCTACGCATTTGTGCTTACGGCCACGCTGCGCAGAAGCCGCGTGGCAATCGAGCTGTGCTGGCAGCTCAGCCGGGACCGGTCGCGACGGGCACGTGCGAGCGCGCCGCGGCGGGGGCGCTGTCCGCGCTACCCTGCGCGCCCGGCAGCCGGACCGTGATGCAGCCGCGGCCGGGGAGAAAATACGCCTCGCCACCGTGGCTGCGCGCGACCTGCCGCACGATCGCGAGGCCGAGGCCGGCCCCGGGAGAGGCCGGATCGTGCTTGCGGAAGCGCTCGAACACGCTCTGCTCCTGGCCCGGCGGCACACCGGAGCCCTCGTCCTGCACCTCGAGCAGCACCGCGCCGTCCTGCGAGCGGCAGTTGAGCCGTACCACGCCCGCGCCGTGCACGAGCGCATTCTCCAGCAGATTGCGCACCAGATCGCCGAGGTCGCCCGCCGAGCCGCGCACCGCCAGCGCCTCGGGCGCATCGAGCTCGAACGTTCGCCCGCGCGCCTCAGCCAGCGGCACCATCGCTGCGGCGACCTCGCGCACCACGCGCGCAAAATTGATCACCGGCCGTGCGACACCCTCCTGCGCCGCCAGCGACTCCTTGCGCGCAAGATCCAGCAGCTGAGCGACCAGCCGGCCCATCTGCGCAAGGTCGCGCTCGATGGCGCCCCAGTCGCTGCTGCCGGTGATCCGCGCCCGCTGCAATCGCAGCGTGAGCGCCGCAAGCGGCGTGCGCAGCTCGTGTGCCGCATCCTCGGTGAGCCTGCGCTCGTGGGCGTAGGCCTGCGCCAGGCGATCGAGCGCGCCGTTCACCGCCTCCACCAGCGGTACGATCTCCCGCGGCAGCGCCTCGCTGGAGAGCCGCAGATCCGGCTCGCGTGGTCCGACGCGCGCAGCCGCGCGCGAGGCGCGCGCGAGCGGGCGCAGACTCCAGCCGGCGGTGAGCCAGGTCAGCACCAGCGCCGCCAGCACAAAGGGCAGCAGCACCGAAAGATGCTCGAGCCGCTCCTCGAGCAGGCTGTCGACGAGGGTGTCCTGCGTGAGCCCGGCGCGCGCCACGAGCAGCGTGTCCCCGCCTTTGAGCCGCATGGCGAGCACCGTGCGCTCGTGCGGCGGGATTCCAGTCAGTGCAATCGGGGTCACGCCGTCCGCACCGGCCGGGAAGTACGCGAGCGGCACCCGCAGATTCATCGACCAGGCGAGCGGGCGGCCGGCTGCATCGAAGACCGTATAGGAGAACGTCCGGCTCGCATCCGCGTACACGCGCCGCCACTCGGCAGGCAGCTGCGCCGGGATCTCCCCTTCGTGGCCGGGCTGCACGGCGCGCGCGAGCTCGCGGGCCTGGGCCTCGAGCGTACGCGCGTTGAGGTCACTCACCAGGTTGTGCACGGCGAAGCGATAGGAGGCGAGCGATGCGAGCAGCCCGAGCCCGAGCACCACGCCCATGGCGCCGAGGAGCCGCGCGCGCAGGCTGTACGGGCGCATCAGGCGGGGCCCGTTTCGGTTTCCACGAGGCGATAGCCGATGCCCCACTGGGTCTCGATGCGCAGTGCGGCCCGGGCGTGGATGAGCTTGCGGCGCAGCCGCGAGATCGCCGCCTCGAGCGCATTGGCGCTGCCGGCGTCCTCCAGCGCATACAGCCGCTCCTCGAGGATGTCCTTGGCGATCACCTGTCCGGGCGTGCGCAAGAGCTCCTCGAGCAGCGCCGCCTCGCGCCGGGTGAGCTCGAGCGGTGCGCCCTGCACGCTCGCCTCGCGCGTGCGCGGATCGAACGTGAGGCCGCCATGGGTGTAGAGCGTGCCCTGGCGACGCCCCGGCCGGCGCAGCACGGCGCGCAGCCGCGCCTCCAGCTCGAGCACGTCGAAGGGCTTGACCATGTAGTCGTCTGCGCCGGCATCGAGCCCGCTCAAGCGCTGCTCCAGGCGGTCGCGCGCGGTGAGAATGATGGCCGCAAGATCCGGGGCGCCGCGCCGCAAAGCGGCGAGCAGCTCGAGGCCGTCTGCATCCGGCAGTCCCAGATCCAGCACCAGGGCATCGAAGCGGGCGACGGCCGCAGCCGCGAGCGCCTGCGCGGCGCTGCCGGCCGGGTCCACCGCGAAGCCGCGCTCGCGCAGGTGCTCTGTGAGCATCTCGCGCAGCGCAGCGTGATCTTCTACCACCAGTACTCTCATGCGGGCGTGCCGTCAGGACTTCGTCAGCAATTGCTGCGAACCTGCCGGATGTCTGGGCCACAGAGTGCATCGTGACTCGTTCAATAGCAACGGTCCGCAGCGCCGGGCGGGCACTCACGGGCGGCATGCTGGCGCTGCTCGCGGTGGCCTGCGCCGTCTACCATCCGCTGCCGCTGCCTGTGCACTCCGAGCTGGCCCACGATCTGGGAGCGCTGCGCTCCGAAGTGCCCGCAGGCGCGCACTCACCGGCGCAGCGTATCGATGTGCACGGACCGCTCGACCTCTACTCCGTGGGGCTGCTCGCGATCCTGAATGATCCCGAGCTTCGGGCGCAGCCGGGCGAGCTCGCCGCGGCACGCGCCGATTTGCTGCAGGCGAGTCTGCTGCCCAATCCTTCGGCGAGCGTGGGATGGGCGGCGCTGCTCGGTGGCCCGGGCACCACTTCCGCCTGGTCGGTGTCGATCACCGAGGATGTGGCTGCGCTCGTCACCTACCGGCCGCGAGTACGCGCGGCCCGCGCCGCGCGCGAGCAGGTCAGCGCGCAGCTGCTGTGGGAGCAGTGGCAGGTGGCGCAGAAGGCCCGCCTCACCGCGCTCGATCTGTACTGGGATGGCGAGCTCGTCGGCCTCACCGAGCAGCAGCGCGAGCTCACCGCGCGCGAGCTCGACGCGGTGCGCCGCCAAGTGGCCGTGCACAACCTCGACGACTCGGCACTGGCGCCGCTGCTCGCCGCACAGGCCGGGATCGAGCAGGCGCTCGCGGCGCTGCGCCTCGCTCAACTCACCGACTGGCAAAGCCTCGATGCGTTGCTCGGGCTCGCGCCCGATGTGCGCTTCGGGATCCTGCGGCCGCAGCTGCCCGCGCCCCCCGCTGCCGCGGACCTGGAGGCGTTGATCGACTCACTGCCGCAGCGCCGGCCCGATCTCCTCGCCCTGCAGCTGGGCTACCGCTCGGCCGACGAGAACGTGCGCGCCGCGATCGCCGGACAGTTTCCGGCCATGGTGCTCGGCGGCAGCTGGGCGCAGGACACCACGGACATCCGCTCGGGCGGTCCCGTCGCCACCTTCGACCTGCCGCTCTTCAATCGCAATCAGGGCCAGGTGGCCCAGACTCGCGCGACGCGCTGGGTGCTGCACGAGCAGTACACCGCGCGGCTCGGATCCACGGCGAGCGAGGCGCGCGGGCTCGGGGCGCAGCTGCGCCGCGTGAGCACGGATGCACTTGCGGCGCGCAGTGCCGCCGATGCCGCCGATACGCTCGCGCGCGAGGCGAGCAACGCGTTCTCGCGGGGCAACATCGACACCCGCGCGCTCGCGGATTTTCAGACCGCGGCGCTGCAGCGCCGGGTGGAAGCCGATACCCTGGAGCGCAGCTCGGGTGAGCTCGAGATCACTCTCGCGGTGGCCCTCGGCACGGGACTGCCGCAGGCGCTGCTGCTCGCCGATAACGGGACGCCGCCATGAGGCGCCGGCTCGCCCTATCCGGCGCGCTCGCGGGCGTGCTCGTGCTGTGCCTCGCCGCACCAACGCGCCTGTCGGGCGAGGAGCAGCCCGCCGCCGAGGAGCGGCCCGCCGCGCTGGTGCAGGTCGTGCGGCTCACCCGCTCGAGCCTGCCGCGCACCGTGACGGTGTACGGCACGGTGCAGCCGAGCGCATCCGCACACCGCACGATCATGGCGGCCGCGGCGGTACGCGTCACCGCCGTGCTCGTGCACCAGGGGGATGCGGTGACGGCCGATCAGCCGCTGCTGCGCCTGGAGCCTACGCCGATGGCGGCTGCGACCTACGCGCAGGCGCAATCCGCGGTGCGCATCGCTGCAAGTCTCGTCGAGCGCACGCGCAGCCTCCTCACCGAGCACCTCGCCACCGCACAGCAGCTCGCCGAGGCTGAGAAGTCGCTGACCGATGCGCGCGCCAGCCTCGCAGCGCTCAATGCGCAGGGCGCCGCGGGCGCGAGCGTGGTGCGCGCACCGGCGCCCGCAATCGTGACCGCACTGCCGGTGAGCCCCGGGGCCGTCCTCGCCGAGGGTGCCCCGATGGTGGAGCTCGCCTCACAGAGCGGGCTGGTGCTGCGCGCGGGCATCACCGCGACGCAGGCCCCGCAGGTCGCGCGCGGCAATCACTCGAGCGTGCTCGCCTTCGGCGCGGCGCGCGCCGTGGCCGGCACCGTGACGGCGCGCGGCGCGGCGGTCGACCCGGCCACCGGCCTGGTGCCCCTCGAGATCGCGCTACCGGAACATACGCTGTTGCCGGGGCAGCCCGCCCGCGCCAGCATCACGACGGGCCAGGTGGCAGGCTACGTCGTGCCGCACGAGGCGGTGCTCATCGACGACAGCGGCGCCACCTACGTGGTGCAGGACGTGAACGGGGTCGCGCGCAGAGTCCCGGTCCGCGTGCTCGCGAGCGACGATGCGCACGATGCCATCGAGGGGGCGCTGGATGCTGCCTCGCCGCTGGTGCTGAGCGGCAACTATCAGCTGCAGAACGGCATGCGCATGCGGGTGGCACCGGCTGCGAAACCGCCATGAGCTTTGTCGGCTGGATCGAGCGGCACCGCCGCGCGCTGCTGCTGGTCGCCTTCGCGCTCGGGCTCGCGGGCGTCGTGGCCGGGATCGAGCTGCCCGTCGGGCTGTTTCCGGTCACGAGCTTTCCGCGTATCCGCGCCGAGATCAGCGTGGGCGCCATGCCGGCCAAGCAGATGCTGCTCGATGTGACCGAGCCGCTCGAGAGCGTGGCGCGGGCGGTGCCGGGCGCACTCAATGTCGAGTCGACCACCTCGCGCGGCTCGGCCGAGATGTTCGTGGATTTCCCCTGGGGCTTCGACATGACGCAGGCACTGCTCAGCGTGCAGGCCGCGTTCGCGCAGAAGCTGCCGGAGCTGCCCGCGGGCACCTCCTACGAAATCATCCAGATGAGCCCGAACATCCTGATGCCGTTCGTCTCCTACGCGCTCATCTCGGACGAGGTGCCCTCGGCGGAGCTGCGCCGCATGGCCACCTACCAGATCGCCCCGCTCCTCACCGGCATCGACGGCATCCGCCGGGTCGGGGTGCTCGGCGGGCAGACCCCGGAGGTGCAGGTGCGCGTGAACGCGCAGGCACTCGCCGTCCACGGGCTCACGCTCGCCGACCTGAGCGCTGCGCTTGCCGCCACCAACGTCGTGAGCGCCGTCGGACGGCTCGAGGACAACGACCTGCTCTTCCTCGGCATCGAGGACAACGCCTTCGGCTCGGTCGCCTCGGTCAAGAACGTGACGCTGCGCAACCCCAGGGGCGCCCTCGTGCGGCTGGGCGATGTGGCGAGTGTGAGCATGGGATCGGTGCCGCAGTGGCTGCTGGTGGACGACAACGGCCGGCCGGCCGTCACTTTCGATGTGTACCAGCAGGACAAGGCCGATTCGCTCGCGCTCGCCTCGCAGGTGAATGCGCGGCTCACCGAGTTCATGCACCGCGAGCCCTCCTCGATCCGCCTGTACAAGTGGTACGACCAGACCGAGCTGGTGCGCTCCTCCATCGCCGCGGTCGCCGAGGCGATCGTGATCGGGCTGGTGTTCGCCGCCGGTGTGATCCTCGGTTTCCTGCGCAACTGGCGGGCCACACTGGTCGCGATGCTGGTGGTGCCGCTGTCGGTGCTCTCGGCGGTGCTGCTGCTGTCCACGCTCGGCATGACCTTCAACATCATGACGCTGGGCGGCATCGCGGCGGCCATCGGTCTGCTCATCGACGACGTGATCGTGATGCTCGAGCACATCGCGCGCCGCGCGGGCGCGCCGGATGTGGCTGACCCGCCCGCGGCGGTACTCACGGCCGCGGCGGAGTTCCGCGCACCGCTTGCGGGCTCGAGCCTGGCGAGCGTCATCATCTTCCTGCCGCTCGCGTTCCTGTCGGGCCTCGCCGGCGCGTTCTTCAAGTTCCTCTCACTCACGATGGCCACGGCGCTCATCATCTCCTACGTGCTCACCACCTTTGCGGTGCCACTGCTCGCGCGCGGACTGATCGACTTCCGCCGCTGGCACGACCCGGCGCAGCAGCGCGAGAGCTGGCTGCGGCGCACGCACGGGCGGGCGCTGCGGGTGCTGTTCGCCCGGCCCTGGCTCATTGCACTCGGGGCGGGCGTGCTCATCGCCGCGGGCTTCTTCGCCTACGAGCACGTGGGCACGGGCTTCCTGCCGCGCATGGACGAGGGCGGGTTCGTGCTCGACTACTTCACCGCGCCGGGAACCTCGCTCGCGGAGACCAACCGCGAGCTCGCCGAGGTCGAGGCGATCCTGCGCAGCAATCCGAACGTCGAGACCTTCTCGCGCCGCACGGGCGCGGGTCTCGGCGGGGACATGAAGGAAGCATACCAGGGCGACTTCTTCGTGCACCTGGTCGCCGCTTCTCAGCGTCCGCCCATCTGGAGCGTGATGGACGATCTCACCGCGCAGATCACCCGCGACGTTCCGGGCATCCAGTTCGACATCCATCAGCTGCTCTCCGACATGATCGGCGACATGGTCGGGCGCCCGCAGCCGATCGTCATCAAGCTGACTGCACGCGATCCGGATGCGCTCGGAAAGGTGGCCACAGGGGTCGCGGCCGCGATCGCGCACGTGCCGGGCATCGAGTCGGCGTCCGTGAACAACGGCGTGGTGCCGGCGGGCGATGCGCTCGAGATCCGGGTGGATCCGGCCGCCGCTGCGAGCGAGGGCATGACCCCGGCGGACGTGGAAGGACAGGTGAGTCACTACCTCAATGGCGAGGTGGCCACGCGCTATCTGGGCAGCGTGCAGGACGTGGGCGTGCGGGTGTGGCTGCAGACAGGCAGCGCGCGGATCTACCGCAACGATGTCCCCGAGCTGCCGATCCGCTCGCCCGACGGGCACCTGCTGCCCCTGGGCCTGGTCGCGCGGGTATCGTTCGTCGCGGGCCAGCCCCAGCTCACCCGCGACAATCTGGAGCAGATCGTTCCCGTCACTGCCGAGATCGCCGGCTCCCACGATCTCGGATCCACCATCAAGGCGGTGAAGCAGGTGCTCGACCGGCCCGGCCTCCTGCCGGGCGGCGTCCGCTATTCCATCGGCGGCGCCTACGAGCAGCAGCAGCTCGCCGCGCAGGGCATGCGCCGGGTATTCGTGGCGGCGGTGCTGGCCGAGCTGATCCTGCTCGTCTTCCTGTACGAGCGCTTCTGGATCGCGCTCATCATCATCGCCAGCTCGCTCGTCTCCACCGGCGCGGTGTTCATCGGACTGGCCCTCACGGGCGTGGAGCTCAACATCACCGCCATGATGGGTATGGTGATGATCATCGGTGTCGCCACGGAGATGGCGGTGTTCCTGGTGTCGGAGTATCAGCAGCTCGAGACGAGCATGCCCGCGCGCGAGGCGCTCTACCGCGCCGCGCTCGATCGTCTGCGGCCGATCGCGATGAGCACGCTCGCGATGATCATGGCGCTGTTGCCGCTCGGAGCGGCGATCAGCGGCTCCGGCGACCAGATGCTGCAGCCGCTCGCGATCGCGATCATCGCCGGCATGACGGTCCAGCTGCCTCTGGTGCTGCTCGCCATGCCCGTTCTGATCGGACTCACGGTGCGCGCGCCGCGACCGGGCAGGAGTCATGATGAGTGATGAGCCCTGGCCGCGCATCGCGGTCGTGGGCGCCGGTGCGGTCGGCGGCTACTTCGGCGGGCTGCTCGCGCACGCCGGCGCGCCGGTCGTGCTCATCGGGCGCGCGCCGTTCGTGAACGCGGTCAGCGCGCGCGGCCTGGAAATCGTTGCGCGCGATCGGCGGACGCGGGTGCGCGTTCGGGCGACCACGGAGCTTGCAGCCTGCCGCGATGCCGAGCTCATCCTGCTGTGCGTGAAGACGGTGGACACCGAGTCGACCGCGACGGCACTCGCGCCGCTGCTCGCGCCGAGCGCACGGGTGGTCACCCTGCAGAACGGCGTGGAGGGGGCCGACCGGGTTCGCGCCCTCACCGCTCGCGAGACGCTCCCCGCGGCGGTGTACGTCGCCGTCTCGATGCCCACACCCGGGCAGGTGGTGCACGTCGGCCGCGGTGATCTCATCGTCGGCCCCGATGGCCCGCTCGCCCGCACGCTCGCGCATGCCTGCGCGCGCGCAGGCATCGGCTGCCGCATCACCGGGCAGATCGAGGGCGAGCTGTGGGTGAAGCTGCTGTGGAACTGCGCCCTCAACGCCGCATCCGCGCTCGCGGATGCGAGCTACGGCCGGATCATCGAGCGGCCGGATGGGCGCGCGCTGATCGGTGAGCTCGTCAGCGAATTCATGGCGGTCGCCGCGGCCGCGGGCATCGCCCTGCCGGGGATCGGCGATGCGCACGCTGCGCTCGCCGGAGCGCTCGCGCTCGCCGCACAGATGCCCGAGCAGCGCTCCTCGACCGCGCAGGACCTCGAGCGCGCGCGGCCCACCGAGATCGATGCGCTCAACGGCTACATCGTGCGCCGCGCGGGCGCGCTCGGCGTCGCGGTACCGGTCAATCGCGCGCTTTGTACGCTGGTAAAGCTCCGCGAGGCGCACGCGCAATCCAGTCGCTGACGGAAGGCCGCGCCCACTGCTGCCGCGCGTACGCAGCCAGATGCTCCGGGACGGGATCCCCGTTCGCGACCAGCCGCTGCAGCATCATCGCCAGGTCGGTATCGGCGATGCACCACCGACCGAACAACGTCGAGCCGTGCGGCTCGAGCAGCCGCTCGGTCGCGGCACAGAGCTTGGCCACATCGCGGCGGGCGCTCTCCGAGAGCGGTCGATCGATCGGGCTGCGGAAGACCACGGTGCTGGGCCGCTCATCGCGCAACGCCATGAGGTCGCTGCGCAGCCAGGCCTGCACCTGCCGCGCCCGGGCACGCGCGCGGGGTTCCTGCGGGTACAGGCTCGGGTGTGCCGGGGGCGCAAAGACCTCCTCCAGGTATTCGGCGATGGCCGAGGACTCCGACAGGAAGAAGTCACCGTGCGCGAGCGTCGGCACGCGTGCCGTGACAGAGTGCGAGCGGAAAGGCTCCTCGAGCTGCTCGTGGGCGAAGAGCTCGACGGGCTCGATCTGGAACGGCAGCCCTTTCTCGCGCAGCGCGACGAACGCCGAGAGTGCGTACGGACTCAGGTACTGTGCATCGAGAAACAGTGTGAGTAGGGGTTCGCTCATCGGGCCTCGCTCGCGGGAGGGTTCCCGCCCTGGCGCTCTGTGCGCTCGCCTCGCACCCGTTGTACCACGCACGGGCGCCAGCTTCGACCTCGACTTTGCGGCGGGTGAGGCTCTTGCTGCCAAAAGCACTCCGGATGCCTCGTTCCTCAAATCCGCCGCCGAAGCCGGCACTGCCGAGATACAGGACGCGAGGCTCGCGCAGGACAAGGGGACCTCTCGGGAGGTGAAGGACTTCGCCGCCCACATGTTGAAGGACCACACCGCCGGCAATGAGAAGGTGCAGAGCCTCGCGGCTTCCAAGGGCGTGAAACTGCCCGACCATGCGAGCATGATGGAGATGACCGAGCACAAGAAGCTCGACGTGCTCTCCGGAAAGACCTTCGATGATCAGTACATCAAGGGACAGATCACCGCGCATCGGGAGGCGGTCAAGCTCTTCCGCAAGGAGGCGAGCTCTGGCCAGGATCCCGAGGTGCGCGATCTGGCGAAGGAAATTCTGCCCACCCTCGAGTCGCATCTGCGCAAGATCGAGCAGATCGGCGCTGACGCGGGCGTGCACAAGTAACGCGCGAGCGCATTTTCGCGCCCGCGCCCGGTCCGCCTTCGAACGGGCCGCGCATGCCTGAGAGGCAGTGCGGCCTGTTCGTGGGCACGGCCACGGGGCCACCCGGCTTCGAGTACGTCCCGGGCTTTCTCAGCGCCGCGGAGGCCGAGACCCTGCTCGAGGCGATCGGCCGGATGCCGCTCGCAGCGGCTCGTTACCGGGAATTCACGGCGCGGCGCCGGGTGACCTACTTCGGCGGCGAGTACGACTTCTCGCACCAGTCTTTGCATCCCGCGCCGCCCATCCCACCCGCGCTCGCACCGCTGCGCGCGCGGGTGGCGGCATTTGCCGGCATCCCTGCGCGGCGCTTCACCCACGCGCTCATTGCCGAGTACTCCCAGGGCGCACCCCTCGGCTGGCATCGCGACATACCCGATTTCGAGCTCGTGGCCGGCTTGTCGCTCGGGACCCCCGCGCGCATGCAGTTCCGTCCCTATCCGCCCGATCCGAGCGATCGTCGGCGCTATCTCAACGTGCTGCTCGAGCCGAACTCGCTCTATCTGATGCGCGGCGCTGCGCGCTGGGAATGGCAGCATCGCATCCCGGCGGTGCGCTCGCTGCGCTACTCGATCACGTTGCGCACGCTGCGCGAGCGGCACGCCTAGGAGGGACCCTTTCGCGGGGCGGCGGGCGCATACAGCGCAGCGTATTCGGCTCGCAGAGCCTCCTTGCGGACCTTGCCCATGGTGTTGCGCGGCAGCTCGCGGACGAAAAGGATGCGCTTGGGAAGCTTGTACGCAGCAAGCCGTGGACGCAGCTCGGCGATGAGATCGGCCTCGCGGCGCTGCGCGCCGGGCGCGAGCACCACGGCCGC
>Ga0335085_10011588_pt1 | contig 13068 bp, 13 predicted proteins | sample Lox_Sample_45_FD_206712 | JGI IMG/M metagenome (GOLD analysis project Ga0335085, IMG submission 206712) | Soil microbial communities from Loxahatchee National Wildlife Refuge, Florida, United States - Lox_Sample_4.5 | ecosystem: Environmental > Terrestrial > Soil > Wetlands | place: USA...
CGAGCAGCGCGTCCCAGAGGGCCGGCCACGCGGGGCTCGCGAAGTTGATCGGGAAGATGTCCTGGTACTTCTTGGGTGGGTTCTCCGCGTATTTGATGCTCCCGTCCGGCCGCTGGTAGAACCATTCTGGATGCTCGCGCACCCACGGATGATCGGGCGAGCACTGGATCGCGAAGTCCAGCGCGATCTCGATTCCGAGGCCCTGGGCCGTCTTCACCAGGCGGCGGAAGTCGTCGAGGGTGCCGAGCTCCGGGTGGACCGCGGTGTGCCCGCCCTCGGGGCCGCCGATGGCCCACGGGCTCCCCGGGTCGCCGGGACCGGCCGCGAGCACGTTGTTGGGGCCCTTGCGCGCGGTGCGCCCGATTGGGTGGATGGGCGGCAGGTAGACTACGTCGAAGCCCATCTGCCGGATGTCGGGTAGCCGCTGGATACAATCGTCGAGCGTTCCGTGGCGCCCCGGCACCCGCCCCTGGGAGCGCGGGAAGAGCTCGTACCACGCGGCGTAGGTCGCCGCCGGACGGTCCACGACCACCTCGAGCTCGCGGTCGTGGCGGGTGAGGTCGGGGCGCGGCGCTACCCGGAACACGAGCTGGCGCAGCTCGCCGTCCAGCAGCACGTCGAGCCGGGCGTCCCGCGACGTCGCCACGGCCAGCCGGTCGAGTGCACGGTCGAGGGTGGCGGCGTCGGACCCGGAGGCCGCGGCGCGCGCGCGCCGGACCATGTCCGTCCCCTCCAGCAACTCGCTCGTGAGATCGGCTTGACCCCCCGCGATGCGCCGGCGCAACTCCTGGACCCAGGAGCCGAAGGTGTCGGTCCAGGCCTCGACCGTGTACAGATAGCGAGTGTTGGCCTCGAGCGGGAACGTGCCCTCCCAGCCGTCGTCGACGACGGCCCGGAGCGGCGCCTCTCGCCAGGCCGCCTCGTCGCGGGCGCGGTAGCGGATGCGGGCCGCCAGGAGATCGTGGCCTTCCTTGAAGATGTCCGCGGTGACGGTCAGCGAGTCGCCCACGATCCGCTTCACCGGATGGCGGCCGTCGTCCACCGCGGGCCGCACGCGCTCGATCACGATCGGTCGGCGCGCGGGCTTCATCGCCACCGGTCCACGAGGTAGGGCTTCTCTTCCTCGAAAACGCCGCCGAGGCGCGCGGCGCTCTGGCTCATCGCGGCGGGCGGGCGCGTCTGGGTATCCAGGATCACGGAGGCGGCGCGCCCCAGGTAGAGCGGCGCCAGCGACTGGGCCGCGTGACTGCGATAGACCACGCGGGCCCGGTAGGCGAGCAGGAAGTCGTAGACGACGCGTGTCCAGAGGCGATCGGGGAAGCGGAACCGGTCGAGTGGGCGGTCACTCAGCTCGAGCACCTCGCCGAGATTGTCGGGCGCCAGGATCCGTTCCCACACCGGGAGCAGGTCGCGGACACCCTGCACGAAGCCCACTTGCATCCGCGAGGGGTCGACGGGAGGGCCGCCCGGTAGCGGCTCGGGCGGAACCCCGAAGCTGACCACCGGCTCGGAGCCGTGAATGTCGAGCCAGAAGTGTTCCGAGCGCTCGGCCAGCTCGAACAGAGCGCCGGCCACGCGGCCCACCGTGCGGCCGAGCGGCGCCGGTGCCTGCGCGGACAGGGCGAGGGTGCGCGGGCCGAGAACGGCCTGGCTGACCGTCAATCCGTGCTCGATGGCGGCGGCGGGAAGCCAGAACTCGAGCCCGTGCCGGCCGAGGTCGCTCTCCCAGACCGGCTGCTTGAGGAAGACCTCCGCGGCGCTGCCGGAGCAGGCGAACTCCTCGGCGATCGGGTGTGCGAGCTGGCGGCCGAACAGGCTGCGCATCAGTGGTACCACCAGGGCCTGGGTGAGCGTGCCGTCGTAGCGGAAGCGCCGGTAGAGCGGCAGCACGAGGCCGTAGTCTTCCTTGACGACTGGCGTGGAGAGCCCGCGAAGCCACTCGCCGGTCATGCTCGCGAGATCGGCGTTGAGCATGACGATCGCACGCGCCCCGAGCATGCGGCCCACCGTGAGGACCGCGCGCACCGCGGCCGACCAGTCGAGGTCGTCGTCGTCGCTGCCGTGGACGGGGCCGACCGAGACCACCCGGAGGTCGCCGAGGGCGCTGGCCACCGCCGCGGTGGTCGCCTCGGACCGCGCCTGATCCACGTGGACGATGGCCGCCGCTTGGCCGGGGAAGTGCGTGTCGAGGCCGGTGCGCACCGCGGTGGCCACCGCGGCGAGGGCCGGTATCGGCCCGGCGGTCGCCAGGCCCACCACGAGGTCGGCGGTGCCGATGCGCTCGGTGGTGGCGCGGGCGTCGTCCGGGAGCAGGGCCGGGTGCATCACCGGGTCAGGTGGGCCAGCAGGGCCATGTAGTCGCTCAGGCGCCGGGTGACCAGGAAATTGCGGCGCACGTGCTCCCGCCCCGCCGCGCCCATGCGGCCGATCAGCTCGGGGTTGCTCAGTAGCTGCCGGATGCGGAACGCGGCGCCCTCCACAGTTTCCACGGTATACCCGGTGACGTTGACGACCATCTGAAATGGGATGCCCCCCGCGATGGTGCCGATCACGGGCTTGCCCTTCCACATCGCGGTGGCCACCTCGATCGTGAAATCGGCCTTCAGCGGCTTCTGGATGGCGATGGTAGCCGCCCGCTCGAGCGCATTCAGCTCGACCTGGGGGTCCGGCGGTAGCACGATCACTGCGATGTCCGGGTCGCGTGAGGCCGCTTCCTGCACGTCGCCCAGGACGTCTCCGCCCGGAGCGGGCGACGGACCCGCCAGGACCAGGCGCACGTCGTGATGCTTCTTGACCAGGCGGTAGGCGTTGATCACGCCGAGCGGATCGTGCTGCCGCTCGAACGGGCCGACCTGGAGGAGGATCGGCTTGTCGCGCGGCACCCGGAGGCGGTCCATCTGCACCGCCTGCTCGGCCCGCGTCATCTCGCGGTTGCGCTCGGAGAGGGGGTCGATGGACGGGTAGACGATGAACCGCGGGATCGACAGGGGAGCCGCGAAGCGGGCGAGCGAGAATACCGCCGCGTTGTAGCGCTGGATGATCGGCCGCAGCGCGTTCCAGAGCTGCGGCTGGGCCGAGGACAGGTCCTGATGGCAGCGCCAGACCCATCGGGCCGCGTCGGTCCGCTCCTCGACGAGATGGAGCGGGGGCGCGTCGTGCACCATGACCAGATCGGCGTCGAGCTGCAGTCGCCGTGCGTTCTCCACCCCGGTCTCGCGCAGCCGGGCCAGCATGACCTCGGTGATCACCTGCTCGGTGCCCGCGAGGGCCTTGCTCACCGCCCGGCTCACCTGGTCGAAGTCGGCGGTGCCGATCGTGACCTCCCACGTCGTCTCCACCCCCAGGTCACTGAGGATCGGGACCACCCGGTTGAGAGCCTCCACCACCGGACCGCCGTAGCGCGAGGCGTTCACGTGGACGATTCGCCGGCCCCGGAGGCGCTCGCCGATGCGCATGAGGAAGTCGATCGTGCCGCGGGGCGCCACCTGGCGGTAGTCGTCGAGCTTGACCAGTGAACCCTGGGCCATCAGAAGTCCCCTCCGGGAAGGGCGTCGGTCAGCACGCTGAGGTGTCGGTCACGGATGCGCTCGAGGCTGCCCGCGTGTGGGTCGATGTGGGCCAGCCGCTCGGCCAGCTCCGCCAGCCCGAGCGCCCCGCCGACCCACTCCGCGAAGTCGCCGCGGCCGCGGCCGGATCGATAGCGCGCCTCGATGGTGTGGTAGAACAGCGCGCTCACGTCCACCTCGGCCAGCGCGTCGCGGAACTCGGCGAGCGTCCGGGCCTGATGGCCGGTGGGCACCGGGACCAGGTGGATCTGGAAGAATCGGAAGCGCTTGCCCTGGGTGCGCGGCGGCGCAGCGCCCAGGTGCTGCAGATGGTCGGAGATGATGGCGATCAGCTCCTCGCGCACGCGCTCCATGGAGCCGGCCTCGAAGGCGTCGACGCCGGCCAGCCGCTCGGCCAGGCGCACGTCGCGGATCTCGCTGCCGACCCAGAGCGCGAAGTCGTTGGGATACGCCTCCGCCAGCACCGGGCGGCGCAGGAGCGAGGCGGAGGTGTGGCAGAAGATAGACTCGATCGGCACGAGCGCGATCTGGTCGAGCAGCTCGCGCGCATCGTGGGCCTCCTGGGGCAGGAGCTCGTTCAGCTCGAGGCAGCCGAGGAAGACGAAGGGTTGGGTCGCGCTCATGCGGTAAGCTCTCCCGGAGGACGAGACCGGTGAACATTTTGCTGCTGAGTCGTGAGTATCCGCCGAACGTTTACGGCGGCGCGGGCGTGGTGGTGGATCATCTGAGCCGCGCGCTCGCGCGACTCGCCGCCGTCGAAGTGCGCTGCTTCGGCGACCAGGCGCAGGCGGGGCCGCGCCTCACCGTGCGCGGTTATCTCCCGTGGGAGCGTCTCGCAGGCGGTGCGGAGGCGCCATACGCGCCGGCCCTGGAGGCCCTGTCGGTCGGGCTCGCGATGGCGCGCGACCCCGTGCGCGCCGACGTGGTGCACACCCACACCTGGTACGTCGGGCTCGGAGGCATGCTCGTGCAGTCGATCCACGACGTGCCGCTCGTGGTCACGCTGCACAGCCTGGAGCCGCTCCGCCCGTGGAAGGCCGACCAGCTCGGTACCGGCTACGCGGTGTCGAGCTGGGCCGAGCGCCTGGCCGTCGAGCGGGCCGACCGCGTGATCGCGGTCTCGGCCCAGATGCGCGCCGACATCCTCGCGCACTTCCGCGTCGAGCCCGAGCGGGTGGTGGTCATCCACAACGGTGTCGACGCGGAGGCGTTCGCGCGAACCGAGCGACGCGAGGCCCTCGCCCGCCACCGCGTCTGCGAGCCCTACGCGCTCTTCGTCGGGCGCATCAGCGAGCAGAAGGGCATCTTCCAGCTCCTGGAGGCGGCCGGCCGCCTGCCCGAGAACGTGCAGCTCGTGCTCTGCGCGAGCAGCCCGGACACGCCCGAGCTCGCCCGGCGCCTCGAGACGGCGGTGGCCGGCCGGTCCCAGGTCCACTGGATCAACGCGATGCTGCCGGTCGAGGAGGTCGTGCAGCTCTACAGCCACGCCGCGGTGTTCGTCTGCCCGTCGATCTACGAGCCCTTCGGCCTGATCAACCTGGAGGCGATGGCCTGCGGCACGCCGGTGGTGGCGAGCCGGGTCGGCGGCATCCCGGAGGTCGTGGTGGACGGCGAGACCGGGTGGCTGGTCGAGCCGGGCGATCCCGTCGCCCTCGCCGAGGCGCTGCGGGGCGCACTGGCCGATTCCGCGCGCGCCCGGCGCATGGGGCTGGCCGGCCGGCGACGGGTCGAAGCGCACTTCTCCTGGGACCGCATCGCGCAGCGGACGCTCGAGGTCTATCACCAGGCGATCGACGCTCACGCCCGCGCCCCGGCGAGATAGAAGCCGACGCTCCAGGGCGGCAGCTCGGACCAGGCCGCCTCCGGGAGATGCGAGGCGTGGAGCCGCCGGCCCCAGTCCGGACCCGGCCCCGAATGCGGGACCGCGACGGGCCCCAGATTGGCCACCAGCCGCAAGGTGCCGGTCGGAAACGCCCACGAGACCTCCAGCGCGAAGTCGCCGACCGCCTTCCACGACGCGGTCGGCACGGGCTCTCCGGCGAGCAGCGGCACGATGGCCTCCGCGCGCAGCCGCAGCAGGGCGCGGTGGAGGTCGAGCCACTCGCGGTGCCCGGGCCCGTCGACGCGACTCCAGTCGAGCGCGGAGCGCTCGCGGGTGGCCGGGGCCTGCGGATCCGGGATGCGCGAGCGCACGGCGGAGCTCGCGAACTCCGGGAAGCGCGCGAACTCGCGCCGCCGCCCCTCGGCGACCGACGGGCCCAGGTCGGGTCCCAGATCGGTGAAGAACAGGAACGGCTCGGGCGCGCCCCACTCCTCGCCCATGAAGAGCAGCGGCAGGGCGGGCGAGAGGAGCACGATCGCGGTGGCCGTCCGGACCGCCTCCGGCGAGGCGATCGCGGTGATGCGCTCGCCGAGGGCGCGGTTGCCGATCTGGTCGTGGTTCTGCAGGAAGCTCACGAACGCGGTGGGGGGGAGGTGGGCGCTCGGCTCGCCCCGGAGCCCACCGCGATACCGTGAGCGCTCGCCCTGGAAAGAGAAGCCCTCGGTCAGGCAACGGCCCAGATGCGGCAGCGGGGGCTGGTAGTCCTCGTAGTAGCCGCCGGTCTCGCCGGTGAGCGGCACGTGCAGCGCGTGGTGGATGTCGTCGTTCCACTGGGCCTGGTAGAGCGGCCGCCGCCCGGCTTGCCGCTCGAGACGCCGAGCCTGGTTGGCGCCGTTCTCGAGCACCAGGTGCACCGCCCGCTCGCGCCCGGGTCCGTCGGCCACCGCGCGGCCCAGCTCGGTCAGCAGGTGGGTGGGCGAGTCGTCCACGATGGCGTTGACCGCGTCGAGCCGCAGGCCGTCGAGATGGTACTCCTCGAGCCAGTAGAGGGCGTTGTGGATCATGAAGGCGCGGACGATCTCGGAGCCGGGGCCGTCGTAGTTGATCCCGTCGCCCCAGAGTGATCGGTGCCGCGGGGTGAAGAAGCCGGGGGCATAGCGGTGGAGGTAGTTGCCCTCGGGCCCGAAGTGGTTGTAGACGACGTCGAGGAAGATGGCGAGGCCGCGCTCGTGGGCTCCGTCCACCAGGGCCTTGAGGGCCTCCGGTCGTCCGTAGCGCGCCTCGGGCGCGAAGAGCAGCACCCCGTCGTAACCCCAGCCCCAGCGGCCGGGGAAGTGGGCGACGGGCATCAGCTCGATCGCGGTGACGCCGAGGGAGACGAGATGGTCGAGCCGCTCGAGCGCTCCGGCGTAGGTGCCGGCCGGCGTGAACGTGCCCACGTGGAGCTCGTAGAACACGAGGCGCTCGGGCGGCAGGCCGTGCCAGGCGGTGTCGCGCCACGCGTACGCGAGCGGATCGACCACCTCGCTCGCCCCGTGCACATCGCCGGGCTGATGGCGCGCCGCCGGATCGGGCACCAGGATCTCACCGTCGATGCGGTAGCGGTAGCGCGTGCCGGCGGGCGCCTCGCGGGTCACGTGCTCGGCCCAGCCCCCGGCGTCGCGCGGCATCGCCATGGCGCGCCCCGGCTCCTCCAGCCAGAGCTCGACCGTCGCGGCGCCCGGCGACCAGAGGCGGAAGCGCGTGGTGCCGTCCTCGCGGGGACAAGACCCGAACGGCATGCGGTGCGCGCGCCGGGCCGCGGGTGTCGCGCTCATCGCGGCGACCGGTGCTCGAGCGGCGCGACCGGAAAGTGGCCGAACCGGATCGGGCAAGCCAGGATCGCCTCGCCCCCGCGGCGGAGCGCGTTCACCGCCTGCTGGAAGAGGACGCCGGCATCGATCATGCGGGCCTAGAGGTGGGTCAGCGTCTCGCGCGGATGCGGCTCGCGGTTGCGGATGTGCTGGTCGAGGATCTGCCGGGCGAGCCCGCGGCCTCCGAGCCCGAAGGCCAGGGACAACGCGAAGATGAGCCCGCCGAACGTGATGCCGAAGGCCACCAGCACCATCTCCTTGCCGATGCCGAGATGCGTGATCGCGGTCGCGCTCGCGAAGAGGAGCACGCCCCAGCGGATCGTTCGAGCGAGCAGGCGGGCCTCGGGCAGCCGCGCGTTGACCGCGGCGATCAGCGCGCCCTCCGCAAGGAAGTTCGCCACGAGCCAGCCCACGAGCAGGATGAGGGCCGCGCCCATCACGCGCGGCACCCACCCGAAGACGAACTCGGTGAGGCGACCGGTGCCCGGGATCGCGAGCGCGTCGATGGCCACCGGCAGGAAGAGCACCAGGGCGCTCCAGAATACGATCAGGCCCAGCACCTGCGAGGGCGGCTTCCGGACCCCGGCGCGATGAAGCGCAGCCACGATGCCCCAGGTCTCCGCGCGCCGATCGAAGGCGACCGCCTGCGCCACCCGCCGGACCACCCGCGCGGCGATCCACGCGGCGGCGAATCCGACGGCAGTGAGCGTGAGCATCGCGAGAATTCCCGGGAGCACGAGCATCAGCCTCGTCTTGAGATCGGCGAGAGCGGCCCACACGAGATCACCCCACACGTCCGCCATGATTGCCGCCTCCAGGAGAGCGTTGTCGATCGACCTCACGGTATCACGCGGGGAACGCGCCAGAAAGACGGCGGAGTACGAGGCCTCGACGGTCGACGCTACCGACCCGCAGCGTTGCCATGAGGATCGAGTCGTCGGACGGCGGGCGGAGAACCTTCGTGCTGATCTGCGATCGGCACGACGACCCGATGGAGGCGCTCACCGCGGCCGCCAGGCATCGACTGTTCCGCCGTGTCGCTGACCGGGGTCGGCGCGTTCTCGGCCGTCACCCTGGGCTTCTTCGACCGGCTCCGGCGCGACTACATCTACCGGGTCATGCAGGCTGAGGTCGTCTCGCTGATCGCAAGTCGAGCCCACGCGGTCCTCCCCGCCTGCCTCTTGTTCGACCTGGGCCGGGGTCAGCACTAAGTCACAGTTACACGGTAATATCTTCCCTCTCAGGGGTGCGGTCTGGCTCAGACGGGCTCATGCCGCTACGGAACACGGAAGCCCTAAGGCCTGGCAGTGACTGACTCATCCGGCTACCGGGAGAGGTTGGCCCGGGGGCGGGCATATCGCTTGCAGCCCAGCCCGACCCGGTAGTTCAGGCATACACTCCCGCCAATCTCGCGACAGAGGGGACAAACCATGAAGCATCGGATCTTGATTGCCGATGACGATGAGTCGGGTCGCAGCGGATTGGCGGCCCTACTCAACACGTGGGGCTACGAGGTTCAGGAGGCGGTCGACGGAAAGGACGCACTCGAGCGGGCGCCCGCCTTCCGACCCTCGGTCGTGATCGCGGATATGATCATGCCGGTGATCGACGGCATCGGCCTGCTGAAGCCCCTGGCCGCCGCGGTGCCCCATGCCGCCGTCATCCTGCTGACCGCGCACGGGTCGATCGAGACCGCGGTGTCCGCGATGCGGGAGGGGGCCTACGACTACATGACCAAGCCGGTGGACCCGCGGCGGCTGCGGGTCCTGGTGGAGAAGGCGGTCGAGAAGGTGCAGGTGAACCGTGAGGTCACGGTGCTGCGCCAGCAGCTCAAGGAGACCCGGGGGCTCGGTCCATTGCTCGGGGTGAGCCCGGCGATGCAGGAGGTCTACCGCCTGATCGAGATGGCAGCGCCCAGCCCGGCCCCGGTGCTGATCCTGGGCGAGACCGGTACCGGCAAGGAGCTGGTCGCGCGCACCATCCATCAGCTCTCCCAGCGCGCCAAGGGGCCCTTCGTCGCGGTCAACTGCTCGGCCATCCCGGAGACGCTGCTGGAGAGCGAGCTGTTCGGGCACGAGCGCGGGGCCTTCACCGGCGCGATGGCGCGGCGGCCCGGGTATTTCGAGCTGGCCGACGGCGGCACGATCTTCCTCGACGAGATCGCGGAGATGACCTCCAACCTGCAGGCCAAGTACCTTCGCGTGCTCCAGGACAGCCAGGTGCGTCGGATCGGGGGCCACGACGAGGTCCAGGTCGACGTGCGGGTGGTCTGCGCGACCAACAAGGACGTGGTGAAGGCGGTGCAGGACGGCGCGTTCCGGGAGGACCTCTATTATCGGATCAACGTGCTGGCGATCCCGCTGCCCCCGCTTCGCCGCCGCCCGGAGGACATCCCGCTGCTCGCGGAGACGTTCATAGCCGAGTTCAATGACAAGTACGCGCGGGGGGTTCGAGGGATGGATGAGGCCGCCGCGAAACTCCTCGCACAGCATTCGTGGCCGGGGAACGTGCGCGAGCTCCGCAACATGATCGAGCGCGCGGTCGTCTCCTGCGAGAACGGCCTGATCACGCCGGACTGCCTGCCGCTCGCCCCCCTCGGGGCTCCGCGGTCGGAGCAGGCCAACATCGTCGCGCTCCCGGTGGGCACCACGCTTGACGACGGCGAGCGCGAGCTCATCCTGAGAACGCTGCAGTCGGTCAACAACAACAAGACTCGTGCGGCCGCGATCCTCGGCACCACGCCCAAGACGCTGCACAACAAGGCGCGGCGCTGGCGGGAGCTGCAGGCCGATCGGGAGGCGCTGAGGCGGGCGTGAAGGTAATGCCGGCCTAGCGGCGGCGCGCGCCGCCGCTAGGCCGACTGCCGATCCACACGACCCAGGGGCGTGTGGACGAAGAATCCTGACGGATCTCCACCGGATACCCCTGCCGCTCGATGCTACTGGCAAGCCGCGCGGCTGCACCCCGGTCCGCGAACGCAGCGGCGGGCGTCCAGTCACCCGGCGGCCGGGGCGGGCGCGCCGCATCCGGAGTCGCCGCGGCCGGACGGGGTCCCGGTACCGCGCGAGACGCGAGCACGGTTCGCGACGGGGTGGCCTTTCGCTCGGGCTCCGGCACGCGGGATGGAGCAGAGGGGAGCGTCGGGACGGTGGGCGACGGGCTGGACTCCGAGCTGGATACCGATGGAGGCGCAGTGCTCGGCGCTGGCTCCGGAGCCTGCTCGCGGTCTAGCGATCCGGCGTCCGCGGCCACCGGGGGCAGGGCCTCTGGCAGCCGGGAGTTCGCAGCAGGCGGTGGGGCCGGGGCGGCAGGAGGTGGAGAGATCAGGCCGTCGGCAGATCCAGCCCGCAGGGCTTCGGACAGGGACGAGCTAGATGACCCGCTCGGGTCCGGAGTCGGGATCGGCGGGGCCGTGGCGACCGCGGAGGGCTCCCTCGGTGTGCGGTTGGTGAAGGCCGGGCCTGCCAGGTACGGCAGACCGAAGAAGACGACGAGGAACGTGGGCACGAACGTCGCGGCCGCGATCCCGAGCCCCCGCGGATCGCCGAGGAGATGGAAGCGGCCGTCGGTTTCGCGGTCGTCAATCTCCCCGTCCTCGACTCCCTCGACGTCGACCAGTTGCTCATCCGCGAACGCGGGGTGCTCGTGGACGGCCTCGTCCGCATCGCCGGATGGGCCCGCATTCTTCGCGTCGTCAGCCAATGAATCGTCGGCTTCACCTTTGAGCCTGAGCATGGTCGAGGGAAGACGCAAGTGACGTGCCACCGATCCCAACGCGACGAGTTCACCACTCGGTACGCGACTACGCTTCTCGGCATATGAAAACAGAGGAGAAGCGCGGTCAAAATTTCCGGAACGGGCCGGCAATTCCTTCCCGACGATCTCAGCACCGCGTCCAAGAGGGCCGAATATCACGCTGGAAGCTTGGCACGCGGGTTGCGACCCGCCCGGCCGGGAGGTCTCCCATGAGAGCCATCGGCAGGATGTTCCAGAGTGGCCCACCACGCTGGCGAGTGGCGGTACTCGAGAGCGACGGGGCGGCGCGTGCGGGTCTGCGGGCCGCCGTCGAGGACGCCGGGGGGACGGTGGCGGTTGAGGCGCCGCTGCGACTCGATGCGGTGGAGCTGATGCGCGAGATGCGACCGGACGTGCTGATTGTGGCGCCCAGCCTCTGGGGCCGGGAGCCTGCCCTGATGCCGCGCATCACTGCGGTCGTGGATTGTCCGGCCGTGCTCCACACGCGCGACACCAGCGCGTCCGTCGTCAAGCAGGCCAACCGGGCGGGGATCATGGCCTTCCTGCTGAAGCCGCTCCGCCCGGCCGAGCTCGCCCCGACCCTTGACCTCGCGCTCGCGCGGTTCCGCGACCTTCGCCGCCTGCAGCGCGCCCGGTCGGAGCGCCCGATCGTGGACCGGGCCAAGGGCAAGCTGATGAGTGATCGTCACGTGAGTGAGGAGGAGGCGTTTCAGTGGCTGCGGCGTCGGGCGATGGACTCGCGGCAACGGATCGGGGATGTCGCTCGGGCCGTGCTCAGTGATCCGCGGGCCGTAGAGGTGCTGCCCCAGGGAGCGAGATGACGCATCGTGCGCCGGCTCGGCGTTGGAAGGCTTTACACAGTCGTCCTGGAAATTCCTACCAGGATCCTACTTCCCGGTGCGTGCCGGGCCAGTTATCCTTGCGGGGTGGCTACTTGGAAAGAGATCGAACGGACCCGCCGTGGCATGCGCGATGCACCACGGCCATGGAGGTGGCTACCGTGGAGAGCATCGTCGTCGTTGCGATGTCGACCCTGGTCGTGCTGCTCGGCACCCAGGACGGCTTCCGGATCGCGGTGTATCCGGCTTCCCTCCACGGGGCCTGAGGCATGACGGCACTTCGCGTTTCCCGCCTGGCCTGGGTCGCGGTGACGGGGTTGCTGGTCTGGGCCCCGGCGTGTGCGGACGCCGGTGCGCCGACCGATCAGCTCAAGGCGGCGGTGGAACAGATCGTCAAGGTGCTGGAGGATCCCTCGCTGAAGCCCGACGCGAAGGCGAAGGATCGGCGCGCCGCGATCCGCAAGGAGGCCGAGGTCGTGTTCGATTTCGGCGAGACCGCGAAGCGGGCCCTCGGCCGCCACTGGCAGGCCCTCGCCGAGAAGGACCGGCAGGAGTTCACGTCGCTGTTCACCGACCTGATCGAGCGCGCGTACATCTCCAAGATCGAGCGCTACAGCGGTGAGCGGATCACCTACGCGGGCGAGACGGTCGAGGGGACGCTCGCCTCAGTGCGCACCCGGTTCGTCACCAAGCAGGGGACCGAGGTCCCGGTGGACTATCGCATGCAGCAGCGGGGTGACCGTTGGCTCGTGTACGATGTAATGGTCGAGGGCGTGAGCTTGATCAACAACTACCGAACCCAGTTCGACAAGATCATCCAGACCTCCTCGTACGCCGAGCTGGTCAGGAAGCTGAAGGCGGCCGAGGTCGGAGCGCCGGCCACTCCGCGATCGTGAGTCTCACCGCTAGTCCGCCGCGGCGCGTGTCGCCTGTTCGGATGGCGATGGGCCTTATCCTGATGAGCGCTCTCCTCGCGACCGTCCCCGCTCCGGCGCGCGCGGGCGAGCGGCACGCGGGAACGGTGCTGGCGGTGGACGCACAGTCCCGGACGCTGACCGTCGACGAGTTCGGACCGAATTCCGAGCGCCGGGCCCTGCGCGTGCAGGTGCCTCGCGGCGCGCTGGTGCTGCTATCGCAGCGCAATCCGGCGGGCGCGGACCTCAAGGACGCGTTCCGGGAGAGCACCATCACGCTCGCGGACATCCGCACCGGGGACTTCGTGGTCGTCGAGC
>Ga0335085_10011589_pt1 | contig 13068 bp, 11 predicted proteins | sample Lox_Sample_45_FD_206712 | JGI IMG/M metagenome (GOLD analysis project Ga0335085, IMG submission 206712) | Soil microbial communities from Loxahatchee National Wildlife Refuge, Florida, United States - Lox_Sample_4.5 | ecosystem: Environmental > Terrestrial > Soil > Wetlands | place: USA...
CGAGGTCGCGTTCCGGCTTGACGTAGCGCGCTCCTCCCGATCCGAACGACGCGGAATAAGTCTCCCGCTCGCCGAGGTACCGGTCCGACCAGCCGTCCACGCCGACGACGACGGCGCGCCGGGCGTTTGCCGTGACGACGAGCGGCTCGGACGCGGCCGGCTCCCGCCTCACGACCCAGAGGAGGGCTCCCCCCACGAGCGCCAGGAGGACGACGAGAAGCCCCGCCAGGCCGAGCCGCCGGGGGCTTCCGAAGACCGCCCGGCCCGTCGCGAGGAGCGCCGCGAGGGTCACGCCGCGCGCCGTCCGGACGGCCACGAGGACGGCCAGCGCGAGCGCCACGAGGACCGCGGCGGCAGCAGTGGGACCCGCGGTCCGGAGCGCCGGGACCGCCGCAGCCACCGCGCCGACGCCGGCAATGACGCCGAAGCCGGCGGCGATCTCCGTGGCGACGGCGTCCGCGTCGGCCCGCCCGCGGACGCGGAGAAAGGCGGCCCCGACGAGGAGGAGGACGGCGAGGGCGGCCACGACGAGCGAGCCCGCGGCGATCCAGAGGAAGAGGACGACCACGTCGCCGGCCGGCAGCGCCGAGGTGACGGCGTTCACGGACGTCTCGACGAGGGCGAGGGCGAATGCCAGGAAGAGGGCCCCGACGGCCGCCCCGAGGAGGAGGCTCTGCGCCCGCGTCCGGGTGGCCAGCGCCCCCTTGAGGACCGCCCCCTCCACGCCGCGGTCGAGGTAGCCGCGCTCGCGCAGGCGCTCGCGCGCCGCCTCGAACGAGAGAGAGGATTCTTCGGCTCCCTCGTGCGGGGGAGCCTTCGGCTCCGTCATGTGAGCTCTGAAGTTACCCCACGGCGGGATTTCTGCTTAGAAGGAATGAAGAACCGCTCCTCAGCTCGTCCGGTCCCGAAGGGCGATGGCGAACGCCTTCAGCAGCCCGCCTTTCTTCCCGAAGAGGCGGGCCGCCTCGACGGCGTGGTCCGTCAGCTCGGCCACGAGCCGACGGGCTCCCTCGGCGCCCACGTGCCGGGCGAAGGTCGGGGCCGGAGCGCGGCGCGACTCCTTCCCGGTCCGGGTAGACGGCGCGTGCTCGAGGAGGTCGTCGACGATCTGGAAAGCGAGACCGACGTTCTTCGCATAGGAACGGACGGCGGCGAGCTCCTTTTCGCGCGCCCCGCCCAGCACGGCCCCGAACTCCGCCGAGGCGACGAAGAGAGCCCCGGTCTTCCGCGCGTGGATCGTCTCGAGGCGCTCGAAGGTCGCGGCCGGCTCGGGAGTCCTGAGGTCGAGCGCCTGTCCCGACGCGAGGCCGGCGAGACCGGAGGCCTCCGAGAGCCGGGAGATCAGGTCGAGAGCCGCCGAGGCCGGAACACCCCTCCCCGAGAGCCCGGCGTCCGCCAGGACCCCGAAGGCCCGCGACAGGAGCGTGACGGCCGCCAGGATGGCGAGGTCCTCCCCGTGCGCCACATGAAGGGCGGGGCGACCGCGCCGGGTCGTGGCGTCGTCCATCGAGGGGAGGTCGTCGAGCGCCAGCGAGGCGGCATGGACCATCTCGACGGCGCACGCCGGATCGAGGAGGCGCGCCCGGGGCGCGCCGAAGAGGTCGCCCGTCAAGAAGACCAGGGCCGGACGGACGCGCTTTCCGGGGGAGAGAAGCGCCTCCCGGGCGGCGGCCGGGAGCGGGTCGAGCGCGTCGGGCTCGGGCCCGCCGAGCAGCGACGGGAGGCGGGCGTCCACCGCCTCGCGTGCCTCGGCGAGGACGACTCCGAGGCTCGTTTCGGCGGCGGGCATCGAATGGGTCCCGGACCCGCGGCGGGCGCGTCGCGCCCGCCGCCCGGGGCGGCCGGATCAGCCGAAGCTGGCGACCGCGTCCTTCTCGTCGTTGAAGACGTCGAAGACCGTGATCAGCTGGGTCACCGTCAACACGTCGCTGATTTTCGGGGGAAGCGCCATGAGCTTCAGCTTCGCCCCGCGGTGGGTCGCCGTCGTGTAGCAGCCGACGAGCTCCCCGACGCCCGACGAGTCGATCGTCGAGACGTCCTTCATGTCGATGATGATCTTCTTCGCTCCGGCGGCGAGGGAGGCATGGATCCCCTCGCGCATCTGCAGATCACCCGAACCGATCGTGATCTTCCCGTGCAGCTCGATGATCTTGATGTCGCCGGCGTCGCGCGTTGAAACGGTCTTGCTCATGAGGCTTCGGCTCCCTTCCTCTTCGATATCGTATCCAGTCTCTTCTTCATCGTAAGCAGCGTTCCGCCGGCCGGGCCCCGCTTGAACACCACCTCGTCCATGAAGGTTCTCATGTAAAAGATGCCACGGCCCGAGGTCTTCATCTGGTTCTCCGCAGCGAGCGGGTCGGCGACCTCTTCGGGCTCGAAGCCGGCACCCTCGTCGCCGACCTCGATCGCGAGCTTTCCGTCGTCTCTGCCGATGGTGACGAGGACCCTCTTGTCGGGATCCTGGCGGTTCCCGTGCTTGATCGCGTTCGCGAGCGCCTCGCGAAGGGCCATGGCGATCCAGTGCTGGCCTTCTTCCGTTACGCCTCCCTCGCGGCAGATCTGGCCGAGCACGGCTTCCGCCAGCTCGATGTTCGCGTAGCGGCTGGACAGCCACAGCACGATCGGCTTCGACACGGCGGTTTCGATCATCGGCCGACGGGCGGGGATGGCAGAACTGCCGCCGACGCGGCGCGGCGCCCTGCTAAGCTCCCCGCCCCGATGTTCACCTCCCCGAGGCTTTCCAGAGGCCCGCGAATGATACGCGAGCCCGCCTCGGGACGTCCACCGCGGCCGGGGCCTCCCGCATTCCTCGGCCTCGCCCTCCTGCTCGCCTCCGCCGCCGGCGCGGTGGAGCCGCGCGCCGCCCCCCAGGGGCTCCCGCAGCGGCTCCCGGCGGCCGTCGCGGAAGCCCAGCGCCTCGTCGAGAAGGTCCGCGGCGTCCCGTTCCGCGGGCCGGTGGCGTCCGCCGTCCTCCCGGAGAAAGAGCTCCCCCGGATCCTCGAAAAGAAGCTCGCCGAGGACCTCCCGGTCTCGTTCGAGCGCTATGCGGCCTCGCTGGTGGCGCTCGGACTGGTGGCTCCGGAGGCCGGCCTGAAGAGCCGGATGCTGAAGCTCTATGCCCGGCAGGTGGCGGGCTTCTACGACCCGGAGGAGAAGAAGTTCTTCGTCGTCCCCGAGCGGTCCGACGAAGCCGCCCGCTCCGCCGCGGGCTTCGGGGCGCTGGCCGAGGGCCTGCTCGAGGAGGCGCTTCTGACCCACGAGCTGACCCATGCCCTTCAGGACCGCCGCCTCGACCTCGTCCCGCGGATGAAGGCCCTCCGGGAGAATTCCGACGCGGCCCTCGCCCTCCAGGCCTTCCTGGAGGGCGAGGCGACCGTGGTGATGATGGACGCCCTCCTCGCGCGTCTCCCCCGGCAGGCGCAGGCCGTGACCTCCACGGAGCAGCTTCTCGCCTCGATGACGCAGCTCGCCGCCGGCGGGCTCGCCGGGGCCGAGGGCGTTCCCGAGTACTTCGTCCAGGAGCTTCTCTTCCCCTACACGGCGGGAACGGCCTGGGTGGCCAGCCGCCGCGCCGAAGGGGGCTGGGCCGCCGTCGACGCCGGCTACGAACGGCCCCCCGAGACCACGGCGGAGATCCTCGACCTCGCGCGCTTTCGCGCCCCCCGCGCGCTCCTCCCTTTCGGAGCCCTTCCGTCGTCGGAGGACCTCCCCCCGCGCGCCCGGTTCCTCTACGTCGACCGTCTCGGCGCCTTCACGGTGAAGTTCCTTCTCGAGACCGCCGGCGCGACGGAGGCAGCGACCCTCGCCGGGACGTGGCAGGACGACCGGATCCTCTTTTTCGAGATCCCCGGTCGGGTCCGCGCCCCCGTCGGCTTCGTCTGGAGCCTGCGCTTCTCGTCGGGAGACGCCGCCCGGAAGGTCGCCGTCCTCCTCGCCTCCTTCTACGGCGCCGTGGCCCCCGGAGAGACCGAAGCGAAGGCCGACGGCGACGTCGTCCGCGTGGCGCGCCGGCCGGCCTCCGCCGCAAGGCACGCCCCGGGCGCGCGCGCGGCGCCGCTCACCGTCCCGGCAGGAGCTTCAGGGCCTCGGGCAGGAAGATGAAGAGCTGGACCGCGTTGAAGGTGCCGTGCGCCAGCATCGGCGCCCAGATCGTGCCCGTCTTCCGGAAGGCGGCGGCGATCACGATGGTGATGGCGAGGAGGCCGACGAAGAAGAACGGCTCGCCGTAGCCGGCGTGGGCGAGGAGAAAGAAGATCGAGGCGGGCACCGCGCCGAGCCGACGCTGGAGGAAGGCGCGGAAGTGGAACTCCTCGACGGTCATCGCGCAGGAGACGATGGCGAGCCGCTTTGCGACCGAGAGCTGCGCGATCCACTGGATGAGCGGCGACGCCGCCTCGGGGCCCCGCAGGTCGAAGAGCCGGAACGTGACGCCGAAGACGAGCGCGACGCCGAGCGTCAGAACCCACCCGATCAGGCCGAGGCAGATTCCCGCGCCCGCCTCGGCGAGCGGCCGCTCACTCTTCAGTGCCAGAAACTCCGAAAGGGGCGGCCGCCCGGCGAGAAGCCACCAGAGCGCCAGGAAGACCGTCAGGAGCCCCTGCAGGAGGAAGACGCCCGCGAAGGAGAGCCGGCTCGTGTCGATCGAGAGGCCCGTCTCGGCCGCGGGCAGGATCACGGTCGCGACGAGAACGAGGAAGAGCAGCGCCATCGCGACCGCCTTGCGGAGCGGGGTCGGGAAGAGGTCGCGGGCGAAGCGGCCGCGCGCGTCGGCGACGGCGAGGATGGCGACGAGAAGAGGCAGGCCGGCCCCGAAGAGGAGCGCGGCGTCGAGGCGTCTCACCCCGTCACGATAATCGAAGACGGCGCCCCCGTAGAATGCCGCCATGGCCGGAAAGAAAACCGTCGTCATCTTCGGAAAGGACACCTGACCGCACACCACGGCGGCCCGTGAGGCCTTCGCCGCCCGGGGCTACGCGGTCGACTATCGAAACGCCAAGGTCTCCCCCGCCGACCTCGCCGAGATGCTGAAGCACTCGGGTGGGCAGCGCCTCGTCCCCGTCATCCTCGAGGACGGAAAGGTCGCCGTCGGATTTGAGGGGGGGACGTGAGGCGTCTGACGGAGCCGGTCCGGCTCCGCCGAAGGGCCCTGCCCCGTCAGTCCCGCCGCCGGATCTGGACCAGCGCCACGCCGGCGAGGAGCACCGCCATCCCGAGGAGGAGGCGGAGCCCCAGCGGCTCGCCGAGGAGGGCCGCGCCGAGGAGCACGGCGATGGCCGGGTTCAGGTAGGCGTACGTCCCGGCGCGCGCCGGCGGCCAGAGGCGGGTCAGAACCCCGAAGGCCGTGAACGCGAGGCACGAGCCGACGACCGCCAGGTAAAGGAGGGCGCCGACCGCTTCGGGCGCCAGCGGGGCGCGCAGGAACCCGCCCGTGGGCCCCGCCGCGAGGAGGGCGATCCCCGCGGCCGTCGCCATCTGGATTCCCGCGTTGGTCAGGGGGCCGCCGCCCGAGACGTGCCGCTTCATGTGGAGGGTGGCCCAGGCCCAGAGCACGGTGGAGAGGAGGATGCCGACGGCGGCCGCCAGCGAGGCGCCCGCCGACCTCTCCGGCGCCGTCAGGACGACGACGCCGGCGAAGCCGAGGAGCACGCCCGCCCAGCCACGCGCCCCGAGCCGCTCCGTCCGGAGCGAGAGGAGCGCCAGGACGATCGGCACCGGCGCGCAGAGCACTGCGGCGAGGCCGGAGGGCACGTGCAGCTCCGCCCACGTGACGATCGCGTTGCAGACGCCGAGCAGCACCGCGCCGGAGACCGCGAGGTGCCCCGCCACGGCGCGGGAGGGTCGCGCTTCACCGAGGAGCCGTCCGAGCGCGAGGCAGAGGATCGACGCCACGGTGAACCGGACCGACACCACCCCCCACGGCGTGAAAGAGCGGAGGGCGACGGCGATGCCGAGGAAGGTGCTCCCCCAGACGACCGAGACGGTCAGGTAGGCGGCCCAGCCGAGAAGGGCGCGCCGCCCGTCGCGCTCGGGAAGGTCGCGCGGCATCGCGAAGGGATTCTCGCCGAAGCCCGAATCCGAGAGCCTCGTTCTGACAACCCCCTCGGGGTCCGGATCGTCTAAGGTCTCACTTCGGGAGGACTCTCGATGAAATCCCTCCGTGTCCGGCGGGCTCCGTCACGCGCCACCACCCACTCGGCTCTCCTCCTCGTGCTCCTGCTCCTGGCCGGGGCCCCGCCGGTCCGGGCGGACGAGGCCGCGCCGGCCCCTCCTCGCCTCCCGGCGAGCTGCCAGGAGACGATCCCGGAGCTGTTCGAGCGCGTCTCGAAGGCCGTCGTCTCGATCACGGCGACGTCCATCGACCCGTACGAATCCGTCGACCGGATGGTCCGGCTGATGGGCTCGGGGTTCCTCATCGATCCGTCGGGTCTCATCCTGACGAACTCGCACGTCGTCTTCGGTCAGCAGATCATCATGGTGACCCTCGACGACGGCACCAGCCTTCCGGCGCAGGTCGTCGGCGCCGACCCGCTTCTCGACGTCGCCCTGATCCGCGTCGCACCGCCGGCCGGCACGAAGCTGCCGGCCGCGCAATTCGGGGATTCCGCCCACCTCCTCGTGGGCGAGGAAGTTTTCGCCATCGGGAACCCTTTCGGCCTGGACCAGACCCTCACCCGCGGCATCGTCTCCGCGGTCAATCGGATCCTCCCCGGCGCCGCGTGGTCCGTCCGGGAGCCGCTGATCCAGACGGATGCCGCCATCAACCCGGGGAGCTCCGGCGGACCGCTCGTCAACCGGTGCGGAGAGGTCATCGGCATCAACACGTCGATCCTCCCGGACGCCCAGAGCATCGGTTTCTCGGTTCCGATCCATCTCGCGAAGGGCGTGATTCCGGACCTGATGCTGGACGGACGGGTCATCCGCCCGTGGATCGGCATCCAGGGACAGCTCGTTTCGGCGGGGCTCAAGGAGCTCCTCCGCGCGCCGCTCGCCGACGGCTTCCTCGTCGAGGTCGTCGAGCCGCGAAGCCCGGCGGGAAGGGCGGGAGTCCGCGGCGGCGACGTCGACCTGATGATCAGCGGCCAGCCCGTCCTGATCGGGGGCGACGTCATCACGGAGATGAACGGCGCGCCGTTTACCGACGGGGAGACGATGGGTCAGGCCATCGCGACGCTCAGGGTGGGCGAAACGGTCCGCCTGAAGCTCTTCCGCGACAAGGAGGTGCGTCAGGTGGAGATGGTGGTCGTGGAGAGGCCGCTCCTGCCCGGAGACACCTCCCCGAAGCGGACGGTCTCCCCGGCGGGAAGCAGCGCGGCCCCGGCCGGGACGCGCCGGCACCCGTCCTCCCGGCGAGCTCTCTAGCCCGTCTGAATCGTGGCGGCCGGAGGGAACCGGGCTACTTCCCCGCCGACCCGCTGGCGAGGAGGCGGGGCAGGGCCTCGTCGGGGACCTGCGTCAGGTTCTCGGCCGCGGTCATCGCCTCCCCGTGCTCGACGGCGCGGGAGAGGGCTTCCGCCTTCGTCTGGCCGCCCGTCTTCCCGAGGAAAGGCTTCACGAGCATCCAGAGGATGTCGCGGACCGGCATGGTCCGGGCGAGGCGCCCCATGAGCCGAATCGCCTGGAGCGGATAGTGGAGGAACTTGTAGATGATGAGGCGCTTCAGTTCCTCCGAGCGGATGGCGTGGATTCTCTCGCCCGGAAGGACCGTCGGGTCGATGGCCGAGCACTTGAAGTACTTGTACCAGTCGGCCTCGTCCGTCACGAGGCCGCGCGCGAGGTACTCCTGCCAGAGCGGCGTGCCGCGGTAGACGCAGAGCCGGTTGAAGGCGAACGTGTCGAGCGGCAGGCGCGAGGCGAAGCGGAACGTCTCCCGCATATCCTCCTCGGTCTCGTCCGGGTTGCCGACGACGAAGAATCCGTGGACGATCTCGATGCCGGCCTTCTTGGCCGCGGCGACGGCCGTCACGGTCTCCGCGAGGGTCTGCTCCTTCTTCAGGCGGTCGAGGATCTTCTGGCTCCCGGTTTCGATGCCGAACATCAGCGTCCGGCAGTGGGCTTTCGCCATCGCGGGGAAGAGTTCCATGCACGAGGAGTCGACACGCCCTTCGCAGCCCCACTGGATCGTGATCCCCTCCTCCCCGATCCCCCGGCAGATCTCGGCGATCCGCGGCGGCTTGAGGAGGAAGTGGTCGTCGACGAAGTAGACGGCGCCGTAGCCGTCCGCCTGGAGCCGCTTGAGCTCCGCCACGACGTGCGCCGCGCTCCGCGAGCGCCACTTCCCTTCGTTGAAGATCGGGATGTCGCAGAAGATGCAGGGCCACGGGCAGCCGCGCGAGGTCTGCATCGTCGTGAAGCGCTCCCGCGAGAGGACGACCGGCACGTCGAGCGGCATCGACTCGACGAAATCGAGGTTGAGGCTCTCGCGGTCCGGGAAGGGCCACTGGTCGAGGTTCCGGTCGAGCGGACGGTCCGGGTTGTGGCGGACGGTGCCGCCGGCGTCCTGCCAGGTCACGCCCAGAACGCCGGAGGGATCTTCGAGGTGGTCGAGCAGGTCGAGGATGAGCTGTTCGCCGTCGCCGCGGCAGACGAAGTCCACCTCCGGGACCTGCCTCTTGATCCGCTCGGCGTTGAGCGTCGCGAAGACGCCTCCGAAGGCGAGCTTCACGCCCGCGTCGGCAGCCCGGATCGCGCGCGCGAGGATCTTCGCGTAGGGATAGCTCGTGGTCGACAGGAAGCTCAGTCCGACGAGGTCCGGCTCCTGCCGCGTCACCTCCGTGACGATGACGTCCTCCGGCGTGTCGGGGTCGGCCTGGTCGAAGAGAGCGACCTCGTGGCCCGCCCGCTTGAGAACCGCGGAGAGAACCATGATGCCGATCGGGGGAAAGCCCATGACCTGGAGGCGGCCGTTCTTCCCGCGCCGCTTTCCGGGGATGGCGTAGAACTGCGGATCCCGGACGTGGACGAGGACGACCTTCACGGCACCGCCGGAAGGGTCGGCATCGGCCGTATGCACTCTTTCAAGAGTGTCACGCTATCACACGGTCTCTCGACCGAGGGAGGGCGATGGTATCGTCCCCGGCCCTGTGGTTCTGACCGCCGTCCAACTCCTCGCCAGCGCCGGCTTTGTGGCGTCGGTGACCTACCTCGCCTTCGCCCTCTCCCGCGTCCTCGCGTGGCGCCCGGGCCCCGTCACCCTCCCCGCCGACCCGCCGGGGGTGACGGTGGCCAAGCCGCTCTGCGGCCTCGAGGCGGAGATGGAAGAGAACCTCCGCTCCTGGATGGTGCAGGACTACCCGCGCTTTCAGGTCGTCTTCGGCGTTCGGGACGCGGACGACCCCGCGATCCCCTTCGTCCGCAAGGTGATGGCCGACTTCCCTGCCGTCGACGCGACGCTCGTCGTCCACAACGGCAAAGAGCCGGGCACGAACCGGAAGGCGGCGAACCTCGTCCGGATCTGCCGCGTCGCGAAGCACCCGATCGTCGTCGTCTCGGACGGCGACACGCGCGCCACGCCCGACCTTCTCACCGCGATCGCTTCCCGATATGCGGACCCGGCGGTCGGGGCCGTCTCCTGCCTCACGGTCGGCCGCCCTCTCCCGGGCCTCCCCTCGACGCTCGGAGCGATGTTCCTCAACGAGGAGTTCCTCCCGTCCGTCCTCGTCTCGCGGGCCCTGCAGCCTCTCGATTTCTGCCTCGGCCCGACGATGTCCGCCCGCCGCGCCTCTCTCGAGGCGATCGGGGGCTTCGAGTCTCTGACGAACCACCTTGCCGACGACTACCTCCTTGGGAACCGGATCGCGGCCCTCGGCCAGAAGGTCGAGCTCGCCCCGCGCACGGTCTCGAACGTCCTCCACGAACCGTCGCTTCGCGCCCTCTTCCTCCACGAGCTCCGCTGGGCCCGGACGATCCGTACGGTGCGGCCCCTCAGCTACGCCGGGACGGTCGTGACGTTCTCCGTCGTCTGGGCTCTCGGCGCCCTTCTCGCGTTCCGGTTCTCGCCCGCCGGATGGCTCGCACTTGCCGTCGCGCTCGCCCTCCGCGCGGGAATCCATCGGGCCGTCCACCGGACGTTCGGGCTCGGGAGGAGGCCCGCCGCCGGGTGGATGCTGTTGAGAGAAATTCTCAGCTTCTTTGTATACTGCGCGAGCCACGGGGGGCGGAGAGTCCTCTGGAAGAAGAACCAGTTCCGGCTCTCCGGAGACGGGCGCCTGCACCAGGAGGTCGACGAAACGTGAAAAAGACCCTCTTCCTCAATCCGCCGTCGTTCGGCAACTTCGACGGAGGGGCCGGCTCGCGCTACCAGATGCGCCGGGAGGTCCGCTCGTTCTGGTATCCGACCTGGCTCGCGCAGCCCGCGGCGATCGTTCCCGGGAGCCGCCTGATCGACGCTCCGGCCCGCGGCCTGTCGCTGGCCGACATCCTGCCGCTCGCGGGTGACTACGAGCTGGCCGTCCTCTACACGAGTACGCCCTCCTTCCCTTCCGACGTCAAGATCGCCGAGGCGCTCAAGGCGAAGAACCCGAACCTGATGATCGGCTTCATCGGCGCCCACGTGGCCGTTCTCCCGGAGCCGTCCCTCGCGGCCTCCGGGGCCATCGACTTCGTCGCCCGGAACGAGTTCGACTACACGCTCCTCGACGTCGCCGAGGGGAAGCCCTTCGCCGAGATCGACGGGATCAGCTACCGGTCGAACGGGCAGATCGTCCACAACCGGGAGCGCGCGGTCCTCGAGGACCTCGACCGGCTCCCTTCCGTGCTCGACGTCTACAAACGCGATCTCGTGGTCGAGGACTACTTCGGCGGCTACCTCCTCCACCCGTACCTCTCCTTCTACACCGGGAGAGGGTGCCGCTCGAAGTGCACGTTCTGCCTCTGGCCCCAGACGATCTCCGGCCACCGGTACCGGGCTCGAAGCCCGGAGAGCGTCGCGGCCGAGGTGGCCCGGGCGAAAGTGCTGTTCCCGCAGGTGAAAGAGATCTTCTTCGACGACGACACCTTCACGGACAACCGCCCCCGGATCGAGGCGATCGCCCGGCTCATCGGACCGATGGGGGTGACCTGGTCGTGCAACGCGAAACCGGACGTTCCCTTCGAGACGTTGAAGGTCCTGAAGGAGAACGGCCTCCGCCTCCTCCTCGTCGGCTACGAGAGCGGCAGCCAGAAGATCCTGAACAACATCCGAAAAGGGACTCGGGTCGACATCGCCCGCCGCTTCCAGGAGAACTGCCACAGGCTGGGGATCAAGGTACATGGCTGCTTCATCGTCGGCCTCCCGGGAGAGACGAAGGAGACGATCGAGGAGACGATGCGCTTCGCGATCGAGGTCAATCCGGAGACGATCCAGGTCTCTCTCTCGGCCGCCTATCCGGGGACGGAGCTCTTCCGGCAGGCGACCGACAACGGCTGGCTCCTTCCCGGCCGCCTGCTGGGCGACGACGGCCTGCAGATCAGCTCCCTCAGCTATCCGGAGTTGTCGAGCCAGGAGATCTTCGATTCCCTGCCAAGGTTCTACCGGCGCTTCTACTTCCGCCCGTCGAAGATCGGAGAGATCGTCGGCCAGATGCTCTCGAGCCCTCACTGGATGAAGAGGCGCCTCCGCGAAGGGTTCGAGTTCTTCCGCTTCCTCGCGACGCGGACGGAGCACGCATGAGAAGGGAACCCGGAGCGGACAAGGCCTTGCCGCCGGCCCGCCTCGCGTGGAGCTGAAGCGACCCGCCTTTCTCCCCGCGCTTCCTCTCTTCCACCGGTTCGTTCTCGCGGCCGGTCTCGTGGCGCTCGGCGTCGCCGCCTGGAAGCTGGACGCGCGCGAGCTTCTGGAGATCGTCTCCCACGTCGGCCCGGGGATTCTCCTCCTCGTTCCGATGGGGCTCGTTCCGCCGCTCCTCAACGCGGCGGCCTGGCGCCTCGCGTTCGCCCCGGAGGACGCCCGCACGTACCGGTTCTCGAGACTCCTGTCGCTCTACCTCGCCATGGAGGGGGTCAACTACCTCGTTCCGACCGGCACCGTCGCGGGTGAGGTCGCGCGAGCGACGCTCCTCGGAGGGACGCCCCCCTTCGAGGTGCGTGCGGCCTCCGTCCTGACGTCCCGCATCGCGCAAACGGTCGCCCAGGTGGCGATCGTCCTCGCCGGCGTCGCCCTCCTCGTCGGTCCGCTTCCGCCGATGGAGCGACACCGCTGGATCCCCGCGGCCGCCAAGGCGCTGCTCGCCCTCCTCGCTCTGGCCGCCCTCGTCTATCTCGTGTCCGCTCCGCGCCTCCTTCGCGGTCTTTCCGGCCCCGGGGCCCTCCCGGAGCCGCAGCACGGCTGGCTCAAGCGGACCCCGGCCCGCCTTCGGCTCTACTTCGGCCGGTACCGCGCGCGCTTCAGCCTCGCGGTCCTCCTCATGGCCGCGGCCTACGCCTGGAACAGCCTCGAGGCATGGTGGATTTGCCGCCTGATCGGCCTTCCGGTCGGCCTTCGGACCGCGCTCACGATCGAGGTCCTCTCGATCGCCATCGACGGCATCCTCTTCCTCGTCCCGGCGAAGATCGGGACTCAGGAGCTGGGGAAGGTCGCCGTCTTCTCGCTCCTCGGCCTTCCGGCGCGCTTCGGGTTCGCCTTCGGCATCCTCCGGCATCTCCGCGAGTTCTTCTGGGCGATCGTCGGTTTCCTGATCTACGGAGCCCTCCGCCGGGAGGCGTGATCGGCTATAGTCCGCGCGCCTCCGGGTCGGAAGCCCGCTGTTTCGGGAGGGAGACATCACCGAAAATCCTCGCCGTGTCGCGGCTTCGGGAGGCTCCCTCGTCCTTCTCCTCCTGAACGTCCTCGCCGCCCTTCCGGCCTCGGCGGCGGCCGGATTCCATCTCTTTGCGGAGACCGCCGATCCGAGGCCCGACGGCTTCCGGCTCCGGCTCGAGGGCCTTCCCCCCCCGGGACTCCTTGCGGTCCGCGCCGGAGCGCCCTCGCGCCGCGCCCCGGGGCGCGCGTCGCCTCCGGCCGCGCCGCCTCTTCCTCCGTACCGGACGGAGAAGGACTTTGCGCTCGCGGCCGCCGAACTGGTCGGGATCGGCGAGCTGGCCCCCTGGGTCATC
>Ga0335085_10011590_pt1 | contig 13068 bp, 12 predicted proteins | sample Lox_Sample_45_FD_206712 | JGI IMG/M metagenome (GOLD analysis project Ga0335085, IMG submission 206712) | Soil microbial communities from Loxahatchee National Wildlife Refuge, Florida, United States - Lox_Sample_4.5 | ecosystem: Environmental > Terrestrial > Soil > Wetlands | place: USA...
TGACCGTGATCGCTTTGGTCGTCGGCCCAATCGACGCCGCCACGAACCGGGGTTTGGTCGGCGTGGAGAATTCGGCCGCCGCTTTCCGCGCCAGTTTTGCGGCGGCCGCGTTAATCTCGCGGCATTTATCGGCGAGTCCATACTCGGTCAGCACCAACGGCGTGGCACCGAAAGTGTCGGTCTCGACGACATCCGCGCCGGCCTCGTAATACTTGCGGTGAATGTCCAGAATCACGTCGGGGCGCGTTAATACAAGGTTCTCGTTACAGCCTTCGAGCGCCGGGCCGCCGAAATCGGCGGCAAACAGGTTGCGTTGCTGGATCATCGTGCCCATCGCGCCGTCCAGCACGACGATGCGTTGATCCAACACCTCGTACAGCAGTTTGATCCTGTCGTTACCCATCGTAATCGTTCCGTAGCTTAACAATTCCCGCATCCGGAGAAACAAAAAACCGCGTTCGCATCAGCGAATCGCGGTAAACGAGGAGCTTTTTGTCGAGCCATGACCGGCCGCTCGCACATCCTCCGAAAGCTTTCGGAGAAGCCACCGCAGGCGCTCCCGCCTCGGTTGGCACCCTCCCGCACGCGCGGGAGGAGTTCCTGATGCTGGGCGGGGAGTATATCCATCGCGGCGGCGATTGCAAGTGGAAGTTGGGCGGCATTTGTTTGTAGCGTATCCGCCACAGTAGCGCGACCGTCCCGCCCGCACCCGCCTCGGGAATTCGACTCCACAGGCGAGACGCCCCGCGCTACTATTCGGCGGTCACAATCCCCGAAGCCATTTCCGGCACTTGTGTCGGAACGCCGACGGGCGCATCATAAGTAAGGAGGAGTCAGACGATGAAGACCATCATCTGTGCAACGGTCGCGGCGCTCGCCATCCATGTCGCCGCGTTCGGCACCGAGAAGGAGGCTGCCATGGCACAATTCAGTTTGAGCAGTCCGAGTTTCCGCAACAACCAACCGATGCCGGCCAAACATTCCTGCGAAGGAGCCGACGCGTCGCCCGCGTTGAAATGGGAGGGCGCGCCGGCGTCGACGAAAAGTTACGCGTTGATCTGCGACGATCCCGACGCGCCCGGCGGTTCGTGGGTGCATTGGATCATCTACGCCATCCCCGCGAGCACGACCGAGTTGCCCGAGAACGTTGCCAAGACGGACACGGTTGCCGCGCTCGGCAACGCGAAACAGGGGATGACCGATTTCGGCAGGCTGGGCTACGGTGGACCTTGTCCGCCGCGCGGCCACGGTGTGCACCACTATCACTTCCGATTGTACGCGCTCGACACGGACCTGAATCTCAGCGCACGGGTGTCGCGTCGGCAACTGGAAGCGGCGATGAAAGGGCACATCGCCGCGGAGACGGAGTTGATCGGGACGTACCGGCGAGACTAAATCACACGGCCACCAACTCACGCTCGCGCTTGTTCTCGCGCGGTTGGACATTCGGCACCGACGGACCTGTCGCCTGCGCAAATTTCATGGGTGAGCGAAGGAGTAGTGTGCCGAACGCAAAATCGAAAATGGGCAGGACGACGTTAAGATTTTTGCCCATGTACCGGTGATGGAGCAGGTGATGGCCGTTGAGGCGAAAGAAAATACCCGAGCGTTCGATGTTGCGAGCGCGGGGGATGTGCATGCACCAGTGCAGGTACTCGTAAGCGGCGTAGTAAACGACCATGGCGCCAAGCGTGCCCCAAGCGAACGGCTTCCCGACCAACCACTCCAAGCCGAGAACGGGCCCGACGTGGATCGCCCACATCGCGGGCGCATTCCACCACGCCATCGGGACGGTTTTCTTGTCGGCCTCGTTCTGGAGGTGATACGTGTCATCCGCTTTGAACTTGCCGTGGTGCGTGAGCGCGTGAGCGACGAACGGATAGCGGAAGAACGGCACGGGACGATGCATCACATGTTTGTGAAGCATCCACTCGAAGAAACTGCAGTAAATTATGCCACCAACGAACCCGATTGTTTGCCAGAACCAGTATTGCATCGCGCGACCTTACAGCACTTTTCGTGAAAGACAACGGTTTTTTTCAGAATTGCCAGTCGAGCGACCCGTCTCTACAGTGGCCCACCGTGAGCCGCGAATCATCAGGGGTCACCGCTGACAAACCGTACTGCCCGCCTCATTCGCGAAAACAGCAGCAATTCCTTCTTGGAGAATTGCTCCGCGATGTATCGCGTTCGTTTTACCTGACGCTCCGCGTATTGCCCGTTCAAATTCGTCCGCAAATCTCACTGGCTTACTTGTTGGCCCGCGCCAGCGACACGATTGCCGATACGCAAGTCATGCCGCGGGCCAAACGCGTGGCGCTACTGCGCGAAATGCAACCCTTGGCGCGCGTGCCGGACCTGGGGGGATTGGTCGAGCGCCAAACCTTGCCGGCGGAAAAGCGATTGCTGGAACGGCTGGGCGATTGCTTCGACACTCTCGGCAGATTCGACGAGGCTGACGGTCGCCGGATCCAGGAGTTGTTGCAGGTGATCATCACCGGCCAGATTTTTGATCTCGAAAAATTCCCGGGCGAGACGGAACAGGAACTCGTGGCGTTGGCGAACGACGACGAACTGGACCGGTACACCTACATGGTAGCGGGATGCGTCGGCAGATTTTGGACCCGGATGTGCGCGGCGCATCTGAAGGAATTGGAAAGCTGGAATGTCGGCGCGATGGAGGAATTGGGGGTGCGGTTTGGGAAGGGGCTGCAGCTCGTGAACGTGCTGCGGGACATTCCGAAAGATCTGCGAATCGGGCGCTGCTATTTGCCCGTCAAAGACCCCCGGCCGTTGCTCGATCCGTCCCATTACGACTCGATACGCCCCGACTACACCCGGTGGCTCGACCGGGCGGTCGAACATCTGGACGCGGGCTGGCAATACACCATGGAGATTCCATCGAGGTTGTGGCGTTTGCGGCTGGCCTGCATCTGGCCGATTTGGATCGGCTTGAAAACCATCGCGCGGTTGCGGACCGCCAATCCGCTTGATCCGCAGAAGCGGGTGCAGATTTCCCGGGGCGAGGTTTATGCGATCATGCTCCGGTCGTTCCTAGCGGTCCGCAACGGCGCCAAGCTCAACGCGCTGTTTCAGAGACTGCGAGGCGCTGCGGCGATTTCCGGACGGTAGGGACACGCTCCTGCGTGTCCACGTCGTTCGGTAGGGACGCGCTGCGTCGCGTCCTAGGCCGTTGGTAGGGATACGCGCTGCCGTGCATCGGTGGCTGTTGGTAGGGACGCGGTGCTCCGCGTCCAGGCCGCGCAGCAGCGCGGCCCTACCACGACAAGGCCCTAGCAGACAGCGGTGCCTGTGGCGACTTGCTTCCGGCTTGCAAAACGTCTCCACGAACCTATGATTCGCTGGTTATGTTTACGGGCACATACACAGCGTTGGTCACGCCGTTCACGAAGAAGGGTGGCCAGGTTGACGAACCGCGGCTGCGCGATCTCGTGGAACAGCAGATCGCCGCGGGCATCGACGGTCTCGTCCCGTGCGGGACGACGGGCGAATCGCCGACGTTGTCGCACGAGGAACACAACCACGTAATCGAGTTGGTGGTGAAGTTTGCCGCCGGCCGTTGCAAAGTGATTGCGGGCACGGGATCGAACTCGACTGACGAAGCGATTTTCATGACGCAGTACGCTAAGAAGGTTGGGGCGGATGCGACCCTGCAGGTGGCGCCGTATTACAACAAACCACCCCAGGCCGGATTGTACGCTCATTTTCGGACGATTGCCGAGGAGGGCGGACTGCCGGTAATCATTTACAACATCCCGGGACGGTGCAGCGTCGACGTGACCAACGAGACAATGGCCCGACTGCGCCGCGACCTGCCCGACAAGATCATCGGACTCAAGGAAGCCACGGGCAATGTGGACCGGGTCAGCCAACTCCGACCGCTGGTCGACCGCGACTTCTGCATCCTGTCGGGCGACGACTCGCTCACGTTGCCGATGATGAGCGTCGGCGCGGTCGGCGTCATCAGCGTCGCGTCGAACGTCGTGCCGCGCGAAGTGACGGAACTGACGCACGCAGCGTTGAAGGGCGACTTCGAGCGGGCGGGCCGGATCCATGCGAAACTGTTTCCGGTCTTCAAAGATTTGTTTATCGAGACGAACCCGATTCCGGTGAAAGCCGCGATGGCGATGATGGGTCTCATCGAAGAGGCCTATCGTCTGCCGTTGGTCCCGATGAGCGAGGCCAATCGCGGCCAGTTGCGGAAAACGCTTCAAGCGCTCGGCTTGGTGAAGACGTAGGTTCTCGCGCTCAAATTCGAATCTCGAAATCCGAAGCTCGAAACAAATCCGAATGACCGAAAACAGCGTGACAGCAAGGGCAATCCGGTTCGGTGACGATTCGTCACGGAATGACAATGTCACGATTCGGATTTCGTGTTTTGGATTTCGAATTTAACTGTCATGACTCCGGTCAAAATCATCGTTTGCGGGTCAAAAGGCCGCGTGGGGCAGACGCTCGTCGCCTGTGCCAAGACCGATCCCGAACTCCGGCTCGTCGGCGAAATCGACCAGGGTGATGATTTGTCGAAAGTCATCGCCGTCAGCGACGCCGTAGTGGATTTCTCCACACACGAGGTCACGGCAGCGATTGCCCGGCTCGCGGCCCAGTACAAGAAAGCACTGGTCATCGGTACCACCGGGCACACGGACGCAGAACAGCAAGCCGTGCGCGACGCGGTCCGGTCGATCCCCTGCGTTTGGGCATCGAACTTCAGCACCGGAGTGAACGCGTTGTTTTGGGTCGCGGCGAAGGTGGCGGAGTTGGTCGGGCCGACGTGGGACGTGGAGATTTCCGAGACGCATCACACGGCCAAGAAAGACGCGCCCAGCGGCACGGCGAAAACGCTGCAAGCGATTCTCCGGAAGGTCCGCGGCCGCGAGGTACCGGCTCACGCGCTGCGGGTGGGCGACGTGGTGGGCGATCACACGGTCACGTTTGGCGCAGCGGGCGAGCGCATTGAGTTGACGCATCGGGCTGGCAGCCGCGAGGCATTTAGCCGCGGGGCGTTGCGCGCTGCGAAATGGGCCGTGACACAGAAACCCGGGCTGTACGACATGCAGGACGTATTGGGGTTGCGGTAGCGAATCATCTATGAAATGGAAGCTGATCGTCGCTGGCGTGGCAGTGGCCGTCTGTTCGTCCTGCTCGCACCTGGGACGGAACGAACTCCGGTCGTCGAGTCCACTCTCGAAACAGATTCACCGGGCGCTGGATGAGACCGTGATTCCCGAGGTTGACCTGGAAAACGTGAGCGCGGTGGACGCATTGAACACCTGGTCGGCTCTGAGTCGCACCTATCATCCGCAACACTTCAAGTTCCAGCACGTCGTGTCGTATCCGGTGACGTATACACAGGGGGCGACGGGAACGGTCGCCGCCGGGCCGGGGAGTGCGAAAGTGACGGTGCGCCGCAAGAACATCACGTCGAAGCGGTTGCTGGACGAGATCTGTCACCAGTCCAATCTCGAATGGACCATTGCCGGCCGCGTGATTCTTGTCAGACCCGGGCCACCGGGTTCTGACACACCGTAATGAAAGTCGGCTTCGGGCTGGGTTCGAATCTGGGCGACCGGCTTCAGCACCTGCAGCAGGCGAAGGCGTACCTGCTGAGTTTGTCGCAGGAAGGGTGGCACATCATGTCGCCGGTGTACGAGACGGAGCCGGTGGGTTGTCCGCCGAACTCGCCGAAGTTCCTGAACGCGGTGCTGGAGATCGAGTTCGGGGGCGCGCCGAAGACGTTGCTGAATAAGATCGTCGCGTATGAAGTGGCGCACGGGCGGGATCGGGATTTGCCGAAGAACGCCGCCCGCTCGATCGACATCGATCTGCTGTACTTTGGCGAAAAAGAAATCTTGGAGAAGGACCTGGTGGTGCCGCACCCGCGCATGGCGGAACGGCGGTTCGTGTTGTTGCCGCTGTCGACGATTCGGCCCGACCTGATCGTGAAGGGAACGGGTAAGACGGTGCGGATGTTGTTGCGGGAGTTGCCAACGCGGGACGGGGAGATTAGATTCGTGCAACAGGAGTGGTAAAGGGGACCGGGGGTCTTAATCGTACTCATACTCTTGCTCATACTCAGCCGATGGGGAGAATAAGAGTAAGAGTAAGAGCAGGGGCAAGAGCAGGGAGCGAGGAGCATGGACGAGCGGAAGATAGCGATTCACACGTTGCGGGCGATGAAGCAGCGCGGTGAGAAAATCGCGGCGTTGACCGCCTACGATTTTTTCACGGCCAAGATTATGGACGAGGTGGGGGTACAACTCATTCTCGTCGGCGATTCGCTCGGCATGGCCGTGCTCGGCTACGAGAACACGTTGCCCGTGACGATGGAGGAGATGATTCATCACACGAAAGCGGTCGCGCGGGCGAAACCGAACGCGCTACTGGTGGGGGATATGCCGTTCATGAGCTATTCGACGGTCCGGCAAGCTCTCGAAAACGCGGGAAGATTCATCCGAGCCGGCGCGGAAGCCGTGAAGATCGAAGGGGGCGAGGCTGTTATCGAGCAGGTGCGGGCCGTGATCGGCGCGGGCATTCCCGTGCTGGGCCACATCGGATTGTTGCCGCAATCGATTCTCGAAACCGGCGGCTACAAGGTGCAAGGCCGCACGGCCGAATCCGGCGAACGACTGGTCCGCGACGCGAAGCTTCTGGAGGAGGCGGGCGTGTTTGCCATCGTCGTCGAATGCGTGGTGGCCAACGTGGCGCGGACGATCACCGCGGCGGTCCGGGTGCCCACGATTGGGATCGGAGCGGGAGCCGGTTGTGACGGCCAGGTCCTGGTGAGCAACGACATACTGGGACAATTCACGTGGTTCACGCCCAAACACGTGAAACGTTACGCCAATCTCGCCGAGGAAATGCGGAAGGCGTTCGCCGCCTACAAGCGAGAAGTGGAAACGGGGGAATTCCCCGGTGAACAACAAAGCTTTCGCTAGGGCTGCGTTGGGGTGGATAGCGTTCTGTGTGCTCGGCCACTCAGGGCTGGCCGAGGTGACTACCAACCAGTTGACGAGCCAACCGACGATCAATGAAGCCGGGGTGCTCTACGGTCAGGATCATTTGCAGGGCGCTTACAATCTGTACGCCCAGATCTCCCGTCGAGCGTCTGAGGAAACAAACTGGGTCGATGCGGTTACAGCCGAATGGAACATGGGGGTGATCCAGGAGCGACTTGGCGACCTCGCCACCGCGCACGAGCATTACGAAAACACCTTGGTCTTCCTCCATAAGGCGCCTCCACGCGATTCCGTCCGCGCGGAGGACACGGAATTGGGAGTGTTCTCCAGTCTCGCGAGAGTGTGCGAAAAGGAGGGCAAGCTTGGCTGCGCTCTCGAGACGAACGCGGAATTGGACAGACTTTGGACCCTGTTCTGGACTCGCATCCAAGAGAGGAAAGTCAGGTGCGGCGCCGACTACCGCCGTTTCGTGTTAGATCCATTTACTCTGTACACCATGCGATCTCTCACCTTCGCCATGGTCGAACGTGCTCGCGGGCGTCAGAGAACCGGCCAATTCGACGAGGCCGAGCAAGACCTCCAAGCCTTGGTGAGTGAAATCGAAGAGCAATGGCAGGAACGTCTGGCCGCGTTCCATGGATATCCGCCAGCCGTTAGCCCTGAGACCGAGGGTACCATCCCGTGGCAGGACCACGATTTGGGAAACCTCTGGTGGGAATTGGGCAGGCAAGCCGCGTTTTTGGAGCGGCTCGATGAGGCTGTTGCGATTGGCGAAAAAATGCAAGCCGTTCCTGTCGAGCACCGTCATTTGGAGACGCGGTGGTCGCAGATGGTTGACTGTGCCTCCTGGTTGGCACAACGCGATGGCGTCAGCCAGCGCGTCTGGGATCTGTTGAACGATGCGCTCGAGCACTTCGAGAACTCGGTCCAGTACTATGGAGCCTCGATGCAAGCCCGGATCACCAAGGCCGACTTGTTGGCGCAAGACGGACGGTCTGACGCGGCGATCGCGTTGCTCGACGGCGTCGTCGACTCTGCCCGTACAAATCAGCATGCCGAGTTGCTGGCCCAGGCTCTGAAATCTCGCGCGAAGCACAAGCTGGCGGCGGGCGATACGCAGTTGGTGGCCGACGACCTCAAGGAATCGCTGGCGTTGTACCGAACCTTGGGGGACAAGGTGGAAGAGGTCGAATTATATGAACTCTACGCCCGCTGGTTGGCGTCTCAGGACCGGTACGCCGAGGCGCTCCAGACCTGGGAGGAGGCCTACCAGTTGTGCGAAACGCTGCGCCTGCATTTTCGCTCGCTGCACATGTTGCTCGGCATGGGTGAACTCCAGTTGCGCATCGGCGACAACGTCGAGTTGGCGCACGTGTGGGACCGCATCCACAGGTTCGTGGCCACCCACCAACAGTTGCCCGAGCCGACGCAGCTCCGTATTCGCCTGGCGCAGATGGACTATCTGAAGTTTCAGGGCGACCAACAAGGTTTGCAGGTGGCGTACAATGAGACCTTGGCATTCGTGAAGTGTTCCGGCCTCACCGATTACCAAACACGCAGTTTTAGCTCGTACGATCTGGGACGGTTGCCCGCCGTTCGTGCGACGGGATCGCGACCGGAGCCGGCGGTGGATCTGCAGCCTGTGATGATGAGTACCCAGGTCTCCACCGGCGAGTTCGCGCACGCCCGGTTCGCCATCTTCAACCCCTCCACCCGGGCCGCGCGGGGCAGGGTCAAACTTGTATCTGCCCACACGCGGTACGAATGGACGCCAACCGATCAGGGGTGGACTGTGGAGCTGAGTCACGGAACTGGTGAGGAGCCCGGGGCCACGCGGGATCTGACGATTCCGCCCGGCAGCGCATCCGCGCTCTATTTTGAGGCATTGCCATCAACCTCGGGCGCGACGAACCGCCTTTCCATCACGTGGCAGGGCGAGTCCAGAGCCCAATCCGTTTGGGAATTCAGCGCCAGCCCTGATTCCCATGTCGTGGCTGTTGTCAATGCCAGCCTGGCGGCGGACAACCCGTTCTATGCCGTTCCGTTTTACCATGAGGTCTATTTCCGCGGAGCCAATCAGGAGCTCCGCAATTTTCGGGTTAAGACCAGCGAGCCCTGCCGCGTTGAAATCTTGGACGTGGCCACCGACAAGCTCTTGGCCATCGATGCCACCGGCGACGGCAACTTCGATGGTCCCGGTGATGTTTTGTATGCGGACGAGGATGGCAACGGTTTTCCGGAGTTCCTTCTGGGCCGGGACCACGACGCAATCAGTTTCGAACTGCTGGTCTACCCGGCGATGCGGATTAATGGCGCCGCGTCGCGGATTGGGATCAGCGTGCTGGTTGAAGAGGACGGGAACTGGGTCGAACAAGCGGGCGATGTGTTGCTAATGAAGTGAGCTTCCGGGATGGTGCGAAGTTCAGCGCCACGGGCGTCCAGCCTGTGGTCGTTGATGTCGTACAGGCAGGCACGACTGCCACCGGATCAGGGGAACCCTAAAACTCGAACTTCAATCCGGCAAACCGCTTCTCGATTTCGCCGGTCACGCGCCGTTCGTCTGCTTCGCTCTTGGCCACGAACGTCACCGAGAACCGCAGATACGGCCCGGCGTCGTCCCACGGCACGGTCGAAATCAGTTTCTCCGTGATCAACCATTGCGACACGTCCTCAGCGGATTTGAATTCCACCCGGTGGCCGTCGGCGTCGGCAACCGCGGCCGGGGCCTGCACGTAGAGGAAGAATGAGCCGCGAGGCTTGTCGGCGTCGAACCCGAACTTGCGGAGACACGCGACCAGCAGGTCCATGCGCCGGGAATACTTCGCCGCGATCTTGGTGGTAATCTCGGGATGCGCCAGCGTCGCGGCGCAGGCCTTCTGGATGGCGAGGAACTGGCCGCTGTCGCTGTTGTCTTTCACGTTGCCGTAGGCCGAGACGAGTTGCGGGTTGCCGCACACGAAGCCGAGACGCCAGCCCGTCATATTGAACGCTTTGCTCATCGAATGGAGTTCGACGGCGACGTCTTTCGAGCCGGGGATCGACAGAATCGACAGCGGTTTGCCGTCGAACACCAGGGCGGCGTACGCGGCATCGGACACGATCACCAGTTTGTGTTTGCGGGCGAAGTCGACCGCCGCCGCAAAGAAATCCCGCGTGGCGCTGGCGCCGGTCGGGTTGTTGGGGTAATTGAGCACGACCGCTTTCGCACGTTTCAATACATCGGCCGGAATCGAACCGAGATCGGGCAGGAAATCGTTCGCCTCGGTCAATTTCAAATTGTAGACCTCGCCGCCGTACCACTTGGCGTGGGTGCCGAACACGGGGTAGCCGGGCACGGTCATGATCGTCACGTCGCCCGGATTGATCAGCGTAGCGGGCAACAGCGACAACGCCGCTTTGCTGCCGATGCTGTGAATGATTTCCGCGTCGGGATCGAGTCCCTTTACGGCGAAGACGCGTTCCATCCATTGCGCGGCGGCCCGGCGGAACTCGGGGCCGCCGTTGTCGGCGTAGCCGCGGTTCTCGGGCTTCTGCGCCTCTTCGGACAGCGCCCGCACGCTCAGTGGGAACGCCATCTCATCGGGTTCGCCGACGCCGAGATCGATCAGCTCGATGTGCGGATGGGCGGCCAGCGCGGCACGTTTGGCGCGTTTGATTTTCTCGAACTTATAGACGGCCGAGTCTTTGCCGAATTTCCGGCCGCCGACACGTTCGGCGAAAAGTTGCTGGATGTACGAGTCCGTCATGGTCGTGCCGAATAGACACGAAAGGCCGGGGAGCGTCAAGCGTGGAGGGGGCGGATGTCTACCATGGCGGCGCGCATTTTCTTCGTGACGCCGCGGCGTCGGGGCGGTACTCTGGATGCGTGAAGGTCCTCCGCGCTGCAGGGGAGATGCAGGCCGCTTCGACCGAAGCCAAACGTTCCGGCCGGCTCGTGACGTTGGTGCCGACGATGGGCGCGCTGCACGAGGGACACATCGCCTTGATTCGCCACGCGCACGAACAGCAGGGATTGGTCGTCGTCAGCATTTACGTCAATCCCACCCAATTTGGTCCCGATGACGATTTCAAACATTACCCTCGCGACCTCGATGCCGATTGCCATGCGTGCGAACGGGAGAATGTCGATCTCGTGTTTGCGCCGTCGGACGAGGAGATGTATCCCAGCGGGAGCGTGACCACGTGGATTGAGGAGGCGAAGCTGGCGAAGCGATTCGAAGGCGAGAAACGGCCCGGACATTTCTGCGGGGTCTGCACTGTGGTCGCGAAACTGTTCAATATCGTCCAGCCCAACGTCGCCATCTTCGGCAAGAAGGACTACCAACAGTTGAAGGTCATTGAGCGCATGGTGCGGGACCTCCGCTATCCGGTGGGCATCGCGTCCGTTCCCACCGTGCGTGAGCCCGACGGCTTGGCGGCCAGCAGCCGCAATCAGCACCTGACGTCCGCCGACCGTGCTCAGGCGACCGTGCTTTGGAAATCGCTGGGTGTTGTGCGCGATCTATTCAACCACGGGGAACATAGCCCGCACCGGCTGGAGGCGGCCGTCACGCGGACGATCTCGTTGGCGCCTGTGGCCCGGCTGGATTATGCGGCCGTGGTCGATGCCGAGACCTTGGAACCCGTTCACGAAGCCAAGCATGGCGACGTTGTGCTGGTGGCCGCCTACGTCGGCAAGACCCGCCTCATCGACAATGTGATCCTGTAGGGCGAGGGAACTTTTTGTCTTGATCGGAACCTTTAATGGGTGACCCCTTTCCCTGGCCTCTGGAGTTCGCGGAGCAGCCGCCTTCGAATTGAATGGGATTGCGCAGGGTGCACTGGAAGTGTTTCTGGACCGCCCGGACCGAACGAGGTCAAGGCTGAGAGCGATCGTGGTTGCCTGGAGGGGACTGCGGTCGACCCGAACGAGTCCGAATGGGGGTTTAGCCGGTCCCGTTCCGGCTGAGAACAGAAATCAAGCGGACCAACGATTGTGAGGAAGATCGGTGGAGAAGGAAACTCCGCTACGAGGCACTTTTTTTGTTTATAAGCGCGGGCTTAATAAGTGTTAGGCATCAATCCTCGACAACTAACTGCGGATTCCATACCACCTCCCATAAATGCTGGTCTGGGTCTTGAAAATAACCTGCATAACCACCCCAAAACGTATCTTGCGCTGCCTTGACGATGACTGCACCAGCAATCCTCGCCTGCTCCATAACGGCATCTACCTTTGCCTTCGATGAGACGTTATGCCCGATGGTAAACTCGGTGGCGCTTGGGCTGCTCAAAGAAAGTCCCGAATCGTGCGAAATGCTCTTGCGCGGCCAGATAGCCAGCTTCAAGCCGACCTGCAAATCAAAGAAAGCCACTGCACCATGCTCAAACTCCTTTCCGATGATGCCCTCCGTCTGCAAGCCAAGACCGTCACGATAAAAATGGAGTGCCCGCTCCAAATCATCAACTCCAAGAGTGAGAACGGTGATTCGTGGTGTCATGGGCGCTTATTGATGCCGAACTTATGATTATACGGCCTAATCGCCGTGTAACAAAGTTCCTCCGGGGCAGAATTGTCTTCCGTTTTCTCTGAAAATCAAGTGCTTACGCGAGCCAAGTCCAGCGTATTGGACCGGAAAAGACCGCATGAAGTACGAGCAAGAGCACCCAGCCCTCGGTCCCCTTTGTAGGAGGGGAAGTGGAGTGTCACACGGCATCGTCACCCGCGGTCGCGGGAAGGCGAGGGTTGTGGGACGATCTCGAGGTCGAGCTTTTGCGAGCGGCGCAGGACCGTTAGCGTGCTTTTGATCCCGATCTCTTCCGCGGTCAGCATTCGGTGCAGATCGTCGATCGTGGCCACGGCGTTCCCGTCGAATGCCACGATCATGTCGCCCTCTTCGAGCCCGGCCGTAGCGGCGGGGCTGTCCGGTTCGACGGAGATGACGAGCACGGCAGTTTGCGCCCGCAATTGATGGAACCGGACCAGCCGACGAGGTAAATCAATATTCTGGCCGGCCACGCCGATGTAGGCCCGGCGGATGTTGCCGTCGCGCATCAAGTAGCCGACGACGAACTTTGCGGTGTCCACCGGCACGGCAAAACAGATGCC
>Ga0335085_10011591_pt1 | contig 13067 bp, 27 predicted proteins | sample Lox_Sample_45_FD_206712 | JGI IMG/M metagenome (GOLD analysis project Ga0335085, IMG submission 206712) | Soil microbial communities from Loxahatchee National Wildlife Refuge, Florida, United States - Lox_Sample_4.5 | ecosystem: Environmental > Terrestrial > Soil > Wetlands | place: USA...
CCCACCATCCATCTGGACGAAGTGCGCGAGATCGGGGAACAGGTCGCGCAGAATTTGGGGCTGGGCAGGCTGGGCAGACAGGTGCTTCGCCCCATCGTGCAAGCGCTGATTGCGGAACCATACGGCTGGTGGATCAACGAACAGGCGCGACAGGCGCAGTTCTCAGTCTCTGATGTGGTGAACCCGTTCTCAGGTTCGGTGATGGATGCAGGACTCATTCATCAGACGCTGGCGCTGCAGGGCTACAGCGATGACAAGATCAAGGCGATTATTGAACTGCACCAGAAAAAAATCGCTGAAACGGACATCTTTTTTCTGTACGCAATGGGGTTGAAAACAGAAGATCAAGTGACAGCCTATTTGGAGAAACTAGGCTACTCGCACGATGACGCACTCGACAGGAAAGAGGCTGAGTTCCTTCGCCGTGAAACAACCCTGCAGGACGAACTGGTGTCAGTGGCCATCGATGCCTATAAGTTCGGCAACATAGAACGTGACGAACTAGAGGGCATCGTTAAAACTGCGCGCCCGCTGGCGAATGAGCAGGGTCTGACGCTGCTGCTGGCCGATTACAAGCGCAAGGTGCCACACCGTTCACTCACCGTGGCAGAACTGACCAGCATGCTGCAGCTGGACATCATCACGCTGGACGAATTCGATTCGTATCTTTCACTGCTCGGGTTCAGTGATGCCGATGTCCAGAATTTGCGCATTCTGACTCTGACCCAGCTGGAGAAAAAGAGCGAAGCGCAGAAGGCCAAGGATCAGAAGGCGGCGGCGGCCGCGGCGGCGGCCGCGGCAAAGGCCGCGGGCGCGACCAGCCCGACAGCAGCTGGCTGATGGTCACCCATCCCCCCCGTCCAAACTGCCAGAATCCACCCCAAAAGGGCAAAAACCGGGCTGCGCGCTGGTCGGGTGCCGTTTGCCGGAAAATCTGGCCCCTAGAAGCCCCGTAGCGCCCATTTTGGCACCATGGACAGCCCCTCGGGTCACAAATCGCCCCTACGCAGCTAGGGGCATTGTGGCGCGCTGGCGGGGTAAATCGTCCTGGCGGGCACAAAAGACCTAAAACGCGCCTCTTTTTTCCTCCGGGGGAACCTCGGGAAGGCTTCGCGGGGTCGGTCCGATCGGACTCACCCAGGTCGGACCACCCCTCGAAGATTTTCGCAAAAATCTGCGGCGGCGCCGACGCAGCGGCGCCGTGTGCTGACCCTAAGCGGGATGCGCAAATCATCTTCGGATGTTTTGAAAACTAGCGGCTGACCAGTCGCGCCTTGGGGCAGTGGAACAAACGATAGACCACCGCATTCACCAGTGACGGAGACGAGTAGAACGGCGCACACTGCCCGATGTATCCCCAGCGCGGCGCGATCCAATACAGGTCATCATGCACCGGATGCTGCAGCCACCAGCGCTTTAGGCGTCGATTGAGCCACCAGCCCACCAGATCAATTCTCATGGCTTCACCGTGACAGCTGCGTAGGGTGACAGCTGGCGGAAGTCCACCGGCACCGTGATCAGCTGAATATTGTGTTCCTGAATTGCAGCCAGCGCATTCTCTTTGAAGTCGGCAGCGACCAGGACTAACAGCGGTGCCTGTGGCGTGATGGCCAGTTTGTTCCACAGCGCGCCATAACTGATCAGCTGCCCCACTTGGGGCGGGCCTGCATCGCGCTTCACTTCAAAAATCACCGGGCGTCCCTGCTGAAACCCCACGGCGTCTAATCTGAATTGCGTGGCCATGATCGACATCGTCCTAACGTTCTGATCAAACGCTTCTCCAGGGTCGCGTCCAGTTCCAATGCGCACGTTGTAGTCGAACACGTCACCGGGCACAGGCTGCGCACTGGGCTGCGTCTTGCGCAGCTGCAGCCAGCTGGCTGGCAGTTGGTCGTAATTCTGTTCGTACAGGCGCAGGAACTGCTGCCACACAAGAATCTCAGGCGGATTCATCGCGGGGTATTTCGCGCGCTCTACTTCCATGCGGCGCGCGGGCGATGTGTTCGGTGTGGCCATGGCTCAGGGTGTCCTCTGATCCTTAGATTTCGGCAGCGGCGGCGCGGGCATTTGCTCGGTGCAATAGTGATTCAGTTCCCGTACAGCTTCGTTAAATCCGCAGCTGCAGGCGCTGCGTTCGTCCATCGCTTCGCAGCTGGCCTGATGACGCGCCCACTTCGCAATGAAGTTATGGGCAGCGGTGTAACGCTCAGTCAGATTGTGTAAGTAGCTCATTTTTCCCCCTTCAAATGTTGTCGATTCCCGAAGCCTCTACCGTGTGGTATTGGCTGCTGCTCACTTTCGCACCCACGGCGCGCGACCAGGACTGCAGAACGTCCACTTTCTCACGTCCACTGATCGGCAGTGCTTTCAGCTGGTCGATGACGCTGCCAATCTTACCGGGGTCGAAACTGTCCTCTGACAGAATGTCAGTTCCTGATTTCATGGCTGACCCTCACGCGCGCTGGTGTCCAGCAGGCCACGATGCTGCATGGCTGACAGCAGCAGAGTGAGCGATGAACAGCGCAGCGCGCGGCGCGCGTTCCTAATGCGCTTTTGAGTGGAGTGAATGCTGATGCCCAAACGCTCCGCAACATCTGTGATGCTGCGCGCGTTCACAGCTGCGCGGCAAACAGCCAACTGTTCGGGGGTGAGTAGACAGAGCATTGCATCAGCGGTGGGCAGCGGTGCCCCTTCGGGCCATAGCGGGATTGTCTCTGGAAAATTCAGCATGTGGGCCTGCAGAAGTGAATGCCGTTTATAACAGCGGTTTCTTGTACGTCACCCCATGCGGCGGGCGGCGCAGTCAGCGGGCGTGAATAGTAGTACGTTGCACCGTTTGTCGGATCAGGCACCGTCCCCACTTCCCATTTGGCGATTAGATCGACAATCGCCAGAAACTGAGGATCCGAGGCGGCGGGCCACTGTACCGTATTAGGGTCACCGGGCGCAGTCATGCTGGAAAATTGCCACTTGTGAGTGATGACGCTGATTACATCGTTGCCCCACCATTGTGGATGGCGGGCGCGATTCAGCACGCACCAGAGAACCCCTGGCCATGCACTCGACTGACCGCGCGACTCGCGCCACACGTCCAGCGCCAGCAGGGTTATGGCATAGCAGCTGAGACGCAGCGGGAATTGCAGCGGAGACGGCGGCGGTGTGGTACTCATGCGGCGTTTCCCTTCGCTGGCACGCGCGGGCGGAAAATTATGTGCCCCTGCTGATTCATCACTTCGCCAGCGCCAGTGGTGCGGAATTGTGGTATCGCGGTGCGCGGTGGGTTGCGCTCAATGCGGCGCTGCTGCGCGGCGCGCAGCCCGCTCAATGTCTCGTTGATGCGCGCGGCGTTAGGCGTCATCGTCACCATGGCCATGTCCCCCTTTCCTCTGTTTCTCAGCTGCAGCGTCACGCAACGCGCGCAGCTTGGCGCTGCCCAACAGCGCGCGAAAAATCACAGTCGATGCCACGCCACCCCCGACAGCCAGCCACAGCATCACGGCCAAAAATAGAACACTGCGCGCGCCTGAAGTGTCATGCATCAGCTGCGTAATCCCAACTACCAGCACCAGCACGCCAACCAACCAGATCAGTGTTCGCATTGTCGAACCTCACGCCATCGGGCCATCGGAGAAAACACGGTGCATGATGCGCACCAGCCAGCGAATGCACCAGCAGACCAGCAGAACAATCCACACTTGCACCAGAATCCAGGCACCATCGAACCAGCCGCAAATCGCAAAAATGGCTGACCACAGCCACAGCAGCAGAATGGACAGCCCCAGCCAGTGACGCCAGATCGTCAACCGTGTAATCGAATGCTCGGGCGCGGGGTTCATTGGCTCTCGCTCATTCATGCGCTCACCAGCTTAAACCAGATGGGCAGGCCACTCTGATGGATGACCTGTGCAAATATTTTCCCGTTCGGTGTTTTGAATCGCTGCCACGTTGCACCGTCACCGCGCTGTACTGGCGCGGGATCAATCGCCGTCAGTTCGGCGCTGGGCTTCGTCACTGCAAACCACCGTTCGGCCATCGTTCACACCTTGAACAGCAGGCGGCGAATTTTCTGCGCGTTCGCACGCGCCAGAACTATGCCGTCGATGCGCTTCTCATAATCGTCCAGGGCGATGACTTTCAACTGCCCATTTCGCAGAGTGACCAGATATACGCGCCCGTCGATGTTGGACAGTTCCTCTGCTGTCCGATTCGCTTGTGCGAACGTCATCGTCATCACTCACCGTCCCCCGTCACCGACTGCAGCCACGCGCGGCGCGCTGCCAATCTGATCAAGCAGAGTTTCCAAATCGCGGCGATGATAGCGGTGAACGGGAATGAGTTCCATGTTGACCTGATCATCGTCACGCGCGCACCAGATGCAGTGAGGCTGCTCCACAGGCGCAATCTGGTAAATTTCAGCAGGCGCGGGCTGGTGGGCGATTCCCGCATTTAGCCTGTCCTGGCGCTTGAAGTCATCCACCATCGCCATCAAGTTACGCGCGGTGGCACCATTGTTGACAGCCTGATCGAGCAGATACGCGCGCCTCGATTCATCTTTCGTGCGCATGATGACATCGGCCTGCGTCCAGGTCAGTGCCCGCGTTCTCACGTGTTCGGCAATGTCGGGGAATTCTGAAACTAGCTGCGCGCGGCGATTGATGTAATGCTCACTGCGTCCAAAAAACCGCATCAGTTCATCCATCGACCAGTTGTGTTTGTTGGCCAGTTCCACGAACTGCTGACCCTCTTCGGCAGCTGTCACATCCTCGCGCATGATGTTCGCGTGCAACATCATTCCAAACTTAGCTGACTCGACATCGGGCCAAACGCTGACCGGGTAGAGATCGATTCCGGCGAGTTCACCAGCGCAGAAACGGCGGTGCCCGTCGATGATTTCGTATTTGTCGCCCACTGGTGTGGTCGCCAGCGGCATGATGAATCCGAATTGCCGGATCGACTCTGCGAGTTCGCGCAGCTTGATTTCATCCATGGCCACGCGCAACGGATCAGGCGGCGGGATCAGGTCATCATGTCTGACAGTGAGAAACGTCACCCCACGGCGGGCCTCGACAATGCGCGGCGGCGCTGCAGTTGGTGCGTTACCGTTCACGTGATCATCCACGGCGCAAAGCCTCAGCGCTGCTCGGGGGCAGCTTCTCGGGATCAAGGGTTGAGGGATCGACAATGGGCGGCGGTGGCCACACTCGAAAAGTCACGTAAGGTTCGTGGACTCGCATGGCGATCATAGCGCCGTCCAGCGCGCACAGGCGCTCTCTGATCCACAGAGGCAGCACCATCACGTATGAATTACCCCAGCGCTTCACGCTGGTCACGTACAGTGGATATTTTCCGGTGACTACGTTGGCCATAGTTGAAACCACCTAACACACTACCACAATACGTCTGACTTTATAGACACTTGTTTTGCAGACGCTGGTGACCGGGGTACTAGGGGTATTTAATACATAACAAATCTCTAACCGCCGTAGTGCCTGTGGAAAACTTTCAGGGCGTATCAATAGTTATAGGGGTCAGGCTAAGTGGCGTCTTATCTGTATCACAGTGCTGTGTAAAACCTGTGGATTCTTTGTGGAATAACGTGTGACACTGTGCAACGTCAGGCTTCGGGGCGCGGTGTTTTCCTAACGTTCCACACTGCATCCTCAGCTTTTCCACAGCTTTTTCACAGGGGGGATCATGGCGATCAAGATCAAAGACGTTGGCACGCTGGGCAAAAAGTGGGCCACCCGCGCGCAGGCTGCAGTCACCGACTACACCGCAGGCGCGCAGGGCGCGCAGCAGGCTGATGCTGCCATCGCATCTGCTGACACGTGGCAGCAGGCGGTTTCCTCACCCACGGCGAAGAATCTGTTCGTTAAGAACATCAGCGCGGCGGGCGATGCCGGCTGGTTGCAGGGCGTCCAGACCAAAGGCGCACAGCGCTACGGACCGGGCGTAGCTGCTGGCCAGAACAAATGGCAGACGGGCGTCCAGCCTTATCTGCAGACGCTGTCAAATCTGCAGCTGCCTCCGCGCGGGCTGCGGCGTTCGGCTCAGAACATGGCGCGCGTACAGGCTGTGGTTACAGCCATGGGTCAGACCAAGACTGGCCAGTAACCAGTAGCTGCGTGCTTCGTGTTGCATCGTGTCTGGACTCTACTTTCGCTGGCAGGTGCCGTGATGACTTCGATTGTTGAAGATGATTTCCCGCAAGGTCACCCGAAACGGTGTGACTACGATCCGTCCTCGCCAGCGGCGAAGGAATGGGCGCGCGTGAACATTCACCCCAAGGGCGAACGGGATTACCCCGTCGATCATCCCAAGGCGGTGGACACGAAGGGGAATCAGAATGCCGTGGCCATCGTTCCTGGCGTCGATCCGAATCACCCCGAGCTTGAGGCATTCACCGGGCGCACACCAGCGCAGGCAGCTGCTGCGGCTGCTGTCCTGCAGCAGGCTGCGAAGGCGGCGAAGGAAACACCAGTGCGCAAGCCCATCGACGCTGACCGATTTCAGCTGGCACTCAAGGCCAAGTGTGTAGAGCTTGGCGTTAGGGAATTGTCGGCTGATCAATACACTAACTTTCTGCGCGAAATGGGCGTAGACACACCACAGGCGGGAGAATAGATATGGGGCGCGCGATAGAGTGTGTGGCGGGCTTCGCCACGAATCCAGGCGCAACGTTGACCACGTTGACAGCCAGCACCGGGCAGTCGTTCACCATCAGGGGAACGGATACAACAAAGGGAACGTGGCTGCTCTCCGCATTCGCCTTTAACGCCACAGCGGGTGAGCTACGCATCACGTCACCCCGCTTGCATGATCAGGTCCAAGGCATCCGCAACCGTGTGACGGCGGCGAGTGTGTTCCCGCTGGTGGGCGGGCCTGTGAATGACGGATTCACGCAGCGTCTGTATGCACAGGACAATCTCACCGTCCAGCTGTCGGGCGGCGCGGGAGAGCTTGACTGCGCGGCGCTGCTCATCGCGTATGAGGATCTGGCGGGCGTGAGCGGGCGATTCATCGACCAGCCCACGCTCGTTAAGAACGGTCTGAATGTGGTCACGGCTGAGGTTACTGTGGTCGGTGTGGCGACCGGCAACTTCGGCGGCGGTGTGGCCATCAATTCATCGTTTGACAATCTCATCGCGAACACTGACTACGCGATCCTGGGCGGGATGACAGATACGCGGGGATGCGCGGTGGGCGTGACGGGTGTGGACTTGGGGAATCTGCGCGTGGGCTTCCCGTGCGAACCCTCGATTCGCTTCCTCACACAAAACTGGTTTCAAGCGCTGTCGATGGCATACACGGCACCGTACATTCCAGTGTTCAATTCTGCGAACAAAACGCAGACCATCATCGACGTTGAAACCAACGGCGCGGGCGGAACGTACACCATCAATCTGCAGCTGGTCCAGCTGGCACCGGGCAGCGTTCCCACTGGTGCGACAGGCGCGGCCACGGCTGCAGCTGCGCAGCCCGCTTAAACAATCACAGGTGTTGCTTTCTGGGCAGGGGACGGACTGGGCAACGGGCCGTCCCCTAATTTTTAGGGGTGCGCGATGGGCAGCGTGACGGACACAATCAAGCTGATGGGCCAGCCTGCAGCGATGGGTGACAAAGAATTCGTCAGTGGCTCAATCCCTAATCTGCTCTCGTTCGGTTTCGAGAAAGTCAACCCACCATCGGCGCTGTACGTTCAGCGCGATGACCAGCTATTCATCCAGGCGATTTCGCAGAACGGCGGCGAGACGCTGAATGTCGTCGTCCGGCTGCTGCTGCCGACTGGTCAGACGCCAGCGCAACCATCACCACTGAGTGAGGAAGTCGAACCCATCCCCGTACCAGTGGGACCGGGCACCATTCAAACCATTGTGCGCACGCTGGCGATTCCGAACAGCGCGCAATATCAGACTCTCGTCATTCCGATGACAGAGGGATATCTTCTCAGCGTGTCAGCGTTCACCACTGTCTCACAGATCGTGGGTCAGACACAGGTCCAGGCGATTCTCTGCCGTGGCGCGTCAGTGTTCGGTAATTTTATTCCCGCAGTTCTGCTGATCAACGACTACCCCACGAATCTGATCCCAGCTGGCTGGCCGTCGATTCAGCAGCAGCAGCCCGCGATGTTGCGCGGCTCTCTCACCAGTCAAGGCGTGGCTAATCCAGCTGCCGGCGCGGAATGGTCATTCACAACTTTCAATCCAGCGCGCACGCATTTACTCTCTGTGCGTGGGCTGCTGACCACATCTGCAGTGGCTGGCAATCGTTCGGCGCGCATCCGATTCAGCGATGCGCTGGGCAATGTGATCGGGGACTTCGGGCCAGCGCGCACGCAAGCGGCGGGGCGCGCGTACACGTATAACGGGGCAGTCAACGCGCAAGGGGCTGATGATACGACCACAGCCTTTGAGTCCTACTTTGCAATCCCGAGACTGCAGCTGGGCGGCGCGTACACTGTCGGCAGCATCACGGCAGGAATCGACGCGGGCGACCAGTGGTCAAATATCCGGCTCACATACGAAGTGTGGATGGGCTGACGGGGTGAGTGATGCCAGCAGAGAATGACAAGACGGGCGAAATGGCGCCACGGCGCAAGAGCAGACTCGTTCTGGATTTCGACCCGTACACGTTCGCGCTCAACGTCGATGGTGATGCCGTGTCCTTAGAGGAAACTCTGACGATGCTGGCCATCGCCACCCGCGCCGTCGAAGATCAGAGGCGGCTGGCGATGCTGCAGGATGTCCAGGCGCACGCTGCAGAGAATGCGCGCGTCAGTCGGCTGCTGCAATCAGTGAACAGGGGGAACTGAGTTATGGGCGTCAGATGGCCTAGCAACGGGAATAGCAATGCGGGCGGGCTGGTGATCCCGGCCACCGTCCCAACTGTGGCGCTGCTCAGTGCCCCGCTGAATCTCAGCATCGACAATCAGCAGGTACTGCTGCAGTGGTATCTTGCCGTGACCTGGGGCGGCGATATCACCAGCGTAGTTCTCAAGATCATTCGTGGCTCTACAGCTGGTGGCACGCTGCTGAATAGCGGCGTCACCGTTCAAGTCACCAGCGCTGACACTCTGGTGCTCGGGGGCTGCTGGACGGATATTCCAGGCATCGTCGCAAATCAGCAGTATGCCGTCACGCTGACCACGGCGGGCGGTGTGGCTGACAGCACCGTAGCAGATGCCAGCATCGCGCTAATCGCGCTGTGATCCACGGCGGGCGAAGGGGTGAACTATGGGGCTGCGATTCCCAGCCAACGCGAACACAAAACTGGTCAACACAAATCTGGTGCATAGTGTTGACACCATCGTGCTGGTCACTGATCCAATCGACGTGACCACAGACAGCCCGCTGGTGATGCTGGTGTGGTACGCGGCGGTTTCGTTGGGGCTGGGCGACAATGCGCTTACAGTCCAGCTATTTCGTGAGGCTGACGCATCAGGCGCGCTGGTGAACAGCGGGCCGATGATGAATTTCACGGCGCACACAACTGTCACGGTCACCGGCTCATTCACTGATCGTCCTGGCGAAATTGCAGGCCAGCAATACAGCCTGATTCTCACGGCTGGCGGCGGGCTGGCTGACTCGACTGTGCTTGAAGGTTGTTTCGCTGCCATCGCTCTCTGAGGGGGACACTATGAACCGCACTCTAATCCAGCGGCTAGTTATCGGGTGTATTCTGCTGCCACTCTGCGCATTCAAGGCCTGCACACAGGACCAGCTGACGCAGGCGGCGCAAGCGAGTGACACGGCGGCGCAGATCGTCAACGAACTGCAGCTGACAGAGACGAACGCTTACAATCTGCAGCTGGTGCCCAAAGAGGATCATCTGTTCATCCAGCGTGAAATTCTGGCGCTGTCACAGCTGGGAACGACTACAGACAACTGCATTCGCAACGCGGGCAATGCGGCGGGCGCAGTCGTCTGCGCGAACAGTGCTATCGATGCTGCCAGTCAAATGCAGGCAGAGGGCGCGACAGGTCTAAAGTCAACCAGCGCGCAGCAGCAATTCGCGCTTGCAATCACCGGCATCAAATCCGTTTTACAGTCGCTGCTGGTCACGCTGGGCAGTCCACCGCGACCAGCGCCACCAGCGCCCACACCAGTACAGTGAGGTTTTCTCATGGCATCATCAGCGCTTGCAGTTGCGAATTTAATCGCGCAGTCACTCCCCAGCCTCGTTGCGCTGTATCACGAAATTGCGCAGCAGAATGCTGGCCAGCTTCCCACCAAAGAGCAGATGCTGGCGAAGGCTGACGCAGACTGGCAGCTGGTCGGGCAGCACGCACAGCAGGCCATCGCTGACGCACAGGGCGATACCGGCAGCGCGCAGCCCGCGAGCTAATGCCGATGGGCTGGCTGGACGCACACGGCATTACAGTCGGGCTGCTGGTGGGCGTCCTGGGCTGGTGCTGGCGCATTGACAAACAGCTGACCACACTCGGCACCGATGTTGCATGGCTCAAGCTGTGTGGCTGCGCGCATCGCTGTGCGCAGTGCCAGCAGCAGCAGGACCAGGGGGGCTGATCATCGTGCGCGCGTTTATTGTGGCACCGCTCAACGACGCTGACGCAGACCTGCATTTGACGAATTACGACTCGGTGAAATTTCTCACTGACAACCTGCAGGAATTCGATGACCAGATGGCTGGTGCGGAGAATTCCGAAGGTCAGGCGATGTCGGCATTCGCAGACCTGTCAGGCCAAACGGTCACCTTCGATGACGCTGCAGCAACTTCGGCAGACACGGTCAACAGCATGACTGATGACCAGTTCGCGGCGGGCGCGGCTGACCTGCAGCAGAACCAGCAGGGCAGCGCGGCCATCGTCCAGCGCGCAACTGATGCGCAGACATCAGCGAATCAACCGCTGTCCGTCCTGCAGCAGGACAACCCCAGCGGGGACACGTCAACCGATGCTGAGGCGAACTATGATCAGAACCAGCAGGACGCCACAGACGCGGCGAACGGCATCATTCAGCAAGATATCAATGAGTGACGCGCGCCAGCTGCGCGCCCGCTGGTGCGTTATAGTGCAATAACGAAGGGGGGAGAATGACATGCTGGCGAACATCAACAATCAGACGGTGACTCAGTCGGCACGAATTAAGCTGAATGGTCAAGTGGTGCCTGTGCATCAGGTGCGCTATTTCATCGGGGATCAGGGACCGTTCACAGATGCGTTTGAGGGCGACCAGTTCACCCCTGAAAACGTCCAGACGGCACAGGCTGCGCGCATCGTCAATCTGCATGAAATAGGCGTGCCACTGCCACAGCCACCGATGAAGCAGCCCGGTAACCCTGGCTATCAGATTCCCATCGTGCCCACGCCACCAGTGGGCGCACCAGTCGGACCAGCGCCCGCTCCAACTGGTCATTTTACGTACACGCCACCAGCGAAGGTGTGAGGGCTGACCTGTGATGCACATCCACCAGCTGCTCGGGCTGCTCCACCATGCGCTGCTATGGTCACAGGCGCATGGCGCGCTGCCACCGCGCGGCGTCCAGCTGCAGGGTTTCATCTTCGCCATTTGGGGAATTCTCAGCGCGATATTCTCCGCTGTGGCTGCAGTTGTATCGTTCGTGGCTGACGCTGCCTCTCTGGTGTTCGCATCCATCGCTGACGTGGCCAAGTTCGCGGCGCGCGGTGTGGTTTGGCTGGCGGGCACAATTCGTGACGGCTTCGGGGCGCTGGTGGACAGCGTCAAATCCCTGTTCGGCACCATCACCGATAGCATCAATTCGCTGTGGTCCAAGGTGTCCGACTTCTTCAACAAAGTGCGCGCGTGGCTGCAGCCCATCACTGACTTTCTGCATAAGCTGCGCGACCTGTACGACCAATACTGGCAGACCTACGTTAAGCCCGTCCTCGATACCATCAGCAGAGTCCGAAAGGCGCTGGGCATTTTTAAATACTTCGGCCTGCAGTGGGCGCAAAAACTAGATAGCTGGCTGGCTGACGTTCAAAACCAGATCATCAAAAACACCCTCTGGCTGCGCGGCAAGCTGAATGAGGTCATCAGCTGGGTCAACGCTGTATCTGATCCTTACGGCTTCATGCGTCTATCCCCCATCCTTGGGGGTTTCGTGAATGGCCTCGACCAGTTCTGGCAGGCGCTCACAGGTCAGCGATTCTTCGGCACGCTGGGCACCGTGGGCGGATTAAAGAACACGGCGCACATCAGCGGGGCGTGGCAGCAGCAGGCAGCGGAGATCCAAAGTAAGAGCGGGGACGCGGGCGAAGTGTTCAACCGGGCTGGCGCAATGCGTCAATCGCTGTATTCTGAAATGGGCTTCAAGTGACGCGGGGTGTGCGATGGGCAGCAGTGGAACTGGACTACCGAATGACAGCGGCGCGGGCGTCGATTCCCCCATCAACATTCCCGGCCTGCCCGATTTCACCATCAAAGTTGCTGACATCGCGCCACCGGATCAGGCGACAGACTTACCGCGCGAACATCTGAAAAATTACTTTCGGGATGCCTACACTGAGCTAAAGAATATCGGCGTTCCTGGCTGGTGTGCGGTGATCATCGCGGGGCTGATTGTCGCGCCCGCTGGCGCGCTGATGGTGGCCAAAGACCTAGTCATCGTCGTGCTGCGCGTCGTATTGCCCGTATGGGGCGGCGAAGTGTTGGGCGCGTTAGATGACCTGCGAAAGTCGCTCGACGCAACCATGGGGGAATTGGCCGTCGATGTCCTGAATGAACTGCTAGGGACCACGATACAACCGAGCGATATGCCACAGGGCGGCGCGTTCGGTGACCATCTGGCGCGCGCTGACAAGATCGGGGGAATCCTGCATGACGTTTTACTGCAGGAATTCCAACAGACCAAAACGGTGACCCCTGAAAGTGGGCGCGATGCTGCCCGACGATTTAGCGGGCTGATGATCAACTTCGGAACTGCCACAGGTGTCCTGGCCACGTTGGGCGGGCTGGTGCCCACCATCCATCTGGACGAAGTGCGCGAGATCGGGGAACAGGTCGCGCAGAATTTGGGGCTGGGCAGGCTGGGCAGACAGGTGCTTCGCCCCATCGTGCAAGCGCTGATTGCGGAACCATACGGCT
>Ga0335085_10011592_pt1 | contig 13066 bp, 9 predicted proteins | sample Lox_Sample_45_FD_206712 | JGI IMG/M metagenome (GOLD analysis project Ga0335085, IMG submission 206712) | Soil microbial communities from Loxahatchee National Wildlife Refuge, Florida, United States - Lox_Sample_4.5 | ecosystem: Environmental > Terrestrial > Soil > Wetlands | place: USA: Florida...
CCGGGCGCGTCGAGGATGAGGGAGGAGTTCATCATCCCGCGATCGGGCGGGAATCCGTGGATGCCCGGGGTGACGGCCGGGCCGGTGGGCTCGCCGGATATGCCGCCGACCAGCGCAAAGCCGTCTGCCGCTTCGAGCGCGAGGCACGCATTGGAATCGCCGCCCAAAGCCGCGATGTCGCTCGGCGTCAGCACGCGGCGGATGCCGCTGCCCGGCTGCGCAGCGAGCGAATCGAACAGTTTGCGGACGGCGTCGGCGGTTTCGCGATCATCCGGGTCATGGAGATAGATGTAGGCGGAGCCCGCGGACGCGGCCACCGCCGCGCGCCAGGATGCGACGTGGCCCTTCTCGTCCACGGTGATGAATCCGTGCTGCCGCAAAATCACTCCCGGCCGCAGCGACATTTCCGCCCGCGTGAATCCGTGATCGGAGACCACCAGAAACATCGTCCGTGGCCAAATGCCGGCATGACGCGCGGCTTCCACCACGCGTCCAATTTGCGCATCGGCGGTCTCAATGGCGGCGAGCGCCTCCGGACTCCACGGCCCGTGCTCGTGCTGCTGGTGGTCCACTCCGGGGAGATGAAGCAGCAGCAGATTGGGGCGCCGGCTTTCGATCGCTTCGAGCGCCACGTCCGTGATGGCCTCGTCCGTGACGGGTGAAGCTGCGAATCCCTTCTCGAAATCCGGAAATCGCCGGGCAGTCGCATCCCACAATCCCTGGGTGGAAATCGCACGGAGCAGTTTCGGCAGATCGATCCCGCGGCCGCGCCAGAATTCCGGCATTACCGCGTCTCCCTGCGCGCCCATGGTGACGGGCCAGCTGATCATCGCGGTGCGCAGTCCCTGTGCGCGCGCGATCTGCCACAGGGTCGGCACACGGATTTCCGATTCGTACCAATACCACTCACCGTCGCGGTTCCCCAGGGGATCGAAGACGCCGTTCGTCACAATGCCATGCACGCGGGGGTAGACGCCGGTGACCATGGTGGTGTGCGCGGGATAGGTGACGGCGGGCATCACATCGTGGACACCCGGACTCCACGCGCCGTGAGCCATCAGCTCGCGCATGGCGGGAATCTTCAGGCCGCGCGCATCCGCTTCCGCATAGCTCGCGGGCATCAGCCCATCGACGGAAATCACGATCGCGTACCGATCCGCAGATGGGGCAGAGGCGGGAGCCCGGCGGCCCTCGCCAGGTGAGTCCGGATGCGGCGGGGCGGCAGCGAGCCGCGGGATGAGAACAAGAATCGCTCCGGCGAAAATCGCGGCGCGGCACGCGGTCTTCCGCCACCGCCGCATTGTGGTCACAAGCATAGCCAGCCCCTTTGCGTCCCGATGATCGCGGGACGGAATCTCTTGACCCTCGACGCTCCGCTGTCTTCCGGGCCGCCTGCCCCTGAGCCCGCGGTTGCGGTACGGGCACGAAACCGTTATCGTGCTCCTGACGGCGAAAGCAGGCTCCGGCAATGGACGAGCGCAATTTCTACAACGAAAAAGAAGAGACGAAACAACTGACGCTCATCTGCCCGCACTGCCGGCAAGAGGGAACTTACCCCATCCGCTGGAAGGTGCGCGCGAAAAAAGACCGGCTTCCCGGCGGCGCTTCCAACGAGGACCGCGCGAAATTCGAAAAGGCGCGGACCTACATGGTTCGCGTGGACGACATGGTGGCCTGCCGGAACCTGCGCTGCCGCAAACGGTTCGAGTTGACGGGACAGACCGTCGTCCTGCTCTAGCCCTTCAAATCTCCGGATACATCTCAAAAAATGCTTCAATCGACTGGCGCAATTGCTTTTCTATTTCCGTCTTGCTGCCCTCGATCAGGTGCATGGTGACCTGCCCTGAGCGCCCGCCCTGCAGCACCACGGGGGCGTTCTTCACCTCCGCGAGTTCGTCCGCGGGAAACAGGCGCATGCCGTACACCAACGCCAGTTTTGCCATTTCATTCTCCCTCGCTGCGAGCCTACGAAGATGGGCGGCTCGCGTCAACCGTGAGTCCGCGGGGAGCAACGCGCATTGACAGGCCCAGCCGCGGGGACTAGCTTAGCGCCCGGTGATGAACGCGTAATGAACGGGCGCAGACTCACACTCCGCCTCCTGCCCGCCACCTTCGCCATCTGCCGTCTGGAGCCGGGCTCCCCGGTCCCTGCCTGGATGCCGCGGAGCGGCTTTACCGCCGCGATTCGCACGGCCCATGAGTTTTCCGTCTATTGCGATGAGCGAGTCGTGCCGCAGGACGTGCGCGCGGAGCGCGGGTGGCGCGCGCTGGAACTCGCGGGCCCTTTCGATTTCAGCGAGACCGGTGTGCTTGCAGCCGTGGCCGCCCCGCTTGCGGAGGCAGGAATCAGTATCTGTGCCCTGGCCACTTATGACACCGACTACATATTCGTCCGGAGCGGCACGCTCGAGCATGCCGCGGAGATTCTCCAGGCCGCGGGCCACTGCGTGTCGGGAAAGGACTGAGCCAACTGAGTTGCGCGAGCGCGCTCTTGTGCCGCCGGGAGCATCCCGACCGCCCGCGAGCCGCATCGCAGCAGGAGCGAATGGTGCGGAGCAGAAAATTCACCTCGGCTGACAATGTGACTGTTTGAAAGGAGCGCCATGCAAGGAACACGGATATTTTCCTTCCTGGTTCTGGGAGCCACTCCCCTGCTGGCCGCCGCGCTTTTCGCGCAGGACGGGCCGCCCGGCCCTTTGCCGCCGCCTGCTGCTGCGCCCGCTGCGGCGCAGCCCGCTTCCACAGCGGCCCCGGCGAAATCGCAGACCATCGTGGTGCCGGTGGGCACGCATATCCCGCTGGTGCTGCACAACGGCGTTTCCACGCGCAGCGCAAAGCCCGGCGATCCCATCTATCTCGAGACGCTGTTCCCTATTCTGGTGAATGGCCGGATCGTCATCCCTGCGGGAAGCTATGTGAGCGGTGAAATTACGGAATCAAAGCGACCGGGGCGAGTGAAGGGCCGCGGAGAAATCATGCTGCGGCTGAACAACATGATTCTGCCCAATGGATATCAGGTGAACCTGCTGGCCACGCCGAGCAATGCGTCGACGGGCGGCGCGGACTCGATGGACAAAGAAGGGAAAATCCAAGGCGACTCGGACAAGACCCACGATGCGGCAACCATCGCCAAGACCACGGCCGGAGGAGCCGGCATTGGCGCCATCGCCGGCGAGGGCAAGGGCGCGGGAATCGGCGCGGGCGTCGGGGCGGCCGTGGGCGTAGCCGCGGTGATGCTCACCCGCGGGCCGGAAGTGGAACTGCCACGCGGAACTACGCTGGATGTGGTGCTGGACCGGCCCGTTCCGCTGGATTCGGCGCGCGTCCAGTTTACCGATCCCGGTCACGCATCCACGCTGGCCGGACCGCCAAATCATCAGCCGGTTCGGAACTCATCGCCTTGGTGAGCGCCCGGCGGCTCAACCGGCAACCGGTTGCGCGCGATTCACAAATCGCATGGCGCTGAATGCATCTACCGGCAGCGCTGTACTTCCTTTTGTAATCCAGTCGGCGAGTGCCAGTGCCGTCGCTGGAGCCAGCAAAATGCCGTTGCGAAAATGTCCCGTGGCGAACCAGAGTCCTTCCACATCCGTCGGGCCGAGCACGGGCAGATGATCGGGAGTGTCGGGACGGAAACCGCACCAGGTCTCCACAAGGGGCGCATCGGCCAGCGCGGGGACCATTCGAACCGCGTCTGTCAGCAATCGCCCGATTCCCGCGGGCGTCACCGCTCGTTCGAATCCCGCCCGCTCCACGGTGGCGCCGATCAGCAATCGCCCATCTCCGCGGGGTACCAGATACGAAGGACCGCGCACCACTCGGCCTAGCGGCATCGCGGCGGGGCGCAGCGCGGCCATCTGGCCGCGCGCGGGAATCGTAGGTGCGTAGCGCTCCGCGCCCTCGATCTGGGCGGTGAAACTACCCGCAGCAAGGAGAATATGGCGCGCTGCGAGTCGTTCCTGCCGGGTTTCCACTCCGGTCGCGCGGCCGTTGGCGGAAATCATCCGGAGCACTTCCACCCCCGCGCGCAACTCCGCACCCTCGCGCCGCGCTGCTTCTGCGAGCGCGGCAGAGAGCAATCGGTTGTCCACCGCACCTTCGTCCGGCAGCAGAGCGCCCGCTGCGGCGTCGGGAGCGAGCGCGGGCTCCATCTGCCGCAGGTCCGTGGCGCTGAGCGGCTGGGCTTCGAATCCTGTAGCGCGAACGGAGGCCAGCCAAAGTGCCAGCCGTTCGTCCGCTCCGTCGCCGAAAAATACCTCGAGAGCCCCTTGGCGGCGGTAATCCGTCTTCCGGCCGACCGATTGTTCGACTTCGGCGATGAAATCGTTGTACAGCGCGAGGCTCGCCTTCGCGAAGGGCACCAGCGGCAGCGACTCTGCGGACTCCGCAGCGGGTGTGAGCATTCCCGCGGCGGCCCAGGATGATTCCTTACCGGGTTCCTGGCGGTCGAGCAGGAGGACGCGCATGCGGCGCCGCGCCAGCTCGCGCGCCACGGAACAGCCGATGATGCCCGCACCGACGACGATTACGTCGTGGGATTTCACAGGAGGAGTCTAGCGCAGCCAAAAACGAAAATCGAAGTTCGGCACATCAAGCCGGCCGGGGATCAGAGCGAGTTGGCGAGTTCGATGGAAAGCAGGCGGGCCTTTTCCGCGAGGATGCTGGCGCGGCTCCAGTCCGGAAGTTCGCCTGCTTCGCGCGCCTGAGCAATAAAACTCTGAATTTTTTCGATCATGTCGCGTTGCGAGTCGCTCAGTTGGCGGCCATCGGCCTTATGCAGGTTGGCTTGGGCTTCCGCCACCGCCTTCTGCGTTTTGGCCTTCAGTTGCGCCTCGTCCGCGGGGGAGATTCGTACCGTGATTTGCGGTGGCGCTGGTTTCGGCGCGGTTGCCTCCGGTGGCGGCGCAGGCGGCCCAACTGGCTTCGGCTTCGGTTCCACCGGCTTTGGCACGGGAATGGTGGCGGCAGGAGCGGCCGGAGGAATCTCTGCGCCGGCGGTGGGAGGCTGCCCCTCGGTGCCCGATGGCTGGGCAGGGGCAGGCTGGGCTGTCTCTGTGGGCGAGGACGAAGTCTCGGGCGGTGCGGCTTGCACGGATTGGCGGTGGCAGCCGGAGGCGATGGCACACGCGACTGCGAGCAGCGCGACCTGGACGCTCTTTGTGCTGGGCGGCATTCGTCTCAACGGGCCAGCGGGAACTCCAGTATGAACGTAGTCCCCCGGCCCGGCTCGGATTCAAAGTCTATCGAACCGTTGTGAAGTTGCACAATGCGAAACGCCGTGGCCAGTCCCAGTCCGCTGCCGGAAGGCCGCGTGGTGAAAAACAGCTCGAAGATGCGCCTGCGGTGCTCGGGCGCGATCCCGTGGCCGGTGTCCGCGATGCGGATTTCCGCAGCATCGGCTTTTCGCCGCAGGGTGATGTCCAGTCGTCCCCCCTGCGGCATGGCCTGGCAGGCATTGAGCACCAGGTTCATCAGCGCCTGTTGGAGGAGCGCGCGGTCCACGTGCACCGCCGGCAACGGATTGGGCTGCTCGACTGCGGCCTTCACGCCGGCGCGTTCAATCTGCGGCTGGGCCAGCGCCAGCACCTCGCGCACGAGTTCCGCGAGGTCCGTGTCTTCCAGGTGCAACTCAACGGGTTTGGTGAAATCCAGGAAGCGCTTCACCACGCGGTCCAGCCGGTCGATTTCCGAATCCAGCACTTTCACGGCCGAGCGCGCGGCTTCGGGATCGGAGGGAAGGCTTTCGCGCAGATTTTCAAGCCACAGGCGCATGGAGTTGAGCGGATTTTTCACTTCATGCGCCACACCCGCGGTCACGCGAGCCAGCGCGGCCATACGTTCGGAGACTTCCAGCTCCGAATCGAGCCGGTCCAGAGAGTCGAGGTCGCGCAGGGTGACGAGCGCGCCCATCTGCGAGCCGCCCTCGGCAATCTCCCGCACACTGGCGCGCACGCGCTGCGGCCCGCTCCCGCCATTCAGTGCCACTTCCACCTGATCCACGGCATGGAGTCTGCCGTCGGCCAGGCCCAGGGCTTTTCCCAGCGGCTGGTCGGCGGGAAACATCTGTCCCGCGTCGCGTCCGATCAGTTCCTGAGGCTTGCACCCCAGGAATTTTTCCACCGCCGGAGTAGCCAGCACGGCCTGGCCGGTGGCGGAAAATACGAGCACGGCGTCATCCATTCCGGCCGTAAGCGCGCTCAAGTTTTCCCGCAGGCCGCTGAAGATCGCGCGAACCCCGCGCAACTGCTGGCCGATCTCGCTGATCTTCGTGCTCACCTGGCCCAGCTCGTCGCCGGAGCGCAGCGGCTGCGCGTCGAATTGGCCGCTGGCGATGCGGTCCAATTGCGCCGTGATTTTCTGCAACGGGGCCAGCGTGATGTTGCTGATCAGGAAGGCGAGGCCGGCCGAGAAAAACACTCCAAACAGTGCGAATTCCGTGGCGGTCCTGAGCGTGGGAGAAATCTCGTTCCGGAGCAATGCGGAATTCAACGCTACGCGGATTTCTCCGAACGGCCGGCTGCCCAGGTTAAACGGCAGGGAAACCTCGTAAATTTGCGAAGGGCCGTACAGGGTGTGGATCTGTTCCAGAAAGTCGAACTGCGCCAGATTCTCCAGCCGCGCCCGCGGCAGCCGCAGATGGCCCACGAGGTTTGGGTCGCTGGAGACGAGAGCCACGCTGTCGCGATCCACGATGGAAACTTCGTAGATTGTGGGCGAATAACCCACCGCCGCGGCGAGCGCCGCGGCCAGCCGCGGGTCCTTCTGCAGCACGCCGCGCACGAAAGCATCCACGTCGGCGTCCTTCTCCGAGGTGGGACCCTGGCCGCGCGCCGCCGCGTCGTCCAGCGCGCTGCGCGCCTCGTCCAGAACCAGCTTGGCCACATAATGCGCGCGGTCGTCCAGATGACGGAAGGTCTGGCGCATCAGCGCGGCCACGGAAATCACGGAAACCACGGCGACGACGGTGAGCACGAGCAGCGCCGTGGTGAGCGTGAACTTAGTCTTCAGGCGCAGCCGCATGATCGTTCCCCTGGCCGGCGTACTCCTTCAGTTTGTTGTGCAGGGTTTTCAGACTGATGCCGAGCAGCTCCGCCGCGCGCGTTTTGTTGTTGCCGGTGGCTTCGAGCGTCTGTCGGATCAGTTCGCGCTCCACTTGTTCTACGGTCGCCCCGGGAGGAAAGCGCAGCCCGCCGAGCGAGGCCTGCCCAGCGCTGCTCTTCCCGAATTGAGGCGGCAGATGTTGGCGCGTGATGGAGTCGCCATTGGCGACAATCACGGCGTGCTCGAGCACATTGCGCAGCTCGCGGACGTTTCCCGGCCAGGTGTGCGCGCGAAACGCATCCATCACTTCCGTATTGACCCCGCGGATGCGCTTGCCGTGCTTGGCCGCCGCTTCAGCCAGGATGGCCTCCACGAGCAGAGGCAAATCCTCCTTGCGCGCGCGCAGGGGTGGCAGGTGAATGTGAAACACGTTCAGGCGGAAATAGAGGTCCTGGCGGAGCTGTCCCTGCGCCACGGCATGTTCGGGATCCTTGTTCGTCGCCGCGAGCACACGAACGTCCACGGGCGTCTCCGTCTTTCCGCCCAGCCGCCGCACCTTGCGGTCCTCCAGCACACGCAGCAGTTTGGCTTGCGTGGCGATGGGCATCTCGCCGATTTCATCGAGCAGCAGAGTGCCGCCATCGGCCAGCTCGAAGCAGCCCAGCCGGCGTTCCGCCGCGCCCGTAAACGCACCCTTCTCGTGCCCGAAAATTTCACTTTCCATGAGCGATTCAGGAATCGCCGAGCAGTTGATGGCCACGAACGGGCCATCGGCCCTGGCCGACAGGCGGTGCAGAGCGCGCGCCACGACTTCCTTCCCGGCGCCGGTTTCCCCTGTGATCAGCACGGATGCTGTGGATGGCGCGGCCTGCTCGACGGCAAGGCTGATTTCGCGCATGGCCTTCGACGTGCCGACCAGCTCGCTTAGCCGGCCCGTCGCGCGCAGTTCGCGTGTCAGCGCGGCCACCTGACGGCGATCGCGCACGCGGCCCAGCGCGCGGTCCAGCAGCGCCCGCAGCACCTGCGGCTTCAGCGGCTTTTCGATATACCAGAACGCGCCGGACTCGATGGCCTGCACCGCGCGATCTTCGCTGCCTTTGCCCGTGATCAGGATGGCCGGGACATCGGAGAGCGCGTCGCCAAGAGCATGCAAAAAATCCAAACCGTTCATTCCCGGCAGTTCGACGTCGGCAATCACGACAGCAGGCCGGAAGGTGTGGAACGCCTCGATCCCCTCTTCCGCGCTCTCGACGCCTAGGACTTCGCAGCCCCACTTGCGCAGCAGGGCTTCGTAACCCTTGCGCGAGTTTTCCTCGTCTTCGACTACCAGAATTCGCCCCGCAGCTGTCACAGTTCCATTCATGGCTCTCGTAGAGATTAGGCATGGGCGGGGTTTGGTTGCAACGGTTCAGTTTGAACCCGGCAACAGTGCCAGACTGCCGCGGGACATTGGCTTGTGTCAGCCCCGGATTGGTGTGCGCCGCAAAGCCGACGCGGCACGCTCGCCCCTGACGAGAGGCCGGGGCCTGCCGGACGCCTGCCCCCCGGCGCCGAAATAGGGTCTACTATTGGCCCTCACACTAACCGCGAGAAAATTGTAGTTGGCGGTTTGAAGCGGGGTTGCATAGAATCGGGCATGATTTAGGGGGCCGTGGGTGTGTGTTTCTCACGAGACCCAGCCATTCTCAACAGATTCGCGGGGGAACCGGTTCGTGGCAGCGGGGGCGCAGGACCGGGTTCGTGTAGAAATTCCGTGCATCTGGTGCGCGTTTGGGAGGAGGAGTACATGAGACTGCTCGTGCGACCTGCGGCAGCACTTTCCTTGGGACTGCTGCTGGCCGTCCCTCTCTGGGCGTCAGGGGACGACACGCCAAAACCTGATGCTACGGCGAAGAAGAAAGATGCGTCGAAGGATGCATCGAAGGACGGCCCGGGCACCGCTGCATCGACTAACGCCACCTCAAGTCCGGCACCGGCTGCCGATCCCGCGCCTGCGAATCCCGCTCCGGCTCCGCCGCCGGACGAGAAGTCAGGAAACTCCTGGTGGGATGGTCCGGTAAAACCGGTGACCCCGCTGGTGGGTGAGCGCGGCACGACGTTCAGCCTGGAATCCGGCGAGACCCTCGGACGTCACTCCGTGGGATTCAGCTTCGGCGCGGACAAGCAGTCGCGCGCCCCGGGCGACGTGACGGTTCTGGACCTGGATCTCGACTTCGCCGTGGGAATCACGGACCGCATTTCCGCGTTTGTGGAGTTTACGCCCTATTCCCACATCCACGCCGGGCGCACCACCGAACTCAGCCTGAATCCGACGCTGGCCGGCTGTCCGCTGGTGCCGCTGCACAGCAGCACCCAGCCCACGATTTATCACTATATTGATTGCGGCGCGGGGACGGCGGGCGCGGCGTACGTGGAAGACTATCCGTTTGCCAACCACAACGGCGGAGGCGTGGGCACCTTCGAATTCGGATTCAAATACAATCTGTTTTCCCAGACGCGTTCGAGCCCGCTGGCGGTCGCGCTCCGCACCGATTTCATTATTCCCACGGTGACCGGGCTGAGCGACCTGCTGGACAACGAGGTGCAGAGCGGGAGGTTCAACTTCCAATTCATGGTGGCGGCCAGCCACCGCTTTGGCAACACCATGGAGATGGTGCTGAACCTTCCCGTGCGATTTGCCATCGATCCGAACTCCGGCGGAAACAGGCTGCTGAACCAGGCGAATCAATTCCGTCCCGGATTCGGCTTCACCGTGTTCCCGGACAAGCGCATCCAGATCATCTCCGAATACACCGGAGTGATTTTCTTCGGCACGGCGACGCCGAACACCACGTTCGGCCCGCGCGATCCGGTCGGCTCCGTGTCCGGCGTGCGGCTCTATCCCTGGAGGAGTTTCGCCATCGATCTGGGCTACCGTTCCATGTTTGGACTCAATCAGGTGTCGGACCGCAACGGCTTCGTGATTCGCGCGGGCACGACCTTTGTGCCTGAAAAGAAGGTTCCTCCTCCGGTGACGCTCGAATGCGGCGTGGAGATTGCGGAGCCCAACGTCGTGGAAGCCACCTCGGGCACGCCCGTGAACATCACCACGCGCGCTTCGGCCAGCGACAACGGCCCCATTTCTTACAGCTACGAGGCGTCCGGAGGGCGCATCGAGGGGAGCGGATCCCAGGTCCGGTGGGATTATTCCGGCCTCGGAGAGGGTACGTACACGATCAACGCCAGGGCCAGCACCGGAAAGCTCATTGCAGAGTGTCCGGCCGCCACGGTTAAGTTGACGCGCCGGCCGGCGCCTCGGCTCACCTGCTCGGCAAACCCCAGCGCGCCCGTGTATCCCGGCGAATACGTGGATGTAACCGCCATGGCCACCGACACGAGCGGCAATGCACTTCCGTATCCGGTCACCTATCAGTGGCATGCCAGCGGCGGGACAGTGGAAGGTTCTGGCTCTTCGGTGCGCATCAACACCACGGGCTTGAGCGCGGGCAACTATCCGGTGACGGCGCGAGCGGAGGGCGCCGGCGGCGCTGCCGACTGTACAGCGGCCGTGACGGTGAAGAACATCGAGCCGGCGCGCGAGATCGCACGCTGCACCTTCAAGAAGTTCAGTGCCAGCGTCACCAATGCCTGTAAGAATCCGCCGCTCGACGGAGTGCCGCCGCGCTTCCAGCAGTTCCCCGGCGCCACACTGGTGATCGAAGCGACTGCGGATCCGTCCGAAACGCACGAGGCCGCGTCGAAGGCCATGAAGACGAAGGCCAAGGCCAAACTCACGCCGGAGCAACTGGCCAAGGACCGCGCGCAAAACGTGAAGGACGATCTGGTGAAGCGCCTCGGCCTGCCCGATTCCGCCATCGAAACTCACGCTACGGTGGGGGCGAAGGGCGGCGGAGAAGCCAACCAGACCATGACGATTACGCTGGTTCCGCAGGGCGCCAAGTACGAGCCCAAAAACCCGTAGCGGCGGGTAGAATCATCCTTAGCGAGGCCGGCGGGCCGTCCGCCTGCTGCGGAAGCTCCGGCCTCGCCCTATCTCCGGAATGAACGAAAGCTCCGATTCTCGCCGTATCCCGCTGTTCGGCCTTTTCGTGCTGACCGCGTGGCTCGCCGCCGGCGCGCCCGCGGTGCTCGGACAGGTGTGGCACCCCATGGGGCCGCCTGGTGGCGACGTGATTTCCCTGGTGCAGGCGCCATCGGAGCCGGGGCGCCTGTATCTGGGCACCGTGGATGGCCATATTTTTTCGTCCGCAGACGAGGGACGAAGCTGGAAGCTGGTTGGCCGACCGGGAACGCGCTCGGATTTCGTTGTCCAGTCGCTGGCGGTGGACCCCCGCGAGGCCCGCACGGTGTACGCCACAGGCTGGACGCTCGATCCCGCCGCGGGCGGCGGCATTTTCCGCTCCACAGACGGGGGCCACACCTGGCAGCCCGCGGGACTGGCCGGACATGCCGTGCGTGCCGTGGCGATTGCGCCATCCGCTCCCGACATGCTGGTGGCCGGCGCACTCGACGGCGTGTTCCGTTCAGCTGACGCCGGCGGGCACTGGGAGCGCATTTCGCCCGAAGGAGATGCATCGTTGCACGACCTCGATTCCGTGGCCGTGGATCCCCACCACCCGGATGTGATTTATGTCGGCACGAGCCACCTGCCGTGGAAAACCACCGACGGCGGCCGCCACTGGAACTCGATTCACGAGGGCATGATCGATGATTCGGATGTGATGAGCATCGTGGTGGATCGCAGCCGTCCCTCCCGCGTGTTTGCCAGCGCCTGCTCCGGAATCTACCGCAGCGAAAATGCCGGCGCGCTCTGGCGGAAAATCGGTGGCATTCCGAATACGGCCCGGCGGACGCACGTGATCCGGCTGGACCCGCACCACCCGCAGGTTCTGTTTGCCGGCACAACGGAAGGGCTCTGGAAATCGGAGAACGGCGGCGGTTCCTGGCGACGGGTGACGCCGGCGGATTGGAGCGTCAACGGGCTCGTGGTGAGCGAAGCGACTCCGGGACGGCTCGTGCTCGGCACGCAGAAGCTGGGCGTGCTGGTGAGCGATGACGGCGGACAGAATTTCCGCGCCTCCAACGAAGGATTCAACCACCGGCGCATCATCGCGCTTGCGCTCGATTCCACCAATCCCGTTCGCGTCCTAGCCGTGCTGGCCGACGCTCCGGAGCCGCTGCTGGCCACCGACGATGGCGGCCGCACCTGGAAGCCGCTCGGCCCCGGGCTGCGCAGCGAGGCTGTGCGCGGACTTTACGCCTCGCCGGGCGGTTGGTGGGCCGCACTCGATCGCGGAGGCCTGATGCGCTACGACCCCTCTCTCAGAGGCGGTGCCTGGACTCCCGCGGGAATGCTTTCCGGCGACATCCAGCCTCCCTCGGAGCCATCGCAGCCTTTACTTTTGAAGCGGCGCAATCTTCCGCCCGCGCGCGAGGAAAAGCACGAGGCCGGATTGCGCCCACTGCGCGCTGTGGTGAACGATATGACGTTCTGCTCCGAAGCCTGGTACGCCGCCACGGAGGAAGCTCTGCTGGTGTCGCACGACGAAGGAAAAACGTGGCGTGCCGTCCCCTTCGGCCCGCTGAGCCTGCCGACGCGAAGTGTGCGGGTTTCGCCCGATGGACGGCGGATCTGGGCGGTTTCGCTGCGCGGGATCGTCTACTCGCTCGATGCCGGCTCTTCCTGGGCCTGGCGCGATCTGCCCGTGGATGCGGGCGGCGCGCTCCATCTTGACGCGGCCGACGAATCCAATTTTTTCGCCATCGGCAGCCGCGCACTCTATGTCTCGCTCGATTCCGGTCACACCTGGCGAAAGGCCGGCAACGGGCTGCCACAGGTTCCCATCCAGCAGGTTGCCATCGTTGCCGGAAACGTGTTTGCCGCGGCCCAGAGCGGAGGCATCTTCTATTCCCGCGATCGCGGGCTTACCTGGTCGCGCCTGGAAGGCACTCTGGCCGAGGCGTTCTTTCCAGCAGTCGTGGCCAGCGCCACCTCGTCCACCGTATTTGCTGCCTCCTCTACGGA
>Ga0335085_10011593_pt1 | contig 13066 bp, 9 predicted proteins | sample Lox_Sample_45_FD_206712 | JGI IMG/M metagenome (GOLD analysis project Ga0335085, IMG submission 206712) | Soil microbial communities from Loxahatchee National Wildlife Refuge, Florida, United States - Lox_Sample_4.5 | ecosystem: Environmental > Terrestrial > Soil > Wetlands | place: USA: Florida...
AAACGCGCACGCGCGGAACGCCTTTTGGCCAACAAAAAGGGACGGGCCGAGCGCCCGTCCCTTTTGGGTCATCCCGGTTGTTACGCTTGAACGCAACAGAACGCGTTACGCACTACGCAAGACAAATCACGCGTTACGCATTCCCCAGCGGCAGCGCGACGAACCGGGTCGCATCGCCCATCTTCACCCGCATCAGAACCTCATGCTTGCCCTGGGCCTTGGCTTCGGTGAGCGCTTTGCGCACGTCGCCGGCATTGGCGACCGCCTTGCCGCCGACGTCGAGGATGACGTTGCCGGTGCGGAAGCCCTGCTCGGCGGCGGGACCGTCCGGATCGACTCCGGTCACCACGACGCCCCGGCCGCCAGCACCCGAGACTTCGCTCGCCGGCGCGACCGACAGACCGAGATGCGGCACGCCGCTTGTCGGCTCGGCGCCGTTGCCGGTGTCGGCCCTGGCCTGCTGCTGGTTCGGCATTTCGGCAAGCGTCAGGTCGAGCGTCTTGGTCTGGCCGTCCCGCAGCACGTCGAGCTTGACGGAGCTGTCCGGCGCCATCATGCCGATGGTGCGGGCGAGGTCGCGCGCGTCCTTCACCGACGTGCCGTTGACGGCGGTGATGACGTCGCCGGCCTTGATGCCGGCCTTGGCTGCCGGGCTACCGTCTTGCGGCTCATCGACCATCGCGCCTTCGGCCTTCTTCATGCCGAGGCTGTCGGCGATTGCCGCGGTGACCGGCTGAATCTGCACGCCGAGCCAGCCGCGCGTGACGTGGCCGGAGCTCTTGAGCTGCGCCACCACGGTCTTCACGGTCTCGGCCGGAATGTCGAAACCGATACCGACCGAACCGCCCGACGGCGAGTAGATCGCGGTGTTGACGCCAATGACGTTGCCGTTGACGTCGAACGCCGGTCCACCGGAATTACCCTTGTTGATGGGCGCATCGATCTGGACATAGTCGTCGTAGGGGCCGGCGCCGATATCGCGGCCCCGCGCCGAGACGATGCCCGCGGTCACGGTGCCGCCGAGGCCGAACGGGTTGCCGACCGCGACCACCCAGTCGCCGACTTGCGGCGTGTGATCGGCGAATTTGACGTAGGGGAAGTCGTTCTTGCCGTCGACCTTGATCAAAGCAAGATCGGTCTTCTGATCGGTGCCGACCACCTTGGCGGTATAAATCGTGCCGTCGTCGGTCGTGACCTGGACCGACTTGGCGTGATCGACCACGTGATTGTTAGTCACCGCATAACCGTCAGCGGTGATGAAGAAGCCGGAGCCTTCGCCGGTGATCGTCTCATGCCGTTGCGGCATGCCGTTGCGGCCGCCCTGACCGAACTGTTGGCCGAACTGCTGGAAGAACCTGTCAAGCGGCGAGCCCGGCATCGGCGAAATGCCATCCTGGTCGTCGCGATTCTGCTGCAGCAAAGCAGGCTCGTCGGACGCGGGAATTTTCACCCGTACCGAAATCACCGCAGGCTTCACCTTGGCGACAATGTCGGCAAAGCCGACTGGATGCTGCAATGTCGAATCGGCAGCACTGGCCGCCGAGGTCGTGAACGGAAGGGCCGTCGGATAGTTGCTGATGCCGGTCATCAGCACAGCCGCTCCCAGCCCCGCCACGGAAGCCAGCAGCACGAGGCGCCGGGCCGTGAGCGAGTTGCGTTGATTTTGAGGATTGCTCGGATTCATGATTTTCCATTCTCCATCTGAAAGGCCCTGCGGACCTGCGAGGTAGAAATGATCATGGCGACTTACGGGGTCCTGACGGACGCATTAATTCTTCGTCAGATTACTTTCAGGAAAGGAATTACTCCGGGTTCGGCGCCAAATGGGCGGCGCTGTTGTGCCTCGCCGCGAGAACGGCGAAGGCTTGACATTGCGCGGCCGAGGCTGCTCGTTGCGGATCGCCGAGCACCGGGAAACGCCATGCGGCTGCTGCAAAACCTTCGCCGGACTGCGACGATTTGCGCATGCATCGCCGGCACGCTGACTTTCGCGGAAACGGCAACGGCGCAAGCGCCGGACATGCCCGGCCAAGCGCTCGCGTTCGATCGCGCCAAGGGCAATTGCCTGACCTGCCACGACATCAAGGGCGGTGACGCACCCGGCAATGTCGGGCCCCCACTCGCCGACATGAAGAAGCGCTTCCCCGATCGCAACGCGCTTGCTGCGATCGTCTTCGACGAGACCCGGCGCAACCCGCTGTCCGTGATGCCGCCGTTCGGCCGCAACCTGATTTTGACGCGCGAGGAAATCGAATCCGTCGTCGATTTCCTCTACACCCGATGAGGCGAGGAGCCCCGAGAATGGCGCGCGTACTCTCTCTTTGCATGATGGCGTTGCTGGCGGCGTTGGCGGGTCACGCAGCTGCCGCCGACGCGATCGATCCCGGCAGCGACTTCAAGGCGTTCCGCGACTATTTCATCAAGCGGTTCCCCGACGTGCCGCTCGACGACTTCGTCAACGGGCCTTATTCGATGGACGCCGATCTGCGCAAGCAGTGGCAGGCGATCGACGATTTTCCGCCCTACGACTTCGCCGTCGATCGCGGCAAGGCGATGTTCGCGACGCCTTTCAAGAGCGGCAAGAGCTACGGCGACTGCTTCGAGAACAAAGGCATCGGCATCCGCCAGAACTATCCCTACTTCGACGAGGCGACCGGCAAGGTCGTCACGCTCGAGCTCGCGCTCAACCGCTGCCGCGAGGCGAACGGCGAAGAGCCATACTCCTACGTTAAAGACGAGATGGCCTCGCTCACCGCCTATATGGCCTTCACCTCGCGCGGCAAGCGCTTCGACATCAGGATCCCGAGCGACCCGCGCGCGCTCGCCGCCTATCAGAAAGGCGAGGAATATTTCTACACCCGGCGCGGCCAGCTCAATTTCTCCTGCGCGAGCTGCCACGTGCAAAATCCCGGCAATCACATCCGCACCGAGGTGCTGGCGCCGGCGCTCGGCATCCTCGCCGCCATGCCGATCTACCGCTCGGAATGGAACGGCATGGGCACGATCAGCCGCCGCTTCGTCACCTGCAACAGCCAGGTGCGCGGCGTGCCGCTGGCGCCCCAGGACGAACTCTACCGCGATGTCGAATATTTCCTCACCTATATGGGCAACGGCCTGCCGGTCGCCGGCCCCGGAGCGCGGCCATGATGATGCGGAGGCTTGTTGCCATCACGGCGGTCACGCTGGCCACCGCAACCGCCGCGCTCGCCGCTGCCAGCGAAGCTGACTTCAAGGTTGCGCTCGCTGCCGCCGAAGCCGCCGAGAAGGATGCGGGCGCGTTGAAGAACCGATGGACCGTGACCGAAGACGCACTCGCGGCGGCGCGCAAGGCCGCCGCAGCCGGCGATTTCGACGCGGCCGTCGCCGGCGCCAAGAAAGCTGAAGCGCTCGCCCAAGCGTCGATCGCGCAGGCCAAGGAGCAGCAAGAGGCGTGGCGCGACGCGGTTGTTCGGTAAAAACGTAGGGGCGGGTTTAAAATCCGCCCCTATGGGTTCTCCAGAATGACGAAACAAGGAGCAATGCGGTTGGATCGCCGGAACTTCCTGCGCTGGCTCACGCTGGCGGCAGCGTCGGGCCTAACGCCCCGCGTCGCCATGGCAGCCGATGACGATCTCTACGACATCGGCGGCTTCGGCAATGTGCGCCTCTTGCACATCACCGACAGCCACGCGCAGCTTCAGCCGGTTTATTTCCGCGAGCCAAGTGTCAATATCGGCGTCGGCGCCATGCGCGGGCAGCCGCCGCATCTCGTCGGCCGCACCTTCCTTGAACACTTCGGCATCGCGCCTGGCACCCGCACCGCCCATGCCTTCACGTTTCTCGATTACCAGGAGGCCGCACACCGCTACGGCCGCATGGGCGGTTTCGCGTACCTGAAAACGCTGCTCGACCGATTGCGAACCGAAGCCGGGGCGGGCCGTTCACTGCTGCTTGATGGCGGTGACATGTGGCAGGGCACCGGCCAAGCCTTGGCGCTCCACGGCCGCGACATGGTCGAAGCCGCCAATCTTCTTGGCGTCGACGCCACGACCGGGCACTGGGAGTTCACTTACGGCGAGGCGATACTGCGGGACAATCTCAAGAGCCTGAAGGCCGAGTTCCTCGCGCAGAACGTATTTCTCACCGAAGACGCCGCTTTCAACAACGCGCAGGCTTTCGATCCTGCATCTGGCCGCGTCTTCAAGCCGGCAATCGTCAAAGAAGTGGGCGGCGTGCGTGTCGCCGTCATCGGCCAGGCCTTCCCCTATGTGCCGATCGCCCATCCCAAGCGCTTTACGCCCGACTGGACCTTCGGCATCCGCGAACAGGAGCTGCAAAAACTGGTCGATGAGCTGCGCGGCGCGCGGCGCGCCGACCTGGTGGTGCTGCTGTCGCACAACGGCATGGATGTCGATCTCAAGCTCGCGAGCCGCGTGACCGGCATGGACATTATACTCGGCGGCCACACCCACGACGCCGTGCCCGGCGCCATTGTCGTCGGCAATGCCAAGGGCAAGACCGTGGTCACCAACGCCGGATCGAATGGAAAATTCCTCGCCGTTCTCGACATCGACGCCCGCAAAGGCGCGATGAAGGATTATCGCTTTCACCTGCTGCCGGTGTTCGCCAATATGCTCAAGCCCGACGCCGCTATGTCGGCCCTCATCCGGCGTCACCGCGCGCCGAACGAGGCCGATCTCGCAATCGAGCTTGCGACCTGCGACCGGCTGCTTTACCGGCGCGGCAATTTCACCGGCCCGACCGATCAACTCATCTGCGATGCGCTGCGGCAGGTGCTCGATGCCGAGATCGCGCTGTCGCCAGGTTTCCGCTGGGGTACGACGATGCTCTCCGGCCAGCCGATCACGCACGAAGACCTGATGTCGCAAACCGCCATCACCTATCCGGAAACCTACGTGCAGGACATGACCGGCGGCGACCTCAAGGCGATCATGGAAGACATCGCCGACAATCTGTTCAATCCCGATCCCTACCTGCAGCAGGGTGGCGACATGGTGCGCGTCGGGGGCATGGACTATGCCTGCGCGCCGAACGAGTCCGCCGGCAAGCGGATTTCCGAGATGCGGCTCGATGACGGCACGCCCATCGAAGCCGGCAAGACCTATCGGGTCGCCGGCTGGGCTTCGGTCAACCCGCAGTCCGGGAAGCCGGTCAGCGCCGTCGTCGCCAAGTATCTGGCGGCCAACAAGACTCTCACCCTCCAGCGTCCCAATCGCGTCACGCTCAAGGGCATCGAAGGCAATCCCGGTATTGCCGACGGCGCCTGACTGTGGTGGTGTCGCGCCGCATCAAACAGATGAGACAGCCATGACTAGAATTATCCGCTCGCTCTGCACCGCGCTTGCCGTTGCTCTGTTGGCCGCCGGCGGCGCCCGCGCCGAAGCCGCCAAGCACCGCGTCGTCATCCAGATCGATCAGAACGATCCCGATCTGATGAACATGGTGCTCAACAACGCCAAGAACGTGCTGCAATATTACGGCAGCAAAGGCGAGGATGCGCAGGTCGAGATCGTGGCCTACGGCCCCGGCCTGCACATGCTGCGTGATGATACTTCGCCGGTGAAGGACCGCATCAAGGAGATGGCGGAGGCCGACAAATCCAAGATCGCGTTTGCGGCCTGCAACAATACCAAGCAGGGCATGGAAAAGCGCGAGGGCCATCCGATCACGATCATCCCGCAGGCCACTGTCGTGCCGGCCGGCGTGGTGCGCGTGATGCAACTTGAGGAAGAAGGCTACAGCTACGTGAAGCCGTGAGCTTCCGCGGTCATTCGCGTGGAGACTTATTCGGCGGCTGCCGCCAGCGCTCCGCGCACCAGCGCCGCGTAAAACCATTCTTTTGGCGTTCGCGGTTGCCCCAAGCCGAGCCGAGCAAGGCTTTCTTTGTCGCTCGCGCGGGCGCCGATGCCACGCATGAATAACGTCACGAGGCGACCGGGCGCGGCGGACTTGAGGATTTCCAGCGCCGGGATCAGGCGGCGCTCGACTTCGGTGAAGTCGCTGCCGAACGGAAATGCCGGCAGCAGGCCGGCATCCCCGGCGGGCTTGAGCGCGCGCGCGACCGATTCCGGCGTGTTGTCGCGCGCCGTCCGCGGCAGCTCGTAGCCGCGTTCGATCTTGCCAGCGTCCTTGGCTTGGCGCAGCAGTTCGTTCTGGAAACGGCTGTCGGTGATGGCCAGCATCGCCGCGATGACCTCGCGATCGCTTTTGCCGCGGATGTCGGCAATGCCGTATTCGGTGACGATGATATCGCGCAGATGCCGCGGGATCGTCGTGTGGGCGTAGCGCCAGCGAATGTTGGACTGTGCCCTGCCCTTCGCCGTGCGGCTCGCCCGCAGCACGATCGCCGAGCGCGCGCCTTCGAGCGCAAAGCCCTGGGCGATGAAGTTGTACTGGCCGCCGACGCCGCTGACGATGCGGCCGTCATCGAGACCGTCGGAGATCACGTCGCCCAGCAGCGTCGCCATCATGGCGTCGTTGAGGAAGCGCGCCTTGACCCGGGCGCGGCGCTTGGCGTCCTCGTCGCGGTAGATTTCGTTGACATAGGAGATCGATGTCATGCCGAACTTTGCCGCGGTCGCCGGCGCCATCTCGCGCAGCGCGCGATAGAAATCGCGCGAGCCGACGAAGAAACCGCCATGCAGCACGACGCCGTCGACCTCGCGCTTGAGGATGCCGGCGCGATAGAGATCGAGCATCGCTTCGACGAACATTTCCGAGCAGCCGTAAAGGCCGATGTCGAAACGCTCGGTGTGGACCGCGGGATCGCGGACGGGATCGTAGCCGAGCTGCGCCAGGAGCTTGCAGTATGCGGCGTTGTCGCGCTGACGCAGCACCAAAGCCTGCGCGACGGCCTCGCCCAGCGAGCCGATGCCGATCTGCAATGTGCCGCCGTCCGGCACGAGGCTCGATGCGTGCAGCCCCGCCGCATAGTCGCCGAGCGCCACCGGCTCCCGCGGCGGTGCAAACAACGGAAAATCGGTCGCCTTGCCGTCGAGCATCATGTCGAACGCGTCGGCCGCGATCGCGGCATCGCCCGGCATGAACGGCAGCTCCGAATTGGTCTGGCCGGCGAACAGAAAATCGGCGCGGCCGGCGCGCCGCAGCGCCAGAAGGTCGAGCGTGAGGTCTGGATTGCAGCTCAGGCTATAGGAACACGGCGCATTCTGCGGACGATGCGCCACCAATTGCGCGACCACATTGACGCCGCGGTCGATCGTATAGCGCAGCGCGTGGGTGTAGTTCGCCGAGATGTAGTGTTGCTGCGCATAGGGCGAGTTGAGCCACTGCCCGGCCTCGAAGAAGAATTCGTTGATCTGGACGTTCGGCGGCACCTGGTTGTTGCGGATCGCCGTGGCGTAAGCGAGCACCGGATAGCCGGCAAAGAGGCGCTGCGCGACCGGCTCGAGGAAGCGGCGCTCGAGATTGCTCTTCGGGTGCGGCGCTTCGAGCGTGAGCGCGGTAAATATGGTGAGGCGGATCGAAGGATCGGCGGCAGCCTTGGCGAACAGCGCATTGGCGATGTGATTGGCCTTGCCGAGACCGAGCGGCATGGCCAGCACGATGGTCTTGCCGACTCTTTCGACGATGGCGTCGGCGAGCCGCGCCGGATCATCGAACGCGGCCGGGCCCGCGCCCGAATGGATCATTGCAGATTGTCCCAGCCCGGATCGGGCTGGAAGCGCGGCCCGTATTTGGCCGCCAGCTCCTTGAGCGTATCGCGCACATTGGCGGCACCGCGCGTCCTCGCATAGTGGATCGGACCGCCGCGGAACGGCGCAAAGCCGGTGGCGAAGATCATGGCGCCGTCGACGATTTTCTCATCAGCGACGATGCCCTCGCGCAGGCAGGTGACGCAGACGTCGAGCATCGGCAGGATCAGCCGGTCGATCGTATCCGGCGGCGGCGCTCCGACCTCTTCCTTCGCCTTGACCGCGTGGCCGTCCTTCCAAGGGTAGAGGCCCTTGCCGGACTTCTTGCCGAGCTCCCCTTTGGCGACCATGTCCTTGAGCCATTGCGGCGCGTCCGGCATGTCGCGGTTGAGGCTGCCGCGCAGCATCTCGGCGACGTGCAGGCAGATGTCGAGACCGACCTCGTCGGCGAGCTCGATCGGCCCCATCGGCATGCCGAAATCCTCCGCGGCCTTGTCGATGGTTTCCTTCTTCATGCCGGCGTCGAGCATCACCAGGGCTTCGAGCAGATACGGCGTCAGCGCGCGATTGACCAGGAAGCCGGGCGCGCTCTTGACCGGCGCCGGCAGGCGGTCGATACGGCCGAGGAAGGCGCGCGCGTCAGCCAGCACATCGTCGGCGACCTTGTCGTGGCTCACCACCTCGACCAGCTGCATGCGCGATACCGGATTGAAAAAATGGATGCCGACCAGCCGCTCCGGCTTCGGCAAGCCTTCGCTCAACTGTTCGAGCGGAATGCTCGATGTGTTGGTGGCGAGAATGGCGTCGGGCTTCATCTTCGGCTCGATGCCGGCAAAAATCTTACGCTTGAGATCGAGCACTTCGGGCACCGCCTCGATGATGAGGTCCGCGGTCGCCACGCCCTGCCCGGTCAGGTCGGGAATCAAGCGGTCGAGCGAATCGCGGATGCGGCGGCGGTTGTCGCGGCCGATCTTGCCGTAAAGGTCGGCGGCGCGCTTGATGGCGCCGGCAACCGGCTCCGGCTTGGTGTCGCCGAGGCTGACGACGAAACCGTGCCACGCGCACCAGGCGGCGATGTCGCCGCCCATGGCGCCGGCGCCGATGACGTGGACGCGGCGGCCGGCCCATTGGCCGTCGGCGAGGCTCTTGAGATTTTCGCGCAGGTAAAACACCCGCACCAGGTTCTGCGCGGTGTCGGTGACGAGAAGCTTGGCGAAGGAGGAAATCTCCGCCTTCTGCATCGCTTCGGCATTGCCGCCGTGATCGACCCAGAGATCGATGAGCGCATGCGGCGCCGGATAATTCCGTTTCGGCGCCTTCTTCTCGGTCTCGCCGCGCATGCGCGCCCCGAGCAGATTGCGCACCGGCTCGATGTTCATCAGGGCGCCGACGAAGCCTTGCTTCGCCCGGATCATCTCGCCCTTCACCGCCGAGCGCACTGCGGCGCGGACGTGGCGCTCCTGCGTCACCGCATCGACCAGATGCAGCGTCCGCGCACGGCGCGCGCGCTCGGTCCTGCCGGTCAGCATCATGGTCATCGCCTGCACCGGGCTGATGAGCCGGGTCAGGCGAACTGTGCCGCCAAGGCCGGGATGCAGGCCGAGCAGCACTTCGGGAAAGCCGAAGCTCGCGTCGTCGACGGCGATGCGAAAATCGCAGGCCAGCGCCACTTCGAGCCCGCCGCCCAGGCAATAGCCGTGAATCACCGCGACGGTCGGCAGCGGCAGCCGGTCGAGGCGATCAAGCACCGCATGGCCCTTCGCCAGCATGGCTTCGATCTGCGCCGTGTCGGTAACGCCGCGGAATTGCGCGATGTCGGCGCCGGCGATGAATCCGGAGCGCTTGGCCGAACGGATCACCAGGCCGCGCGGACGGTCGCGCTCGATCTGATCCAGGACGGCGTTGAGTTCGGTCAGCGTCGCTTCGTCGAGCGTATTGGCGCCCGAATCCTTCTTGTCGAAGAGCAGCCAGGCGACGCCGTCCTCGTCGGTGCGCAGTCGCCAATTGGCCAAATGTCCCGAGTCCTCGCCATCGGTCGCAAAAGGGCCGAGTTCGAGGTCGCGCTTGCCGAGGATCGCCAGCGTCGGCTTGGCGGCGTGTGAGGTTTTCATGCGCGGCCCCTCAGATCGCTTCGATCAGCATGGCGCCGCCCTGGCCGCCGCCGATACACTCGGTGGCGATGCCGCGCTTGTAGCCGAGCCGCTTCATGGCGTTGACGAGATGGAGCACGATGCGGTTGCCGCTGGCGCCGACCGGATGACCGACGCCGATGGCGCCGCCGTCCACATTGAGCCGGTCGCGCGGAATACTTCCTGCCGGGCGGTCGAGGCCGAGCGCGTCGCGGCAGAATTCCGCGTCCTCCCAGGCGGCGAGGCAGCCGAGCACTTGCGCCGCGAAGGCCTCGTTCAATTCCCACAATTCGATGTCGCTCAAGCCGAGCTGATGCCGTTTCAGGATCGCGCTCGAGCAATAGACCGGGCCGAGACCCATGACGGACGGATCGAGCGCCGACCATTCGCTGTCGACGATGAGCGCCTTCGGCGTGAGCTTATGCTCCTTCACGGCGTCCTCCGAGGCGAGGATCACCCACGACGCGCCATCGGTTATCTGCGAGCTGTTGCCGGCCGTGACCTTGCCCCAGGGCCGCTCGAAGGCGGGCTTGAGCTTCGCCAGCGTGTCGGCGGTGCTGTCGGGCCGTACGCCGTCGTCGTGATCGAACAGCGTGCCATCACGCGCGAAAGCCGGCTCGACTTCGCCGGCGAAATAATTGTTCTTCTGCGCCGCCGCCAGCCGGTTCTGGCTCTCGGCGGCGTATTCGTCGGCCTGCCGCCGCGTGATGTGAAACAGATGTCCGACCAGTTCCGCGGTCTGGCCCATGTTCAGATCCGTGATCGGATCGGTAAGGCCGCGTTCGAGGCCGATGACCGGCGTCAAGAACGACGGCCGGAAGCCAAGGAAAGCTGCGAGCTTCTGGACGATGCCGCGGGCAGCGAAAAGCTTTGCGTACCAGTTGACCGCACTGCGGCTGAAGACGAGCGGTGCGTGGCTGAGCGACTCCGCGCCGCCCGCCAGAATGAGATCGGACACACCCTCGCGGATATAGCGATAGGCGGTGTCGATCGACTGCATGCCGGAGCCGCAGTTGATCTGCACTGTGAACGCCGTCATCGCCTCGCCCATGCCGAGGCGTAGCGCTGCGACACGGGCCGGATTCATCTCGTCAGCGATGACATTGACGCAGCCGAGGATAACCTGATCGAAGGCGTCCGGTGCGAACGGCTGGCGCAACAGCAGCGGCCGGCCGCATTGCACGGCGAGATCGACCGGCGTGAACGGGCCGGGCTTGCCGCGCGCCTTGATGAACGGCGTGCGGCTGCCGTCGACAATATAGACGGGACGGCGCTCTACTCCGCCGCGGCCGCCGGCGGGGACTGCAGCGGCCGCGAGGCTGCCTGAATTGTCGCTGGCGATGACACGTCTCCCCTGTTGGCCGCGCCGCGGCGGGTCAGTTCCTCGGGCGCGAAATCGTTGACCGCAATGGCCGCCGCCACGGCATCAGCCGCGGCCTTGAGTCGCGCCGCCTCGTCCGCATTGATGGTGCGCTGCTTCACCGCCTGATCGAGGTCGCGCACGCGCACGGCATGCATGCGGTCGCGGATCGGCTGCACCGCAACCGTCATGGCAAAAGCGCGCTCGAGGAGCGCGATGCCGTTGTCGGTCTCGGTGTCGGCCGGATGGTAGAGATCGACGGTCAAACGGTCCCGCGTCGCCGATGGCACAGTGATGATCTCGGCACATGTATCGGTGACGCGGTCGGACGGACCGTGGCGGCGCGGGCCCAACGGCTGGATGATGAAGCGCAGCAGCCAGGCGACCGGCCGCACCGGGAAATTGGCAAGGAGTTCGTTGAAGCGTGCCTCGATGGTGGCGAAGCTCGTCTCCATGCAGTATTCGAGCAGCGGCAAGTCGTCCGCTTGGCGGCCTTCGTCGTTCCAGCGCTTGAGCGCGGCGCTTGAGAGATAAAGCTCGGACAAAATGTCGCCGAAGCGCGCCGAGATCATCTCCTTGCGCTTGAGCGCGCCGCCCAGCGAGAGCAGCGAAAGATCGACCGCAAGCGCGAACGCCGCGGCGTATCGGCTGAGCTGCCGGTAGAACCGCGTCGCCGCGCCGGCAGCGGCCGCCGACGCGAGCAAGCCGCCGGTCCAGGCGCGCAGCCAGGCGCGTCCGGTATTGGCGAGACTGTGGCCGACATGGGCCCACAGCACCTGGTCGAACGCATCGAGGCCGCGCTCGCGATCGCTGTCTTCCAGCGCCTGCATCTCCTTGAGCAGATAGGGATGACAGCGGATCGCGCCTTGGCCGAATTGAATGAGCGCGCGGGTGACAATGTTGGCGCCTTCGACCGTGATGGCGATCGGCACGCCGCGATAGAGGCTGCCGAGATAATTGAGCGGGCCTTCGATGATGGCCTTACCGCCGTGCACGTCCATGGCATCGCTCACCGCGACGCGCATGCGCTCGGTCGCCTGCGCCTTCATGATCGCGGTGACGACGGCCGGATGGTGGCCGTCGTCGAGCGCCGCACAGGTCATGCGGCGCGCGGCGTCGAGCAGGTAAGCGGTCGCGGCGATGCGGCCAAGCCGCTCGTCGACCGCCTCGAACTTCGCGATCGAAACATGAAACTGCTCGCGGATACGTGCATAGGCACCGGTGACATTGGCCGCGAACGCGGCGCCCGCCGCCGACAGCGACGGCAGTGAAATGCCGCGGCCGGCCGCGAGCGCGCTCATCAGCATCTTCCAGCCCTTGCCGACCTGATCGACGCCGCCGATGACGTTGTCGATCGGAATAAAGACGTCGCGGCCCCAGTTCGGGCCGTTCTGGAAAACGTGCATCGCCGGCAGATGGCGCCGGCCTATGCTGATGCCCGGCAGATGCGTCGGCACCAAGGCGAGCGTGATGCCGATGTCGTCGCGCTGGCCGATGAGGTGATCGGGATCGCGCAGCTTGAAGGCAAGTCCCAGCACCGTCGCGATCGGCCCGAGCGTGATGTAGCGCTTGTGCCAGTTGAGCCTGATGCCAAGCGTCTCGCGGCCCTCGTAAGTGCCGCGGCAAACGACGCCGGTGTCGATCATCGAGGCGGCGTCCGATCCGGCTTCCGGGCTGGTGAGGCCGAAGCACGGAATCTCCTCGCCGCGCGCGAGCCGCGGCAGCCAGTAGTCGCGCTGCTCCTTGGTGCCGAACTGCATCAGCAACTCGCCCGGCCCGAGCGAGTTCGGCACCATCGCGGTGCAGGCGAGACAGACGGACCGCGATGACAGTTTGCGGATCACTTCCGAATGCGCATAGGCCGAGAAGCCGAGCCCGCCATAGTCTTTCGGAATGATCATCGCGAAGAATTTTCGCGACTTCAA
>Ga0335085_10011594_pt1 | contig 13065 bp, 8 predicted proteins | sample Lox_Sample_45_FD_206712 | JGI IMG/M metagenome (GOLD analysis project Ga0335085, IMG submission 206712) | Soil microbial communities from Loxahatchee National Wildlife Refuge, Florida, United States - Lox_Sample_4.5 | ecosystem: Environmental > Terrestrial > Soil > Wetlands | place: USA: Florida...
CCGGCGGACTGATCCTCGCCCTGCGGGGCAAGGAGGCGGTGATCGGCTCCTTCGGCTCCTACAACGCCGCCACGCCGCCCGCGCTGGCGGCCCTGGCCGACGTCCTCTTCTGGGGCTCCCTCGCCGCCCTGGCCGCCGCCGCGGCGCTGCGGGGCGGACAGGTGAAGCGCTGGATGGCGGCCGTCCTCGCCCTCATCCTCTGCACCAGCAAGGTGCTCTCGCCGCAGTACCTGATCTGGCTCTTGCCCTTCCCGGCGCTCCTGCCGGACCTGTTCCGCTGGAGCATCGTCGCCTGCGCCTTGACCCAGGCGTATTACCCGTTCCTCTACGATCCGCTGCTGGACGCGCAGCCGCTGGTCGTCCTCGTCCTCCTCTTGCGCAATGCCGCCCTGGTGGTGCTCGCCGTGCGGGCCGTGCGGGGCGCCTCGGCCCCAGCGGTCGCGCCCGGCATGGTATGAGCCGCCATGCTCATTCGCCGTGCCTTGCCGTTTCTGCTCCTCTGCGCCGCCGCGGGCGCCGCGCAAGGCCAACCCGTCATCGCCCGGCCGCTCACCCTGCCCCAGGGGGGCCTCGAGGTCACCCTCCATGGCACCTACAGCAACTGGAGCAGCACCGCTTTTGGCGGCGGCGATTCGCTCGACGGCGAGACGCTGGCCCTGGGCCTCGACTACGGCCTGAGCGACAGCGCGCAACTGGGGATCGCCGTCGCCCTGCCCATCAACCCTGGCGCCAGCTTCGGCTCCGTCCTCGCCAGCGCCTCGTTCGCCGCGGGCGACGCGGCCGCCGTGCGGGTGGACCTGGGCTACGAGCGTGTCGGTTTCAACGGCGACACCAACGGGCTCGACATTTCCCACGACGACCGCTTTTTCGCCGGGCTGGGCGCGCCCCTGAAGATCCCCCTCACCCCCACTCTCGCCTTCGTCAGCGGGCACGCCGGCTCCGTCCACTTCGGCCATTTCACCAACATCGGCCAGAACGGGCTGGGGCTGTACCTGGGCTCCACCATGTTCACCGAGACGGGCTCCGACTTCTTCGTCTTCAGCACCGCCGACCACGATGGCGGCACGTACATCGGCATCAACCTGCCCGCCGGCCTGCTGCTGCAGCCCGACCCGGTCTTCGCCCTGACCCTGCTCGCCGGCTATTCGGCGGCCATCAGCATCCCCAGCTCCGGGAGCACGGAGGCGCTTCACTTCATCCCCGTCGGGCTGGAGGCGGTGGTGACGCCCGTCTCCGCGCTGGACATCGGCCTGCGCTTCTCCATCGACGGATACGTCGCCCACTCGGGCAGCGGCAGCCCCGGGAACCTGGGCTACTTCGACCTGCGGGCGCTCATGTTCTGGCTCCGCCTGCGCGCCTGACCGCCCGGCGTGTCGACACAGTGTCGACACAGCCTGCGCACGCCCTCCTCGCCCCTTCAACGCCCCGGAAGAAGGGTCCGCCCGCTGGCACGGAACGTGGAACGGCCTCCCGCAGCCGCGCGCAGCAACGCTGCGCCGCAAAGGAGGCCCATTGAAACGCGTTCTCGCCTTTCTCTATGGCACGGTCTGCTACCTGATCTTCTTCTTCACCTTCCTCTACGCCATCGGCTTCGTCACCAACCTCGCGGTGCCGAAGTCCATCGACTCCGCCCCCACCGTCCCGCTCGGGCAGGCGCTGCTGGTCAACGCCCTGCTCCTGGGCATCTTCGCCATCCAGCACAGCGTGATGGCCAGGCAGGGCTTCAAGAAGCTCTGGACCCGGATCGTCGCTCCCCAGGTGGAGCGCAGCACCTACGTGCTCTTCGCCAGCCTGGCGCTGATCTGCCTCTTCCGGAACTGGGAGCCGATCGGCGGGGTGGTGTGGAGCGTGGGGAGCCCCGCGCTGCGCATGGCGCTGCAGGGGATCTCGATCCTCGGCTTCTGCATCGTGCTGGTGAGCACCTTCCTCATCAACCACTTCGATCTCTTCGGCCTGCGGCAGGTCTACCTCCACCTGAAGGGCCAGCCGTACACGCAGCTGGGGTTCCGCACGCCGGCCCTCTACAAGTACGTCCGCCACCCCATCTACCTGGGCTTCATCGTCGCCTTCTGGGCCACGCCCGTGATGACCATCGCCCACCTGGTCTTCGCCCTGATGACCACAGGGTACATCCTGGTCGCCATCCAGCTGGAGGAGCGAGACCTGGTGGAGTCGTACGGCGACCGGTACCAGTCGTACCGCAGCCAGGTCTCCATGCTCATGCCCCGGGCGCCCCGCAAGCCCGCCCTGGAGGCCTGAACCCCGCTCTGATCCGGGGGAGGGGGTCAGTCGGGAAGGCGGCCTTTCGAGGCCGCCTTCTCGACCATGGCGAAACCCTTCTCCTTCGCTTCCTGGGCGAGCGCGAGCCGGCGGGCTTGCGCTTCTTCGTTCTTCCCTTCGGCCTGCAGCGCCCGCACCAGGAGCAGCTCGGCGTCGAAGCGGTCCGGCACCTGCGGCAACCGCGCTCCCAGCGCCCGGTTGAGGCGCGCCACCGCCAGCTCCGGGCGCTTCTCCGCCAGCTCCACGTCGGCGCTGGCGATCTGTCCGAAGAGGCTCTCCGGATCGCGCGCAACCGCCGTCTCCGCCACCGTCCTGGCCTCGGAGATCCTCCCCATCGCCACCAGCACCCGCGCCAGCACCGCTCCCGCCTCGCCGGAGTCGACGTGCGCCCGCTCGTGCTGCTCCAGGGCGGCGCGGGCCGTCTCCTCCGCCTCCGCCAGCCGCCCCAGATCGAGGTAGAGCCGGGCCAGCCGCAGCTTGCCCTCGCCGCTGCGCGCGGTCTCGCCCATCGAGTCCAGGCGGCCGATCCCGTCCTTGAAGGCTTCCTCCGCCTCGGCTACGCGGCCCAGCGCGTGCAACGACTCGCCCTGCTTGCGGCGGGTCTGGGCCACGGTGGTGGCGTCGTTGATCTCCAGGGCGATGGCGGTGGCCCGCCGCATGGTCTCCAGCGCGCGCTCCGGCTCGCCCCGATCGAGGAACAGCCCCCCCAGGCTCTCCTCCGCGATGGCCTCGGCGTGCCGCTCTCCCAGCTGGCGCGTCAGCTCCAGGGCGAGGAGGAACTCCTTCTCCGCCCCGTCCAGGTCCCGGGCCCGCGCCAGCTGCTGGCCGATGTTGGTGTGCATGGCCTCCACGCCGTAGAGGTTCCCGGCCCGCTCGTACATGGGCAGCGCCCGGCGGTAGATGGCCAGCGCCGAGGCGGAGTGGCGCATGTCGCTCTCCATGTTGGCGTAGCCGTGCATGGCCCGGGCGAGGTCGTTCTCGTCGCCCAGCTTCTCGAACACCTGCTGCGCCTCGAGGAACAGCGCCTGCGCCCCGACCAGGTTTCCCGTCCGCCAGGAGGCGTGCGCCCGGCGCAAGAGCGCGTGCCCCACCGAGTAGCGGTTGCCGATCATCAAGAAAAGCTGGTGCGCTTCCACCGCCCGCTGCAGCGCCCGGGGCCGGTCGCCGAGCAGGGCGGCGGCGGAGGACTCCTGCATGAGCGCGTCCCCTTCCAGCTCGCGGGCCCCCAGGGCCCGCGCCTTCTCCACCGCCCGCCGGGCGGCCTCGTCCTGGCGCAGGTACTGGCTGGTGGAGGAGGCGGCCTGCGCCTCGGCGATGTCCACCCGGGGATCGCGCTCCGCCATCTCCGAGGAGCGGCGCACCCGGTCCACCGTCTGCAGCGCGTCCCGGCCCCGGCCCCCCTGCGCCTCCACGTTGGCCAGGCGCAGCCCGTAGTCCACGGTGCCGGGGAAGAAGTCGTAGAGGGAGCGGTAGAGCTCCACCGCCGGGACCCATTCCCGCCGCGCCACCCGCCAGTTGGCCTCCACCAGGAGCTGCTGCTCGCGCGGCAGCCCGAAGCGGTGGTCGTAGGCCAGCTTCGCCTCCCGCTCCTCGTCTTCGTGGCGGCCCAGCCGGCGGAAGGCCTCCGACAAGGCGGCGTGCGCCAGGGGAAAGCCGGGGTCCACCCGGGTCGCCTCTTCCAGCAGCGGCCGCGCTCCCAGCGCGTCGAGCAGGCGCAGCCGCGCCAGCCCCTCGGCGTAGGGCTTTGCCGCCGCCGGATCGGCGGGCAGCATGGTCCGCGCCAGCGCCTCGTCCTGGGGATCGAGGGCGCGCACGCCAAGCCGCGCGCGCAGGCTCGCTCCGGCCTTGGAGACCATCTCGAAGAGATTCGCCTGGTCGCCGGTCTCGCTGGCCGAGGCCACCGTCTCGCCAGTGCGCGCGTCCTGGAGCTGCGCCTCCAGGCGGACCTGGGTCCCGCCCGGGCCGCCCAGGGCGAGATAGGAGCCGGCAAGGACGAAGTCGGCGTGGGTGGTCGCGCGCACCTTGGCGAGCGCCTCGGCGCCGAGCTGTCCCCCTTCGGGCAAGGGCAGCTCGCGGCGCAGCCGGGTGATCGTCTCCGGCGGCACCCGGCGCAGATCCTTGCCCCCCGACACCTCGCTGGCGAGCAACTCGGCGAGAGCGGTTCCCAGCCAGGCCAGGTCGGGCTTCTCGGAGAGGTTGCGCAAGCCGAGCACCGCCACCGCGTTGCGCGCCGGGGCGGTGGGCGCGGGGGCCGGCGGCGGCGCCGGCGCCGGGAGCGCGCGGTGTCCTGCCCACCACCAGAGGGCGCCGCCTCCCAGGAGCAGCGCCGCCGCCGCTCCCAGCGGCGCCCAGGGCCTCCGCCGCACCCCGGCCGCCGCCTCGCCGCGCAGGGCCGCCGGCACCTCGCTGGCGCTGGCGTACCGGCGCTCCGGCTGCCGCTCCAGGCAACGGAGGATGGCCCGCTCCCAGCGCGGGTCGAGGTCCGGCTTCACCTTGCGGGGCGACGGCGGCCGGGCGGTGAGGCGCTGCAGCGCCACCTGCATCGCCGTGCCGCCCGCGAAGGGAAGCTGGCCGGTGACCATCTCGTACATCACCACCCCGAGCGCGTAGATGTCCGCCGCCGGACCGATCTCGCCGCCCGAAACCTGCTCGGGCGCCATGTACGCAGGCGTTCCCGTCAAGCCTCCGTCGCTGGTGGTGAGCCCGGTGGGCTGCCCCGCCCGGGCCAGCCCGAAGTCGGTGATCACCACCCGCGGACAGGGCGAGCCCGGGGCGGGAACGAGCATCACGTTGTCGCTCTTGAAGTCGCGGTGCACCACCCCGTCGGCGTGCGCCGCGGCCAGCCCCTCCACCATCTGCTCCACCATGGGCAGCGCTTCCTCGCAGCGCAGCGCACCCGCGCGGAGGATGCGGCGGCGCAGCGATTCCCCGTCGAGCAGCTCCATGGTGAGGAAGGTCACCCGGCCCCGCGCCGAGGGATGGAAGCCGAGGTCGAAGACGCGGCAGACGTTGCCGTGGGTGATCTTGCGGGAGAGGTTGATCTCGTGGCGGAAGCGCGCCAGCAGCAGGTCGTCGTCGGCCAGCTCGGGGCGCAGGGTCTTCATGGCCACCCGCGCGCGCAGCTCGAAGTCCTCCACCTCGTAGACCTCGCCGGCGCCGCCCCGGGCGATGAAGCGGATCACCCGGTAGCGCCCGGCCACCAGCTCGTCGGGCTGGAAGGTGTGCGGGCCGGGAACGTCGATGTCGGGGAGCACCGCTCACTCCCTCGTCCAGCGCAGGGAATCGACGTCGATCCCGAAGCGCGCGATCCAGCGCTGGATCTGGGTCCGGCCCTTGCCCATCCGGCGGGCCACGTCGGAGACGTTCCCCTTCGCCTGGCGCAGGTGATCGATGACGCTGTCGCGCAGCTCGCGCTCGGCCTCGGTCAGATCGGCCTTCGCCGGCTGGGCAGGGCGCGCGGCGGGAGCCGCCCCGGAGGCCGCTTCCGGGTGCTGCACGGCCTGCGGCAGGTGATGGGGGCTGATGCGCACGCTCTCGCCCTCGTCGGCGGCCGCCAGGTCCGCCGCCGCGAGCAGCGCCCGCCGCAGCTCGCGGACGTTCAGCGGCCATCCGTAGCGCAGCACCTGGCGGAGCGCCTCCAGGTCGAAGCGGATGCGCTCGGGCGGCCTCGGCCCGGAGCGCAGGACCGCGCGGACGAGCAGGCCCAGGTCCTCCCGCCTCTCCCGCAGCGGGGGGACGCGCAGGCTGAGCAGGCCGAGGCGGGCGAGCAGGTCCTGGCGGAACTTCCCCTGCGCCGCCAGCTCCTGAAGGCTCCGGTTGGTGGCCGCCACCACCCGCACGTCCACCGGGACCTCCCGCTCGCTCCCCAGCGGCCGGACCTGGTGGTCCTCGAGGACGCGCAGCAGCTTGGCCTGGAGGCCCGGCGTCAGCTCCCCCACCTCGTCGAGGAAGAGCGTGCCTCCCCCGGCCGCACGGATCAGCCCCTCCCGCTCCCCCTGCGCGCCGGAGAAGGCGCCGCGCACGTGTCCGAAGAGCTCGTCCTCGAAGAGCGCCTCGGGCATGGCGGCGCAGTTGACGCTCACCAGCGGCCCCGCCCGGCGGGAGCGGTCGTGGAGAAGGCGCGCCAGCACCTCCTTGCCCGCGCCCGATTCCCCTTCCACCAGGATCTCGTGCGAGGTGCGGGAGAGGCGGGCGGCCTTCGCCAGCTCCATCTCCCATTCCGGGCAAAGGGTGGGCGGGTCCTCTTCCCCGGGCTTGGGTTCCAGGAGCGATTCGGAAAGGCCTCTCGCCTTGGACCGGAAGAGGAAGAAGGTGTGGCCGATCTCGATCAGGTCGCCGTCGCCCAGCCTGGCCTGCTCGCCCGCATCCAGCCGGCGCCCGTTGATCGCCGTCCCGTTGCGCGAGCCCTCGTCCCGCGCCCACCACCCGCCTTCTCCCCGCTCCAGATGCGCGTGCCGCGCGGAGGCGAAGGCGTCGGCCAGGTCGACGCACAGCCCCTTGCCGCCGGTCCCCCGGCCGATGTCCGCCTCGGTCCGGGCGGAAAGCGGGTAGCGCGCCGGCGGCTGCGTGAGGTCGTCTGCGCAGAGAAGGCGGAAGAGAAACGGTCCCAAGGTGCGAGGAGCGCCCCGGCCTGCCTCCTGGCGGCCGTGCTCCAGCGTGGTAGTCGGGTCCCTCGGGTCTCCCACGGCCGCGATGGTAACTCAGCCGGAGGTCGGGGGGTGCCCCCTGAATGGGCGTGTCGACCTGTGGCGCCACAGGGGGCATTTCCGGCGGCGGGCCGGATTCGGGCGCCAGAGGCGCTTCCCGCGCTGGCACGCCGGATGCTCTGGGCCCGCCCCATGAACGTGATCTCTCGACCCTGGAGGGCGGCGCTGACGGTGATCGCCTTGTGGTTCCTGCTCATGCTCTTCGGCGTGGCCGCCGCGACCAGCCTCGCCACGCCGGCGGCCGCCGTCCCCGGCATCCATTCCCGGCCCCCGCCTCCGGTGCTCGCCCCGCAGGGGGACGCCATCTCCAACGAGACCGGCGATCTGCCGCAGCTCGACTGAACCGCGAAACTTCCTTGCTCGCTCGCGAGCCGGTAGGCTCGAATCGATGCTCCCGGCCGAATCGCGACGGTGGATCCGCCGCGCCGTCCTTCTCGGCCTGGCCATCCGGCTGGTGCATCTGCTGGCCATCGCCGGCAGCACCATCCCCAGGTGGCAGCAGTACACCGCCCAAGGCGACTTCAGCATCGCCTGGAGATGGGCCGCGCAGGTCCGCGCCGGCGACTGGCTGGGGCGCCCGCCCTTCCACCCGGACACCGCGTGGATGCGCAAGCTTGGGACCCCTGCGGACTGGGAGCGGTGGTGGGGTGGTCTTCAGACGTATCACCAGGCGCCGCTCTATCCGTACCTGGTCGCCGCGGTGACCCGGCCGCCGGACGGCAGCCCCCTCCCCCTCTTCGCGTTGCAGGGCCTCCTCGGGCTGGCCTGCATTCCCATGGCGGCCTTCCTGGCGACGCGCTGGGCCGGTTTCCGGGCGGGAGCGATCGCCGCCTTCCTCTGGGCGCTGGCGCGGCCGGAGATCGCCCTGGAGGCCTTCCTGCTCCGCGACGCGGTCGCCATGCCTCTGCTGCTCGGCGCCCTCTGCCTCCTGGAGCGGCTGCGCGCTCCTCCCGGGCGTCCCGTTCTCGCCGCCTTCGCCGGCCTGTTGCTCGGGGCCGCCACCCTCGACCGGGAGAACATCCTGCCCCTCGCGCTGGCCTGTGTCCCGCTCGCCGCCTGGCTCTGGCTGCGCGACGCCTCCGAGGCGCCCCGGCCGGCGCATCGCGCGCGCGCCGCTGCCCTGGCCGCGGCCGGGCTCGCTACAGCCTTCGCGCCACTGGTGGCGCGCAACCTGATCGCAAGCGCGCCGGCGGCCGCGCTCTCCAACCGGGGCCCGGAGGTGATCCTGCACAGCCTCAGCATCGCCCCCGGCGCGGATCCCATCGGGATCAACCTCTTCCCCGCCCTTCGCGGCCAGCTCGAGGAGGCGCACGGCTCCACCCTGCGCGCCTGCGCGATCGTCACCCGCGACGGGCTCCGCCAGCCGGGCCGCTTCGCCGCCCTGCTCGCCCGCAAGGCGCTGGCCTGGCTCTCGGCGGGCGAGCCGGCGGACAACGTCGAGCTCGAGTACCTGGCCCTCCGCTCGCCCGTGCTGCGCCTCTGCCTGCCCACCTGGGCGCTGCTGGCGCCGGCGCTCTTCGGAGCTGCCCTCTCCCTCGGATCAGAACGGCGGAGGCGCGCGCTGGGCCTCTGGGCGCTGGCGCTGCTCACCCTTCCCCTGATGGCCTCCATCGTCCTCTGGCGGATCCGCGCCGGGACCCTCCCGGTGCTGGTACCCTTCGCCGCCATGGCGCTGGACTCCCTCTGGGCCCGGCTGCGCGAGCCCGCCCTTCGCAAGCAAGGCTTGCTGCAGGCGGCCGCCCTGGCCGCCTTCGCCCTCGTCAGCCTCTTCGCCCTTCCCGCCCCGGCCTGGCCGCTGCGGCCCTCCAGCACCGAGCAATCCGCCGTCATCCGCCTGGACGAAGGCGACGCGCCCGCGGCGCTGGCGGAGATCGACGAGTACCTGGGCCGGGTCCGCGCGGGCCGGGCCGAGCCCTCCGCGCGGCTCCTCGAGTTGCGCGGGCGGATCCTCGCCGCCGCCGGCCCTTCCGGGCCGGCCGATCTCCTCCTCCTGCACGGCAACGTGGTCACCCTGGATCCGCAGAAGCCCCGGGCGCAGGCCGTCGCCGTCCGCGGGGACCGCATCGCGGCGGTGGGCAGCGACGCGGAGATCGAGAAGCTGGGCGGACCCGGCAGCAAGGTGATCGATCTCCGCGGCCGCCTCACCATCCCCGGCTTCATCGAGGGCCACGGCCACTACCTCGGGCTGGGGAAGTCGAAGATGGTGCTGGACCTCACCCGGGCCCGGAGCTGGGACGAGATCGTCGCGCAGGTGGGGGAAGCCGCGAGCAAGGCGAAGCCCGGGGAGTTGATCGAGGGGCGGGGCTGGCACCAGGAGAAGTGGATCCGCCCGCCCCAGCCCAACGTGGAAGGCGTGCCCCTGCACGCCTCGCTCGACAAGGCGAGCCCGGTGAACCCGGTGGTCCTCGACCACGCCAGCGGGCATGCGGCCTTCGTCAACGCCCAGGCGCTCAAGCTCGCGGACATCACGCGGAAGACAGCCGATCCGGCGGGCGGCGAGATCGTCAAGGATCGATCGGGCGAGCCCACCGGGCTGCTCAAGGAGAAGGCCCAGCTCCTGGTGCGAGCAGCCATCGCCCGGCTTCCCCATTCCCGGGAAGAGGAGGAGGCGCGCTTCCGCCAGATGGCCGCGCTGGCCGGCGCCGAGGCGCTCTCCAAGGGCGTGACCACCTTCCACGACGCGGGCGCGAGCTTCGACACCATCGACGGGTACAAGCGGCTGGCGGACGAGGGGAAGCTGCCCGTCCGCCTCTACGTGATGGTTCGCTTCCAGTCCGACGCCTCGCTGGACGAGGGCCTCGACCGCTACCGCCTGGAGGGCTACGGCAAGGGAATGCTCACCGTGCGCGCCATCAAGGAGCAGGTGGACGGCGCGCTGGGGAGCCACGGGGCCTGGCTCCTGCAGCCCTACGCGGATCTCCCCACCAGCACGGGGCTGGTCCTGAAGCCGATGGCCGACTTCGAGAGGACGGCCCGCATCGCCCTCAAGCACGGCTTCCAGGTGGCCACCCACGCCATCGGCGACCGGGCCAACCGGGAGGTGCTCGACGTCTACCAGCGGATCTTCCGCGACCACCCGGAAGCGAAGGACCTGCGCTGGCGGATCGAGCACGCGCAGCACCTCGCGCCCCCTGACCTTGCCCGCTTCCACAAGCTGGGGGTGATCGCGTCCATGCAAGGGATCCACATCACCTCCGACGGCCCCTGGGTGGCGAAGCGGCTGGGCGAGGAGCGGGCCCGGCGCACCTCGTACCTCTGGAGGTCACTGATCGACTCGGGCGCGGTGGTGACGAACGGCACCGACACGCCGGTGGAGGACGTGGACCCCATCGCCAGCTTCTACGGGGCGGTCTCGCGGCGCACGAAGGACGGGACGGTGTTCGTCCCGGAGCAGCGGGTGACGCGCGAGGAGGCGCTGCGGGCGTACACCTTGGACAACGCCTTTGCGGCGTTCGAGGAGAAGGAGAAGGGGTCGCTGTCGCCCGGGAAGCTGGCCGATATCACGGTACTCTCCCGGGATATCCTGGCCGTGCCGGAGGAGGAGATTCCCGCGGCGCGCGTCGAGCTGACGATCCTCGGCGGCGCGGTGCGCGCGGGGCACGAATGAAGATCGCTTGTGGCACCATTTTTCCAGCATCGCTTGATCGCCGCGGCGAGCGGGATCCCCCTTCCGGCGAAGGGGGGGCTTCTCACCGGGCGCGGGCGCAGTAGAATGCGCCTCCGCAATGGGTGGGGACGCATTACTTCAATATAGATTCGACAGCGTCGATCAGCTGGCGAGGCACCTGCATCCCTACGGGGACGCCTCGCTGCTCTTCGTCCGCGACGAGGCGGCCCAGATCCACGCCGGCCGCATCCTCCTCGAGCTGCAGCTCCGCCTTCCCCGGGCCACCACCACTTCCCGCGCCCACGTGATCGCCCGTTCCGCGGCGCCCCTGGCCGGCGCCTGGATCCAGATGGACTCGCGGCTCTCCCGCCATCTCCAGCGGCGCGGCCCGCTCACCGCCCGGCGCGAGCGCCGGGTGGGCACCAGCCAGATGCTCCAGCTCTGCGGACCGAGCGAGATGGTGGTGGAGCTGGTGGACGTCAGCCGCTCCGGGGCGCGGGTGCGCGGGGTGGGAGCGCTGGTCGGAGTCCAGGAGCTGTACACGCTGCGCCTCTTCGGCTGCAAGCGGATGGATGGCGATCTGGGAACCGCCCGGGTGGTGCACGTCAACGACAAGGAGTCGGGCCTGCGCTTCACCGAGCCCGGGAATCCGCGCCTGCAGGCCTTCCTCGCCAAGGTGGAATCCGCCTGGACCTCCGCCCGGCACGTGGAGCACGCGCGCAACTGCTGCATCTACGGCCCGCCGGTGGAGCCGGTGGCCCCGCGGATCCGCACTTTGAACTGATCCGGGATCCGGTTTTGCGGAAACCCGATAATCGATTGACGGATTGCGGTGGGCGCCGCGCCCAGGCTGCCGGCGCGCCGGCTCGACAGTCAAGGGACCCGTCGCGGGACGACATCTCCAGGCAGATTCCGCACCCCATTTCGCCCGCCCCGGGGCATAATCCTTGCGTCTGCCCCGGGAAGCGGACTCCCCGCGAGGAGAAACGACACATGCACAGGTTCCTGAAGGTACTGCTTGCAGCCTTGGTTTGCGCGGCGGCTGCCCGCGCCGACGTGGACCCGAAGATCGTTCGCACCTGGAAGGCGAAGTGCGCCTCCTGCCACGGGGTGGACGGCAAGGGGGACACGGAGACGGGGAAGAAGGCGAAGATCTCCGACTTCACCAAGGCCGAGTGGCAGAAGAGCAAGACCGACGCGCAGATCAAGGGCGCCATCGAGAACGGGACCAAGAAGGACGGCGCCGAGATGGATGCCTACAAGGACAAGCTGGACGCGGCGCAGATCGACGGTCTGGTGCAGTACGTCCGCTCGCTGAAGTAGCCCGGCGGCGGCAGGATCCTGGGCCAGCGTCGGAAGGCGCTGGCCCATCCCTTTCTCCGCTTCAGTCCTCCCGCTTCCTGCCGATCTCCCGCAGCTTGAGCGCGATGCCCACCGCGATCAGGCTCATGAAGCCGATGGCCGCGAGAAGGCCGCGGGTGCGGAAACGGACCTCGTGCCGGGAGTCCGCGATCAGCTCGCGCGACTTGGCCAGCGCCTCGTTCCCCGGCTGGGCCGCCGACTGGAAGGTGGACTCGTCGAAGCTGTGGATCTTGCTCCGCGACTGCACCAGGGCCTCGTCCAGATCGGCCACCGTCCGGGAGAGCGGCTCCACGTCCAGCCCGCGCTCCGCCAGCTTCTCCACCTGGTCGGCAACCTCCGCCCTCCCCTCGGCCAGCTTGTCCAAAGACGAGCGGAAGACCGCCGCGGTGGCGTTGCACTGGGGATTCTTCTTCGCGTAGACCGAATGGCAATCCTGGCAGAGGGTCCCCGGGGCATCGCCCACCAGCGCGTCGCTCGCCTTGGCGATCCCGTGCTTGCCGTGGCACTGGCCGCACTCCGGCCACTTGTGCTCCTCGAAGGCCTGCTTGTGCCGGCTGCCGTCGAAGAGCATGCCGTTCTGCGCGTGGCAGCGCCGGCAGACCTGGGCCACGCTGGCCACCGCCGGGGGCATGGCGGCGTGGCTGCCGTGGCAGCCGGTGCAGGCGGGCGCGCCCAGGTCGCCCTTCTCCAGCAGCGCCTTGCCGTGCACGCTGGACTTGTATTCGGCCACCATGCCGGTGGGGAACGGCGCCCCGTTGGCGAGCTTGTACCCCTGCATGTGCTTGGGGTCGGCGTGGCAGGCGCCACAGGTATCGGGGATGCGCTGGGCGTGCACCGTCGACTTGCGGCTCTTGGCGTTGCGGATCCCGTGCACGCCGTGGCAGCTCACGCACTGCGCCGCCCGCGAGTCCTTCTCCTGCAAGAGGCGGATGCCGTGCAGGGAGCTCTTGTACTTGGCCAGCTGGTCGGTGGGCAGGGTGGGATTGAAGCCACGCATGAAGGCCGGATCGGCGTGGCAGCGGGCGCAGAACCCGGGGATCCAGCTCCGGTCCCTGTGCCGGGCTTCCTCGGAGGGCCAGCGGGCGGCGATCTCCTTGGTCATCATCTCGT
>Ga0335085_10011595_pt1 | contig 13064 bp, 14 predicted proteins | sample Lox_Sample_45_FD_206712 | JGI IMG/M metagenome (GOLD analysis project Ga0335085, IMG submission 206712) | Soil microbial communities from Loxahatchee National Wildlife Refuge, Florida, United States - Lox_Sample_4.5 | ecosystem: Environmental > Terrestrial > Soil > Wetlands | place: USA...
GGATACGTCGGGCTTGAATACGCGCATTTCTTCTCGGCCTTAGGAACCAAGGTGGCTGTGGTACACAGGCATTCAAGCTTGCTACCTACCGAGGAGCCGGAGATATCGGAGTTGCTAAAAAAGGAGATTGGGAAACGTATCCAACTGCACATGAATGTTGAAACCAGCACGGTGAAACATACCGGCATGGGCTATGCGGTGCGTATAAAAGACACCAATACCGGCGAGGAAAAAGAGGTTTTGGCGGAGACACTGTTGGTAGCAGCCGGCAGAAAATCGAATGCGAACCTTCTGAGAGTGGAAAATGCCGGGATTGAGACAGATAAGGCCCATTTCGTCAAAGTTGATGAGTACCTTCAGACGAACAAGAAACACATATGGGCAGTCGGTGATTCCAACGGAAGGGCAATGTTTACTCATGCGGGGGACAAAGAAGCCGAACTGGCCTGGCACAATGCCACGAACCAGGAAAAGGTCAAGATGGATTTTGAGTCTGTCCCCCATGCAGTTTTTACCTATCCCCAAATTGCATCGGTCGGATTGACCGAGGAGCGGGGACGGAAGAGCCATGAAATCCTCGTGGGCCGGGCGATGTATTCCGATACGGTCATGGGAGAGGCCATGGTAGAGCGTGAGGGTTTTGCAAAGGCGATTGTCGAAAAGGGCTCACAAAAGATTCTGGGTTTTCATATCATCGGGCCTCATGCTGCAATACTCATCCAGGAAGTTGTCAATGCCATAATAAACAAAGGCAATGTGAAATCCATCACCGGGTGCATGCACATCTTTCCCGCTCTTTCAGGGCTCATAACGGAAACGCTGAGCCATCTTGAATAAGGCGAGCGTGCTTGGCGTCCCTTCACTTTAAGGGATGGCTACAGCTATACGCAGCTCTGATCAAATTTGCTTTTTTTGCACTCGCGGTGCTCTCGAAGGACGAAGTCGTGAAAGTCACGGAATAGTCATGAGGTGGATGAGACATGAAGTTCGAAGGGTCGATTGAGTTCTCAATTGTCGAGCAGACCGACGATCGTGTTGCGTCGGAAATGCCAATTCGGGCTGGCATAAAGAATCCTTTCGGAGTTGTTCACGTCGGGGCAATCCTATGGCTCGCGGATGTGACTGCGACGGTCTTGGCTATAGGTCCCGGGGCACAGGCATCGGAGGGGATGAAAGGCTTTCCTCTTGCCATTACCCTGAATGCAAATTTTATCGGCAATCAGACGGAGGGGATGTTCACCGCCGTTTCCTCATTCGTAAAACGTGGCCACACTGTCAGCATCGTTCGCACCCTTGTGTACGGCGCCAACGAGAAGCTGATCGCCGATGTCACCACGAATCATGTCTTGTCAAAGTGATTCCGGTGTTGATGTCTTAAGAGAGGCGATCTCTTCTCCCCCAAAGAATCGTCTGTAACGCGGTGGGGAGTGGGTTGAGGATAGTGCTGACATGGAACACTCTCGGAGACGGACCTCACCGAGGATCTGAAGAAGATGGACGTTCCGACTCTGTTCCTCCACGGGACGACGACCAGATCGTGCCGATCGCCGATTCGGCCATGCTCGCGGTAAAGATAGTCAAGAACGGGACGCTGAAAGTCTACAAGGGCGCGCCGCACGGCATGTGCACAACTCTCAAAGATCAGGTCAATGCGGATCTGCTCGCATTTATCAAAGGGTGAGCATCCGATGTGCCCATTATATTCGAAAGGAGATCATCATGGCCGAGATACCAGGTTTGAAAACAACGAACGTTGTCCTCGTCCACGGTGGCTTCGTAGACGGCTCCGGTTGGGAAGGTGTCTATAAGATCCTGACCAAGGACGGATACGCAGTCAGCGTTGTTCAGAATCCGACGATATCCCTCTCCGACGATGTCGCCGCAACCAAGCGCATTGTTGCCGTGCAGAATGGTCCGGTGGTTCTCGTCGGCCACTCCTACGGCGGAGCAGTGATCACCGAAGCCGGCAATGATCCAAAGGTAGTGGGGCTTGTCTATATCACCGCGTTTGCCCCGGATAAAGGCGAGTCCGTGTCCACGCTTATCAAGGATCCGCCACCGGGCGCGCCTGTGCCTCCGATACTGCCGCCGCAGGACGGCTATCTATTCCTCGACAAATCGAAGTTTCCTGCCTCATTTGCGGGTGACGTGGACAAAGAAAGGGCGGCCTTCATGGCAGACTCCCAAGCCCCATGGGGCGTGGAGGCGCTCAATGGCACAATCAGCGAGCCGGCTTGGAAGACCAAGCCGAGCTGGTATCTGGTAGCCACTGATGACAAGATGATCCCACCGGAGGCTCAGCGTTTCATGGCTAAGCGCGCGGGTTCGATTGTCATCGAGGTTGCGGGCAGTCACGCGATTTACGTATCGCAGCCGAAGGCCGTGGCCGCGTTCATTGAAAAGGCTGCCAGGGAGAAGTGATAGCGGTAATGAACTGAGTCTGACCAACGCGGGGTCGAAAAGGCCGAGATTCAACGGTTCATTGCGTCGGAGAAGCAGTCGAATGACACGGAAAGCAGATCTTTGGGAGAAAACAATCAAGGGGAATCTCTGACCAGCGAGGAACCCCTACTGTCACGCTCATTCCATGGGTTTGGTCATATCCGGAGATAGCGTCTACAACAACACGCACCTCTATCTCGCAGAGTGCGACGAAAAGGCCAGGAACGAGCCATCGAAGCACGAAATTATAAGGTCAGCGCGCGGGCAAAGGCTTAGACGAAATCGGGGCCATGCTTTAGCTGCTCTCAGCTTTCCATGAGTCCGTCGCTGTAGTTCGCCTACGCTCGCCGCAACATAGCATAGGAGGAATCACAATGCATCCTTTACGCAAACTACGGGAATCCGGTAAACCTACAGCCGCCCAGGTGAGCGAGCTGCTTGCCGAAAACATCGTATTCAACAGCCCGATCCTGATTCGGCCGATCGAGGGCCGTGAAGTCATCGCGACGATTTTCGCTCAGTCGAGCTCTACGCGTGGTTCCGGTACCTATACAGCCGAGTTTAAGCTCGATGAGCACACCACCTTCTTGCGCTGGGTGGGAACCATGGATGGCCACAAGATCGAGAGCTTGGAGGTCATCGTCGATAACGAGCAGGGACTGATAGTCGAGCGCACTATTGCCATCCGGCCGTATCCGGCGCTGAAACTGTTCCGCGATGCCATGTATGCATCGCTCAAGGATAAGCTGCCGCCCGATGTTTGGGACTATCCAACGCCATAGTGTGATCACGACGGGGTTTCAGATTGTTCCCTAACCCCCTATCGGCCGCGAGGTCGGCCTGTAGGAAGCACTAGCGGGGGGCAAAACCCTGGGTCGCTCTGGGCGACCGCAAAAGCTGCGAAACCATCCTAGGGCCGCCACTCGTTCATTGCGGAGCTGCCGCATTGATTCAAGTTAACGTAGCACTTCACGTCATCGATCCGTACAACGATTTCATTTCCGAGGGAGGCAAAATATGGGATCGCCTGAAGGGTGTTGCCGAAGCAAATGGTTGTGTGCCTAATATGCTGCAGGTTCTGAATGCCGCTCGGAAGGCGGGGCTTCGCGTCTTCTATGCGCTGCATCATCGCTACCGTCCGGGCGACTACGAGACCTGGAAGTATATTGCGCCCATTCAGAAGGCAGCGTGGGTGCACAAGAGCTTCGAATACGGTACGTGGGGTGGCGAGATCCGTCCTGAGTTCGAGCCTAGGCCAGGCGAGATTGTCGCCACGGAGCATTGGTGTTCCAGTGGCTTTGCCAACACCGATTTGGATTTGCAGCTCAAAAAGCACGGCATCCATCAGCTCATCGTCATGGGACTCATAGCACATACCTGCATCGAAGCGACCGTTCGCTTTGCCGCTGAGCTCGGCTACGAGGTCACATTGGTAAAAGACGCGACCGCGGATTACTCGGATGAAGAGATGCACGCCGCTCTCGAACTCAATCTCCCAAGCTACGCCAGTGCCCTTGTGACTACAAATGAAGTCGTCGACTCGATCTCTTTCCTCGAAACCTTAGGAATCAATGCGCAGTACTGAATTCAATCCGGAATGGTGGTGCTCAGGAATATTTGGATGGAGGGACCCTTATGAAAGGTAAGTCGTTGAAGATTGTTATGGCGCGACTTCACCTGCCGCGTATGAGGCTGCTCTTTGCGCATAGGTAAAAGGGCGATATTGAAGATCTAATCAGTGACAGCAAATAAGAGAAAGGAGGTATTAGAGATGAAGAGTAAAAATATCCGAGCGATTGTGATCATTGCGGCAGTGCTCGCCATCTTGGGCGGTATCGCCATTTCCGCGCAGGACAAGTACACGCTGCAAGTGCCGAACGGGCTCACGTTCTCTGACTTCAGGGGATACGAGAACTGGCAGGTTGTCGCCGTCAGTCAGACCGACGACCTACTCAAGGTGATGGTCGCCAATCCCACGATGATCGACGCCTACCGGGCCGGCATTCCGCTCAACGGCAAGCCTTTCCCCGACGGCTCCAAGATTGCGAAGATCGAGTGGAAACCGAAAAAGAGTACGGAGGCCCCCTTTTCAGTGAGGATACCAGACACCTTGCAAGATGTTTTTTTGATCGAAAAGGATATCAAGAGATTCCCGGACACGAACGGATGGGCATACGCCGTGTTCGACTATGACCCCGCGACCGACACGTTCGCTCCCAATAAGACTGGGGTCGTCGATTGCGGGTACGCGTGCCATACGATAGTGAAGGCAAAAGATTACATTTTCACGGCGTACGGGAAGAGGTGAACGGGGATAAGGCGGGGCATGGACTCGCGGACCCGATCGCCGGCCGATCTTAGAAATGCTGATGGTCTCCATCGACATCGGCGACCGCAAGAGCGATCATAGGGAAGAAACCTTAGATCTGGACGAAAGAGAAAAGCCTCTGGGGATTCGGGTCCCGGGTCTCAGGGCCGGAAGGTGAGATGAATGCATTTGAAATCGAAACCGCGGGAACAAGAGGTGACGAAGAGTTAGGATATCGAGGGACGAGACATGAAGCTTGAAGGGTCGATTGAGTTCTCAATCGTCGAGCGCACCGACAATCGCGTTGTCTCGGAAATGCCGATTCATGCCGGCATAAAAAATCCGTTTGGAGTTGTTCATGTCGGGGCAATCCTTTGGCTCGCGGATGTGACCGCGACGGTCTTGGTTATGGGGCCCGGGGCACAGCCATCGGAGGGGATGAAAGGCTTTCCACTTGCCATTACCCTGAATTCAAATTTCATCGGCAATCAGACGGACGGGATGTTCACGGCCGTTTCCTCATTCGCGAAGCATGGGCACACCAGGGAAGGACCGACCAAAACAACTTTTACGATTTTGAAGTGTTGCGACTGCCGGAGATCCCGCGAGTGGAGACGCAAACTATAGTCCGAAGGACGACCGAAGGAGGCTATTATGATTTCATTGAAGGTGAACGGGAAAGAATATGAAATGGAGGTCAGCCCGGATACGCCGCTTCTGTGGGTGATCCGAGAAAACCTCGGCCTTACGGGAACGAAATATGGTTGCGGCATGGCGCAATGCGGTGCGTGTACCGTGCACATCAACGGCGAGGCGGTGAGGTCCTGTGTCACCCCGGTGACGCGGGCTGCCGGCCAAGAGGTGACAACCATCGAAGGTCTTTCACCCGATCTCAGTCATCCATTACAGCGGGCCTGGATCGCCGAAGATGTGCCGCAGTGCGGCTATTGCCAGTCGGGGCAGATCATGGCCGCCGCTGTCCTGCTGCGTGAGAAACCACGGCCCACCGATGAAGACATTGACCGTGCCATGGCGGGAAACCTCTGCCGTTGCGGCACCTATCCGCGCATCCGCAAGGCGATTCACCGTGCGGCCCGCATGATGGCGAAGGGAGGAGCAAAATGAGTACCCTTGAGATGAAGAGCAGAATGATCGAAAACCAAGACGCCGTATCATTTACGCGCCGAGCCTTTCTAAAGCTCACGGCGACCGCCGCGATCGGCGGCGGATTGATGCTTGGCTTCGGCCTTCCCGCACGCGGCGAGGTACGCGACAGTCTCACTACCAATGCACCGTTCGCGCCGAACGCCTTCTTGCGCATTGATCGCGCCGGCAAAGTTACATTCGTGATGCCGATGATCGAGATGGGGCAGGGGACGTACACCTCCCTTCCCATGTTGATCGCCGAAGAGCTTGAGGTTGATATCGACAAAGTGGTGATCGAACACTCGCCACCGGATGACAAGGTCTACGTAAATCGGTTGATCGGTGTACAGATGACAGGCGGGTCGACCGCGATTCGCGCTACTTATGTTCCTTTGCGTCACGCGGGTGCGACGGCGCGCGTCATGCTCGTGACGGCAGCGGCCAAGCGTTGGAACGTCGACCCGTCGAGGTGTCACGCGAAGAATGGCGTGGTCGTGCATGGACCCACCGGCGGTAGGCTGGACTACGGCAGCCTGGTGGATGATGCGGCGAAATTGCCCGTGCCCGACAACGTTACGCTCAAAGCGTCGGCTGAATTCAAGTTGATCGGAACGCCACATCGGCGTCTTGACACTGCCGGCAAGGTCGACGGCAGCGCGAAGTTCGGTATCGATAGCCGTCTTCCCGGGATGAAGTTCGCGGTCGTGGCGATTTCGCCGACCTTCGGCGGAAAGCTCGTCTCGGTCGATGAAGCGAAGGCGAAGGCGATGAAGGGCGTGAGCCAGGTCGTGCGCCTGGACGATGCCGTGGCGATCGTGGCGGTTCATACCTGGGCGGCAAAGCAAGGTCTCGTCGCCGCGGCCCCCCAGTGGGATCCGGGACCGAACACGACGGTGTCCACGGCCGATATCATTGCTCAGCTCGCCGCTGCGTCGGAAAAGGCCGGGGCCGTGGCGCGGCACGACGGCGACGCCGCCGGGGCCATTGCGCGGGCAACGCGCAAGGTCGATGCGGTGTACCAACAGCCCTTTCTCGCGCACGCGACGATGGAACCGATGAACTGTACCGTGCACGTGACCAAGGACAGTTGCGACGTCTGGGTGGGTACACAGGTTCCAGGTCTCACACAGGCGGCCGTCATGAAAGTGACCGGCATGGAACGTGAACAGGTGCGCATACACAATCATTTGCTCGGCGGCGGCTTCGGGCGTCGTCTCGAGTACGACGGGACGGTGCGCGCCGTGCGGATTGCCCAGCGGGTCGAGGGACCGGTCCAGGTGATATGGACGCGCGAGGAAGACATTCAACACGATATGTATCGCCCGTACTATTACGACCGTATTAGCGCAGGGATCGACGCAAAGGGCAAGGCGGTCGCGTGGTCGCATCGGATCACGGGATCGTCCATCATCGCGCGCTACAACCCCGCATGGATCAAGGACGGCATCGATCCCGACGCGGTAGAGAATTCGGCAAATCTGCCGTACGCGTTTAAGGACATACATGTCGAATGGGTTGCGCAAGAGCCGCCGACCGGAATTCAGACGAGTTGGTGGCGCGGAGTCGGCATTACTCGCGGTACATTCGTCGTCGAGAGCTTTATCGACGAGCTCGCGGCCAACGCGAAGCAGGATCCGTTGGCTTACCGTCTCGCCTTGCTCGACAAGAACCCGCGCGCAAAGAGTGTCTTGCAGATCGTTGCTAAACGATCCGGATGGGGTAAGAAATTGCCGGCAGGAAACGGACGCGGAATTGCACTCTGCACTGGTTTCGGCAGCTTCATCGCGCAGGTTGTTCAAGTCACCGTCGACGCGAAAGGAGCAGTCAAGCCGACACATGTGTGGTGTGTCGTCGATTGCGGTATCGCAGTCAATCCCGACACGATTTCCGCCCAGATGGAGAGCGGAATCATCTTCGGCCTATCGGCCGCGCTATATGGCGAGATCACTATCAAGGACGGCCGCGTAGAGCAGACCAACTTTGGCGACTACCGCGTGCTGCGCATAAACGAGATACCGCAGATCAAAGTGCATCTGGTCAAGAGCACGGAAGCACCGGGAGGTATCGGTGAACCGGGTACGTCATGCCTGATGCCTGCGCTAACGAACGCGATCTATGCGGCGACAGGAAAGCGGATTCGCAAGCTGCCGATCCGTATGGAGGAGGCCGTATGAAAATCTCACGAGCTTCAGTTCGGATACCCCTATTCATGATCGGCGCCGTAGTTTTCATCTTAGGATCGATGTCAACGCCGTGCTGGATCAACGCGGCGGAAGCCCCGGCCGGAAAGACGACCATTGCCGCAGCTCCAGCGACTGGAGACGGGGCTTTATTCATTGCTTTCGTCTCTGTTCTGCGACACCCGCGGTGCATGAACTGTCATTCGCACGGCGACTTCCCTCGGCAGGGTGATGACGGTCATCAGCATGACATGAACGTGCGGCGCGGACCCGGCGGTCACGGAGTGACTGCGCAAAAGTGCAGCAACTGCCACCAGGACCATAACCTTGCCGGAGCGCGTATGCCGCCTGGAGCGCCCCATTGGGGTCTGCCGCCAGCGAACATGCCCATGATCTGGCAGGGTCTCACCGACGCGGAGATTTGCCGTTCGATCAAGGACCCGAAGGAAAATGGGAATCGCAATGTCGATCAAATCGTCGAGCACTTTGCAAAAGATGAATTGGTATTATGGGGTTGGAATCCCGGCGAGGGTCGGATTCCGATTCCGATGCCGCACAACGAGTTCGTTGCCAGGGTAAAACAATGGCAGGGCGCCGGAGCGCCGTGCCCGGCCGATACCAGTAAGAAGGCGAAGCCGTGAGTTCGCATAACCCGCAGCGCGAGAGAACTGGAAACTGTCACCACCCTTAGGAGGAGGCGGTAGACCCGGGTTCACGAATACAGAAGAAGAAGAGGTAGGCTTGACCACGGTCGTGCCGTTCCTCTTAGAAGACCGGCTAAAGAAACAGGGTGGCATCTTCAGCAAGGCCGCCAACTGGTCCCCCTACGTCCAGGTGGATGGCAAGCTGGTGACCGGCCAGAACCCGGCCTCTTCGGGACCCGGCGCGGAAGAGCTGCTGAAGCTGCTTCGCCCTGTTTGAGCCGATGTGAATGCGTGACAGCATTGCAGGGTAGAAGGCATCCGCACGGCCTTAACTTCACAAAAGAAAACTACGAAAGGAGAAACCTATGCCAAACGAGGGTTTGAACGTGATGGAAGATGGTTTGACCCTGATACAGCGGGTGGCAATCTGCTTCGCTGCCGGGGTTATAGGCGGACTGGCCGTGGTCCTTTTCAGCCATGTCCTGTTTGGGTTGGGGGTTAGCGCGACATTCGGGGTAAAGGCCCCGGTCTCCTTGAAATCGCCGGATATATACAGGCCGCTCTTCTGGGCCGGGCTGTGGGGTATCTTGTTCGGGCTCTTTATAAAGGCCGCCTGGAAGCGGCTATACCTCTTCGGTCTTCTTTACTTCCTCGCGCCGGTGCTGGCGTTATTCTTATTCTTCCTGCCCATGAGCGGCGCAGGGTATTTCGGGCTTCAGCGGGGTGGGCCGATGTTCACATTGTACCTGCTGCTGGTAAATTTTCCATATGGGATAATCACCGCTTTAACCGCAAGGGTGACCATAGGGAAGAAGCCGTAAGCATCCAGGGCGAAAGGGAAAAGTTTCTTCCGATTCAGATCCAGGATCCCAGGGCTGGGGACCTGCCGACCGAATGGGTTGCAGTCTCTTACAACTGTCCGAAGTTTATCAATTTAATATCCTTCAACGATTTCCTTAACGCCGTCATCAAGGCGCAGGCCGAGGGCTTTGCGGTGGTTCTTTTGAATGACATTAATAGAAGAAATCAACCCCGAAGGAGATACGGGAACCATGAGAATGAGAAATGTATTGCTTGAGGCTCTGGCATCGAGATCGTTGTGCTCCTGAGGTGATGGAGCTTGAAGATACGAGGGACCCGCCTTTTGGCAGCGAAGGAACCAGGAAAAGCTACGTACTCGTCATTCCTGAATCTCACCTCACAATACAACTTTTCCAAACGTTAATCATCCCCTTAGCGGATAAATGGTGATAAGTACAGTATCGTTCTCATAAAAATACAGCATTCACCCGATTTACCTTTTTCAAATACCAGTGGTAGCCTGAAGGCATCGGACAATGAATTTCTAAACGGATCGGCAGTGGGACAATTTCCACTGCTTAATTTGGAACGCAAACGACCCATAGCAAAGGAGCGCATCATGTCTGTTAAGTTACCAAAACTCATCGAGACCTACATCAAAGCGCAGAGTGCCTACGACGGCGATACCGCGCTGGCGTGCTTTTCTGAAAATGCAACGGTTCACGATGAAGGTGAAGCGCTCAGAGATAAAAAGGCCATTTGCGATTGGATGGAGAAAACCAAGAAGAAATATAGCCCTCAATTTCGGCCCCTCGGCATCAAAGAAACTAAGGAAGAGGCCATCGGTATCGGCGGCACTACCATGGCTGTGACTGAGCAAGAGCGCCTGACTCGGGAGCTGCAGCGCAGCGAAGCCTACCTGGCCGAAGCGCAGAGGCTCAGCCACACCGGCAATTTCGTCTATAGCCCCGGGAGCAGGAAAACGCTTTACTGGTCCGAGGAACTGTTCCGAATTTTTGGATTGGACTCTCGGCACGGTATCCCGGATTATGACGAGACCCGTCGACTCGTGCATCCGGACGATCTCGACAGGGTTTCTGAAAGCTGTCTGCGGGGATTCCGTGAGAAAGCTGATTTTACGCAAGATTACAGGCTGCTATTGCACGATGGGACTGTCAAGCACCTCCACGTCATTTGGCATCCGACCCTCGATAAAGCCGGGGAGATCGTTGAATATTTCGGTACCGCGATGGATGTGACAGAACGCAAGCACGCGGAGGAGGCGTTGCGATGCAGTGAAAAGGGGCTTCGCAGCGTGATTGAAACCGTTCCCGCGATGGTGTGGAGCGCGCTGTCTGACGGCTCCAATGTATCGATGAACAAGCGCTGGGTCGACTATACGGGCCTTTCAGCGACGGGTTTGGGCTGGCAGGCCGCAGTTCACCCGGACGACCTTCGGAGGCTCCTGGATGCCCGTTACGAGTTCTCGGCTAAAGGCGTGCCATTCCAGGACGAGGTGCGGTTCCGTCGCGCCGACGGAGAGTACCGCCGGTTCATCGTTTCGGGCGCGTCGCTGCGGGATGAGGAGGGAAAAGTTCTCAAGTGGTATGGAATCGCGACTGACATTGAAGATCGGAAGCGGGCCGAAGATTCCCTCCAAACGGCTTTTGACGAAATCAAGAAGTTGAAGGACCAACTCTGCAGAGAGAACATCGCGCTGCGCGAAGAAATCGACAGAGCATCGATGTTCGAGGAGATCGTGGGCGCGTCACCGGCTCTGAAAGCTGTGCTCGCACGTGTCGCCAAGGTAGCGCCGACGGATTCAACCGTCTTTATCACCGGTGAAACAGGCACGGGCAAGGAACTCGTCGCTCGCGCTATCCACAAGCGGTCGCAGCGCTCCTCGCGGGCGTTTGTGAGTGTGAGTTGTGCTGCAATCCCGGCGTCGTTGATCGCCTCGGAGTTGTTCGGTCATGAGAAGGGAGCCTTCACAGGAGCCCACCAGCGGCGGCTCGGCCGCTTCGAGCTGGCGGAAGGAGGCACGATCTTCCTGGATGAAGTCGGAGAGCTTCCGACTGAGACCCAGATCGCCCTCCTGCGTGTGCTGCAGGAGCATGAATTTGAGCGTGTGGGTGGGAATAAGGCGATTCGGGCTAATGCGCGCGTGATTGCCGCCACCAATCGTGACTTGAACGCCGCTATTGAAGGTGGTGCCTTCCGGAGAGATCTATTCTATCGGCTCAACGTATTTCCTATTGAGATGGTGCCTTTGCGCGAACGAAAAGAGGACATCCCCATGCTGGTCGAGTACTTCATTGCTCGCTACGCCAGCAAAGCTGGGAAGAAAATACGGGGGATAAACAAGAAGACCCTGGATCTGCTTCAGCGGTACCCCTGGCCGGGTAACATTCGTGAGCTACAGAACGTAATTGAACGGTCGATCATCCTTTGTGAAACGGAGAACTTTTTGGTCGATGAGAATTGGTTCGTTCGCGAGAGTTGTCAGACTCAGCCGGCAAGCCAGTCTGGCTCTCTATCTGTCTCCGACAAGCTTGTGACTCACGAGAAAGAGATGATCGAGGCTGCTCTGACTGAAACCAGAGGCCGAGTATCCGGGCCGTCGGGTGCGGCTGCCAAGCTCGGTATTCCGCCCACGACTCTGGAATCGAAGATCAGATCCCTCAAGATCAGCAAACATCACTTCAAACCCGATTAGCTGCGCTATAGCCTCTCCCTCAAAATCCGACTCAATTTTTTACGAGCTTTCGTTAATTCCCGAAGATTCGTGATTTTGTAACCTATGCCATTGAGTATTTTCAAGGACTTACGATTGGCATTCACATTGCACCATAACACTCCAGCATAACCCGAAGGAAAATGGTTTCAGGAAAGAAGTGATGACGTTGAGAATTCAGAGATCCGTTAAAGGGGATCTTGTGGCCTTTGCCATTATTGGTCGAATCAGGGCCGAAGAGCTACCAGATTTGCAAAGACTCTTCAAAGTCGAAGGACAAGACCAGCGTATCGTTCTGGATTTGGAAGAGGTCAAGCTTGTGGACCGAGACGCAGTGAGATTCCTGGCTCTTTGCGAAGCGAACGGTATCCAGCTCGAGAATTGCCCGGCATATATCCGTGAGTGGATTGTAAGAGAGGGACCCTGAAGGTAACCTGTGGTTCCCAGATCGTCGGTCAGGTAATCATTCATCAGCGCTGCGATGAACCATGTAAAACCGAGATATTCCGCACGATCAGGCAGGCGACCAAAAGAAAGGAGGCACTATGATAACTGACGCAAAGAAAGGAACTATGAAAACAGCAAAACGATATATTCATTTGGCTGCAGTCCTGATGACGCTCCTGCTCGCAGCCCTCATGAGCTTTATGTATTGTCCGGCAGCATACGCCGCCGAAGGCGATGCGGTCGAGTACACCTTCGGCCGGCCGATGGAGAAGGGGGAGCAGACCTACGACTGGTATAGAAAGACCCACGCCGACGAAGCGGCCAAGCGCTACGGCGTGGACCCCAAGGCTGTCGGCGACGGC
>Ga0335085_10011597_pt1 | contig 13063 bp, 10 predicted proteins | sample Lox_Sample_45_FD_206712 | JGI IMG/M metagenome (GOLD analysis project Ga0335085, IMG submission 206712) | Soil microbial communities from Loxahatchee National Wildlife Refuge, Florida, United States - Lox_Sample_4.5 | ecosystem: Environmental > Terrestrial > Soil > Wetlands | place: USA...
AGGCTTTTTCTCGCGTGGCTCGCCTCGACCAACGGCGCGATCACGTTCGAGAAGCTGACGAAGCGCGGTAACTACTTCGTGCCGGGCACCGAGACGTCAAAGGTGCTGAAGGACCGCAAGCTCGCCTACTTCACCGCCGAGCAATCGATCGCGCAGGCGAAGAAGCTGAACGCGCTCGAGGCCGAGTTCTCACGCGAGCTGGCGCGGCGGTAGTTCCCGATCAGGCAGCGGCCAGACCGATCCTCTATGCCGATGGGGCTTGCTCAGCCGATCTGCCCCGATCGTGCAGATCGTATGGCCTGCCAGATGCGTTCCGGCGTTGCCGGCATCTCGATGTGCTTGACGCCGTACTCGGACAGCGCGTCGACCACGGCATTGATCACCGCGCCGAGTGCCGGCGTCGTTCCGCCCTCGCCCCCCGGACGGATGCCGTAGCGGTGGCTGGTGGCGGGCACTTCGATCAGCTCGCAGTCGAACGAGGGCAGAAAATCCGCGCGCGGGATTGCGTAGTCCATGAATGACGCGGTCAGCATCTGCCCGCTGCCGGATTCGTAATAGCATTGCTCGATCAGCGCCTGGCCGATGCCTTGCGCGGCCGCGCCGTGCGTCTGGCCGTGCAGGATCAACGGATTGACCGCGAGCCCGACATCGTCGACGCCGGCCCAGCGGGTAATCTGCACGTGCCCGGTCTCGGGATCGATCTCGACTTCGCAGACATGCGTGCCGGACGGGAACGCGCCGACCGACACGGTCTCGTCGCCGATCCCGTCGAGCTTGCCGCGCAGATCCTCCGGCAGATCGCGGCGCGTCGCCGCCGCCTTGGCGACGTCGAAGATGCCGACGCGGCGGTCGGTGCCCTTGATCGCGAAGATGCCGTTGCCGAATTCGACATCGAGCGGGCTGACCTCCAGCATGTGCGCGGCAATCCGCTTGCCCTTGTCGATGATCGCGTCGGAGGCGGTGCCGACGGCAAGGCTCGCGATCCGCATCGAGCGGCCTGAATGCGAGCCGCCGCCGGCGCTGACCCGGTCGGTGTCGTGGGCGACGAAGTCGACGCTCTCGAACGGCACCCCCAGCCACTGGGTCAGCAACTGTGCGAAGCTCGTCTCGTGGCCCTGGCCGCTGTTCATCGTGCCGAGAACCAGCTCGACCCGGCCCTCGGGCGCCACGGTGACTTCGGCGCGCTCGCGCGGGAATCCTCCGGCGCCTTCGATATAGTTGGCAAGTCCGATGCCCAGGAGCTTGCCGCGCGCGCGGGCGGCCTTTTTGCGCTCGGCGAACCCGCGCCAATCGGACAGCCTGAGCGCGCTGTCCATGCCGCGCTCGTATTCGCCGTTGTCGTAGGTGATGCCGACACCGTTGGTATAGGGCATCGCCGCCGGCGGAATGAGGTTGCGGCGGCGCAGCTCGATCCGGTCGAAGCCGCATTGCTCGGCGGCCAAGTCGATCATGCGTTCGATCACGTAGATCGCCTCCGGCCGCCCGGCACTGCGGTAGGGCGTCGTCGGGATGGTGTTGGTGAGCACCGCGCAGCCGCGAAAATGCACGGCCGGAATGCGATAGACCCCCGACATGATGCCGAGCCCCTTGCGCAGCGGTGTGAAGTGCGCGGTGTAGGCGCCGACATTGCTGAGATTGGTGCCGCGCAGGCCGAGAAAATTCCCGTCCGCGTCGAGCGCGAGCTCGGCTGCCACGGTGAGGTCGCGCCCCTGGTAGTCGCTGACGAAGCATTCGGTGCGGTCGCCATACCACTTCACCGGACGTCCGACCTTGCGCGCCGCCCACGGCAGCAGGCCGTACTCGGGAAAAAAGGTGTTGCGCGTGCCGAAGTTCCCGCCCATGTCGCCGCACACCGCGCGACACAATTCCTCGGGCACGTTCAGCACCTTGGAAAGCGTTTGCCGCTCGCGCACGACGCCGCCGCCGGTGCCCGCGTAGATCGTGTACCGCCCGCTCGTCGAATCGTAATCGCCAATCGCCGTACGCGGCTCCATCGGCGTGCCGGTGACGCGCTGGATCCAGGTGTCGAGGCGGACGACATGTGCCGCGCGGGCGAACGCCGCATCGGTCGCTGCCCGGTCGCCGACCTCGCCGTCGGCGCTGGTATTGGCGGCGCATTCGTCCCAGACCAGCGGCGCGCCGGGCGCCATCGCTTCGCTCGCTTGAACCACGGCCCGCAAGGGCTCGTACGCGACCTCGACAAGCTCGGCCGCGTCCTTGGCCGCTTCGTGCGATTCGGCGACCACCATGACGACCGGCTCGCCGACATAGCGCACCTTGTCGGTGGCGAGCGTCGTGATCGGCGCGGTAAAGACCTTGGTCCCGGACCTCAGCCTCAGCGTAACGTCAGGGGCTCCCTCGACCGCCGCGTTGTGCGGAATGGGACTGCGCCCGTCGGCGGCGAAATCGGCGCCGGTGAAGAAGGCGATGACGCCGGGCGCCTTGCGGGCCTTCTCCATCGCGATCGATTTGACGCGGGCATGCCCGTGCGGCGACCGGACGATCGCCGCAAACGCCATCCGCGCGAGGGTGATATCCGGAAGATACTGCCCACGACCTGTCAGGAGACGCAGATCCTCTTTGCGCCGGACCGGTTGTCCAATCCCAAACTCGACCATGGTTCCTCCCACATTCGCGCTGGCGGCTGCGACGCCGGCCATATGCCATATCGGGTTCTCGAGCCGCCAGATCAGAATACCTGCCGGCGGCGCCGGATAAACAGTACCGGTTGATCCAGGCCGTTGCCGGCCCCTTTCGTGTCGGCGGCTCGCAAAGGAGCGATGCGCCCGACGGAACCGCGGCGATCGCAGATTTGAACCCGCCCGATGGTGCCGGTCTTTCTTCTCTTGCCATCGGCGGCCGCAGCGAAAATGATTTATGGTCGTGCAAGGGAGAGCCCCCAATGCCCTACATCGTCCCGGAGCCCCGGTTGACGCGCTCGATCACGCTGCAGGTCCAGGGTGACTGGGGGCAGGCGAATCTGCACCGCATCTGGAGCTGGCTCAGTCAGGAGATCATCGACCGCGCCGGACCGTTCAGCCGCGTAGGCATCTGGAGCGGACGCGGCGGCCTCGATGCCGTGCAGGCGGTGGGTCGCGGCCAGGTCGATGTGGCGCTCGCGGTGCCGTCGGCCTTCGTGCCGATGACGCTCGAAGGGAAGGGCATCGCGAAGGGCGAGGCGTTTCCCCACCTGCGCGCGCTGGGCACCATGCCGCAGACCGACCGCCTGGTCGTGGCGGTCCGGGCCGAGCATGGCGTCCGCTCGTTCGAGGATTTTCGCCGCAAGGCACCGAAGCTCACGATCGCGGCCTCGCCGGACGACGGAACGAACACGGTGGGATACGCCTCGCAGCGCCTGATGGAGGCCGCCGGACTGCCGCGGGCGACGATCCAGTCCTGGGGCGGAACCTATATCGAGCGCGAGCGCCCCAACGACTGCGTCGCCCTGGTGCGCGACGGCAAGGCCGACGCGGTGATCCACGAGGCGATCATGACGCAGTGGTGGCAGGACCTAGCAAACGCTGTGGACATGGCGTTCCTGCCGGTCGAGGAGCACGTGCTCGCCACCATGCAGCAGGCCTACCGATGGCCGCGCGCGAGCCTGCCGGCGGGTTATCTCAAGGGCATGAACAGCGAACTCGCCACGCTCGATTTCTCCGACTTTCTGATGATCGCGCGCGCGGACTTGCCGGACGACGTGGCCTACCTCCTCGCCTGGTGCATGTGCGAGCGGCGCGAGGTGCTCGAGCGCTTCTATCGCCACATCCCGCCCGAACGCAGCCCGGTGACATATCCGCTCGTACCGGCGAAAATCGCCCAGACCGCGATCCCGCTCCATCCGGGGGCGCTTCGCTACTACCAGGACGCAAAGGTGATGCCATGACAGAGCGCACCATTCCCAAACCCGATCCGAACCGCGAGCCGCTCAAGGCGAACGTCTACCGCCTGGTGCAGTCCAGCCCGACCGCGCTCGTGCCCTTGTTCCCCTACGTCGACGAGGGCTCGATCGTGCCCTGCGCGGCGACGTTCAGCGGCGGCCCCGGCCGGCGCTACGGCCGCTTCCAGCATTTCAACACGGTGGACGAGATCGCCGTGATGTTCGGCGCCTCGGGACAATTGACCCGCGGCGCCGGCATGGTCCGCGTCGGCCCCAAGCTGCACATGGTGCAGGCGCCGATGGAAAATCCGGAAGACCCCGCCAATAGCGGTGTCGTCGTCATCACGCAGCGCCAGTCGATCGGCGAGGAGCAGCGCGAGGAGTACCGCTTCGTGTGCGAGAAGTGCGACCGGCGCCTCTTCATCATGGAGGCGGACGCGACCCCGCCGAAGCGCGGCGCGACGCCTCCGGGAGCCTCGCCGTTCCTGACCATCGTCGAAACCGCCGAGGCGGCGCGCCGCTTCAACGACGACGAAGCGTCCCGCAAATGCAAGCATTGCGGGCATCAGAACCCGCCCTTCCCGAGCGAATCCTGGGGCTGGGACGTCTATGTGCGCCAATCAGGGGTCGCGCAGCGGGCTCAAGCGTCGATGACCGCGGCCCGGACGGCGCCGCCGCATGGCGGCCCGGGCGGACCATCCGGCCACGGCCGGCAGGGAGGGCCATGACATGGCGCGCAACCTCATGGTGTTCAGCTTCGCCGCCGCGGCGCAGGCGGGGCCCTATGACGAGCGGCCGATGCTTCCCGATTCGCTCGACCTGCAGGTCCATCTCAGCAAGAACGATCGGCCGCAGCCGTTCTACCTGATCTGCGAGCACGACACGGTGCTGTTCGCGCTCTCGGGCACGGGGCACGTCGAGTACAAGGACGCGTCTGTGCTGCGCCATTCCTACGAGATCGGTGACCACCTGTATGTGCCGGCGGGGGTGCCGCACCGGATCGTGCCCGCCTCCGAAACGATCCAGTATCGCTACAAGCTGCCGGAAACGGAGCTCGAGGGCGTCGCTTGGTACTGCCAGGGCTGCGGCCGCGAGCTCTACCGCGAAGTGTGGGAGCTCACGGCCGAGCTGCCGCAGGAGGCCTATCTCCGCATCGCGCAGGCCTTCAACGCGGACGCGAAGCGCCGCACCTGCGCCGGATGCGGCACGGTCGAGCCGCCGGTCGATCTCAAGCCCTATCGCTGGGCCGAACTGGCGCGGGAGCTGCACGAGGAAGCGGCAGCGGAGCGGGCGAAGAGCCCGGCCTGACCCCTTACGGCTCGACCAGGCCGCTGGTGTTGCGCACGAGGAAGCGATCCTGCCGGGCCAGGAAGTCGCCGACCACGGATGCGAGCGCCTCGGGGCGGTCCGCGTCGATGGCATGCGCCGCGTCGTACACCAGCATGAGATGGCAGTTGGGCAGGATCTCACGGTAGAGATGCGCGCCTTCCGGCGGGGTGACCTTGTCGGCGGTTCCGAACAGCGCCAGAACAGGATGCGGCAACTTGGCGAGCAGCGCCTCGAACGGCGCATCGCGCGGCGGACCGAGGAGGCGGCTGGTCAGCGCCGCATGCTTGGCTACCATCTCGCGCGGCGGAGGGGGCGTCTTGGGTTGCCGCTCCGGGTGGGCATAGAGCAGCCGCGCCGCTTCCTCCGGCGCGACATGCGTCGGCACCGGCCCTTGCCGCTCGCGGATCGCGGCGGGCGAGATCAGCACGATGCAATCGACGAGCTCCGGCCGCAGAATGGCCATCCACAGCGCGACCTTGGACCCGAACGACGTGCCCATCAAACTGTGCCGCTCGACCCCCAAGGCTGAAACCGCCGCGTTCATCGTCCGCGCCAGGGCATCGATCGATTCCGACCGCGTGTTCTCGGGCGATGCACCGAAGCCCGGCATCTCGAACGCGATGACGCGGTGATCCTTGGCCAGGATGTCGTGCGCCGGCGCGAGCCGCAGGCCGCCGCCGCCGTGCAGGCAGACGAGCGGCGCGCCGCTGCCGGCCTCGCTGTAGCGGATGTGGAACCCGTCCACGTCGACATACGCATCCTTGAAGGCTTCGCCGGTCATCGTTCTTGCACCCTTGGCAGCTTAATCTGCTGCGCAATTCTATCGTGCGGATCGTGGCGTCGATACTGGCGTCTCCGCATGGGCGAGCGATCCAGAGCACGCTCGTCGCCGCCCCGCGCGGGATGCTATAGGGTGCGCCGATGAAAGCCGCGTTCTTTTCCTCGGTGTTTTATCTCGGGCCTGCGCCCGCGGGCTGGCCCACGCCGGCGAGCCGCTACACGGCAGATGCGGCCAAGCTGTCGATGCGGACAGCGCTCGAGCAGTTTCGCCTCGCGGACGAGGTCGGCTTCGACTGGGTCACGGTTGCCGAGCATCATTTCGGACCCTTCGGGCTGACGCCGAATCCGATGGTGTTCGCGGGCGCCCTGACGCAGGTCGTGCGGCGCGCGAAGATCGCACTGCTGGGTCCGACGCTGCCGATCCTCAATCCGGTCCGCGTCGCCGAGGAATACGCGATGCTCGACACGATGACGGACGGACGCGTGATCGCCGGTCTGATGCGTGGCACGCCCAATGAATACGTGACCTACAACATCAACCCGATGGAATCGCGCGGCCGCTTCGAGGAGGGTCTGCAGCTCATCCGCCGCGCCTGGACCGAGAAGGAACCGTTCGGCTGGGAAGGCGAGTATTTCAAATACCGCTCCATCGCGATCTGGCCGCGGCCGGTGCAGCAGCCGCATCCGCCGCTCTACATGTCGGGATCGAGCCGTGAATCGGCGGAGTTCGCCGCCCGCAACCGCATCTCGCTGGGGCTCGCGGTGACGACGCTGCCGCTCGCCGCCAAGGCCGCGCAGCATTATCGCGACGAGGCGCAGCGCACGGGCTGGGTTCCCGGCGCGGACGATCTGCTGTTCCGCGTCAGCTTCCATGTGGCCGACAGCGACGATCAGGCGCTCGCGGATTACGAGGAAAGCAAGCGCCGGCCGCAGCGCGGCAGCCCGGTCACGGCCAACCCAGTGATCGAGACCGCAGTCGCGCAGCTCGGCTATTACGGCACGGATCTGCATCAGCGCGAGCGCGTCCTCGAGGAACACGGCCTCAAGGACCGCATCGCCCTGGGACGCATCATCATCGGCAGTCCCGATACGGTGGTGGCGCAGATCGCAGCCATTGCGCGCGCGCTGCGGCCGGGCGTGTTGGACGCCGTCTCCGCGTTTCAGCTGGGCGAGCGGACGGACCGCTCGATCGCGCTGTTCGGCGAAAAAGTGCTGCCACGAATCAGGGAGCTCTAAAACCCGAACGCCGGTGCCGGAAACGCCTGCGCACAGGTGCGTCGCGCGCTTTCCGCCGCCGAACGAAACTGATAACGTCGCTGCGGGAGGATGCTCATGACCACGAACTCTAGCCTTGCCTTCAGCGGCTATCGCCACACGCAAGCCGGCGCACCCGATCTCTTCCTGACCCAGGTCGGTCCGGGGACACCGGGCGGCGAATATCTGCGGCGCTTCTGGCAGGCAGCCGCGCGCGAGCAGGACATCACCGATCTGCCGCGCGTGCAGCGCATCCTCGGCGAGGACCTGGTGCTGTTCCGCGACAAGCGCGGCCGCTACGGCTGCATGCACCTGCACTGCTCGCACCGCGGCACGTCGCTGGAGTTCGGCCAGATCGAGGAGTGCGGCATCCGCTGCTGCTACCACGGGCGTCTCTACGACCTGGACGGCACGATCCTCGAAGCGCCGGGCGAGCCGCTCGAGGTGCTGCAGCGGCAGGTGATCCAGCCCGCCTACCCGACGCACGTATTCTGCGGCATGGTGTTCGTCTATATGGGGCCGCCGGAGAAGAAGCCGCCGTTCCCGAATTACGATCGCTTCAACGTGCCGCGGGTGCAGATGGTGGCGGCCGACCGCCTGCCCTTCGCCTGCAACTGGGTCCAGATCAAAGAGAACACGATGGACCCGATCCACACCGCGACGCTGCACGTGCTGCCGGGCCAGCCCAACCCGTTCGGCGACGGATTCGGAGTCATCCCCGAGATCGAATGGGCGGAAACGCCGACCGGCACCATCTACGTGGCCGTGCGGCGGGTCGGCGACAATATCTGGGCGCGTTCGACCGACGTGCTGATGCCGAACATCCACAGCATCACCTCCGTGTTCGAGAACGGCCGACAGCAAAAGGTCGCCGCGCCGCCCTGGCTCACGCTGTGGACCACGCCGGTGGACGACGAGAATTCGATCAACTTCACGGTATTCCACATCGCCGAGCACGAGACGCTGGAGAAGCGCCGGTCGAGTCAGTTCAACAATTTCGGCCAGACGCCGAACCGGCCCTACGAGGAGCGGCAGCGCGTCCCCGGCGACTACGATGCGATGACGAGCCAGGGTGCCATCGCCAGGCACAGCAAGGAGAATCTCGGCGTCGGCGACACCGGTGTGGCGCTGTTCCGCCGCCTGCTGCGCCGCTCGATCGAGGCGGTGCAGCGTGGCGACGAGCCGCCGTGCCTCTATCGCTCGGACGGCGGTCCGACGCCGACCTACGGCAACGACCGGATCGTGCCGGTCTCCGCGGTGAACGGCGACCCCGACGATCCGCGCGTGCTGCGGCAGTATGCGAAGTTCATCGTGAAGGACTATCTCGAGCATCCGCCGCTGCAGGCGTTGAGCTGAGCCGCGAGACCGTGGCGCACGGGCGCGGGCGCGGGCGCGTAAGAACGACAGGGAGGAGTGGCCGATGACTGCGCAGTTCGGGCGGGGTGCAGCCGCGCTGTCCCTCGCAGCGGCTTTATCCACGGCCTTGCCGGTCTCGGCGGCGGAACCGATCAAGATCGGGCTCATCCATCCTTTCACCGGGCCGCTTTCGCCGGTCGGGATCGAGGCGACGGACGGGTTCGAGCATTATTTCGACGTGCACGGCAAGACGGTCGCCGGGCGCGAGATCGTCATCATCAAGGAGGACAGCGCGGGAATTCCGGCGCAGGCCATGGAGCGGGTGCGCCGGCTGGTCGAGCGCGAGCGCGTCGATCTTCTCACCGGCATCACCAGCAGCGCCGAGGCTTATGCGGTGCGCGATTACATCGACGGCCGGCAGATCCCGCTGGTGATCATGGGCAATGCCGGCGCCAACGACATCACCGACAAGCGCGGCAGCCCCTACATCTTCCGCACCAGCTTCGCCAACTACCAGGACAACGCGCCGTTCGGCGGCTATGCGTGCCAGAAGCTCGGCTACAAGAAAGTGGCCGTGATGTTCAGCGATTTCGTCACGGGCTACGAGATGTCCGGCGGGTTCGAAAGCACCTACACGCGCGCAGGATGCGAGGTGGTCACGCGCATCAAGGCGCCGCTTGGGACCTCGGATTATGCGCCGTTCCTGTCGCAGGTGCCGGGCAGCGGCATCGACGCGGTCTGGGCGATGTTCTTCGGGGCCGATGCGATCGCCTTCGTGAAGCAGTACCAGGCGTTCGGCCTCAAGGGGAAGCTGCCGCTGATCGGCACCGGCAGCTTCGAGGACCAGACCCTCATCGACGCGATGGGCGAGACGGCGGAGGGCATCATGGGGGCGGCGGGATACGCGCCCGATCTCGACCTGCCGCAGAACGCGGCCTTCGTCAAATCCTTCACCGCGAAGCACAAGGTGCTGCCGGCCGGCACGACCGTCTCCGGCTATAACGCTGCCGAGGCCATCGTCCGCGCGGTCGCCGCCGTCGACGGCAAGATCGAGAACAAGGACGCGTTCCTGGCGGCGCTGCGGAAGACGCGCTTCGATGCGCCAGGCGGGGTCTTCCGGTTCGACGACAAGCAGAACACGATCCACGACATGTACCTGCTGCAGAACGTGAAGCAGAACGGCAAGGTCGTGCCGCACATGGTCGAGAAGATTGCCAGCGACGTCGATCAGTTCTGGCAGCGCAACTAAGCGCGGGCTGGCCGACGGCACGGATCGGGACGGGCCAGTGCCGTGCTGACGATCTCGCTCGTGAACGGGGTTGCCTATGGCAGCCTCCTGTTCCTGCTCGCGGCGGGCTTCTCGATGATCTTCGGCGTGCTGAAGGTCATCAACCTCGCGCACGGGTCCTACTATCTCGTCGGCGCGCATATCGCGATCTCGGTTTTCGAGATGGGCGGCGGGGTGGTGCTCGCGGCGCTGGCGGGCGCGGCCTCCGGTGCGCTGCTCGGCGCGATCTGCGAGCGCTTCATCCTTTATCGGATGCAGGGCGATTATCTGTCGCAGGTGCTCGCCACCGTCGGCGTCTTGCTCATCCTCGGAGATCTGTCGCAATTCACCTGGGGCGGCACGCCGCGGGTCCTCACGCTGCCGCCCGCGCTCACCTTTCAGGTGCCGCTCGGCGCCTTCGGCTATCCGGGCGACCGGCTCGTGCTGATCGTGATCGGCGCGGCGGCAGCGCTCGCCCTGTGGTGGCTCATCGAGCGCACGGTATTGGGCGCCATGATCCGCGCCTCGGTCGACGATGAAGAGATCGCCCAGGCGGTGGGGATCGGCGCGCCGCGGCTGCGCCTCGCGGTGTTCGCCTTCGGCGGCCTGCTCGCCGGCCTCAGCGGCGCGCTCGGCTCGTCCATCGTCGGCGCCAAGCCCGGCGCCGACCTCGAGGTGTTCCTGCTGGCGCTCGTCATCGTGGTCGTGGGGGGCGCCGGCAGCCTCGCCGGCACCTATCTCGCCGCCATCCTCGTCGGCATGATCGATTCCGTCGGCAAGGCGTTCTGGCCGGAAGCATCGATGTTCGTGCTGTTCGTGCCGATGGCGGTGTTCCTGACCTTTCGGCCGGCCGGACTGTTCGGCCGCGCGGTCGCAGCCGCGCCGCCGCCGCGCCGCGCCGCATCCGCGCGGCCCGCCTCCTCGCACGCACCTTCGGTGCAGTCGCTTTTGGCGCGGGTCCCGGTCTCGATCCGCATCGCGTGCGCGGTGGCGGTGGTGCTCCTTTGGCCATTCCTCGTCTCCTCCTATGCGACGAGCATCGCGACCCTCGGGCTGGTCTGGGCGATCTTTGCGATGGGGCTCAACGTGCTGCTCGGCTATGGCGGCATGCCGTCGCTCGGGAATGCGGCGTTCTTCGGCACCGGCGCCTACGCGGTCGCGTTCGCGGCGCGCTATGCGGGGCTCGGCGGCTGGCCGGCGCTGGTCGCCGCAGCGCTGGCCGCGACGATGATGGCGGCCATTCTCGGCGTCATGGCCCTGCGTACGCGCCACGTGCAGTTCCTCCTGAGCACGGTGGCCTTGAGCCAGGTGGTCTGGGGCATTGCCTTCAAGTGGCGCTCCATCACCCATGGCGACGACGGCATGTCGGTGGCGCAAGCCATCACCCTGCCGGGGCTGCAAGGTCTCGGCGCCACGACCCGCCTCTACCTCGTTGCCGCATGCGTGTTCCTGTGCGTCGTCGTGGCGCTGTACGTCGTCGACCGTTCGCGGTTCCGGCTCGTGCTCAACGGCGTGCGCGACAACGAGGCGCGGCTCGCCGCGCTCGGCTACAACACCTGGCTCTATCGCTACGGCACCTTCGTGCTGTCGGGCACGATCAGCGGCATCGGCGGCGGCCTCTTCGCCTTCTATTCCGGCTTCGTCAGCCCGGAGCTTCTGAGCATCGTCACGTCGGCGAAAGTGCTGCTGATGGTGATCGTCGGAGGCGCGGGCCGGTTCCTCGGTCCCATCGCCGGCGCGTTCGCCCTCGTCATCCTCGAGGAGGTGCTGTCCGGCTGGACCGAGCGCTGGTACACGCTCGAGGGCATCATTTACGTGCTGGTGGCGCTGTTCCTGCGGCGCGGCATCATGAGCGTGCTTGCGTCGTTGCGTCCGGCCTTCACCGCTGCGCGGCGGGCAGTGCCATGAGCGTCCCGGGCGCAGAGCCGGTGCTGAGGCTGCGCGGGCTCGGGAAGTCGTTCGGCAGCGTCGAGGTGCTCTCCGGCATCGACCTGGAGGTCCGCGCGGGCCTGCGCCATCTCATCATCGGGCCCAACGGCGCCGGAAAGACGACGCTGTTCAACGTCGTCACCGGCCAGCTCCCGCCCAGCTTGGGCAGAGTCGAGTTCTGCGGCGCGGACGTCACGGCCTTGGCGCCGCACCGGCGCGCGCGGCTGGGCATGGGGCGCACCTTCCAGATCGCAAGCCTTTTTCAGCAGCTCTCGGTATGGGACAATCTCGTGCTGGCCGCGAGCGCACCGAGCATCGTGCGGGTTGGCGCAAAGACCGCGCGCCAACGGGCCGAACGCGCCCTCGTCGATTGCGGCCTCGAACGACGGCGGGACCTGCCGGTCGGGCTGCTCTCCTATGGTGAGCAGCGCCGGCTCGAGATCGGGCTCACGCTGGCGGGCGAGCCGCGGATGCTGTTCCTCGACGAACCGATGGCTGGGCTGACGCAGGAAGAGCGCGTCGCGCTGGCCAAGCGCATCGTCGATCTCAGCAGCGCGATCACCATCCTGCTGATCGAGCACGATCTCGAGATCGCCCTGACAGTGGCCGAGCGCCTCACCGTGCTCAATCTCGGACAGATCCTGCGCGACGGGGCACCGGGCGAGGTGATCGAGGATCCCGAAGTGCGCCGAATTTACCTCGGCTGATGGCGATGGCGGCGCTCGAGCTCGAAGACCTGCACGTGTTTCTGGGCGATTCCTATGTCGTGCAGGGCGTCTCGCTCGCGGTGGCGGAGGGGCGAAGCGCCGCGATCCTCGGCCGCAACGGTGTCGGCAAGACGACGCTGCTGCGCGCCGTGATGGGCTTGACCGAAAGGCCGCGTCGGGGCGTGGTCCGCTGGGCCGAGCGCGATCTGACGCAGGTGCCGGCCTGGCAGCGCTCTCAGGCCGGCTTCGGCTATGTGCCGCAGGGGCGGCGGGTTTTTCCGTCGCTTTCGGTCGAGGAGAACCTGCTGGTGGCGCGGCGCGCGCCGCGGCACGGGCTCGAGCCGTGGACGATCGATCGGCTCTATCGCCTCTTTCCCAATCTCGCGGCACGGCGCCTGCAGCGCGCCTCGGTTCTTTCCGGCGGCGAACAGCAGATGCTGGCGATCGGGCGAGCGCTCATCGGCAATCCGCGCGTCATCCTGCTCGACGAGCCGACGGAAGGGCTGGCGCCGGCCTTCGTCGCGCGCGTGCTCGAGGTGCTGAAGGAAGTGCGCCGCGCCGGAC
>Ga0335085_10011598_pt1 | contig 13063 bp, 3 predicted proteins | sample Lox_Sample_45_FD_206712 | JGI IMG/M metagenome (GOLD analysis project Ga0335085, IMG submission 206712) | Soil microbial communities from Loxahatchee National Wildlife Refuge, Florida, United States - Lox_Sample_4.5 | ecosystem: Environmental > Terrestrial > Soil > Wetlands | place: USA: Florida...
TAGCCATTCTTATCGAACCCGGCCGCTAAGCCGAAGCCGTGACCTGGCTGCGCCTTCGTCTGCCCCCAGCCAAAGCGCTGCGCCGCAGCTTGGAGCGCCTCCCGCAACCGCGCATCCTCCAGGTTTTTGAGGCGGAATGCCAAAGGGTCCATGTGGGCTAGGCCTGCAAGCTCATCCATGAAGGACTCCCGGGCAAAATGATTGGCCGCTGCGGCCAGCGAGCGGTATGATCCCTGCCGCAGGGGCGATTTGACAGGGTGAAATTCGACTCGCTGGTTGGGAATGGTGTAGAGCGTTCCGATGCCTGCCGCCCCGGAATTGTAATTATGAAACTCCCAAGCGGAGATCGTACCGTCCGAACGCAAGCCGGCGCTGACCTCAATGACACCCGCGGGACGAAAGTATGCCCAGGTGAATTCCTCTTCGCGAGTCCAGATTAGCTTCACAGGCTGGTGTGCGGCTTGGGCTAGGCGCGCGGCTTCCAGGGCAGCCTCTCCCGTGTGCTTGCCGCCATACCCTGACCCTGTATCGGGCATTTGGACGCGGATCTGGTCCTCGGAAATGCGCAAGGCCTCAGCCAATTCGCTGCGCACCCCAAAGGGCCGCTGCGTGCCCACCCACACGCTCAGCTTGCCGTCTTTCCAAGCAGCCACAGCCGCGCGAGGTTCAAGCGGCGCATGTGCGATATAAGAGATGGTATAGGTTTGGGAGAGCCGCAGGTGGGCCTCCGCCAAACCCTTCTCAACCGAACCTGTGGCGTGGCCGCCGGGGTCGCCGCCCCTTTCCGCGTTCTTCTTCAGGTAATCAAACAGCTCGTCGCTGGAAGGTTGCGGCGCGGATTTCCATGTGGCGTTCAGGGAGGCCAAAGCCTTCTCAGCCGCATGAATGCTGGGCGCCGTCACGCCCACGAAGTTGCCGTCGCGCACTACAGTAACCCCGGGCATTTCCTGCGCCACGTGCGAGTCGATGGAGGTGAGCGTGGCGCCGAAAGCTGCGGGGCGCAAGACCTTTCCATAAAGCATGCCGGGGAGTTTGATGTCCGAAGGGTAACGATGCCGGCCCGTGACGATCCCGCGGCCGGAGACCTTGGCCAGCGGCTTGCCCATGACCGTCCATTGGGAGGCTGGGGTGACGGGATCCTCCGCCGGGATGGCTCTGGCCAGTGTGCGCCCCTGCGCCAGTTCGGCGTAGGTTGCGGTGCGCTGTGATTCTGGCTCGCTCACGATCCCATTGGCCGCCACCAGTTTAGCGCGGTCGGCCTTCCACATTTCTGCAGCAATGTCCAAGAGCGCATCACGAGCCGTTGCCGCCGCCCGGCGAAGTTGTGGGTTCATGGTGGGCGTAGTACGGCTGCCGAATGTTCCCATGTCAAAGGGAACATGGTCCGTGTCACCCATCAGCAAATGGATTGAGCTTGGGGCGATCCGCAATTCCTCAGCCACCGCCTGGGTAAGCGAGGTACGAATGTTTTGCCCTACCTCCACTTTCCCCGTGCAAACAGTGACCTGACCATCTTCGCCGAGGTGGAGCCAGGCGGCGAGGCTCTGGGGCAGGGAGTCATCCGGCCGGCGCCCTGCTCGTCCCGCTTCCTGGCCCGTCAAAGGGCGATCCCAAAGACAGAGCACCACAATCCCGCCACCCAGAATTTTGAAGAAGTCACGGCGCATCAAGCCAAACTGATAAGCGGGAGGTTCGTTCAACTCGTAGCGTTCTGGCTCAAGGGGAAAAGGAGCCATGTTGCTCATGAGCGCACCTCCTGCATGAGTTGCGCAGCCCGGCGCACCGCGGCAATGATGCGTCCATAGGTTCCACATCGGCAGATGTGCCCCTCAAGAAAACGGGCAATCTCCTCATCCGACGGATTGGGCCGAATCTTCAGCAAGCCCACCGCGGTCATGATCATCCCCGAGGTGCAATAGCCGCACTGCATCACGTCCTCATCCAGAAAGGCCTGCTGGACCGGGTGAAGGCGGCTATCTTTTTCCAAGCCCTCGATAGTGGTGATGGGTTTGCGGGCGGCGTCAGAGACGGGTGTAATGCAAGACCGGCGAGGTACCCCGCCAATCAGGACGGTGCAGGCACCGCACTGCCCCTCTCCGCAGCCGTATTTGCTCCCGGTCAGGTCCAGGTCGTAACGCAAGACGCTCAGCAAACTTGTTTGGGGATCGACGTCAACGGAATACTTCACGTCATTGATGCGTAGCTCGGTAACGTTGGCCACGAAAAACCTCCCGCGCTTAAGCAGTGCCGGTCTTCATTGTACGCCGCTTTTCGGGCGGGGAAAACCGGGGCAATGCGCGCTGAAGGTGAAGTTTTATCGCGCGGGTGCCCCCACCCGCGTCATTTGGGCAGTTGGTGCGAACTGCAGGCGTCCGCACTCGCATTGGGAGTCGGGGAATTAACAAGGGCGACGGGTGGGGACACGCGCGCTACAAACCTTTGGGGGGAGGACATGGATAAGGTGGTACGAAAAAAAAGGCGGCGCATACGTAAGAACCTTATGCGCCGCCTCTCCGTTGGAATTTCTTACGGCAGCTTGGGAATCACAGAAGGCACTGGAATGTTGGCGATACCCTGGGGCGCCGGAGTCGCACCATTCAAGGCAACAGCCGGCTGGACCAGCGGCTTGTTCCCCACCCCCTGGTTGTCTAAAAGGACAGCGATATTTTGGGAAATCGACTGGGCGATGAAGATCAGGAAATCCGGCGTAGCCCCCGCCAACGGTGGAATCGCGACCCCTGCCGCCCCGGTATCCGCCGGCGGTGTTACGGTCGGGTCGGGCAAACCGTAGGGGATAACACTACGCTGAGTTGGCGTAACGCCGTTATTGAGCACCGACACATAACTAGTCCCAACCGTGGAATCATTCACAGTGACATAAACCTCGGTCCCGTCGGGGGTAGCCGCCACCCCCACAGGGGCGCGAGTGGCGAGGATTAAACCGAATTCACTCACCTGGCTGGATGTCGAGGCATCAACAACTTCGATTCCGGGATTGCCTGTACCGGCACCAGTCTTGGCGATGTAGACGTAAACGTCCGTGCCCGCCACGACCGCCGCCAGACCCAGCGGTGCCGTGTTAGTCCCGTTCAACGCGACAGTTGAGCTTACCGCCGGTGTTGTCGAATTGGTGATAACGAGTAATTCATTTACATCCTGGAGGCCGACGTAGACTTGCGACGTCTTTCCGGTCGTACCATCCACGGTGGGGCTGATGGCTACACCGGAGGGCATGTTGCCGGTGGCAAGTTCACTCACCAAGGTGGCGTTGTCGGTTGTACCGACCACGTCAACCACGCCGCCCGTTCCGCTGCTGGTCGGGCAGGCAATATAGGCGCGCCCATCGTTGGTAACGGCCACGCCGGCCAGCGAGGTGCAAGTAGATCCGGCGGGCATGGCAAAGGGGGAGCCGGTAATTTGAGCATTGGTAATCGTGTCGATTACCGCGAATTTGTTATTCGACAAGGTTACGTAAGCGCGAGTCCCGTCCGGAGTGACGGCCACGCCGTTGGGATGTGCGGTCGGAGCCACCCCCAGGGAAATCCCCGTACCCACGACCAAGCTGGTGGCAGTATTGATGACATCCACCGCGTTGGTCGAAAGCTCAGGCGTGTAAGCATAGGTGTTCAAGACATCGAACACCAACTTATTGGCCACCAACGGAGCCGAGGCGCCAGGGTTGGGCAAAGCCCCAGTCTGCGGCGTAGCGGCGTTGCCGGTGTCGGTGACGCATACCTGGAAAGTATAAGCGCCATCGGCCGCACTCGCATCCGTGGAGGCATATGCCGTTCCCCCTGTGGAGAACACTTGGGTGGCATCGTTAAATGTCATGGCGGTGGTCCCAGGCAGTGTCGCAGCCACGGGCGCTGCGCAGGCGCCGCTGGCCCCATCGCCCGGTCCAACCCAGGTGACCGATCCGATGCCGCCTTGCGACTTGATGGTAACGCCCGGTCCGCTGGGATTGTATGGGAAGCCCACCAAGCCATTGGGCAGGACCGTATCAAGTATGCTGAGTTGCGGCTGAATCATCAGGCTGGCCGGCGTACTTGTCACTGCCGCCGAGGCCACCGAGGCATTGGCCGTATCCTTCACTTGGACGACCGGGTTAAAGGTTTGCGGAAAGGGTCCCGGGGCGCTGATGCCCGACGATGCCGCGCAGGTAAGGATGGTTCCGTTGGGAGCGGGAGCGCCGGCATTCGACTGATTGCAATTCAAGTTGGTGGGGAACCCCGACGTCGAGAACGCATAAGGCGGCAGGCCTTCGATGGTCGGGTTCACGAAGGGAACGGTATAAGTAATTGGGGTGCAAGCCACATTCCCAGGTGCGCAACCCGAGCCAGCGGACCCATAGGTTGTATTGTTCTCCCCATCGGGGTAGGGCGAAGAGGGTGAATTGAGCGCCAAGCCCGCGTTGACCGTGAACGAACCATTGGATGAAGTCACGGTCTTACTGGGAGTCGCCCCGTTGGCCGTGTCGGTCACAGCCACGTTCACCGCACTGTAGGTGCCGGTGGCTTCGGTAACTCCTGCCGAAGTGCAGTTGCTCGAGGTCGAGCCGGAAGTGCAGGTAAAGCCGCCGTTATCGGCTCCGAAAGTAAGCGCGTAGGAATATCCACCCAAGCCGCTGCCCGACTGGATGGTGTAGGTGAGCGGAGCACAAGGTGAGGAATTTGTCGCGCCGCAGTTGCTTCCTTGGCCGTAGGCCCGCCCAATCACAGCCGTAGCAAACGGGCTCGTGGGGATGGCCGTGAAGTTCATTTCAGGGTTGATCGTCAAAGTCTGGGAGTTATCCGTCTTGCTAGTCCCGGGCGTTGACCCATTGCCGGTTTCCGATACGTTCAGGCTCAAACCGGTTGAACTGGAAGCGGTAATGTTGGCGCTGGAGCACTGGTAAGTGGCAGTGGATAGCGGGCAACTAAACGTTCCCGCCGTGGTGGTCATCGTGGCGGGCGTGACGTAATTCCCCAACCCGTTGGAAACTGTATAGTTGATGGTTGAGCAGGCCACGTTCCCGGCCGCCCCGCAAGTGCTTCCCTGCCCGTAGGTGCGACCAGTGACGCCCGCGGGAATAGGTCCGCCAGGCGGAGTGATGGTCAAATCGCTGTGCACGGTCAGCGAGCCGTTGGCCGAAGGTATCGTGTTGCTGGGCGTGGAAGCGTTCGCCGTGTCGCTTACAGCGGCGTGAACGGTGGCGATTGTTCCCGCCGATGCCGTCACTGCCCCGGAACTGCAATTGCTTGAGGTTCCTCCTGCCGTGCAGGCGTAGCCCCCGTTGTTAGCGCCCACCACCATGGCATAAGAGTATCCACCCAAGCCGGAGTTGCTCTGGATGCTATAGGCAAGGGGTACGCAAGCCGCTGTTCCCAGCGCTCCGCAGGTACTGGTCTGCCCGTAAGCCCGGCTGGTCACCGCATCGGCAAAAGGACTCGGCGGCGTCGCCGTAAAGCTCATCTCTCCATGGACCGTCAGTGAGCCATTCGAAGAGCTGACGGTGTTGCTCGGGGTCGATGCATTGGCGGTATCGGTAACGGAAGTGTGGGCCGTGGCATAGGTATTGGCACCGCCCGTTATCGTCGCCGAAGTGCAATTGCTGGTGGCCGCCCCGCTCGAGCATGCAAACCCGATGCTGGGCGAGAAGGCATAGTTATATCCTCCCAACCCACTGCCACTCTGTATGGTGTAGACAAGCGGGGCGCAAGCGGTGGCCCCGCCCGCGCCGCAAGTGCTGCCCACCCCGTAGGTGCGACCCGCCACGCCGTCCGCAAACGGACTGGGCGGGGTCGCGGTGAAGTTCAGCTCGGGGTTGATGGGCAGAGTCTTGGTGTTATCGGTCTTGGTGTTCCCAGGCGTCGATCCGTTGCCAGCGTCCGTTACCGTCAAACTCAAGGTTGGAGTTCCGGAACCGGTAATATTGGCGCTGGAGCACTGATAAGTTGTGCTGGAAAGCGGGCAGCTAAACGTCCCGGCCGTAGTGGTCATCGTAGCCGTTGGTGCATATCCTCCCAAACCATTGGAAACGCTGTAATTGATCGTCGCACAGGGGGTGGCCCCACCCGCCCCGCAGGTGCTGCCCTGTCCATACGTCCGTCCGGTTACTGCCAGCGGCAGGACACCTGCCGGCGGGGTGATGGTCAACTCCGTGTGGACGGTCAGCGAGCCGTTGGTGGACGCAATGGTGTTGCCGGGGGTTGAAGAATTTGCGGTGTCGCTTACGGCGGCATGAACGGTATTGAAGGTCCCGGCGGCGGCAGTCACCGACGCGGAGGTGCAATTACTGGAAGTTCCCCCCGCCGTGCAGGCATAGCCCCCATTGTTCCCACCCACCACTAACGCATAGGAATATCCGCCCAAACCCGTATTGTTCTGAATGGTATAGGTTAGCGGATTGCAAGCCGCGGCCCCGCCCGCACCGCAAGTGCTGCCCTGACCATAAGTCCGGGTGTCCACCGCGTCGGCGAATGGACTTGTCGGTGTCGCCGTAAAGTTTATCTCCCCGTGGACGGTCAATGACCCGTTCGACGAGGCGATGGTATTGCTCGGCGTCGAAGCATTGGCGGCGTCGGTCACGGAAACATGCGCCGTCGCGTAGGTATTGGCCCCGCCCGTTACTCCGGCGGAAGTGCAGTTGCTGGTGGCCGCCCCACTCGAGCAGGTAAACCCGATGCTGGGCGAGAAGGCATAGGTATAGCCGCCTAGTCCGGTGCCGCTCTGAATGGTGAAGGCCAGGGGAGTGCAGGCAGCCGTTCCGGCCGCGCCGCAAGTGCTGCCGACTCCGTAGGTACGCGCCGCAACCGCGTCGGCAAAGGGGCTGGGCGGAGTGGCCGTAAAGTTCATTTCAGGGGTGGCTGCCAACGACTTGGCAGCGTTGGTGATACTGTTCCCCGGCGTTGACACGTTTCCGGTTTCCGCCACCGTGAAGGTTAGAGTCTGGGTCGTGCTCCCGGTGATCGATGTCTTGTTGCACGAGAAGTTCGGGGAGGCAAGGGAGCAAGCAAAGGTGTCAGACGGCGTGGTCAGAGAACTTCCCGCCAGAGTATAGTTCCCAAGTCCGTTGGAAACGGAATATTGAAGGGGCAAGCAGGCCCCGCCGGAGCAACCCACACCCGTACCATAGGCCCGCGCTTGGACGGCCGGCGGAACAACCGCGGGCGGTGTCACCGTCATTTCCGAATTAATGGCTAACGCTTTGGAAGTATCGGCTACACCATGAGCCGGGGTCGCCGCATTACCAGTCTCAGCCCCGGTGAAAGTAAGGGTAGGATTCGTTCCCCCCACTCCGGCGATGGCCGCCTCAGAGCACGAAAAGGTTGGGGACGCAAGCGTGCATGCAAAAGTGTCTGACCCGGCCGTTAATGAACTGCCCGTCAGCGTGTAATTCCCTAAACCATTGGCCAAAGAGTATTGCAGGGGCGCGCAAGCTCCTCCCGAGCACCCGGCGCCCGTTCCATAGGCACGCCCGTGGACGGCCGTTGCTACTGCGGCGGGCGGCGTCACCACGATTTCCGGGTGAACCGTCAATGATCCGTTGGTGGAGCTAATCGTATTGCTGGGAGTCGAAGCGTTGGCGGCGTCGGCTACGGAAACATGGGCCGTGGCGTAGCTATTGGCCCCTCCCGTTACGGCCGCGGATGTGCAGTTACTTGTCGCCGCCCCGTTGGTGCAGACAAACCCAATGCCCGGAGAAAAAGTATAGGTGTAACCGCCCAAGCCGCTGCCGCTCTGTATTGAATAGGCTAAGGGAGTGCAAGCGGCTGCCCCTGCGCCGCACAAACTCCCCTGACCGTAGGTCCTTCCCGCCACAGCGTCGGCAAAAGGAGTGGCCGGCGTTCCGGTAAAAGTCATTTCCGGAGAGGCGTTCAAGGTCTTCGAGGTGTCGGTAACGCTATTTCCCGGGGTTGAGGCATTGCCGGTTTCCCCTCCCGTAAAGGTCAAGGCGAGATTCGCTGCCCCAACAATCGCCGGCTTGTTGCACGAGAAGACAGGCGAGGCCAAAGTGCACGTAAAGGCATCGGAAGTTGTCGTGAGCGAACTCAGCGCCAAGCTGTAATTGCCCAACCCATTGCTCAGCGAGTACTGGAGGGGCGCACAGTTCCCGCCCGGACCGCTACAGCCAATACCCACGCCATAGGCGCGTCCCTGCACTGCCGGCGGCACAAGGGCGGGGGGGGTCACCGTCAATTCGGAATTGATAGCCAGCGTCTTGCTGTTATCGGTTACGGTGCCTCCAGGCGTTGACGCATTGCCGGCCTCGGTGACACTCAGACTGAGAGCCGGGGCTGTGCCCCCTGCGCCGGTAATGCTGGTGCTGGAGCAGTTGTACACCGTAGCGGTCAGCGGGCAGGCGAAAGTTCCCGCGGCGGTGGTTAGCGTGGCGTTCGCCGTGTAACTGCCCAAACCATTGGCTACTGTGTAGCTGAGCGGCACGCAGGCTCCGCCGGAGCAACCGGTCGCCGCCGAACCATAGGAGCGCAAGTTGACCGCGGTCGGAACGGTGGCAGGGGGAGTCAGCGAGAGGGCCGCGTTAATGGGAAGCGTCTCACTGTTGTCGGTAGTGGTACCGCTGGGAGTCGTGACGTTCGCCGTGTCGGTAACGCTCAGCGCCACGGCGGCGCTGGGCGGAGTCGCCGCCTCACTCGCCGAGGAGCAAGTGTAATTTCCAGTGAAGGTTCCGGTAGAAGCGAAGGTACAGGAGAGCGGGCCGGCCGTCACCGGCCCGGCAGTATATCCGCCTAGTCCATTGGCCACGGCATAAACCGCCGCAACGCAGGCTGTGGTTCCACCCGCGCCGCAAGCGCTTCCCTGCCCCCAGCTTCTCCCCACAACCGCCGCCGCTAAGGGGGCGCCCGGCGGCGTCAGCGCCAGGGCAGCGCGGACGTTGACGGTGTCGGTTGCCCGCTGCGAGCCGGGATCAGTCGCTGTCGTTGCGGCAGGGGTAGCCGCGTTTGCTGTGTCCGCCGCGATAATCGTCCCGGTGCTGGTCGCGCCCGTCACGGCGGCATTCCCGCTGTTGCAGTTCAATTGTTGGGTCCCATTGGTAGTGGGGCAGGCAATCGGCGCGGGGAAACCGGTCCCGGTCATGGTGATCGGCGCCAGACCCTGGCCCGTAGGCACGGTGTACGTCAAGTCGGTGCGTGCCGGGGCTCCGTAGGTTCGCCCCGTGACTGCGTCGGGAGGAGTGGTGTAGAGATTGCTCGGAGCGATGGCGATCTGGGGATGAATAGTCAAAGCGGTTGGGCCCACAGAACTATCGGCCGTAGGAACGGCGAAGGTGCTGGGAACGGCGGCGTTCCCGCCGTCGTCGGCCTGCACGGTAAAGGCAAAACTACCTCCCGCCCCGCCCGTTGGGGCGGCGGTGAGTTTCACCGAACTCGCCGCAGTGGACGTGCCCGTGCCGCAACTAGCGCTGATCCCGGTCATCCCCGCGGGCAACGTACTACCAGGCTTCAAGCACCAGAGGTAGGAGCCCGAAGATCCCAATCCGCCTGTGGCCGAGTAGACGGGTGCGCCGCCCCCAGCATTAATAACTCCATAGGACCGATTGACAACCCCGTCTAGAAGCGTTGTAGCTGCGGCGGCGTTCCCGGTTTGGGTTACCGAGGCCATCAAGACCGGGTTCACCACCAGACTGGTAGCGGTGACGGCAGAGGTGGAGGTGGAAGAACTGCCGGGTGTGGAAGAGTTTCCAACGTCATCCAATTGGAGCGTAAACGCATAATTATTGGCGGCCCCGGTCAACGGATTTGCCGTTAGCGCCAGCGTGCCGACGCCCGTGGAGAAATAATTCGGGCAGCTCGTGCTGATACTCGCCCCGTTCGGCCCCAGACCCGTGGGAAGCGTGCCCGTCTTCAGACACCAGGCATAAGCCGCTACCCCCGCCGCACCCGCACCCAAGCCGCCCGCTGCGGTGTAGGTAGGTGGCGCGCCGATTGCACCATAGGTCCGATTCACGACACCCGGCAGCAGGCTGGCGGGGTTGGTTCCCGTCACCGTCGCCTGAGTTAGCCCGCCCAGAAGAGGAGCGTCAACCACCAGCGTGCTGGTTATTGAGCTCTGTGGATCAGTGGTGGCTGTGGCGGGAGGCGTGGCGGTGTTCCCTCCGTCATTCACCAGCGCGGTGATTGTTAAGGGGGTCGAAGCCGCTCCCGGTGCGCTGGGCCCTCCTGTGATCTTGGAAGAGCTGCACGTATAGGTGTTGCCTGCGGCGACGCAACTCATCCCGCCCAGCCCCGAAAGGCTGGCAGGAATCGTGCCCGGCCAGGAGTAATTCCCCAAGCCATTGGACGCGGTGTAGACCGCCGGTGCGCAAGCCCCCCCCGCGCAACCCGTGCCCGTTCCATACGGCCGGCCGTTTACCGCATCGGGCCAGGTGGTTCCCAGGCTCTGCGTCAGTTGCGCCGGTGGGTGCACAACGAGGGTGTACATCTTCGTAGCAGTCCTGGCTGGCACGACAGGCGAACTCTGCGTTGAAACCATGATGGGTGTGTCCGTAACACTCACCATTACCGTGTAAGTGTTTGGAGCTCCCGTCACCGCCGTGCTGGTGACCGCGACATTGCCTTGGCCGGTGGTTACCGTGGAGGACATTCCCCCCGCGAGTCCTGCAAGATTGGAGGTTGCGGCAAGCGGGCCGTTGCCGAATTCACTCGCGTGTCCCACCGGGCTGGCATCAGCGGTGGTATTCAAGTTCGTCACAACGAGTTGCGACAGAGGAGACATCCCATAGCTTCTTCCCTGCACCCCATCGGGAAACGCCGTGGTGGTTCCCGCGGCAGAGGTCGCATTGCAGGAAGTAGAGTAGGGAGGCGGAAGAGCGGAAGCCGGGCCGGCGCAGATGGAAAAGTCATTGCGCACGGTAAAGGTATAAGGGAGCTGAGCGACCTTACCACCGCTATCCGTCGCTTGCACGACAAGGTTGTAAACCCCCGCCGCACCGGTAATGGTCCCGCTCAAAATACAAACATTGAGTTGGAGAGGATTGACTGACCACGACAGGCCGGTGGGGAGAGTGCCTGAAATCACATTGCAGTTATTCAAGTTTCCGGTCCCACCTGTCGTGCTGAGTTGCAAATTGTAGGCTCGTCCCTGAATGCCGTCGGCGAACGCTGTGGTGAGAAGCGTCAATGCCGTGCCGCCACCACCGTTTGGCTGAAGATTGGAGGGAAGCGAAGTCGACGTCACTCCGCACCCGGAGAATAAACCAACACTCAAAAGACCTAAAATGAGAACTATCCTGTTAGAGGCTTTGCTCACGGCAGGACTCTCCTCTCTTCTACCCATTTGGTGGCAATCAATCTGATCTCGGGTGGCGGCGGGCCACAACCAGTTCCCCGCATATTTGTTCTGGCGGTGTCAATCGTGCCATTCCGTGTTCGCGGGTCAGTGACGTCGAATTATGGCACAGCTCAGGCCTGCCCCAACCCTCCCAGCAATGGAAGTGGCCAGGCTTGTATGGAGTGACGATTACCTTGAGACCACGCTCTTCCCGTCCGAGACACCTTTAATATTTGTAACTTCTTGTTGTAAGCATCGAACTACCGGTGTTTCATATACCGCTTAAAGGGGGGGGTTGTCAAGTTTTTGTGTCGCGCCCGTGCCGTAACTCACAGTGTTATCCTTCCAAACCCTGGCCAGCCGCCTCTTAGTGCCGTAGACCTCGTCCCTCACTCAGGTCGGGAGGGGGAGGGGCCGATGCCTGACCCCTTGTTCACCCGGGAATCTTGGGGCGGGAAAAGCTGGGCTACAGGCCCCGAAACCGTCCGCGATGGGGCGACAGGCGAGCCAAACTACAACCGCCTGTTCAGTCGACGCTTAGCCGATGATTCTTGAACCCTCTAAGCATTGTCCGCTTGACAAAACCCTCGCCCTTTGCTAAACAGCTTATGGTTTTAGGTTAGTCTTACTTGCATCGACACAACAAGGCGGGATTGACCGCAGCGACTCGTCATATTGAGCTGCTTCTCATATCGGCCGTGTTTAGGTCTCTTTAAAAGGAGAAAACCGATGTTCTCCCTCAGTGCGCCATCGAGAGTGTTGTTCCTGCTCCTTTTGGTTATTGCCGGATTCGGAACGCTGGCCAAAGCCCAAAGCATTAGTGGCACTATCGTCGGAACGGTGACTGATCAGCAAGGAGGCATCCTTGCCGGTGTGGGCGTGACAGCGACGAATTCCGAGACGGCGCTCACCTATCAAGGCGTTACCGACACGGCGCGCGGATTGTTCATCATCCCGGAAGTTCCTCCAGGCCTTTATCGCGTGCGCGCGCAATTCAGCGGATTCCAGCCCCAGGAGCACATTTCGGTACGAGTGGACGTGAACCGCGTGACCGAGGAAGATTTCATTCTCAAGATCTCCGTATTGACGACAGTGGTGGTTGTGCAATCGTCTGCCCCTATGACCGACATCAATACGGCTACACTGGGCCAGAACTTTGATCAAACCCAGATTCGGGAACTGCCGATCTTGTCACGCGATATCAACAACCTTGCGTTGCTGGCGCCTGGCGTGGTGAGTGTGCGGACCTTCAGCTTTGCCAGCACCCTCGTCCCTTTCGCAGCAAACGGATCGGGCGGCCGCTACAATAATTTCATCATCGACAGCGTCAGCAATAATGAGCCGATGTTCGGCGGGGCGGCGACCCAGTTTTCCAACCCCGATATCTTCGCGGATTACGCCATACTCAACGGCGCTCCCAAGGCCGAGTTTGGGCGCGACAGCGGTTCCACCGTAAACGTCATCACCAAGAGCGGGTCCAGCAAGTATCACGGCACAGCATTCTGGTTCGGCCAATACAACCAGTTCGACGCCATGACACGCGCTGACACGGCCGCTTTACTCACCTCAACCCCTTCCTCCTACGAGAATAAAGTCGGGGGCACACTGGGTGGCCCTCTGGGCAAAAAGGACACATTCTTTTTCCTGTCCTATCAATATGATGGTTCGGGCACCGACCTTTCGAATGTCTTCCCGGTGGTTGCCACGGTGCCGACCAACAGTGGATTGACCGCGCTGCACGGCGCCACTACCAGCCCTGCCTTGACCACCATGCTCTCCTACCCTTCCATAG
>Ga0335085_10011599_pt1 | contig 13062 bp, 9 predicted proteins | sample Lox_Sample_45_FD_206712 | JGI IMG/M metagenome (GOLD analysis project Ga0335085, IMG submission 206712) | Soil microbial communities from Loxahatchee National Wildlife Refuge, Florida, United States - Lox_Sample_4.5 | ecosystem: Environmental > Terrestrial > Soil > Wetlands | place: USA: Florida...
TTCTCGATGAACGTTCAACTATCGCGGGCATCGGGCCGATTACCGTGGATCCGGCCTATCAGGATCATTCCGCGGGTCGCCATTTGATGGAAGCCGTGATCGAGAGGGCGCGTGTAATGAAGTATCCCGGTGTGCGATTAGTCCAGGCGGCATTCCACAATCGCTCTCTCTCACTTTATACAAAACTGGGATTCCAGGTGCGTGAGCCGCTTTCCTGCATGCAGGGAAAGCCCCTCGGTGCCGAAATGGCGGGTTATCGCGTTCGCCCGGTTCAAGAAGCCGACTGGGCTGCGTGCAACAGTCTTTGCTTTACCGTCCACGGGCACGACCGGGCGGGCGAACTCCGCGATGCTGTGCAGCGCGGTACTGCCACGCTGGTCGAGCGCGATGGGCGGATTACCGGATACGCCTCGCTCATCGGATTCTTCGGGCACGCGGTGGGAGCCACAATTGGCGACTTGAAAGCCTTGATTGGCGCAGCCAAGGAGTTCCTCGGGCCTGGGGTGCTGGTGCCTTCGCGAAACACCGAGCTATTCTCGTGGTGCCTGAGCCAGGGTTTGCGCGTTACCCAGCCCATGACCCTGATGACGATGGGACTGTACAATGAGCCCCAGGGCGCCTTCCTGCCGTCCATCCTTTATTGAGCCTGTAAGCGCCGCATTCAGTGTTGTTTCGCAAAACGTTTGTAGATTTCCACTGCAATTGCATCCAAGGCGCCTTGGCTTTCCCTATTCGGTACGGGATCATTGTTGGTCATGATCGAAAAGACCAGGCGCTTTCCCGAGGGCAAGTCCATATAACCGGAGAGTGTGTTGACGTGCTCGACCGATCCGGTCTTGGCATGAATCTTTCCCTTGACCTCATCCTCGGTCAAACGGTGTGCCAGTGTGCCGTCGATTCCGGATACCGACAAGGAATCGAAATAGATCTGAAAGTGAGTTGAGTGCGCCATGTAAACGAGCAGTTTCACCGCGGCATGCGGCGCCACCAAATCCTCTCTTGAAAGCCCCGAGCCATCGGAGAAGTAGGTTTCTCCGGGCAGGATTCCTACCTGCTGGGCAGCGAAACGGTTGAGTGTTTCCAAGCCCACCGTTAGACTGCCGTAGTTCTCCACCACCTTGCCCAATGTGCGGAGCAGCATTTCGGAGTGCAGGTTTTGGCTCTCCTTATTGACCACTTTGATCGCTTCCCGCAGGGGAGGCGAATCATGTTCCGCCAAGATCAAACGAGATGTGGACTTGGGTGACGCCTCCGGCTGTGAGGCGGCCTCCAGGCGGGTAGAATGGCGAACTTCGATCTCGCCATTTACCTCGATGCCGCGCGCCTCCAGAGCGCTCCGAAATAGCCTTGCCGCCAGCCGCGGTGGATCCAGGATGGCTATCGTGTCGGTTTCCTCGGTGGCATCAACCGGAATTTGGCCCCACACATCCAGTTGCATCGTCCCGGGTAGGCGTTCCACAAAGATGCGCTTCTTCGTCCCGGTTGTAACGGTTTCAACCCGATTCCTCAATTGGTAATAGTCAGCACGCGGTTCGAGATTCACCACGGCGGGGTCGCCGGCCCTCGCTCCAGGTTTAACGCGCAAGGTGAACGCGTTGTCGTTGAAGGCGAGTGCGGTAACGGGCGCGCCGTAACCCCACTCGAGGTCATCGGCCGCCCAATTGGGCGCGAAGGGTTCGTAAATAAAGTAACTGTCATCCGCCACAATCTTGCCCGCCACCACGCGCACGCCGCGAGATTTAACCTTGTCGGCCAATTCTTCTATAAACCTGTCCGGAGGCTGCTGCAGTCCGTGGTAAGTGTAAGGGAAGGTGCGTGCGCCGAGATTCGGATCGCCGCGCCCCACCAGGTAGAGATCCTGGACGCGCCCTTGCGCATCCGGCGCGGCGTCGCTTTCCACGGTGGTTTGAAAGGTGTATTCGGGTCCCAACTTCTCCAGCGCAGCAGCAGTGGTGAACATCTTCATGTTGGAGGCAGGGATATAGAGTTGGTCCGCGTCGCGTGCGTAAAGGACCTTGCCGCTGGTGAAGTCAACGACCTCCATTCCCCATGAACCACGCCGCACGTCGCTGGCGTCCAGGATTAGATCGATCCGGCGATCGAGTGCCCGGTTTCTGCCTGCGCGCCGCGGCGGACTTGTCCGGGCGGGCGCGGACCCTGCTTGCGCATTTGAGAGGCGCAACTTCTCGAGATCGGGAATTTGACTTGCGGGCAGCAGCGCAGGCGGCCTGAAGGACCAAACGAGAACCAATAACAGGGCAAGATTCCATTTTCCTGCAAGATGATGTGGGGTGAGATGCATCGCGGCCCAAGCGCTACCGTGGCGAGTCCTTCAAGAATATTACCGAGAATTGCAAAGTACAGTAACCATTGCGCCCGTCGCGCGGGCATCTTGCCCGCTGTCTCGGGAGCGTCCCGCTCCCGCCCCCGCGCGCGTGCAGGATGCCCATGCCCCAGCGGGCGGGACGCCCGCGCTACGAAAATGGCACGCCACGATACTTAGTAATCCCCAATAGGTTGGCGATTTCGGATATTGCTCCACAGGACCAATCGCCAACCCTAGGGGCCGTCGTCCGGGTTCAAAACCAAAGATTTAAAATTCCAACCTCAAAAACCCCACTCCGGCCGTGTCCCATCGAAAATCGCAAATCTGAAATCGAAAATTCGTTCAGCCCAGCAGGGGAGCCACCTCCTTGGCGTAATAGGTCAGAATGATGTCCGCGCCGGCACGACGAATGGAGGTTAGTGCTTCCAGAATCGTTCGCTGGCGCTCAATCCAACCTAGGCGCGCGGCGGCTTCGATGAGCGAGAACTCCCCGCTGACCTGGTAGGCGGCGATGGGGACATCGAATTCACGGCGGGCAAGGGCAATAATATCCAGATAAGGGAGGGCAGGCTTGACCATGAGGATGTCCGCGCCTTCCTCCAAATCGAGCGCGATCTCGCGCATCGCCTCGCGCTGATTGGCGGGGTCCATTTGATAGGACTTGCGGTCTCCGAACTTGGGAGCGGAATCCGCCGCTTCCCGAAAAGGGCCATAGAACGCCGAGGCGTATTTGGCGGCGTAGGCGAGAATCGGGACTTGCGTATGGCCGGCCGCATCCAATTCCGTGCGGATGGCGCCCACGCGGCCATCCATCATGTCAGAGGGCGCGACGATGTCCGCGCCCGCTTCCACCTGGGTCAAAGCCGTCTTGGCCAGGAGCGGCAGCGTGGAATCGTTATCAATCTCGCCGTTTTTGATGAGCCCACAATGGCCGTGGCTGGTGTACTCATCCAGGCAGACATCGCAGATGACAATCAAGCCGGGCAAAGACCTTTTCACCGCGCGCACAGCCCGCTGCACAATGCCGTCCGGATCATAAGCGCCCGAGCCCACTTCATCCTTGCTCTCGGGAATGCCAAAGAGGATCACCGCGGGGATGCCAAGGTCGTAGGCGCTCCGGCATTCTTCCACCAGCACGTCTACGGACCATCGGTAATTGCCCGGCATGGAGAGAATTTCACTCTTTACCTGGGTACCGGGGCATACAAAGAGCGGGTAAATCAGGGAGCGTGCGGTCAGGCGGGTCTCACGCACAAATCCGCGGAGTGCTTCGGTGCGCCGCAGTCGCCGCGGCCGGTGAGTGGGATAGGGCATGATGGGTCTCCGCTCAAAACGTCGGGGAATCCATGGAAAGTCTTTCCCGGGGGCGGAGGTTTCCGAATGTTCCGACATTGGCCAGCGCCAAGGCCACACGGAACTGGCTCTCGCGGCGGAGCGGCCCCAGGTTGAAGTACTGATATTCCACGTTGACCGCGAAACAGCCGAAATTATAGCTGAGCTGAGTGACCTGGTGCTGAAATATCTTCTGCTGGAAGTTGTAGTCGAGTCCAAAAGCCCCACTCAACCCCTTGCGGTTCGGGTCGCCGTAGGTTACCACCGTGCCAAGCAAGTGGTATGCGGACAGCGGCGTCGTGGTGGACGACGGCACTGGAGAAGTGGCGGAGCCCAGCAGCGAGCTCAAGTAAGACGAGCGGTTAATAAAGAAGTCCGTGAAGGCGACCCCCAGCAAGCCGCGCTTTACGCGGGAAGTGATGCCGGCATCAACAACGCCGCCGGCCCCCGTGGGATTCGTATCGGCGCGGATCTCCGTATCGTAGTTGGAGAAGGGAGCAAATTTGAATACTGAGTCGATGGGCGAAAACCGCTGACCATGCTCGAATGCAAACCCCGTAAGGTCGATGGTGGAGGCAAAAACGTTGTTCTGGCCTGGAACCAAGGCGCGGCCAAAGGTGGGATCGAAATAATACTTTTGCGAGAGGCGCCAGGAAAAGATATCCCGCGCCTGGGGAGTCTCCGAGGCGTTGTCTCCCACATCCTTGCGGGCCAGAATCGAGTTGGTCAACGAATACTCAATCTCGTTCGTCGCGGTAAAAATATCCATGGCGTCAAAGCGGACGATGTCCAGGATGTCTTCCGGGTCGCGCGCACGCACGAGGTGGTATTGGATATCCGGTTCGATGACATGCTTGAGGCGATACCCCTTGAATGTTGAATTAAAGATCTTTTCCAGGGAAGGGGGTCGCAGATCGAGTCCGGCCTCAGCGAGGAACCGGTTGACCGCAGTGTGGTTGGGCAGCAGGCTGGCGCCGTATTGGGTTACCCGAAATCCCATCGACGGTGTGAATCGAAAATGCCAGAACTCCTTGGCACGCAGCATGAGTTGAGGGTGGAAATCCAGGCGGTCCTCGAGCAGGGGGAGGGACAGTCCCGGTGCCGTGCGCCCCACCGCGTCCGCCGACGCCTCGAAGGAGAAGTAGGCGGGTGAGTTGCCAATCTGCTTATCTTCGCCATCAAACTCAAAGCTGGGGAGGTGGCGGATGATGACCGCGTTCCCGGGCACTAATTGGGTGGAGAGGAAATTTTCGTACCGCTCGGCGGAGACGTTGAAGCTGTAGGCATCCCAATTCTTGCTCAAGAAACCTGATTGCACGGCTTCCGAGCTGACCGCTTCGGAATAGTTTGGCGACCAGGTAATGCGAAAGGCCATGGTATTGACGTAATCCACGGACACCACGGCGCGGAACCCGTCGCCGATGTCATCATCTTTGCCATAGCCGTGGATGCTTTCGCCCGGGGCGCGGAGGGACTTGACGGCATACTTATCATTCACGCCAAAGTAGTTGACGGTGAAATCGCCATTAGGGCTGGGCTTGGCGCGGAATTCCCCGCGTTCAGCCAGTCCGCGCTTGCTATAGTCCTCAACACCGAACATCAAATCCGCACTGGGATTGATCGCCCAGAAGAACCCATCGCCGACGATATAGCCCTTCAAAGTGGAGTTGCCAATGTGGGGAAGCAGGATGCCGGTCTGGCGGGGTTCACGCGCGATCGAGTCAACCACGATCGGAAAATAGAAGATGGGAACCCCGAACAGCCGGAAGACGGCATCGTGGGCCACCAGCTTATCGCCCACGCTGATGCGGGCCTTACGGGAGGACAGCAGCCATCCATGCTTCGCACATTCGCAAGTGGTCATGCGTCCATTTTCCGCCACGTAGGTGTCTTCATCCAGGCGGTCCACGGTGTCGCCCCAGATGTAAAAAGGGTTTTCGGTCTTCAGCACGCGCGGACGGGGGGGGCCTTTGGGATGAACATAGCCGGCGCCGTTGCTAAACCAACCCTTCTGGCTCTGCAGATTGTAATGGACCTCATCCGCTTCCAGGTGGCTTTTAGGGTCGTCAAAGACGACGTGGCCGCGCGCCATCACCTCTCCGGAGGCTTCGTCATAGGAGGCTTCGTCAGCGCTGACCCGCATCTCCTCGTAAGAGATTTGAACATGGCCCCGCAGATGGTAAGTGTCTTTATCCCGCTGCTGCGTATCCGCGCGGACGGTGACTTCCTTCCCGGGTCCCTTCGTCTCCAGGGCAAAGGGGGTCTGCTGCCCAAGCAGGTACAACGGGAGAGCAAGCAGGAAGGCAGAGGCAGCAAGAAGCCGTCGATTGTTACTTCCGCTGAAGGGGCGAAGTAAATCCATGAGCGCGCAGAATGGCCATTCTACTCGAAAGCGCTTTGTTCTTCCGAGTGATTTTGCTAAGATGCCAGAAGATAAGGGAAGCGCTGCCTGGAGGGCGGGATAAGTGCAGTGAAGTGCCCTAAGTGTGGCTTTGTCAGTTTCGCAGGACTCGAACAGTGCAAAAAGTGTGGCTATCCCTTTGTGAAAGCCGCGCCCAGGGTGACGTCTTCCTCGCTGACGCCCTTATTCCCTGACGGTGTGCGCGCCGCCTCTCCTGACCTGCCGGGGCCTGCGCCGGAGAGTAAGGACAACGCCGTAAGTGCTGAGACGGAGCCCTCCCGGCGGATCCCACAACCTGAGGAGCCAGCCCCGGCCCCAGTTGCTGCCGCTCCCACAAAGCCGCCCCCCCCGGTTCTGTTTCCTGAAAGACCGCCTGCTGTCCCGAGCACCCTTTCTGACTCCTCGGCCGGACGCCGAAGGATTCCACGACGCGCCGTGCCCGAGTTTTCTGCCCAACAACCCGTCGAGAATGTGGAGCCCATGCCTCTGCGGATAGCGGCCGGCCAGGAAAGCTTACCTGACGCCAGTCGCCCGCACGGGGCTGAACCTCCCGCAGCTTGGATCAAGGAGTTAGCAGAAGGTGTAGAGAATTACCGTACAGGAGCCCTACCTTCGCGCGGGGAAGACCAGTCCCCCGATTGGAGGGAAGAATTGTCAGAACGGCTCGATAACTTTCGCAAGCGGCGCGCCCGCCTTCAGCCCGACACGGGGCCATTAGGGAATCTCGAATTGGACTTCGAGAGTCCCGACAAACGCGAATTCAATCGGTTCATGTACGGCGCCCTGGACACTCCTGACCTTGAGGAATCGCGATTTGATCTAGAGATTGGCGAGCCCATCATGTCCCACGAGGAAGAAGCGGAGCCCGGGCACGAAACCCTGACCCTTGATCCCTTAGGCGACGAGTTGGCCGACGATAAACTGCCGCTCGACTCAGTTCCTTTCGAGGAGGATGAGGAATTATCCCTGGGCGAGCACGCGGCGGAGCATCCTCCCATGGAAATCCTCGTTGATTCGCCCCCCATGAAGCCCATGGAAGAAGAGGAGGCCGAGGGAATTTATCTTGCCACCCTGGGGCGGCGCTTTCTGGCCGGGCTGACGGATGCGTTGGTCCTCATGGTGGGTGCCGCTATGTTCGGGGTGATTTTTTGGCGGTTTTGCGGTCACTTGTCACTTGTTCCCCTCAACGTCGCTGTCCTGGGCTTGGTGGCGGTCATTCTCATTTTCGCGTATTTTGCGGTGTTCACGGCGGTCGCCTCCGCCACCCCGGGATTGCTTTGGCAGGGTTGTGAGATTCGCAACTTGCAAGGGGAACACCCCTCCCCATCCGAATCCTGCTGGCGGGCCTTTGGAATCCTGGTGTCGCTCTCAGCCTTCTTCCTAGGTTTCCTGTGGGCCTGCATCGATAGCGGGAGCATGACTTGGCATGATCGCATGTCGGGAACCGTGGTCACGGAAGCGAGTAGCGTCACGGGTCTGGCTGATGCGAAAGCGGAAACCTAAGTACCTCTACCCGGGCCCTGGCACATTTCACCTTTCCGGACAAACGGCAGGATCGTTCCAAGTTTGTGAGGTGGTTGCTCGATGGGTAAAGGAAGATTTGTGAATCAAAAGCTTGGTAAAAACCTCAGCCATAAATCCCAACTGTTAAAGTCCGAACTTGCCTGGCGCCCGCCTCGTCCCGCGCAGTCTCATGCGCCCAACCCACCACTCCCCAAGAAGGGCACATCGAGGGATCGGGCCTAGGAAATACCTTCCTTCAGAATTGTGCATCAAACAGCAGGCCGTGTTATACTTTTAGAAGTCAGGGCGCCGAAATACCCGGGTGAAGGAGTTACCCCAGCATGACAAACCGCATTCGAGCCACGTTGATTTCCACCTCCCTCGCATTGATGTCCTACGTTGTTGTAGGAGGGTTGCTGGGGAAGAGTGACACCTCCTCGGAGAAGACCTATCGCGACCTGGGAGTGTACAGCGAGGTTCTGAATCGCATCAAGCAGGAATACGTGACCGATCCTGACCTGAAGAAGGTGACGGACGGCGCCATCCGGGGTTTGCTCGAATCGCTGGATTCCTACAGCACCTACCTTACGCCCGAGCAGTACAAAGATTACTTGCAACACCCTGATCCGGGACCGGCGGACATTGGAATCTTCATTTCCAAGCGCATGGGATATGCCACGGTGGTGGCGGTGCTCCCCGGAAGCCCGGCGGAAAAGGCCGGCGTTAAGCCTGGTGACCTGATTGACGAGGTGGATGGCGTGCCTTCGCGCCAATACTCGGTTTTGCAGCTTGAGCGGATGATGGCGGGAGAAGTTGGTTCGACGGTGAAACTCACGCTGGTTCGCGAGGCGCACGTGGAGCCGATGGGACTCACCATCACTCGGTCGGTTTTGAATTATCCTCCGGTCTTCGCGAAAATCGTGGAAGACGGAACGGGATACTTGCGCGTGGCGAGCTTCAATAAAGGAAAATCGCGCGAAATTGCCGCCAAGGTCAAAGAGCTTGAATCGCAAGGTGCCCATAAGTTCGTTTTGGACTTGCGCGACTGCGCGGGCGGCGACGTGCAGGAGGCGGTTGATACCACAAGCCTCTTTCTGAATAAAGGTCTTGTAACCTATCTGGCCGGCCAACGCTTTCCACGTCAGGACGTAACCGTTCATCCCACCGGATCGACTTACACGCAGCCCTTGGCTGTGCTGATCAATCAGTCAACGGCGGGTCCGGTGGAGTTGGTGGCCTCCGCCGTGTTGGGGAACAAGCGTGGTGAAGTGGTAGGGGTACGAAGCTTCGGTGTGGGCGTCTATGAGAAACCTATTCCCGTGGGCGATGGTTCGGCGCTGCTTTTGGCTGTGGCCAAATACTACGGTGCAGATGGAAAGACCATTAACGAGAATGGGGTAACCCCCAGTGTGGTGCAGGCGGCCAGTGCTGCGGCTGACAGTGCGGAAGAAGAGAATCAGTCCGAGGGGCCGGAGCAATTCGGGGGTAAAGACGACTTGCAGCTTCGCAAAGCCATCGAAATTTTGGGGCAATCCGCATCGCCGGCCAAGGCCGCTTGATCAGTGCACGGTTCCCAGACTGAGGCACATAACTGGAGACACGCAAGTCGAAGTCCGCGAGCCCGCCTGTGGACTCCGGGTTGCAATTTTGGCCGCTGGCTTCTTGAGTTCCACCCCCCTCAGGGCTGGAGTATTTCCTTCCTCTTAATCCTGTCCCTCATCCTTGCAGCCTGCAATAATATTCATCCTCAGCGCGTCAAGGACGCGGACGCCGGCGAACTCTCGGCGCGCCTCATGAATACTGTTAGGGAGGCTGGCGGTGCGGGGATCTGGATTAAACATACCCCTTCTTTGACCCACGAAAGAACACTGCGTGCGCCGATTGACGCGCTGGCCACGCCCACAGCTTACCGTGCCGTCCTGGCCGCGGTGCAGGCCGAGGCACGCAGAGACCGGCTCGATCTTAAGACTTCAACCCTCGCTGCAAGTGGGAGGGGCCAGGGAGTCAATCTCCTGGTCGCCCGGCGCGGAGAGCGCATTTTTCACCTGCACTTGCGGGAGGCCCCCCGTCTGCTTCGTGCCGCAATCGTAATCGATGACATGGGGCATGACATTGAACCTGCACGTAAGCTTTTGGCGCTCGAATACCCCCTGACATACTCCGTTCTGCCTCATCTGCGCTACACGCGAATGACTGCACTGGAAGTGCACCGAAGCGGGCGTGAGGTGATGCTGCACCTGCCGATGGAGCCGGAGCCCGGAGCGCACGTGCCTCCCGGGGAGGGGGCTATTTTGCTCGGGATGAATGCGGCCCAAGTGGAGAGGATCGTGCAGAATGATCTGGCTTCTGTTCCCTACGTGGCGGGAGTGAACAATCACATGGGTTCACGCGCCACCCAAGACGCAGCCCTGATGGCGGATGTCATGAAGGTCCTGGCGGAGCATCGACTTTATTTCATCGACAGCCGGACGACGGGCAGCAGCAAGGCGCTAGAAGCAGCGCGGCGCCAGAACTTGCCGGCGTTTTATCGCGCCGTGTTTTTGGACAACACAGAAACGGTGCCGTATACGTTGGGGCAGTTGCGGCAATTCCGGGAAAATGTAGAACGCGAAGGTGTTGCCATCGCCATCGGGCATCCCCATCCTACCACCATCGCTGCCCTGGCCAGGTTCCTGCCGGAGTTGGAGCGGGCGGACATCGAACTTGTGGCGCCCTCCCAAATCGTGCGTCTCCCCGAAGTCGCGCGGCTGCGCCCACCCGGCACCGCCGAGTAACTCTCAGTTCTCACTACAGTTTTGGAAGGGCGGGAAAAAGAGACTGGGCGCCGCTTCTGCGGCTGAGCTAACCAGGCCGCGGAAAAACTGATCGGCGCTTTGAGCGCCCGATCTCCGGAGGGGATCCATATAATAGCTGGGGGCAACGCTCAAGAAAATGCGCCCGCCAGCGGGTCCGACCCTGTGAGGGGCGATGCGTATTGGTTAGCTTCTATCTTCCAGTGGAGGGAATAACCAGGGTTACGTCTCGGTCCAAGCGCATACCCACTAGAGAACCCGCGGCCAGGGCGGCCTGCCGGCCCTTAGGGAGAAAGAGGGCCGTCATAATCCCCGCGGCCCCCAAAGCAATGGCGGTCCCCACGCCTCCCACCGCTCCCACTGCAGCCGGGGCGACTACCATCAGGGCCTGTTCTTTGCGATTGGGACCTTTTCCCTTCAACTCGCCTTCCGGACCGACGTTGGGGTCGCTGCCGCTTTCGCTCGAGAATACTTCCGTCAAGGATCCTATGATCGCCACCTTTTGTCCGTTGGGGAGCTCCACGGTATCGAAAACAATAGTGAGCAAACCACCCTTGCCTTTGCGGCCCGCAGCGTGGGACTCACCCACGTGGCCATCGATGCGCACGCCCTTGGGAAGAACGTCGCGGTCCTCCACGGCCACGGGGTCAATCAGACTGCACATGATCCGGTCACCTGCCTTGGAACTACTGGAATTCAGCGTCGTGTGCAACTGGAGCTTGAATTCCGTTCCTTCCGGCACAGTTATTTCATCAACGCTGGGGCTCTCCTCCTGCTGCGGCTTCTGCGCGAAGAGGGGCGTTACCATACTGCCCAAGAGCGACCAGACGACGATTAAAGCGAAAGCTTTTACTTTCATTCCTGTTTTCCTCAAGCATCGATCAGATGCCCTCGCGGGCCGGACGACCGGAGGTGAATCTGTCATTTCATCATCAAAAGGCTTGCGCCGTCAAAGACAAAATCACGCCGGTAGTGGCTCAACTTGATGTAGAGACAGCTATACGCGGCCATGTGGCGAGGTAAACTCGCCGCTACAACTTCAAAATGATCCACTCCCATCATGCCCGGCGCTCAATTTGCGACCGGATTTTGGGGCCGAGGGCCGGCGCAAACCGCCTTCCCTTTAGGCGCAACGCCACCCCATTTTCATCCTTTGACCCACGAGAACCGCCCGCAAAGGAGGGTTCGCCTTCACTCTGGTCCTGAAGCAAGGTCTTTTGGGCCTGAAGACCCGATGGTTGGATGCAGAATCCGTGCCGGGGTTTGGATACACGGGGCGGCAGATTTACTCGCGGGCTTCAGCGTGGTGGCGCACGTCAACGCCCTCCACCAGGAAGAGAACATCCTCGGCAATGTTGGTGGCGTGGTCGGCCAAGCGTTCCAGGTTACGGGCCACAAACATGAGGTTTATTCCCTGGCGAATCGTCTTGGGGTCGCGTTCCATGAAAGAGATCAGTTCCTCATAGATCGCATCGCGCAGTTCGTCCACGGCGTCGTCAGAAACGAGCACGGTACGGGCTAATTCTGCGTCGCGCTTCACGAACGCGTCCAGGCTTTTACGGATCATCGATTGGACGCGCGTGGCCATGGCCGGGATATCAATCAGCGGCTTGATCAACGGTTCGTTAATCAAGGAAAGGGCGCGTTCCACGATATTGACCGCCAAATCGCCCATTCGCTCCAGGTCATTGTTGATCTTGATGGCCGAGGTCAAGAGGCGGAGATCTGTCGCCATCGGCTGCTGGAGAGCCAGCAAGCGGGTCGCCAAGTCGTCAATCTCAATCTCCATGCGGTTAATTTCCGCCTCGTTCTGGAGAACCCTTTGCGCCTGCTGGGGGTCTTTCTCAGAAAGCGAAAGGACGCTGCGGTAGACGGAGTCCTCCACCAACGCGCTCATTTCCAGCAGCCGGCTGCGTAAGTAATCGAGTTCCTCAACAAAGTGGCGCAAAGGTGAACCCCCGTAAAAGACAGTGGTTAGTGGCTAGTGGTTAGTGAATCGCAGTCAGACCTAGCTCGAGTCTCTGCTAACCACTAGATACTAGCCACTAACTACTGCCTTTATCCAAACCTGCCGGTAATGTAATCTTCCGTCTCTTTACGCGCGGGCGTCTTGAATATTATCGCCGTCTTGTTGAACTCAATCAAGCGCCCGAGCAGGAAAAAACCCGTGCAGTCCGACACGCGAGCCGCCTGCTGCATGTTGTGCGTCACGATTACCATGGTGCAGAGATCACGCAAGTTGAAGAGCAACTCTTCAATCTTGGCCGTGGCAATTGGGTCGAGGGCGGAGCAGGGCTCATCGAGCAAAAGGACTTCCGGCTCTACCGCCAAGGCGCGAGCGATGCAGAGCCGCTGCTGCTGGCCTCCGGAAAGGGCGTAGGCGGACTTATAAAGCTGGTCTTTGACCTCTTCCCACAGCGCTGCCCGGCGCAGGCTCTTTTCCACTGCCTCCGTCAAGGCGCTGCGGCCGCGCAGACCGTTGATACGCAGGCCATAGGCGATGTTATCGAAAATCGACTTGGGGAAAGGGTTGGGTTTCTGAAAGACCATCCCCACGCGCCGCCGCAGCCCCACCACATCCAGGGAGAAGATATCTTCTCCATCCAGCAAAACCTCGCCTTCCGGCCGGGCTTGCGGAACCGTCTCGTACATGCGGTTCAGAATCCGCAAGAAAGTGGTCTTGCCGCATCCGGAGGGCCCTATGAGGG
>Ga0335085_10011600_pt1 | contig 13061 bp, 8 predicted proteins | sample Lox_Sample_45_FD_206712 | JGI IMG/M metagenome (GOLD analysis project Ga0335085, IMG submission 206712) | Soil microbial communities from Loxahatchee National Wildlife Refuge, Florida, United States - Lox_Sample_4.5 | ecosystem: Environmental > Terrestrial > Soil > Wetlands | place: USA: Florida...
CGCACGGCGGACGCGGTCGTGCTCAAGGTGCCCGCTCTTTCCGCGCCGGTCACGGTGGAGCTCTACGCTGACGCCGCGCCGCAAGCGAAGCTCAACGGCCGCGACGTCGCCATGGCGTACGCCGCCGCCGCGCATGCGGCCCGCGTTTCGCTTCCGGCCGGAACGGCGGTCGATTTGGAGGTGCGACCGGCTGCCGCGCCCTGACGCCCCCATCAGTTCCACCGCGCAACGGCCGCTCTGGGGGGCGGCCGTTTTTTTTGGCGGGCTATTCTATTGCAAGACCGGCTGGCTTGGCGCTTCAGTGTTGGCCTTGAGCAACACGGCAAAGGCAGCAGCGGCCGAGCGGGCGCCCGGCCGGCCGGCCGCGACGGATGCGGCCCGGATGATTTGGCTCTGGGCCGGCGGCCTTGTCGTGGCGGCGCTGGCGGCCTACGCCAACAGTTTTTCCGGGGCGTTCGTGCTCGATGACACGGACGGGATTTTAAACAACCGCACGATCCGCCATCTCTGGCCGTTCTGGCCGGCGCTGTCGCCGCCGGTCCATTCCGGAGCCGGCGGCCGGCCGCTGCTCAACCTTTCGTTTGCGATCAACTACGCGCTGGGCGGCCTGACCGTGCAGGGATATCATGCCTTCAACCTGGCCGTGCACATCCTCGCCGGGCTGATTTTGTTTGGGCTGGTGCGGCGGACGCTTTTGCGGCCGGTGCTGCAGCCGCGTTTCGGAAAAAACGCGACGCTCCTCGCGTTTGCCGTGGCGCTGCTGTGGTTGCTGCATCCGCTGCAGACCGCGTCCGTGACCTACGTCTCGCAGCGCGCGGAATCGCTCATGGGTTTGTGGTACCTGCTCACGCTGTATGGTTTTGTTCGCGGAGTAGAATCGCCGGCGCCCCGGCGCTGGTTCATGCTGGCTATCACCGCCTGTCTGTCCGGCATGGCGACCAAGGAGGTCATGATTTCGGCGCCGCTGATCGTGTTGCTCTATGACCGCACTTTTGTCGCCGGCACGTTCGGGGAGGCGTGGCGGCGGCACCGGCGGCTTTATCTCGGGCTGGGTTCGTCCTGGGTTCTGCTGGGCTGCCTCATGATCAATCTGGGCCAGCGCGGAGTCGGATTTGGCCACGGGATCAGCGGGTGGACCTACGCCCTGACCGAGTGCCGGGTAATCGGGCAGTATCTGGCCTTGTCGGTCTGGCCGCATCCGCTGGTTTTCGATTATGGCATCGGCGAGGCGAAACACCCCGCGGTGGAAGCGATCCCGTTTGCGCTGTTGCTGATTCCGCTGCTGGGGGCGACCGTAATCGCGCTGCGGCGGCGCCCGGCGCTGGGGTTCGTCGCCGCGTGGTTTTTCATGATTCTCGCGCCAACTTCGAGCGTGGTGCCGGTGGCCGGCCAGCCCATGGCGGAAAATCGCATGTACCTCCCGCTGGCGGCCGTGGCGGTGCTGATCGTGCTGGGCGCGCATTCGCTGGCCGGACGCCGGAGCGGGGCGGCCGTTTTTGTGATTGCGGCCGCGCTCGGACTTCTCTCGGCGCGTCGCAACACCGATTATCGAAGCCCGCTGTCGATCTGGAGCGACACCTTGGCGAAGCGCCCGCAAAATGAGCGCGCCCATGACAGCCTGGGCAACGCGCTGCTCGATGCCGGCCGCATCAAGGAAGCCGTTCAGGCGTATACTCGCGCGGTCGAACTCGCACCCGACGATCCCCGCGAATATTACAACCTCGGGAACGCGCTGGTCGCGGACGGCCGGCGGACGGACGCCATCGCCCGGTATGAGCAGGCCTTGAAATTGAATCCCGATTATGTCGAAGCGCGCAACAACCTCGGCGCGGCGCTGGCGGATTCCGGGCGCCTGGATGCCGCCGCCGCCCAATATGATCTCGTCCTGAATTTTCAGCCGGACAATGCCGACGCCCATTACAACCTCGGCAAGACCTACCAGCAAATGGGTCGTTTGGCCGAAGCCGTCGCACAATACCAGGAGGCGTTGCGGCTGAATCCCGACAGCGCCGGCACGCAGAACAATCTCGGGAGCGCCCTCGCGCAAATGGGCCGGTTGCCCGAGGCGATCGGGCATTTTCAGGCGGCGGTGGGGCTTGATCCGAGATTCGCCGAGGCGTACCGCAATTGGGGCAATGCCTTGCTGCAGGCCGGCCGGCTGCCGGGGGCAATCGCGCGGTACGAATCGGCGCTCGGGCTCAAGCCCGGCGATCCGGTGACGCATACCAATCTCGGCATCGCCCTTTTGCAGACGGGACGGGCGCCGGAGGCCGTGGATCATTTCCAGCGTGCGCTGCAACTCGGTCCGGACTATGCGCCGGCGCACTACTGGCTGGGCAACGCCCTGGCCCAAAGCGGCAGGATGCCGCAAGCGCTCGAACAGTTTCAAGCCGCGGTCAGGCTCGCGCCGAATGACGCCGAGGCCCAGAACAACCTCGGCATGGCGCTGGTGCAGACCGGGCGGCTGCCGGAGGCGGTCGCGCACTTCGAAGAGGCGGTGCGGCTGAGGCCCGACTACGCCACGGCGGCCGGCAATCTGGCCGACGCCCGCGCGGCTCTGGCGGCGCAGAACCGCCGCGATTGAAAATTTTCCGGAAACCGCGAGACTTGCACCCATGACCACGGAGAAGGCGAGATGAAGATTTATTTCATGGGCATTTGCGGCACGGCCATGGGCAACGCCGCCCTGCTCGCGCGCGCCGCGGGCCACGAGGTGGGCGGCGCCGACGCCGGCGTCTATCCGCCGATGAGCACGGTGCTCACCGGCGCCGGCATCACCGTGCATGAGGGCTACGATCCGGCCCGCCTGGCGAAGCTGGCGCCCGACCTCGTCGTCATCGGCAACGCCATGACCCGCGGCCATCCGGAGATCGAATGGCTGCTCGACACCCGCGCGCTGCCGTTCACTTCGCTGCCCGCGCTGTTGCACGATTTCGTCTTGAAAAACCGCCGCAACGTCGTCGTCTGCGGCACGCACGGCAAAACCACCACGACCGCGCTCGCGGCGTTCATCCTCCGCGCCAACGGCCGCGACCCCGGCTACCTCATCGGCGGCGTGCCGCAGGATCCGCCCACCGGCAGCCATCTCGGCGCGGCCGCCGACCCGTTCGTCATCGAGGGCGACGAATACGACAGCGCCTTCTTCGACAAGCGCAGCAAGTTCATCCACTACGCGCCGCACATCGCCGTGCTCAACAACCTGGAGTTCGACCACGCCGATATTTTCCGGGACCTGGCCGATGTGCAGCGGACCTTCAGCCATCTCACGCGCATCGTTCCGCACAACGGCTTCGTCATCGTGAATGGCGATGACGAAAACCTGCGCGCGCTCGGCCCGCTGCCCTGGACCCGCGTCGTGCGCGTGGGCATCGGCGCCGGCAACGACCTGCGCATCGGCGGCTTCAACGAATCCGCCGACGGCGCGGGTTTTCACCTGGTCTGGCGCCGCGCGCCGTGGGCGGAAGTGGAGTGGTCGCAACCCGGGCTGTTCAACGCCCGCAACGCCGCCATGGCCGCCTGCGCCGCCGGCCTCGTGCTCGATGAGAATAATCCCATGGCCCTGCGGCTCGACGCGCTGGGGCGGTTTCGCGGCGTGAAGCGCCGGCAGGAAATCCTGGTCCGCACGCCGCGGCTCGCGGTCATCGAGGATTTCGGCCACCACCCCACCGCGCTGGCCGAGACCCTGCGCTCCTTTCGCGCCCGGTTTCCCGGCGCGAAACTCACGGCCGCCTTCGAGCCGCGCAGCAACACCGCCCGCACCCGGGCATTGCAGCCGGACTTCGCCCGCGCCCTGGCGCTGGCCGACGAGGTCTATCTCGGCGCGGTCAACCGCGCCGAGAAACTGGAGGAGGGCGAACGCTTCGACGGCGAAACCGTGGCCCGGCAGATGGCCGCGGAGGGCGTGCGCGCGCAGGCCTTCACCGACAATCAGGCGCTCCTGCAAAAACTTCAGACGGACACGCTGTCGTCCGCGGCGCCGCCGGTGCGGGTCGTGGTTTTTTTCACCAATGGATCGTTCGACGGAATCATCAGCCGCTATGTGGCGGCAGCGGCTGGGGGAGAGAACCGGCCAGCTCGGCAAAAGGCTTGAAGGTCGTGCTCAGTTCGCGGGTTTCGTCCCGCGAGATCCGCAACAGCGTGACGGGCTCCAGGGCCCGCACCGTCGCGGTGCGCCGGACATTCTGCAGCACGGCAATCTCGCCGAAGTGGCTGCCGCTGCCGAGCACGGCGAGTTGTTTTTCGCCGTCCGGTCCGCCAGCCACTACCTCCACGCTGCCGGATTGGATCAAATACATCGAGCGTCCGATGTCGCCTTCGCGGACGATTGTCTGACCGGTTTCGTAAAGCTCGCGCACCACGCCCGTCTGGCCGGAGGTCTCCACGCTGGTGATCTCCCGGCCGAGGAAGGGACCGGTCATCCAGTCAAGCAGTGTGCGGATGCGTTTGGACCAGGCGGGCAGATAGGCGATCATGCAGGCCCGCCAGACCAGCCAGGCAGGCAAACCCTGGAGCGGCATGCCCCAGAGCTGGCCGACAGCCTGGCCAAAGCCGAGCACGCAACAGTCGCCCATGCCGGTGAACGAGTAGGGCTGCAACGGCCGTCCGGTGATCGTGCGCAGGATGTTTTTTCCAAGCATGGCGCCGCCTTGCATTGCATAAAGCGCCAGCGGCGGCGCGGGCTCGCCGTTTTTCATCGGCACGGCCGCGCAGTCGCCGGCGCTCCAGATATTGTGTTCCACACTGACCCGGCCGCAGGCATCCGCGATCAGCCGGCCGCCGCGGTCGCGCGGGAAGGGGAGCTGTTCGAGGAGGGGGCTCTGCGCGGTCCCGGTGCAGGAAATGATGGTGCGGGTGTCGAGACGTCGGCCATCGGAAAGGACGGCGTCGAGCGGAGTGGCGGACTTGAGACGGACACCCAGTTCCAGCGAGACTCCCCGCTGGCGGAGCACGTTGGCGGCGTGTGCGGAAAGCCGGGGAAAGCGGCGGCCCAGCTCGGGCAAAATCTGATTTCCCGAATGCACGACCGTGACACGGCATTCCTCGCGGTTGATGTGGCGGAAGTCGCGACCGGTGAGGTCGTCGAGGAACTCCGCCAGCTCGGCGGCGACTTCGATGCCGGCGTAATTGCCCCCGGCGATGACGAAGTGAAGCAGGCGCCGGCGTTCGATGGGATCGGTTTCGGTTTCGGCGATCTCGAGCATGGCGAGCAGATGGTTTCGTACCCGCAGGCAGTCGAAATAATTTTTCAGCCGCATGGTGTGTTCGCCGATGCCGCGATAGCGTTTGAGGTCGTCGACGGAACCAAGGTTGATGATGAGATGATCGTAGGCGATCCGCTGCGGCTGGCCGTCGAGCGCGCGGGTGTAGACCACCTCCTTTTGCTCCACCAGGATTTGCTCGACCTCGGCGCAGATGTAACGTCCGGGCGCGAAAAGGCGGCGCGAGGGAGAGATGACCTGGGCGGCCTGGATTTTGCCGACAAGCAGCTCGGGAATCAGGCCGTGAAAAGTGTGGTAGTTATGCTGGTCGATGACGGTCAGCTCGATGAGGCCACGACGGACGGCGTGACGAAGCCGGCGGACAAGCCAGATGGCGACATAGCCGCCGCCAAGCACGACGACACGGGGGGCGGAAACGGATCGGGCCATGGCGCGGGTCAGCTCACGGCGGGCATGGATGCCGCGCTGTCACCATAGGGAGCGGCCGAGCGGGCGCGGTGCAGCTCGTTGAGCGTTGTCTGCACCCGCGGATAGCAGCTCAAAATCCGGTGGAAAGACTGCCGGTCGAGCGTCAGCAGGCCGGTGTCCTCGACCGCCGTGGCGGTGGCGCTGCGGGTGGCAGTGTCGAGCAGCGCCCCCTCGCCCAAACAACCGCCCGTGGTCAGGGTGGCCAGGGTCTCGCCGCGGCGGCTGACCTGCAGGCTGCCGTGTTCAATGATGTAGAAACGATCGCCCGCCTCGCCTTCCTTGAGCAGAATCTCGCCAGCACGGCAGAAAACGGGCCTTAATTCACCGGCGAGATCGGCAATCAGGCCCGGATCGGCTGTATCGCGCAGGAAGGGCAGGTGCAAAGCCAGTTGGCGTTCGAGCGTGCGCGTGGTGGTGCCGATGCGCCGGTCCTCATGCAACCGGCGGAGCTCGGCGCGGATGTCGGGATAGGCTTCGGTCAGGTAACTGAACGAGGCGCGGGTGAGCGAGAACAGGGTCGAGTCCTGGCAGGCGGTGACTGTGGCCGAGCGCGGATGGTCGGTCAGCAGGCTGCCTTCGCCGATGCATCCGCCGGGTCCTAGATCGGAAAGCGCCTCACCTCGTTTGCTCACGCGCACCAGGCCGGAGGCGACAAGGTAAAATTTGTTTCCCTCGCTGCCTTCGGGGAACACGGTCTCGCCCGCTGCGTAGCGCTCCTGCACCAGCGAGGCGGCCAGGTCGGAGATCAGCTCCTCGCCCGCGCCGGCCAGAAACGGCACCCGCGCCAGCAGTTCGCGTTTCACTTTTTCGCGCAGAAGGCCGGTCTTGCGGGCGTCGCGGATGGCCGAGACGCCGCGGCCGATCATTTCGGTGCCGCGGCGGGTGTACTCCGCACGGAAAATCTCGTAGTAAATGTACCGCCAGACCGGCTCCATCGAACGGAGGAACTCGCCGAAGATGATCCGGCCATTTTCGTCCGTCTTGACACGGGCGAGGTACCGCCGGGTCTCGGATTGCGGCAGTCCCCATTCGAGCAACAGAAGGTCGAGGTCGGCGGGGCTGAGGCAGCCGTCACCGTCGAGATCGAGATGACGGAAAACCAGCTCGGCTTTGTCGCGGTCGGACACGGCACGCGCGACCGAGAGCGCGCCCAAGGCATGGTTGCGCACGGCGCCGATGCTCCAGACTTCACGCTGGAAGCAGGCGAAATCCACCATGCCTGCCGTCAACAGACGGTCGGCATAGGCATCGATGGCGCCAGCCGGAAGTCCCCAGGGCACAAGCGCCTCCCGCAGCTCGTTGCGACTCAACCGGCCGTCGCGGTCGTGGTCCAGCTGCTCGAAGCAGGCCCGGGCGTCGGCCTCGGCTTCGCGCGCGGCCCGCGGATTGTTCCACAGCAGGGTGAGCTCGGGCCGGGCGGCGCTGTCGCGTGCCTTTTCGCGGACGAAATCATTGTACTCGGCGGCACTGCGCACGAAAAGCCAGCGATAAAGCAGGATATAGGCGCCGATGAAACTCACCAGCAGCATGAAGCCAAGCGGGCCGAACAGGGCGGGGATCATGGTCGCGCCGGCTGCGAGAATCGAAATGGAGTATTTCATGCTGCTGAACAGCTTCAGCATGTCAAAAAGGTAGTAATAAATGCGGCACCACACGTAGACATTGAAGACAAGGAAGGTGTTGACGGCCCACATCTGCGAGGCGGGATGCGCCAGCAGCATGCCGGCACAAAAAGCATGCGTGATAATGCACAGCAGGTAGGAGGGCACCATGATCGCCCTGCTGCCAAAAACGATCCGGAGCTGAAAAAAAGCCGACGGCACGTGGAAGAACAGCGCCGCAACGGCCATGACGACGGCTGCGGCGGGAAGGTGGGAAAAGCAGGCGATCAGGCCGGCTGCCAGTTCCACCGTGCCCGACAAAATATGCACGGTCAGCACCAGGCGGCGCCATGGCACCATCAGGAATTTCGGATGCGCCGGAATGACGTAATGATAGGCGATGACGATGATGTTAGCGAGTGCCGAGAGAACGACCACAACCCACGTTCCGGCAGTGACGGGCGACTCGGCGGTGTGCGCCTGGATCCAGAAAACGGGAATGGTCAGGGCGAGCAACGGGACCAGCAGGGCCGCGGTCCTCACCGGTGAAGCGGAGGGCTCCAGCAGGGGCAGGCCGGGCGGAGAGGAAGACTGGATGGCGGACATGGCAAAGGCAACTGGTTGGCAGCATTCGCAGCCGGGCTGCGATGACAAGCTTGGCCTGTGCCAGTGGTCGTATCTTGCTGTGGCGTCGGCAAAAAAACGCGTTTTGATAGCCCATCCCGGGCTTGCGCGGGCTGTCCAGCGGTACGCCGGCCTAAAATCCAAGCACAGCCACCCCGCGGGTGAAAGCTTCTTCAGCGAGCACCGGTTCGTTCGGATGCGCCGAGAAATCGAGCGGAAGATCGATCCACGATTTGCAGCCGGCCATTTCCGGCGTGGGCACGAGCGCCACGGGTTGCTTCAGCCGGTGCACGCGCACGGCGAAGGCGTGCAGGCCGGACGGCCGGGCCCAGTTGAAGCGTTCGCGGATCGTGTCCTCCGACCAGAAGTGAAACGCGTCGAGTGCTGCGACGACCGCCCAATCGGCCAGGAACGCATGCCGCACCACCTCGGCGAAATAGCGAAGCTCGATGCGGCCGGTCTCCGGCGTCAGGCGGTCGAAAAATTTCTTCGCCGCCGGCTTGGTCCTGGCAAGCTGCTCATGGAAGCGCGTCGGGGAAAGCCAGAATTTTTCCGCCTTGGCCTGAAAGCCGCCGCGTCCTTCGGCGAGGCCGCCCTTGCGCAGGATCAGGATCTGTTCGCCGGCTCCGAGCGCCTCGACGATGACCTGCCATTCCTTGAAGGCGTCTGCCATGGCGGACTCACTGCGCTTGTTTTGCCGCCTTGAACTCCGCCGGCTTTTGACCCGGCGGCAGGGCGAGCAGATCGTAATCGTGGTGGCCGGTGATTTTCACCTCGGCAAATTCGCCCACGGGCAGTTCACGCGGCACATAAACGCGGCCGTCGATGTCGGGCGCGTCGGCCTCACCGCGGGCGACGCCCGGCTCTTCGACGAGTACCTTTAGCGTGCGGCCGGCGTAATTCGCGCTCACTTGTGCGGCGATGTCTTTTTGCAACGTCATCAGACGGTGCCAGCGCCGCTCTTTTTCCTTCGCCGGAATCTGGCCGTCCAGCTTGGTGGCGCGCGTGCCTTCCTCCCGCGAGAAGCGGAAGACGCCGAGCCGCTCGAATTTTGTTTCCTCGATGAAGGCGCAGAGTTCGTCCACGTCGGCCTCGGTCTCGCCGGGAAAGCCGGTGATGAACGTCGTGCGCACCGCGATGCCGGGAATGCCGGCGCGGATGCGCTTGATCAGATCGCGGATGTAGGCGCCGCTCGTCTCGCGCTGCATCGCTTCGAGCATGCGCTCGCTGATGTGCTGGAGCGGCATGTCGACGTAGCGCGCGATTTTCGGACAGGCAGCGATCGTGGCGATGAGCTCGTCGCTCCAGTGCGCCGGATGAGTGTAGAGCAGGCGGATCCAGAAGTCGCCCTCGATGGCGTTGAGTTCGCGCAGCAGCGTGGTGAGGGCGTCGCCGCGCGAAGAATCGACGGGCGTGCGCGGGTTCGGCCGTTCCTCCCACCGGTCCATGCCGAAGAAGGTCGTGTCCTGGGAAATGAGGTTGAGCTCCTTCACGCCCTCGGTCACGAGCCGGCGTGCCTCGGCCACCACGCTTTCGACCGTGCGGCTGCGGTGCCGGCCGCGAATCTGCGGAATGATGCAGAAGGTGCACGGATGATTGCAGCCTTCGGCAATCTTCACGTAGGCGAAATGCCGCGGCGTGAGCCGGAAGCGCGGCGTGTCGTAATCGGGGATGTAGGTTGAGCGCGGCGTGACGAACGACGCCGGCACGGCGCCGTGGCCGCGCTCCTTGGCGTAGATTTCCGCGATGATCGGGGCGACTTTGGTGATCTGGTCGAGGCCGATAAAGGCGTCGACCTCCGGAATTTCTCCGGGCAAATCCTTCGCGAAACGTTGCGACATGCAGCCGGCGACGATGAGTTTCTGCCCGCGCCGGCGCTTGCGCAGGCCGCGCTGCTGGTGCACCTCGAGGATGTGGCCGATCGACTCCTCCTTCGACGAATCGATGAAGGAGCAGGTGTTGACGATGACGACGTCGGCCTGCGTGGCATCGGGCACGACCTGCATGCCGGCCCGGTGCAGGTGGCCGACCATGATTTCGCTGTCCACGAGATTCTTGGCGCACCCGAGCGAGATGAGGCTGACTTTAATCATGCCGGAGTTTGGCGGGGGGGAACGGATTCATGACGAAAAAACCGCGGCGCGGGCCGCGGTGTTGGAAAACGAAACGCGTGGCGGGCCTATTTCTTCTTGGGCGCGGGCTTGCTGGCTTTCCGGCGCTTGAGGTAGGCGGCGCGACGTTTCCGTTTGATGACTTTGTTGTATTGTTGACCCATGTTAAAAGGAAAGGAGTTAAGGATTCAGGCTGGTCGCGGAGAGTCAAGAGCGGCGGATGGTCTCCGGTGCCGGTACGTCTGAGAATGCTGCCGGGCTGCCTCACCCCACGATCGACCTCAAGGGCACCCCCGTCCGCAACCCGATAAGCGCGAGAGCGGTCAGGACGACGGCGGAGGAATCGGGGTCAGCAGAAACGCGTGGGTTTGGCCGCCCGTGGTCATGCCGGTTCCCACGATATAACCGGAATCGCTGATAGCGGTGGCCGCGATCAAAGAGGAAAAATCGCTGGTCGACAAATCGACCAGCGTTTCAAGGTGGGTCAGCACTCCGCCGGAATAGATGAAGGCGGGCCCGGTCTGGCTGACTCCCGCCGCGGGAACCGCCGCCAGAAACAAAGAATCAAAGACCTCTCCCACCATCTGGCCGGCTTTGTTCATTCCATATGGTATGGCCGTTCCAAGATAAGTATTCGTTCCCTGTGAAAAGAAAAAACCGGTTTCGCCGCCAAAGCCTACTGGATACCGTTGCGCGTTCCCCGCAATTTGCCCCGAGTTATTGATGGCGATGATATTTACCTTCTGGCTCTGATCCGATATGCCGCCAAGGTTTGAGAAGATTTGCAGCATGGTGCCGTTGGCAAATACGAACGCGTGGTGGTCCTCGTCGAGGAAGCCAATGCCACTCGCGGCGGTGCCGGCAATAAAGTTGGCGTCGTTGATCGCGGTGGCTTCTGATTCGTCGCCGCCGAGCGTGCCCAAATCATGCATCACGCCGCCGTAGTAGGCAAAAGCGCGGGACGTGCCGTCATAGGCGATGGCCGAGGATCCCACGGCGATGCCATTATTATTGATCGCGCTGCCGGACGAAGTGTCTCCGCCGAGGGTTCCGAGATCGGTCATGACTCCGGTGGCGAAGGAAAAGATAAAAGCATGTTGCGGGCCGGCCGCGGTCGCCGCCGTCCCGACGATCAGCCCATGGTCGTTGATGCCGGCGGCGGAGGAATAGTCCCCGCCGAGAGTCCCGAGGTCGATCATCGTGCCGTGCCACCAGGCGAAAGCACGGGACACACCATACGTCGTGGTGGAGGTCCCCACGACCTGTCCCGCGTAATTGACACTGGTGGGCGAGGAATAATTTCCGCCCAACGTGCCAAGATCCGTGATGGTATAAGAGTATTGTGCCGCCGACACCGAGGTAAAGCCGGCAAGGAGGACGGCCATGAAGCTCGTGACGCGGGTATTCATCGCTTTCGCAAAGTGGAGCCAGAATGGTGCCAATCGCCCCAAAATTGCAAAAACAAGCAGCTACGGTTTTCCCTGATTCAGGAGCGGGGGGATGGACTCAAGCCGTTCCAGGTTCAAGCTTCGAGGTTTACGGTTCGGCGTTCGCCGTTGCGCATTCAAGGTGTTTGCCGTTCAGGGCGCGGCTACCCTCCCTGCGCCAGCAATAGACGAGGGGGCCGCGTTCGCGGTCGAGCTGCTTGAAGAGCGCCGGATCGGCGCGCTTTTGCAGGGTGAGTTCGGCGACGCCGCCGGCGTCGCAATTGAGGAAGCGAGCGAAGGCCTTGAAGTGCTCCGGCCGGCCGATGATCCGCGACAGGCCGGCGGGCGGCGCGGCGGCGGCGCGGCGGTCGAGCACGAGAAAGCTGTAGGGAGCGCTGCGCAAGTCGATGCCGGCGCGCCGGCCGAATTTCATCCAGCCGCCGTCGCTGAAAATTTTCGGTGGCGGTGTGGCGAAGTGGTGACACCAGTCGCGTTCGCGCCCGGCCGCAAGCAGGCCGCAGGCGGCCTCATGCGTGCACGGTGCCACGATGCGGAATTCGCCGCGCAGCTCCTCGCGCAGCTGCTGGAGCGCACGGCTGTCGGCATGCGTGCCGGGCTCGACCCAGAGAACAGCGGCGGCACGGCGGACCAGCGCAAGCAGCCCGGTCCGGGCTCCGGCCGAAAGTTCGTTTAGCACGTGGCTGATGACGAGCAGGCCGGAAAAGGCCTCACCTTCGCGCCAGGGTTCGACCGCCAGACAGGGAAAGGCCTGGCGCGCGGCGCCGGCGGCGAATTCGAGCGCGAGCGGCGAATGATCGTGCAAGCGCAGCGCGGAAAATTTCTCCGGACCGAAGAAAGCGATGACCCGCCGTCCGGCCACGCCGCTGCCGCAGCCCCAGTCGAGCACGGCGGTGTCCGCCGGCGGCGCCCAGCCGCGGAGGCGCAGTTCGCGCAAGACGGCATCCCATTTCCAGCCGATGCGCTCGCCGTAGGTCGCGTCGTAGGCGGAGAGGTCGCGGCGCGACCGCCAGTACGGTCCGGACGCCGCGCCGCCGCCGAGAAATCCCCCGCGCAAACGGTCGAGCGCGGTCCAGTCGAGCGTTTCCCAATTCATGCCGGATCAACGGGCGTCCTCCCGCAGCGAAATCGGCGGGAGATAAAAATCGGACACGGTCCGGCGCCACCATTGGCCGGTTTGGGCGCGGGCGGCGCGATCGGTAAAGTGGTAATCGTAGAGCACGGCGCGAATGTAACGCGGCGGGTGTTCCGGGAAGGGGTTGGGGCCGAGCAAGGCCAGGACCTGCGGGGTGCCGCGCAGGAGATGAGCGCAAAGACTGACCACCCACCGGTTCTGGTCGACACCCTCGAAGGCGGCAAACCACATCTGCCAGTCAAGGCGAGGCTGGTAGGGCGCGGCCCAGCCGGGCGCGCGGGTAAGACGGCCCGGTTTCCAACGAAATTCATACGGACGCCAGGCCTGGCCGTCGTCACTGCCTTCGATGATAATCTCGGGGCGCGTGGTGGTCATAACGGCGAACAGGCCGTAATTGTTGAGCGAGCGGAACGGACCGACCGCGTCGAGCCCGGCCTCGATCGGACCGGGCAGGCGCA
>Ga0335085_10011601_pt1 | contig 13060 bp, 12 predicted proteins | sample Lox_Sample_45_FD_206712 | JGI IMG/M metagenome (GOLD analysis project Ga0335085, IMG submission 206712) | Soil microbial communities from Loxahatchee National Wildlife Refuge, Florida, United States - Lox_Sample_4.5 | ecosystem: Environmental > Terrestrial > Soil > Wetlands | place: USA...
GGCCGTCCGGTGCAGCCTTCGCCAGGCCCTCGCGAATCTCGGCGCGCTGCCGCATGGTGCGCAGTTCGGTGTGGATGATGTGCTCGTACTCCAGGCGGATGCGCTCCAGGTCGTCCCACAAGCGCTTCTGGATTTCGATTCCATAGCGGTCGAGCGCGGCGTGAAACTCGGCGTGCTGCGAGCGCATGGCGTCGCGGTAATTGGCGTCCATCAGGGTGACGCGATGCTGGAAACCGCCCTGCAGATCGGCCACGCTACGCAGGAATTGGGTTTCGTTTTCATTCAGCTTGCGTTCCCATTCGAAGCGCCAGTCCGCCCAGTGGCTGCGGATGTCCTTGAGCGATTCGAGTTCCTCGCGCAGCTTGCGCTCGGCCAGCAGGCGGCCGGCCAGCGTGGTCAGCGCGCGGTTATTGTCGTTGAGCGTTTCGATGACCCCATCGATACAGGCCACGATGCGGCGATTGAATTCGACCTGCTCGCGAACGTGCCAATCGAGCATGCGGGCCACCAGCTTTTTCCAGTTCTGCACCAGCCAGTTGACCGCTCCGCCCTTCCGCGGATTGACCGTGCCGATGGCGGCCACTTTGCCGAGTGCGGCATCGCGGACGCGCACCAACTCCATCAGGTCGGGCAGTGGAATTTCGCCGCCGCCCGCCGAGGTGTCCGGGTTGGAGGCGCGCACGCGATCGCGCACTTCGCGCAGGATGGCGACCAACTCAGCGCTTTCCACGGGACTTCCTTTCGGTGCGGCTCCATTCGGCCGTCACGATGGTGGTGAGTCCGCCGCGCGCCGAGAAGTCGCCGACCACTTTCGCACGCACGGGCCTGGTCGCCTTCACCACATCCTCCAGCACGCGGTTGACGGCATTTTCCTGGAAGATGCCGAGGTCGCGGAACGCCAGCAGGTACATCTTGTACGACTTCAGCTCCAGGCAGAGCTTATCGGGCACGTAGGTCAGCACGATCTTGCCGAAATCCGGCAGGCCGGTTTTGGGGCACACCGAAGTAAACTCCGGCATCACGATTTCGATCTCGTATCCGGCGTACTGGTTGGGCCAGGTTTCGATTTCGGGCAGCGGCGCGTGCACACCGCTCTCCGCATGTTCGTCGGTATAGGCTCGTTTCATGCTAGGGCTTTCGACAGCAGATCCAGGAACAGGCCGACATCGGTGACCACGCCCACCGCCTGGCCGGTGCCGCGGTCGCTGACCTTGGTGGCCACCGCGGGGTTGATGTCCACGCACACGATCTTCACCCAGCTCGGCAGCATGTTGCCGGTGGCGATGGAATGCAGCATCGAGCCGAGGCAGAGCACCAGACCGGCCCCCTGGAGTTCGCGCGCGTAGGCATCCTGCGCCTCGTTCATGTCGGTGATGGTGTCGGGCAGCGGACCATCGTCGCGCAAGCTGCCGGCCAGCACGAAGGGCACGCCGGCCTTCACGCACTCGTACAAAATGCCCGATTGCAGGCGTCCCGATTCGACCGCCTGGCGCACGCCGCCCGCATGGTAGATGGCGTTGATGGCGCGCATGTGGTTGCGATGGCCGTGCTCTTCCTGGCGACCGTCGCTGAGGCGCACGCCGAGCGAAGTGCCGAACAGCGCGGCCTCGATATCGTGGACGCCCAACGCGTTGCCGCTGAGGACGGCCTGCACGCATCCGCCGCGGACCAGCGCGGAGAGTCCTGCGACGCCGCCCGTATGCACCACCACGGGTCCGGCGACGGCGACCACTTTCTGCCCCTGCTCCAGCGTGTGGCGCACCAGCGCGGCGGTCTGCCGGACGGCGGTTTCGACCTGCCGCTCCGAGGAGATGCCGTTGGACATGAAGGCGAAGGACAGGCGGTCGCGCTCCTTGGATTCGGGCGCCACGCGAATGCCGCGCAGCCCCACCACGATACGGTCTCCGGAGCGCAAGTCGCGCAGGCGGCGGCACCACGCCTGCCCGTCGCGCACCACGATCATGGCATCCATGCGTTGGTTCTGCACTTCGCTCCACGTGCCGCCCACGCGGACGTAGGTGCGGTGGTTGGTGGTGGAGTAGAAGTCTTCGGGCGCGCAGCGGTCGCGTTCGACCGTACCGAGTGCGGCATCGCCGGTTTCGACCGGAGCGCAGCCCAACTCCAGCAGGCTGGCCAGCAGGCGCTCGATGGAATCGTGGTCGGGCGCCTCGACCTTCATGCGCAGGTAGGAGGCTTCGCTGTTGGTGCGGCCGATGCGGAACTGCTCGACTTCGAACCGGCCGTGGTATTCCACGACCTTATCGAAGATGTTCTCCATGATGTGGGAGTCGATCAGGTGGCCTTGTGCTTCGACCACTTCCTGAAATGGCATAGAAGTTTCATTGTAACGGAGGGGGATGAGGGGGTTGCCGAGGAGATGGGGCGCGGCTGGATCGCACGCCCCGATAAAACGCCCCGAGGGGAAATCGTCCGCAGGCTACTGTGTCAACCGGACCAGGATGACGTCGTAGGCCCAAGGGCTTCCCGCCTTCTTAGGCGGCAGCCACTGCACCTTGGATCGATACCGGAACTGGTTACCGTTGGAATCGGTGTAATGGCCATCTTGATAGTCCACTGATATCGCCTCAATTCCAGCCCGTTGAATGGGAATTAACTCACCAGGATCGCTAATCCCGTTGTGGTTGCTGTCCACCCAGACCGTAAGCTTCGAGTAAACCGCGTCCTTCGAGCTGATGATTCTGTCGTTATTGCCTCCATACGCAGGGCTGTCGAAGACAGCCAGAGCCTTGAAACCGATCCACTGCGTTTGCGGCCCGGGCTGAGGCGTGACGTTGCTGAACAGTTCCAGGCCACTGGTGATCTGGTGGTCATTGTTCCGATCGAGCGCCAACCAGCCCTCCTGCACGCCGGCCTGCGTCCACGAGACGCGGATTGGCTTGCGATTTCCAAAGAAGTTGAAATCTACGCCCGCCTGAGCACTGGTCATCGGGAATCCATTCCCGGATAGATCGACGATGATGGGATCTTCATAGTAGTCCTGACATGCGCTGCAGCCATCGGCGTAGATGCAGTCTTGACCAATCGGGCAGTCCCAGGTGCTTTGACAGCCAAGGCAACCGCCATCACCGCCACCGCCGCTGCCCGCGCATGGGTCGTCGCAGCCTCCGGTGCAATTGTAACTGCCGCACACGCCGCAGGAACTGCCCATGTAGCAAACGCAGTAGCTGCAGTCGCTGGCGTCGCAGCTTCCGTCGCACTGCCTGACGCCACAGGAGTTACCGCACCCGTCAGTAGCGCAAGTTTCCCCTTCATCTGAGTCGCAGTTACCGCCGGATTGGCAACAGCCTTCAACGCAGGCCTTGCCGGCGCAATCGTTGCTCGTGATGCACTGCGGGGGGCAGGTGCCATCACAGGCCCATTTCGAGCAATAATTACCGGTGAGATCGTCCGCCGGCTGGCAGGCTACTCCCTGGTACGAGACACACGTCTGGCATACCCCGTTGAAACAAGTTTGTGGTGGGCAGCATTGGCCGCTGGCACAAGACTGGCCCTCCGAGGGGCAGCATGGGGCTGCATTGGGTGTCGAGGTAAAGTAGTACTCGCCGGAGCTCCCACAATAAGGGGCGACGGCCTGGCAGTATTGAGTGGCTCTGATTCCTCCGCAACTCCCTGGGTCCGCCCGGAAGTATGCAGTCAGCCCCACGCTTGTGTCGATATAATTTAAGAGGTTCTGAGTGAAGGATTGGTTGTTGCAGCAGCCATCGCAGAACGTTGTGGCAGGCGTCTGGTCTATCGAATTTATGCAGCCGATGATTTGGGAGGCGGCCCGGACCGCAGGCGTTTGGCGCAACAGTATCAGGACCGACAAAATAGCTATCAGCACGCGGAGCTTCTTCATTGGCGATTCCTCCTTTCTTGAAAGCCTTGATCTTACTCCCGGCTTTTCCCGATGGTCGCAGGCGGCCAGTTTGCGCTTGCGTTCCCAAGAAAGTAACCCATGGGCATGTGGATCCACTTACCGTGGTGCTCGGGATCGGGGACCTGATAGCTGCTCGGATTCCAGCCCATGCCGTCAACAAAAAAGGCGTGAACCGGGCTGACCCTGACGCTTGTTAGCGGTGCGAAGAGCCTGTCGCGGGTGCGCTCCTTGATTCGGTCGAAGTGTTCACCGAGATGGATCTCCAGTGTCTGGCCGGGAGCGAACGATAGAGGTGTCCCTTGCACTGGCATTGGTTGGCCGGTGCGAGGGTCGAAGTTGGCGGCGTCCGGCCTCTGGCCGAGGATTATCTGATACGTGCGCTGGGAGGTGGCCTGGCTTAGCCCGTCGCCGGTTTGCGGGAAACCGATGTCGACCCAGACCCAAGCTATGCTCTTGTTGGTGCGGTTGAAGAGGTAAATCGTCACGTTCTGAAGCCAATCGTCGTCGGCCTGGAACGGTGGAGCTGGTTGATAGACGCCACGCCCGTTCGGCGGCCCGGGCGACCACATGCACGGCACCTCTTTGGTTCCGAGCGTTACCTTGGTGATCACTACCGCGTCATTGGTGATCGCAATACCGCAGTCGATCTGTCTTTCGGCTTGGGCAGCCATTGCCGGCGCAGTAATTATAAGCGCAAGCACAAACAGCAAAGCACTTCGGGGGAAGATTCCGATCTTCATAACAGGAACTCCTATCCCTTCTTCAGGACGGCCAATACATTATCCTGTTCGGCGTCCTGAACCTTGCCAGTCCACACCCTGGTGACCACACCCTTACTATCTACGAGGAGCATGGTTGGCGTGCCACGCACACCAATGGAACCTGGCGGGACCTGCTTCACCTGATCCACCTGCACGCCCTCACCCGATAGGAAGCTCTCACTTTCGGCTGCGGGCTGCGGGAGCACGGCCACGACCTTCACGCTCTTACCTAGCTCTTGCTGGAGCCATAAATCAGACTCGGGGGTATTATTCACCCCTGCAGTGCTGATTGCAACCGGGTAATTGGAGCCATTTTGTGCCGATCCGGCCTGTTCCAGGTTGTGGCACGGCTCGAAAGATTAGCAACGCTTTCTCCCGAAGCGCGTCACCCTCTCCCGGGCCGCGGCATCTATGAAGATAAGGGATATGAAACCTGCTCTCGGTCTGCTCCTCACATTCGCTTCGATCGCGGCCGCTCAACCGGCCCAATCCGCTCCCAACCGCGCCGACTCGCTGCACGAATTCAGCTCGCAACTCGAAACCCTGTCGCGGCATGTGAGCCGCTCGGTGGTGCAGATTTTCTCCTACGGCTACGCTCTGAGCGAGGATGGCGAGAAAGGTTCGAACGCCGCTGTGATTACGCACCAGCGAGCCACCGGGTCGGGCGCGGTGCTCAGCGCGGATGGCTACATCGTCACCAACAGCCATGTGGTGGCGAATGCGCGGCGCATCCGCGTGAGGGTGCCGGGCGAACCCAATACCCGTGGGACTATGCAGCCCAAGGGCAAAATTTTGGATGCGCGGATCGTCGGCATCGACCGCGATACCGACCTGGCGGTGCTGAAGATCGACGAGCAAAACCTGCCCTACCTGGCGCTGGGCGACTCCGATACGCTGCGGCAGGGGCAACTGGTGATGGCCTTCGGCAATCCGCTGGGGATGGAGAATTCGGTGAGCATGGGGGTGGTCAGTTCGGTGGCGCGGCAGATCAAACCGGACGACAACCAGATCTATATCCAGACCGATGCGCCCATCAATCCCGGCAACAGCGGAGGACCGCTGGTGGATGCGGACGGCGAAGTGATGGGGCTGAACACGTTCATCCTGTCGCAATCGGGCGGCAGCGAGGGATTGGGATTCGCCATTCCCAGCAACCTGGTGAAGAACATTTACCAACAATTAAAGGATGAAGGGCACGTACACCGCACGCAGATCGGAGTCTACGCGCAGACCATCACGCCGGGGATGGCCGCCGGATTGCGGCTGCCGCGCGATTGGGGCGTGGTGCTTTCGGACGTCACACCGGATGGTCCAGCCGCGCAAGCCGGGCTCGAACCGGGCGACATTTTGCTGAGCCTGAACGGCAAGCCCATGGAGAATGCCCGCCAATTGGAGACCAATCTCTACCGTTACGCCGAAGGGCAGAAGGTGAGCGTGGACGCGCTGCGCGGCGAGCAGAAATTGACCGTGGCGGTAACCGTGGCCAAGCGCGACGACGATCCGCAGCGCTTCGCCGACCTGGTGGATCCGCTGAAGAACCTCGTGCCGAAACTGGCCATTCTGGGGATCGGCATCGACAAAAAGCTGGCCGGCTTGCTGCCGGATCTCCGCAACCCGTACGGCGTGGTGGTGGCGGCGCATGCGGGCGATCCGCTGTACGGCGGCGATGTACTGTCGCTGGGCGATGTGATTTACTCCGTGAACACCGTGGCGGTGACCAGCGTGGATGCGCTGAACAAGGCCATCGACGCGCTGAAGGACACCGACCCGCTGGTGCTGCAGGTGGAACGCGACGGACGGCTGATGTACGTGACGCTGGAAGTGGAGTAGAGCGGTAGCGGGTTCACCGCGGAGACCGAACGGCGAGGCGCCGTTTATGGGACCAGAAAGACTCCAGACGATTGGGCCCTGTTTTCACCACAGAGGCACGGAGGGCACGGAGGAAGCGCGGAGAAAAACGAGGGAACTTTCTGGAGAGACCGAACGGCGAGGCCCGCCCTTTATGGGGTCAGAAACCGTGGGGCGCGGGTGTGGCGCTGGCTTCGACGCGGAGACGCGGAGACACCGAGCCAAGACGGAGAAGAACGAGATCGTATCGTCTCCGTGCGTTTCTCAGCGCCTCCGCGCCAGATTCTCAAGCCGGCCAGAGCCGTTTCTGGAGAGTCGCGGAGTACATGGAGTTACCACAGAGAAAACCTCTTATGCTTCTCTCTGCGGGTTTCCTCTGCGAACCCGTGCCTGTGCGGTGAAGCGGTGCCTACCTCACCGCCAGCCACGCCAGGAACAAGCCATCGGGCGCGACATCTTCCCAGTAAGAAATCGGGCGGCTGCTGATCTGGCGGCAGTGACGGGCGAGCAGGCGCTCGAGTTCTTTGCGGCCGAACCATTTCTCCCATTCGGGCGTTTGGAGGCGCCCCCAGGCGGCGGCGTTCTTGTCGATAATGACGATGCGGCCGTCCGGCTTCACCACGCGGCAGATTTCGGCCACGGCGCGGCCGATCTCCACGGCGTGCTCCAACGATTCGGTGGCGTAGGCGGCGTCGAAGAAGGCGTCTCCGAAAGGCAACTCGGTCATGGATCCCTGGCGCGTGTGGATCTCGGGCGGCACGAAGCGCAGCATTTCGGCGGAGAGGTCCAGACCCCAGTATTCGGCCTCCGGCTCCTGCTCGCGGAGCACGCGCAGGAAGCGTCCTTTGCCGCAGCCCACATCGAGCACGCGTTTCCCGGCGAGCGCGCCCAGGTGTTCGCGGATCAGTTTGACGTGGTAGATGCGCGGGTCGATGGTGGAGGGGAAGTGTTCCTCATCCGAAGCTGACTGGTCAAACGAAGCTTCGATCCGGGCGCGTAACTCGGGAGTAAGTTGAGGGTCGGCGAACTTAGAGAAGAGGCGCTTCCAGTTCATGGGTTAGTCAAGACAAGCAAGGGCCACAGATAAACACCGATGAACACAGATATTGCAACAAATAAACTTATCAGTGCTCATCTGCGTTCATCTGGGGCCGGGTCTTCTTAAGCCCGCGTCAGGAAGATCGGCAGGCCGAGTTTCTGATCGTAAGTGGGGCGGTAGCGCTCGGTGTTATACATCGTCTCCACATCCACGTGGCGCGGGCCCAGGGCCGGATCGGGAATCGGCTGCAGGGTGTAGCAACCGTGGCTGATGGCGGTCATCACGCCGTGCTTGCCGGACTCGATGGCGTCCATGGCCATACCGGCGAAAGTGGCGGCCACCATGCGGTCCACGAAATCGGGGCTGCCGGAGCGCAGATCGTAAGTCAGGTCGCTGACGATGGTTTCTTCCCCGGTGGCGCGCTTGATTTCATTGCTGAGGTCCTCGGCCACGCTCATCTTCTTGCGATGGCCGAAGGCATCCGGCTCGCCGTACTCTTTCACGGTGTAGCCTTCCCACTCGGCGCCCTCGGAAAGAATCGCCAGCGAGTAATTACTGGGGTTATTGCGCTTATCGATCACGAGTAGCTCAATGAGTTTTTGTAGGTCGACCTTGTATTCCGGAATGCAGCAGCGCACCGAAGTTACATAGGCCGTGTAGAGCGCGGTATAACCGGCATCGCGTCCGAACACGCGGAAGATCCCGATGCGCTCGTGCGATCCGACGGTGGTGCGCTGGCGCTCGATGGCGTCCATGGCGCGGGTGATGGCGGTCGAAAAGCCGATGCAGTATTCGGTGTTGCGAACGTCATTGTCCATGGTCTTGGGCACGGCGATGACATGGATGCCCTGGCGGTCGAGTTCGGCGGCATAGCTGAGCGTGTCGTCCCCGCCGATGGCGATGAGGTAGTCCAGGCCGAGCGTTCCGATATTGGCCTTCACCGCGGTGGTGACATCAAAGACCGTCGAGGTGACGCCCTTCTTGGTGGATTCGATCTTCGGAAAATCGCCGCCCTCCAACGGCGGCGGCAGCTTCTTCATCTTCGACGGATTGGTGCGCGAGCTGTGCAGGTAGGTGCCGCCCGTGCGGTCGATGGTGCGGGTGTTCTCGCGGTTGAGTGGAAGGATATAGCGCGACCGGCTGGCGGGATCGCGCAAATCGACGTGCGTCAGTCCCTCCCAGCCGCGGCGAATGCCAATCACCTCGCAGCCGATCTCGCTTCCACGGTACACCACCGTTTTGATGACGGAGTTCAGTCCCGGAACATCCCCGCCGCCCGTGAGAATGCCGATTCGTTTTACAGCCATGAATATCCTTTTTGAGAGTGCTTTGGGTTTGAAAACTCATTATAATCGGCGGCGCGTAAGAAGGTAACATGAAAGGCATGCCGACCCGCCGTGCGTTCCTGGCTTCGGGCGCTCTGCTGCCCGCCGTGTTGCGTGCCGCCGACCCGGCGCCTTACGGAGCCGTGCCGTCGGCGCGGCAGATGCGCTGGCATGCGCTGGAGACGACCGCGTTTCTGCACTTCACCGTCAACACCTTCACCGACAAGGAATGGGGCTACGGCGACGAGGATCCCAACATTTTCAACCCGGCACGTTTCGACGCCGATGCGATCGTGGAATCCCTGGACGCCGCCGGCATGCGGGGTGTGATTCTTACGTGCAAGCACCACGACGGCTTCTGCCTGTGGCCTACGGCGACTACCGACCATTGCATCCGCGGCAGTTCGTGGCGCAACGGCAAGGGCGACGTGGTCCGCGACGTGGCCGCGGCGGCGGCGCGCCGCAAGATGCTGTTTGGCGTCTACCTTTCGCCCTGGGACCGCAATAGCGCAGCCTACGGCACGCCCGAATATGTGCCGCTCTACCGCCGCCAGCTCAGCGAGTTGCTCAGCAATTACGGGCCGATTTTCGAGGTGTGGCACGACGGCGCTAACGGCGGCGACGGCTACTACGGAGGCGCTCGCCAAAAACGCACCATCGACAAGCGCACGTACTACGATTGGCCGCGGACCTGGGAGTTGGTGCGGTCGCTGCAGCCCGACGCGGTGATCTTCAGCGATGTGGGTCCGGATGTGCGCTGGGTGGGCAATGAGCGCGGCATCGCGGGCGACCCGTGCTGGGCGGCCTACGATCCCGTGGCGGCGGATGGCGGACCGGCCTCGCCCGGCGATGTGCGCGAGAAGGAATCGCCGGCCGGCCACCGGCACGGCTCGAAGTGGCTGCCGGCGGAGTGCGATGTCTCGATCCGCCCGGGTTGGTTCTGGCACGAGAGCCAGAATGCGCGCGTGAAGACGCCCGCGCAGTTGATCGATTTGTATTACGTGTCGGCGGGCCGGGGCGCCAATTTATTGTTGAACGTGCCGCCGAATCGCGATGGGCTGCTGAACGCGGAGGATGTTGCGTCGCTGAAACAGTTCGGGGATTACCGGCGCAAGGTTTTCGGCAGCGACAAAGCGGCAGGCGCCAAGGTGTCGGCGGGAGCCGGCGCGCTGGTGGATCGGAAAGCCGAAAGCTGGTGGGCGGCGCCTTCGTTGACGCCCGAAGTCACCATCGATCTGCCGCAACCGGCCACGTTTCGCGTCATTCGCCTCAAGGAAGCGATTCGCTTCGGGCAGCGGATCGATCGAGTGGCGGTGGATCGGTGGGACAGCGGCGAGTGGCAGCAGTTGGCGGCCGCGACGTCGATCGGTCCGCGCCGCCTCATTCGCCTGGAGCAACCCGTTACCGCTCAGCGGCTGCGATTACGCGTTACCGAGGCCTCGGCCAATCCGGTGCTGAGCGGGTTTGCGTTGTTCGCGGAGTAGCCTAGACCGTTATCAGGCTCGGGCTTGCTGTCAGAATCTTGGCCTCAATCGCCTGCCGCTCGAGTTTTTGGCGGAACTCCGGCGCGGCGATGCGGATCAAGGCTTCGGCGCGCTGGCGCAGCGTTTTGCCGTGCAGGTAGGCGACGCCGTGCTCGGTGATGACGTAGTGCACATCGCCGCGCGAAGTGACCACTCCCGCACCGCTGCGCAGCGAGGGAACGATGCGCGAAATGGTGCCGTCCTTGGCGGTGGCCGGCAGTGCGATGATCGGCAGCCCGCCCTTCGAACGCGCCGCGCCGCGCAGGAAGTCCACCTGGCCGCCGATGCCGCTATACGGCGTAAAGCCCACCGAATCCGAACAAACCTGCCCTGTGAGATCGATTTCCAGCGCCGAATTGATGGCCACCATGCGGTCGTTCTGCGCGATGACGAACGGGTCGTTGCAATACGACGTAGCGCGGAACTCGAAGGCCGGATTGTTGTCGATGAATTCGAACAGGCGCCGGGTTCCCAACACGAATCCCGCCACGGTTTTGCCGGTGTTGATGCGCTTACGGCGGTTGTTGATGACGCCTTTCTCCATCAGTTCAATGACGCCATCGGGCACCATCTCGGAATGGATGCCCAGGTCGTCATGTCCTCCCAGGAAGCCGAGCACCGCTTCGGGAATGCCGCCGATGCCGGTCTGGATGGTGGCGCCATCGGGGATTAACCCGGCCACGTGGCGGCCGATCGCCTGATGTACGCCGGTGACCTCCGGTGCGGGATATTCCACCAGCGGATGCGACGTTTCGACGAAGGCGTCCACGGCGCTGGCGTGCAGGAAGGTGTCGCCCATCGTCCGTGGCATGCGCGGATTGATTTCAGCAATCACGTAGCGCGAAGCCTGGACGGCAGCCAGCGTCACATCGATGCTGGCGCCCAGGCTCATGTAGCCGTACGCATCGGCCGGGGTGCACTGCAGCAGGCAAACATCGATGGGCAGGGCGCCCGCATGGAACAGGCCTTCGATCTCGCTCAGGAAGATGGGGGTGTAGTCGGCACGGCCTTCCTGTACAGCGCGCCGCACATTGGCTCCGGTGAACAGCGCATTGTGCCGGAAGTGGCCTTCGAACTCCGGGTGCGCATAGGGAGCGCAGCCCATGGTCGCCATGTGGAGGATCTCGACGTCCCGCAGGTTCGGCCCCCGGCGGGTGAGTGCTTCGACCAAGTCCACCGGTTCGGCGCATCCGTTGTGGATGTAGACGCGGTGTCCGGACTGGACGGCCTCGACGGCGGCATCGGCGGTGGTTTGGCGGGTAAGCGGATAGGCGGTCATCGAATAGGCACCTCCTCACGGTGGTGCAACATCTCCCCTACCCACTATAATCGAACCTTTTAGTCTGAAATGCAAGTGGCCCCGAGCGTCGTTCAGGACTCGGCGGGCAGGGCGTGGCACGGGCAGATGCAGAACACGGTTTCACCGCCATACTCCTCCGACCATTCCCGCCCCGGACACGCGGCGTGCAGTTCCTGCTGGCACAGGCTCGTGATCCCGGTGACGATGGTGGACCCGTCCGGCAAGAGATGCCGTTCTACTTCCATGCTCTATTTTAGGCGCCGAATCAGGTGCGCTTGCGCATCACCCAGGTGGTCATGGAACGCTGGTTCTGCACGATGGTGGTTTTCAATGGGTCCAGCAACTCGCCGTTCAATTCTTCGGTAAGGTTCATCAGTATGGCTTCGTCCACCACGTACCGTTCGGTGCCGTCCGGAAGACGGCAGCGGCGTCCGTCGATCGGCACGATGTGCTGCTCGATACCGATCGACGAAGCCAGCCGGCTGAAGAACAGACCGCGCGGACGCAGCACGCGCCAGGAGCCGTGGAGCATCGCCTGGAAGTGCTGGTCGTCGCGCGCGAAGTGCAGGACGGCGCTGGAGATCACGGCGTCAGCGAAGGCATCCGGGAAGCTCATTGCCTCGACGGGCTCCTGGCGAAAATTGCCCGGTGGCAAGCGTGGCGCGAGCGTTGCCGCCAGCCGCCGTGTTTCCGCGATTGCCTGCGCGTTAGCGTCGGCGCCGAAAATCTCGTAGCCTTCCCGCAACAGGTAGACCAGGTTGCGCCCGAAGCCGCAGCCGGCATCCACAATGCGCATGCCGGGACCGATGCGGCCGCGCAGGAGTTGATCGAACAAATAAATGTCGATCGATCCGAATTGTTCTCCCAGACTGAGCATCGGCCTACCGAACCGGAAAGAGCTGCTTCAGAAATTCCTTGTCTTCGAGGATCGCGCGCAGGCGCTGTCCGCCGCGGCCGCCCCCGGCGTTGGGGGAAGCGTTGGCCGCCGGTTGTGCCTCGAACTGGCGCCGGACGCTGGGGTCGATCTCCAGCGCTTTGAGGAAATCGGCCAGCGCGGCGGTCTTTTCGCCCAAACCATAATCGGCAATCCCGAGGCTGAGGTAGACGTTGCCGGAGGGCATGTAGCGCGCCACCTTCTCGGTAGCATCGCGCGCCTCTCTGGTCTTGCCTTCACTGCGCAGCCGCCCGGCCTTCTCCTGGTACAGCAGGCCGAGGTTGATGTCCAGCAATCGCCGCAATTCCGGAATAGGCGCGGGGCTATCATCCACGTTGATGTAAATGTAGCGGTCGTTATTGATGTTGCGTCCGCCGCCCTTGCGCACCACCAGCATGGAAGCGGATTGCTTGCCGCGCGAATCGCCGCCCGCATCGTCGCCGGCTTTCA
>Ga0335085_10011602_pt1 | contig 13059 bp, 10 predicted proteins | sample Lox_Sample_45_FD_206712 | JGI IMG/M metagenome (GOLD analysis project Ga0335085, IMG submission 206712) | Soil microbial communities from Loxahatchee National Wildlife Refuge, Florida, United States - Lox_Sample_4.5 | ecosystem: Environmental > Terrestrial > Soil > Wetlands | place: USA...
CCTTGTGCGCTGAGAGCTCGTCGAGCACGTAGCGGATCGGCTGGCGCCCCACGAGCTGATTGGCGAGCACGATGCGGTCGATCCCCATTGCGCGGCAGACCTGCACCTGCTGGACGGTCGCGACCGTGATCGCCCAGGCGCCGTGCTCGAGCTGGCGGCGGAACAGGGCCGGGCTCATCGTGGTCTTGCCGTGCGGCGCGATGACCGCGCCCGAGAGCCGCAGGAAAGACTGCATCCAGCGGTCGTTGTGATCGATCGCGGAGGCCTTGAGGACCGCGGCCGGCAGAGGCAAATCCTCGCGCAGCAAATTCCAGCGGCGGGCGCCGGCGTCGCGGAGCCTGAAGGATGCGACGCCGCCGGGCACGCCCTTGACGAGGCCGCTCAAGAGGAAATCGTCGATGTCGATCCGGTCCGGCATTGGCGCGCTCCCCTGGCTGAAGCGCTAGCCTCCGCCGCGGCCGCGCAATCGGTCAAGCCTCCCAGCGGGACGCCTCGCGAAACCCATATCCGCGACCTATATCTCTTCGGGATTGGGAAATCCGCGGGGTATCCATGCGCAGCCGCTGGTTGATCGTGCTTGCTTTCATGATGGGGCTTGCGATCGGCGATGCCGCCTGCGCCGACAGCCCGGTCGCCGATAATTCCGCGGCCCCCGGCGCATCGGGCGGCACGAGCTCGACCGACAAGCAGCAGAAGGTCCTGCCGACCGCCGTACCGGACGTGCCGAAGGTGAAGCCCGGGACCTATCCCTATAACCAGCCGCCGAGCGCGCCCAACCCCGCGACATCTGCTCCCGCGCCAGCGGGGCAATTCGCGCCGCCCGCAAATCAGGGCCCGGTCACGGGCTATGGGCTCGGGGGTATGGGCACACCGCCGGGGGCGCCGGCAAATCCTCCCTATAGCTTCGGCGGTACGGGCGCACCACGCTGAGGCATGGAGCCAGCGGGAGAATCGCCCCAGCTGCCGGGGCGAGTGCTCACAGGTAACGACTAATGAGCAGCGATCTGAAAGCGCGGGAGTCGGTTCGGAACCGGCACGCAGCCAAAAAATCCCGATCAATTAATGGCATATACGTCGCATCCAGGAGGAGCCGCGCCAGGCGACGCCGCGCGGCACGCCCCTCCCCGCAACGACCCGTTAACCATTGACGGCCGATGATCCTCGCGAGCGCCGTGATCGTATCCGGCGCGCTTTGCAGAGAGGGTCAAGGCATGTCCGTTGCGATGGATTCGGAGGGCCTTAGCAAGACCGGCGCCGCGCTCGATGTGGCGCGGCCGAAGCAGGCGGCCTCGCTCGCCGACGTAATGCGGCAGATGACGGTCGCGGCCGGAACCGGATACGGCGGCCTCATCAGGGAATTCGCTCGGCTTGCCCTCGGCCCCGGCCGGCTCGGCTTCGACGAATACGTGACGCTCGGGCTATTCGACAGGAAGCGGTACGCGGGCGCGGACAAGCGGGCGTTCGTGGGCCTGACCGCGTCGCGCAAGATCTGGACGCAGGCGAATTTCCGCCTCGATCTCCTGGGAATCGCCGCGAACAAGATCGCATCGAGCGCTTTGTTCGGGACATACGGATTCCCGACGATTCCGATCCTAGCGCTCTATTCCGATCGCGCGGGCAAAGCGTCCGAGCGCATGCTCGCCGGCTCGGACGCGCTTCGCGCCTTCCTGCTCGATCCCACCCACTATCCCCTCTTCGGCAAGCCCATGGGCGGCACGCAGAGCCTGGGCTCCGCGAGCTTCGACGGCGTCGACGGAGCCACCCGCGAGCTCATCGCCTATGGCGGCCGCCGCATTCCGCTGGAGAGCTTCGTCGCGGAGGTCAGCCGGCACTACGCCGACGGATACTTGTTTCAGCGCCGGGTGAGCCCCCATCGCGACATCCAAGCCCTCTGCGGCGATCGTCTTTCGACCGTGCGCGTCATCACCGTCGTGCGCGCGGGCGTCCCGAAGGTCCTACGGGCCTGCTGGAAGATTCCAGCGGGCGACAACGCCGCCGACAATTTCTGGCGGGCCGGCAACATTCTCGCCCGCCTCGATCTCGAGACCGGCCGCGTGATTGCGGCCGTGCGCGGCACGGGCCTCGGCCTCTCCGAGCCTACCCATCATCCCGACAGCGGCGCGCCTATCCTTGGCGCGGCGGTGCCGAATTGGCGCGCGGTCACGGAAACGGCGCTGGGCGCGGCGAAGGTATTGCCGGACTTGGCGCTGATCGGATGGGACATCGCGCCGGTCGATGGCGGCGCTCTCCTTGTCGAGTGCAATCAAGCGCCGGACTTCATCCTGCCGCAGATGGCGGACGCGAGGGGCATCCTCGACGACGAGTTCAATGCCTTCCTTGCGGAGCGCAAGGCGCTCGCCAAGGCCGAAACGCGCGCCGCGAAAAGCCGCCTCAAGCGCGATGCGCTCGGCGGATTTGATCTCGGCTCCGGCGATCGCCCAGAGGCCTAAGCAGCGCGGCTCTTCGCCCGCACGGCGCCCGTGGCGAGCACCGTCTCGACCAGCGCGTCGAGATCGCTCTCTTCCGTGCGGTGATTGACGATCGCCGCGCGAATGGCCACGCGGCCGCCTAGCATCGTCGTCGAGGGCGCGACGATGCCGGACTCATGCAGATCGGCGACGATCTCGGCATCGAGGCCCGCCGCGCCGCCGCCGCGATAGCCGAAGCAGACGATGTTGAGCTGCACCGGCGCCAATAGCTCTAGCTCCGGCATCGCCTCGATCCGGCGCTTCAGGTACTGCGCGAGATCGCAGGTCCGCGCAATCATCGCGCCCAGGCGCTCCGCTCCGTAGACCTTAAAGGTGAACCAAGTCTTGAGCGCGCGGAAGCCGCGGGAGAGGTCGGGCCCGAAATCGCAGGGCCAGGCCGAGCCCGCCGCGAGACCTCGGCACTCCCGCCGCAGATAGGCCGCGGGAGAGGCGAAGGTGCTGCGATGGAGGGTGCCGTCGCGCACCAGCAGGAAGCCCGCGTCATAGGGCACCTGGCCCCATTTGTGGAAGTCGAAGGCCAGGGAGTCCGCGCGCTCGATGCCCGCAAGGCGCGGCGCCAATTCCGGCGCCAGCATCGCCAAGGCGCCGAATGCGCCGTCTACGTGGAACCAGAGCCGCTCGCGCGCGGCGATCTCCGCGAGGCCCGCGAGATCGTCGATCGCGCCGATATCGACCGTTCCCGCCGTCCCCACCAGCAGGAACGGCGTGAAGCCCGCGGCGCGGTCGGCCTCGATCGCAGAGCTGAGCGCCGCGAGGTCGATCCGATGCGCGGCGTCAGTCGCGATCACCCGCAAGGCCTCGATGCCGAGGCCGGAGAGATCCATCGCCTGAGCGATGCAGCCATGCGCGGCCGCGGAGGCATAGGCCGCGAGGCGCTTACCCGCGGCCTGCACGCCCCTACGGCGCACGCCCGTGCCCAGCGCCGAACTCCGCGCGACCAGCACGGCCATGAGGTTCGCCATGGAGGTACCCGTGACGAAGAGGCCCGATGACGTGTCGGGAAAGCCAAAGAGGCTGCGCATCCACTCCACGACCTGACGCTCGACTTCGATCGGCATGTGGTCGCGGCCGCCGAGATTGGCGTTGAGGCCCGCGGCCAGCATCTCCGCGAGCATGCCCACGGGGCTGCCGCCGCCGTGCACCCAGCCCATGAAGCCCGGATGCGTGTTGCCGGTCGTGTAAGGAAGAATGTCGCGCATGAATTGATCGTGCACCGCCGAAAGCTCCGTCGGTGCCGCCGGAAGCGCGCCGCGGAAACGGCGGCGAAGCTCGTCCGGGATCGGCTGCCAGACCGGCCGCTCGCGGATGCGCTCGATGTAGTCGAGCATGTCGTCGAGCATCCGGTGCCCCTGAGCCCGAAAGCTCCGCCAATCCGCGGGATCGAGGCCTCGAGGCTCCTTGGAGGGCAAGCGCTTCGGCATGCATGCGAGGCTGGCACGCCAGGGTTAAGGGAGCGTTTAGGAATGCCGGCTCTAGAGACTCGACCAATAGCCGCCGCCGGGCATTGCCGAGGATTTTATTAAACTCCGTCGCAATCGCGACAGATCGTCGGCTCCGGTCAGTCGGAGGCACCTCGGCTACGGCACGATCTCGACCGCCTTGGTGGTCGGAATCTCCTTCGCGACCTTCGAGAGGTTCAGCAACTGCGTCAGCAGCGCGAGGACCTCGAGGGTGCGATCGCTCCCGTCGGTGGGGGATCTCACGTAGTAGGTCCGGCCTTTGTACTCGACGCCGAACCGCGCCCCGTCGGGGCTGTCGCCGAAGGAGACGAGCGTGAAGCCGATGTGATCGCGCTGCAGCTGCTCGAACTCCTTGCTGCGCGCGAGCGCCCCGAGGTACTGGATGATCCCCTCCGCGGAGCGCATGTAGATGCTGCCGAAATAGGTCGGCGTCGCCTCGCCGTGGAATTCCGCGGACCTGGAAGTGCAGACCTGCTTCTCGACATCCGCGATCTGCGCGAGGTTCCGGCGCAGGGTCTTCATCTGCGCGCTCGCTACCTGAGAATCGATCGCGGTCGAGATCGGAATGTCCGCGAGCGACGGCAATCCCACCATCGGCAAGGGAGTGAGGCCCCGGCAGAAGAACACCTCCTGAGGTCCAACCGAATAGAGCTGCGCCTCGCCGCTCTCGCGCCTATAAATGAGACGGTATTTCATCGGGTCCGCCTGCAGGAGCCCGCGCAAGCCCTGCGCCATGTCCACCTTGAACGGGGGCCCGACGGGATGAAGCGGCTGGACCTGATTCGCCTGTATGACCGGCGCCCCGTCTCGGGCGCCTTCGAATACCTTGTCGACGAAGCTCACGAATTCCCGGAACTTCTCGGGATCGGTCGGATCGTTCAGGAGGTCGCCGGCATCGGTCGCCGCCGAGGTCGAGGTCGGCACCGCTCTCTTGATCCGCGAGAAGAACAGGTAGACGAGCATTTTCTGCGAGAGCGCCCGGTCGAAATAGTATTTCACCGTCAGGGGGTCGATCGGCTTCAGGATGCCCTGCGTGAAATCCTGCGTATTCAGCGGCGCAATGTCGAAGGAGGGTGCGGTCTGAATGGACACCGCCCCGACGCCCGCCCCGCGCTGCGTGCTCTTGAGCAGCGGCCCGAACGGGAAGGTCACTCCCGCGCTCGCCGTGCCCTGGATCGAGGCGTGGATGAGCGATATGTTGCTGAAATAGAGAGGGGCGCGGTCGCGCGCGCGCAGGATGTTCGTGACGAGCAGGTGGTTCGCCACGTCCTCGTAGGTCTGATCGTAGTCGACGGCGTCCGCCTCGATGATCGGCGCAAAAGAACAGCCCGTCAGCAGACAGGCCAACATCACCGCCAAGCCGCGCCACATGCCCCCGCCCCCGAAATCCACACCCCCGCGCAACCGACGCTAGCACGCGTTCCCCGGCGAATGAAAGCTCGGCAGGCCGCGCCGCCGCCGGAGGAGAGGCGGTGAAGAGGATCACCGATCCTCATGGATTCCGCGGCATCGCGGCAGAACGCATATGCTAGGGTGCTGCGGTTCGGCGGGCCGTGCCGCGCGGCACCATGGGGGCACTGCGCGTCGCTCGCATGAGGAGATGGCGATGCCCAAGCGCAAGATCATGATCGGCAAGAAAATCCCGCCGAGCAAACTCAAGAAGCTCGCCGTCGCGAACATCGGCGTGACGTCGGTCCTGCCGCCGCCGGAGCGCGAGGTAGAGGGGCAGCAGACGATGATGCGGCTCGCTCAATGTCCGGGCGGGCACATGACCTGGCTCGTCTACGACACCGAGCACATCCAGTACTACAAATGCGGCGTGTGCGGCTGCGCCTTCATCGTCTGACGGCTCACACCCTTTCCTATTCCGGTCTCGAGGTCGTGCTATCATCGGGCCCGAGCCGGCCCCGCTGAAAAGTGCGGCCGCGGCCACCTTTAGGGGAAAGTCGATGAGCAACAAGGTAGACGTCAAAAGGCTCTATCTGCCTGGTCTTGCAGGGCTTTATCAGAAATTCTCGCCCTATAGCTATGCCCTGATCCGGTTCGCGACGGGCGCGGTGCTCCTGCCGCACGGGATCCAGAAGATCGTGGAAAGCCGGGCCCAAGGCCTCGCGACGGCCATTGCCGGCCACAACTTGCCGGCTCCGTTGCTCCTGGCGTGGCTTGCGATCTTCGCGGAATCGATCGCGGCCGCCTGCTTGGCGATCGGGCTTTTCACACGGCTGGCGGCGTTGATCATCCTCATCGAGATGACCGTGATAATCGCGGTGTTCCAGTGGGAATTCGGATACTTCTGGACCAACCGGGGGATCGAGTACGCGCTGCTGTGGTGGGCAATCTTGCTCGCGATCTTCTTCCGCGGCGGCGGGGAGCTCTCCGTGGATGCGAGGCTCAAAAAGGAATTCTGAGGCCCAGGGCCGCCGGCCCGCTCACCGCGCGCTCGCGGTCGAGCGGGCCAGTCTTGCATGGGCAAGGAGCCCGGTACGGGTGTCGTCGCCGCGCTCCTGCAGCGACCGCGCGATTGCGAAGGGCCGGAAGCGATAGGCCCCTCCCCTCCGGTCCCGATTTGGATTGAATGTTCTCGCGCGCGGGTTCTAAAAGCTCCGGGTCGCCTTAGACCGGGAGCCCAGTGTCATCGACGAGATGTCCAAGCCCAAACTCATCTTCTTCGTCACGGAGGACTGGTATTTCCTGCTGCATCGCCTTGCGATGGCGCGGGCGGCGCAGCAAGCGGGCTTCGAGGTCGGCGTCATAACCAAGGTCACGGGACAGGCGGGCCGCATCCGCGATCTCGGCATTGCCCTCCACCCGATCAAATTGCGGCGCGGCAGCCTGAGCCCCTGGGGGAACCTCGCGGTCTTCCTGCAGCTCCGCCGGATTCTGCGGCGCGAGCGCCCAACGATTGTCCAGAACGTCTCATGGAAGCCGATCGCGCTCGGCGGCATTGCAGCGTGGCTCGCGCGTGTGCCCTTCGTCGTGAGCACGGTCACCGGCACGGGGTACATCGGCGCCTGGCGCGGCTTCAAGGCGCGGCTTCTCGCGCGCCTGAACAATCGCCTGCTACGGTTCCTGCTCGCTCGTCCGAATTATTGGTTCATCGTCGAGAACGACGATGACCGAGAGACATTTGTCTCCCTTTGCCCGAGGGCGGCATCGCGCGTCGTGAACGTCGGAGGGTCGGGCGTCGATCTCGCTCGCTTCGAGCCCCTGCCCGAGCCGCCGCCGCCGGTGACCGCGGCTTATGTCGGCAGGATGGTCGAGCTCAAGGGGGTGACGACGTTGGTCGCCGCACAGCAGCGGCTTCGCGCCTCGGGCCTTGCCGTGGACCTTCTCCTCGTCGGCGGTCCCGATCCCGAGAACCCCACATCAATCGCCGAATCGCGCCTGAGGGAACTGCAGAGCTTGCCCGGCATTCGCTGGCTCGGCCGCCAGGAGGACATAGGCGCGGTCTGGGCTCAGGCGCACATCGCCGTGCTCGCATCGCTCGGCGGCGAGGGCCTGCCGATGAGCCTCGTCGAGGCGGCGGCGATGGGCCGCCCCCTCGTCGCCACCGATATCCCAGGAAACCGTGCGCTCGCGCGGCCGGGCGTGAGCGGCATTCTCGTGCCCCCGGGCGATGCCGGCGCCCTCGCGGCGGCGATCGGGGAGCTCGCCGGCGACGCCGCGCTGCGCGCGCAACTCGGCGCGGGGGCCCGCGGCCTCGTTGTCGAGAAATACTCCGCCCCGATCGTTGCCGCCGCGACGCGCGACTTCTACGCGGGGCTGCTCGCACGCATCGGGGGGACGCCCGAGGGCGACCGGCAGCGCCGCTAGGCGGAGGGCCTCTCATCGGCCTCCGGCCGGAGCGCCGTGAGCAAGACCGCCGCCGCGAGCCAGAGGCTCGCCTGCCACCACTCCTGCCAAAAGCCGTAGCTCAGCATCGCCACAACGAGAGCGGAGGCCAGCAGCGCGAGCGCCGCCGCGCGTCCCGCCGGCGCCGCCAGCAAGCTCGCGTGCCGCAGGCACCACCAGACCAGCAAGGTGAGGACCGCAGCACCGGGCCAGCCGAGCTCCAGCCGCCATTGCAGGGCGGCGCTATGGGGATGGAGCGGCATCCAGAGCGCGCCCAACGGCAAGAGCCCGCGCAGGTCAGGGTCCGCGACGCGATCGCTCCCGCCGGGAATGGCGCGCGAGGCGTCGAGACCCCAGCCGAGCAGCGGGCGCTCCGCGATGCGGTCGCTCGCGAAGTGCCAGATCGCGAGCCTATGCAAGCCCGACAACTTTATCCCGGGCACGGCCTCGTGGATGCGGACGATCTGCGGCGGCTCCAGCGGCGCCAGCGGCAGCATCGCCACGAGAGCGGCCAATGCCGCCGCCATGGCCGCGGCGCTCAGACGCGGAAAATACCGGGCGACCATCCAGACGACGATCCCCAAGGCGATGGCGAGCTTCGCGCTTTGATCGGCAAGACCGAGAACGACCGCGAGCGCCGCCGCAAGCAGCAGCACTGCGCGGCCCTTTTGCCCGGTGCCGCCGAGACCGAGGACCGCCGGCCAGATCGCGAGCGCGAGCGTCGTCGTGCCGCGATTGAACTGCGTGTATTGCCGGAGCCAGCCCGCAAAATCGCCTGCCTGGGGAGGCGGCAAGAGGAGGCGTGCCGACGCCGCTACAGTCAGGACGAGAAGCGCCGCGAGTACGCCGAGCAGTAGCGCGCGGCGCACTCGCTCGCGCTCCGACGCTTCGAGGCCCATCGCCGCCGCGCAGAGCGCGAGGCCGCTCAAGGAGAGCCCGATGAAGCGCAGCGCCGTGACGAGGCTGTGGGCCGGCACGATCGACCAGAGGGCCGAGGCGAGGCCGAGCGCGCCGACGATCGCCAACATCGCCAGAAGAGGCCGCGACGGCTTCAACCGCGGCAGGTCCCGATAGCCCCCGAGCGCGAGCGCGGCCGCCGCGGCGAGCAGCAGGACGGTCGTCAGCGCGAGCGGCGCGACGGTGCTGAGCGGGGGTGTCGCGGCGCTCGCCACGGCCAGCACCGTGCTGGGGCGCGCCCAGCCGGTTGCGGGCGTCATGACGGCGGGACTGCGTACCGGCCTGAAGCGTGCAAGGCAGAGCGCACCATGAGCAAATCCCGACACTCCCGCTTGCTGAGCGATTCGATGCCGCGGCGCACTCTAATGGCTCGCAACGCGGCCTGCCAGCCTCGGCCGGCCGTGGGGTCCGCGGGGAAATCCGCCGCGGCGCGTGCAATGCGTCTCGCAATGGCAAAACCCTCGGCCGTTCTCGAAAGGCCGGAGCCCGCGCCACTTTGTCTCACGCTGAAATTGGCGTGACTTCCCCGCTCGCTTATTGCAGATAGGTGCCAAGCGGCTCGGCAATGCCGACTTCCTACGACGTTTTCCGGGACACCTCCTTGTGCGTCCTCCTCATCCGTGACGGCCTGCGCGCTTCCGTCATCGCTCGCTTGGGCGATTGCCGCTCGGCCACGGCCGTCCAGCGCGCAGACGAGAGCGTCTGCCGCTTCCTCTCGGAGGACGGGGACCTCGGCGTTGCGGGCCGGGGCCGCCCGAGTTAGCAGACCGCCCGATCATGGCCGCGATCCTCTCGGTTCTCGACGGAATACATGATTCCGCCGCCGCGCTCTTCGACGATTACCGCGTCATCGCCGCCGTTCAGCGCGAGCGGCTGACGCGGCGTAAGAAGGACGGCGGGCCGCCCGAGGACTGCATCGACGAGGTGCTCGCGGTGGGGGGGATCGCGCGCACAGACGTCGACGTCGTGGTCTTCCAACGCTCCAATTTCGCCCGCTTTCTCTACCGCGCCGACCCGTTACGGCGTCTCCGCGAGAGGATCCGGGGAAACCGGCTCAGCAGCCGCTTGCTCTATTACGCGATGGCGAAGGACGGCATAGCGACGCCGGAAGAGGCCCTGGACTTGGAGGCGACCCGTGCCTTCTACGGTTTCCCGTCCTCCACACGGATCGAATTCGCGAACCATCACTTCTCCCACGCCCTCCCGTCGCTGTTCTTCACGGAGTGGGAGGAGGCGCTGCTGTATACGGCGGACGGCTCCGGCGACAACGTCAACTACAGCCAGCGCCTATTCAAGGACGGCAAGATCGATTGCTTCTTCGGCGACGACCGCTGGCTGCGTCTGCCGCACCGTCACGAAAGCGTCGCTCGCGGCTACATGTACGTGACGCAGGCTCTCGGCTTCAAGCCGATGCATCACGAGGGCAAGATCACGGGCCTCGCCGCCTTCGGAAAGCCGGTGCTGCGCGAGGCCTTCGCAAAGCCGTTTCGCGTCGGCGACGACGGCGTGATCGACGCCGAATTCGAAAGCGAGGCGGCGCTTCGCAACTATTACGTCGGTCTTTGCCGGGGACATCGGCGGGAGGATTGCGCGGCGTCGATCCAGGCATTCGCGGAGGACACGATCCTGGCCTCGGTGCGGCGCCTTCTGCAGCGCACGAAGGTGAGCCGACTCGGCCTCGCCGGCGGCCTCTTCGCCAACGTCAAGATCAACCAGCGCCTGGCCGAGCAGTGCGGCCTCTCGGAGGTGTTCATCGTCCCCCCGATGGGCGACGAGGGCCTCGTCATCGGCGGCGCGCTGCAATACCTGCTGGAGCGCGACGGTCTCGAGACCTGGCTCCGGCATCGCCGCCGCCTCGACGACGTCTATTGGGGCCGCGCCTATCCCGATGCCGGCAGCCGCTTCCTGCGCTTCAGTCCCGAGATCGAGCGCCTTTCGGGCGACCCTGTCGCGACCGCAGCCGGCCTCATGGCGAAGGGGCAGGCGGTGGCGATCTTCGCGAAGCGCATGGAGTATGGACCCCGCGCACTGGGCGCGCGCTCCATCATGGCCTCCCCCGAGCGGCGCGACATCAACGACAGCCTCAACAAGCGCCTCGACCGTAGCGAGTTCATGCCCTTCGCCCCGGTCATCGCGGAGGAGGACGCCCGCGCCGTCTTCGACGTCACGGACGCCAATGCCTATGCCTGCCGCTTCATGACCATCACCTGCGACGTCAAGCGCGAGTGGAAGGAACGCATCCCTGCCGTCGTGCACGTCGACGGCACCGCACGGCCCCAAATCGTCCGCCGCGAGGAGAACGCGCTCTACTACGAGACGCTCAAGGCCTTCAAAGCGAGAACCGGGCTCCCGGCCGCCATCAATACCAGCTTCAACGTGCACGAGGAGCCCATCATCAACACGCCGGAAGAGGCGGCGGAGGCCCTCCTCGACGATCGCGTCGACTACCTCCTCACGGAGGACGGCGTCTACGGCGTCCGGGGAAGAGGCGACCGTGCCTCGTAAGAGCGCCGCCACGGCGTAACGGTCCGTTCCGTTTGGAATTCGAGGTCTCCGTGCCGGTGGCTCGTCTCATGGCGGCCGCGCAGACCCCTACCGGTCTTTTCGCCGGCAAGCCCCGCTAATCCGCAGTCTCGGCGCAGGACAGCGGTTCGCCTTCGTAGCCGGGACCGCCGGAAACGAACCGGGCGCGCCACTCCAGCACCTGGCTCTCCGTTCTCCGGAGGTAGAGCTCGACTGTCGCGGGCGTAATGCGGTTTCGGCCGGCGCGGAGCGACGCCGCGATCAGTTCCGCTACCTCCGGCAGGAAATGATTGTAGTCGCGGTAATTCCGGAGGTCGCCGCCGATGCAGCTCAGGGTATCGAAGCCGAAGAGTGCGACGTTCGGCCGTTTCGCGGCCTCTGCCGCGAGCAGACGCAGGACGAGAGCGCGTCGCGCCAATTCCGGGGAGCCGCGCCGCGCGAGGTCGAGATAGGAGACCGGAGGGAATACGAGGGCATAGGTCGCCCCGGGATGCGCGTCGATGACACCGAAGAGGTCGTCCCGGATCGCCCGCTCGATCTCCGCCGCGTTCGGCGGCGGCGGCGAGGGAACCAAAGGATCGGCCGGGTCGATCTCGGCGCGCAGCTTCGCGAGGCTCTCGGGCGAGTTGAACTCCCGGTTCGCTTTCTCGGACCGGCTCGTCTCGTCGTGCAACAGATCGAAATCCCGGACGCCTGCCTGAGTCCCCTTGAGGATCGCTATTGAAGTCGCGACGGCGTCGTGGCTGAAGAGATAGTGCCGGACGCCCCAGGGCGAGCGGTCGGTATAGAGCTCCGAAGGCATCTGCAGCTTTTCCATCCAAGCCGGGTCCCAGTAACCCCGATAAACCTCCCAGAGGACGTGCCGGACCTTTCCGGTCTCGAGGGCGGCATTCGCGAGGAGCGCCAGAGCCTCGGCATTCCCGCCGCGAACGGTGAGCCTCAGTACCCGTCCGCTGCCCAGGGCCGCGCCGGCCTGGAGCGACCTGAAGTCTTCGGACATGGAGGTGCCGATCACGACCGAATCGAAAGCGTCGCCGCGCGCGAGATATTGCCGGATGAGGCCCGCGTTCTGATAGCGGTCGTTCTCGATGAAGAGCAATGGGCGCAGGAACGGCCGATGGACCACCTGAAAGGGGTCGACCGCGAGCACAAGCAGCGCCGGCAGAACGATCGTCGCGGCGACGGTCCACAGCACGAACTTGACGAGGCGCCTCGGCATGTCCAGGGCGGTCAGAAATTGTAGTAGATGAACCGAATGATCCGGTTCGGCAGATAGAGCATGTAGTAGAGCGGCACGACGGTGGCGACGGTGGCGAAGCCCGTCCACGCGAAGTTGGGCGTCCAGCGATACCAGCGCCGTCCCTCCTCTCCCATGAGCTGCTGCGTGTTGGGAGCAAGCCACACGACCGCGAGCGCCGCCGCGATCCAGCCGAAGACGTCCGTCGTCACGAGCGCGCCCACGTGCTTTTCCGGCGCGACGGCGACCCAGGCGGGAAGCGCGCCCTGCCGGAGGAGCCACTCTCCCATCTTGTCGCTGACGAGAACGCCGTTCATGCCCGCCATGCCGCGCAGGACATTTCCGGCGCTGGCGAGGCTGTCGGCGCGGAAGAGCACCCAGGCGAGCGCCACCGAGAGGAAGGTGAGCGCGCCCGCGCCGAAGCGCGCCGCGCGTCCGCCCTCCTGCCGCCATCCGAGCGCCCCCTTGATCCCGCGCCAGAGGTAATTGAGGCAGAGATAGAGGCCGTGCAGCGTGCCCCAGAGCACGAAGGTCCAGCCCGCGCCGTGCCAGAGGCCGCCCA
>Ga0335085_10011603_pt1 | contig 13058 bp, 7 predicted proteins | sample Lox_Sample_45_FD_206712 | JGI IMG/M metagenome (GOLD analysis project Ga0335085, IMG submission 206712) | Soil microbial communities from Loxahatchee National Wildlife Refuge, Florida, United States - Lox_Sample_4.5 | ecosystem: Environmental > Terrestrial > Soil > Wetlands | place: USA: Florida...
TCTCGGCCTTCGATCCCTACTTCCATTACGCCGCCTTCCACAGCATCTCCGGCGTCCTCAACGAGGAAGCCGGAAAGGTCTTCCGGTTCAAGGAGCAGGAGAAGCTGCACGAGGAGATCATCGACAGCGGGCTGGCCAAGATCTACCAGGCGCACCTCGACATCGCCCGCGAGATCGCCCAGGCCGAAGGCCAGGACATCAAGACGACGCTCCTCGACGGCAAGGCCTTCGAGAAGGTCCTCCAGTTCGTCCGCCGGGAGAAGCCCTGGATGCTCGTGATGGGCCGCCTCGGCGTGCACAGCGACGAGGACATGGACATCGGCTCCAACGCCGAAAACCTCCTGCGCATGTCCGAGTGCCACGTGATGATCTCCAACAAGAAGTACGTGCCCCCGATCGACCAGCAGGCGGAATACACGATCGCCTGGACCGAGGAGGCCCTGCGCCGTATGGAGCGGATCCCGGTGTTCGCCCGCGGCGTGGCCAAGACCGCCATCCACCGCTACGCGATCGAGAAGGGCCACACGATCATCAGCAACTCGGTGGTGGACGCGGCCGTCGGGCACATCCTGCCCAAGGGCGCCATGGAGGCCATGAAGCAGCTCGGCGCCTCGCTCGACGAGCAGGGCATCGACCGCAACAAGATGAAGGCCGACGAGGGCGTGGCCCGCGACATGATCGGCTCCTCCCTGTCGGGTATGATGAGCGGCATCGTGGAGGAGAAGCCCCCCGTCAGCCCCGGCACGCAGGCGTACCTCGACCGGATGAAGCAGGACTACTATCTCTGCAACGGCTGCGGCTACACCGCCAAGGGCGACCAGCCGGTCGCGTGCCCGATCTGCAAGGCGACAGGCGACAAATTCAAGCTGATCGACAAGAGCATGTTCGAGGCGGCCGCGAAGACCGAGGGCATCCTCGAAACCGAGATGTCCTACGACGACGTGCCCATGCAATGGACCAAGGACGCGAAGGAGGCGATCCGGGCGGTCCCGGCCGGCTTCCAGCGGCGCCGCGCCAAGGCCAAGATCGAGAAGACGGCCCGCAAGATGGGCATGACGACGATCACGCTCGAGTACGCCAAGCCGTACATCGACGAGGCGGCGAGCGAGGAGTACACCCCGATCTTCGCCAACAAGGGCACCGGCGCGTTTCCGCCGCCCGAGCAAAAGGCGGCCGCCGCCGAATCCAAGCCGGCCCCCCGGTTCACGTGGACCGACGACGCCGTGGCCCGTCTGGAGCGCGCGCCGGCCGGCTACATGCGCGACTGCACGAAGGCCCTGATCGAGAAACACGCCGAAAAGATCGCCGCGACGACGATCACCCACGAGATCGCGGAAGAAGGGATCGAACAGGCCAAAGGCTACATGGAAGAGGCCATGAAGACCGGCAACCTCAAGGACATCATCACGAGCTTGATCGGCAACAAGCAGTCGTGAACGAGACCCTCCAGCTCATCAATCCAATTCCCCTGCGGTATGTGGACCGTCCCGGTCTTCTTCCGGTCGGCCGGAAGCCGACATCGCAGAACGACTGGAAACCGTACCTCATCGCGCTGAACCTGACCAAGCGCTGCAACTTGCGCTGCTCTCACTGCTACCTCGATGCGACCACGCGGGCGTCCGGCGCGACCGACGAGCTGACGACACAGGAAGTCTTCACGCTCCTGGACCAGATGGCGGTGGTGAACAAGCACGCGATCGTCGTTATCACCGGGGGCGAGCCGCTGACCCGCCCGGACATCCGGGACATCGCCCGGCACGCCGTGCAGGACGGCTTCATGGTGGTCTTTGGCACCAACGGGATGCTGATCGACGACGCGCTGGCCGGAGAGCTCGCCGACATCGGCGTGATGGGCATGGGCATCAGCATCGACTCGCCCGACCCGGCCAAGCACGACGCCTTCCGCGGGCTGCCCGGCGCGTGGGCGCGCACGATGGCCGGCATCGAGGCCTGCAAGCGCCACGGCCTTCAGTTCCAGGTCCACTTCAGCGTCTCGCCGATGAACTACCGCGAAGTGCCCGAGATGGTCGCCTTCACGCACAAGCTGGGCGCGCGGGTGCTCAATCTGTTTTTCCTGGTCTGCACCGGCCGCGGCGAGGAGATGACGGACATCACGCCCCAGCAGTACGAGGAGGTGCTGACCTACCTCGTGGACCAGCAGAAGCAGTACCCGGACATGCTCGTGCGCGCGCGCTGCGCGCCGCACTTCAAGCGCATCGCCTATGAGCGCGATCCCAATTCCCCGATCACCAAGGCCACCGGCTACATGGGCGGCGGCTGCCTCGCCGGCACGAACTACGCCCGCGTCACCCCGGAGGGCAACCTGACGCCCTGCCCGTACATGCCGCTGAGCGCGGGCAACATCCGGGAGGTCAGCTTCGTGGATCTCTGGGAGCGTTCGGAAGTGTTTGACTCGTTCCGCGAGCCGAAGCTCAAGGGCAAATGCGCCGACTGCGAGTATTCCGACATCTGCGGCGGCTGCCGCGCCCGTCCCTACGCAGACCACGGGGACTGGCTGGACGCCGACGAGTGGTGCCTCTACACCCCGAAGGGCGGGCCCAAGATCCAGGTCAACGAGATCGGCGTGGACGCGGCGCCGGGGACGTTCGAGATTCGTTGGGACGACGAGGCCACGGCCCGGTTCAAGCGCATCCCCTACTTCATGCAGGCGATGGTCAAGAAGAGCGTGGAGGCCAAGGCCCGCGAGCGCGGCCTGGCCGTGATCACGCCCGACTTCATGGAAGAGCTCCGCAAGGCCCGCTTTGGGAATGAGAAACCGGTCTTCAAATTCTGATGGACCGCTTCATCACCGCATTCGTCGACCAGTGGATCCCCATCGTGAACCACTGGCTCCATCTGATGTCGGCCATCCTCTGGATCGGCGGGCTGGGCCTGCTGATGATGGCGGTCGTGCCGGCGTTGCGGAAGTCGGTCCCGGGCGAGCTCGTCAAGCCGCTCGCCAACGCCATCTACCAGCGGTACCAGCGGATCATCGGCTTCCTCATGCTGATCATTCTCGTGACCGGCGGGATCAACATCGCCTACATCAACCGGCTGATGAAGGCGAACAACGGGGAAGGCTTCACCAACCCGTACATCATCGCGCTCGGCGTCAAGCTGTTCTTCGTCATGTGCCTCATGACGCTGTTCCTCTACAACATCATCTTTCCGCCGGAGCCCGAGGCGAAGGGGACGGCCGAGGGGGAAGAAACGGACCCGGAGGGCATTCCCTTCCTCCGCGCGGCCTTCTGGTTCGGCATCGTCATCGTGCTGATGGCCTCGACCCTCAAGCACCTGCATCACTAGACTCTCGCCCGTTTACGACGACACGAACAGGGACTGGAAGGACGGGTCGGCTCCGACAATGCCTTTGAGCGTGTCGTTCTGGAGCAGGAACTGCCAGGAGTTCTGCGAGGCGCCGGGGAGTTGTAGATACCAGCGGCGTGCCTCGGTCAGCAGACCCAGCAGCTTCTTGTTGTTCCGGTTGGGCATGAACGCCAGGCTGTAGGCCATCGCATACTCGGCCGTGAACTTGTCAAGCGGGCGATCCGTGAGCCCGAACGCCTCTTCCGCCTCGCGGTACGCGGCCTGGAGGCCCGGATCCTCGACCCGCCGGCTCCATTCCACCTGGGCAATCCGCGACCAGGCCAGCTCCAGCAGTGCGCGCGCGCGCGCGGCGGCGCGGTCGGGCGGCGTCTCCTTCACCAGTTGTTCATGGACGGCGATCGCCTCCTCGTGATCCCGGTTCCAGCGATAGGCGATCCCCAGCCGTAACCGGTTCCCATGGTCATTGGGAGCCAACCGGGCCAGCTTTTCCATGGCCGGGAGCATCCGAAAGAGAAAGTCGGCGGGCAAGGGCCCACCGGGGCGGGCCGACTGGGAGGCCTCCGCGATCTCCGTCCGATAGGTCTGCGACACGGTGTTCCAGTACAGTTCATTGAAACGGGCGGCCAGGGCCGTATCGCCGATCGGCACCTTGTGCGCGGCTGCCCCCGCATTCAGCAACGCCTGATACATTTCGCGCGAAAGCGCCGCCAAGGCGTCCGCCTGGAGCGGATCGACGAGCAACACCCGGTTGAACATCGCAATCCGGTCCCGCGGCTCCGGGTACTGCGCGGCGTGCGCCACCGCGGCGGTCAGCAGGCCCGGCGCATCCGCCGGCCCCCACCACAAACGCGTGTCGTGCAGGTAGCCGCCTCGCTCGATCACGAACGGCACGGCGGCGCCGTCGGCGCCCGTCACCGGCAGGTTGAGCACCGCGGCGTCGCCCGGGAATCCGAGCTTCTTCAGCCCCGTCAGCACCACCCACTTGACGGTGACTCCCTTCAACGCCTGACGCACCTTTTTGGCCTTCCTCGTCAGAAAGTCCTCGCTGGGCGCAAAGGCGACGGGGGCGGTCAGCGGGTCCTTGTAGGTCACGGCCAGTTTGACGGCCGAGGTCGCCGCTTGAACCAGCGGACTTCCGCCGCGCACATGAAACGACGCCGCCGGCACCGGCGCGCTGCCCGATAGTTCGACCTTGAGACCGCCGCCCGGGGGCGAGAGTCCCAGCCGGTCCATCACGAAAAAAGACGGCGCATAGTCGGCGAGGTCCTCTCGAAAAAAGACGAGGGCGCCCTGGCCGGGCCACAGCGCATTCACGCCCAGGTCGCCCTGCTCGATCGCCGTCTCGTGGGCCTTCGCCAGTTGGTCCCAGCACCGGGCGTACACCGGATCGGAATCGGGCGGAAACGTTTTGAGCGGGCCGGAGGCGGCGGAGACCATCCCGTACTGACAGGCGAAATCCAACTTCCCGGCCGCAACGCGGTCGCCGGAGGCGACGGCGTCGGCATACTGCTTGGCGGCGGCCATCGCCGGTGACTGCGCCGCCGGCGCAGGTTTGGCCTTTTGCGATGCCGGTGCGGCATAGGCCGAACCCGCCGGCGCAAGCCACAGCGCCGCACCGACGACCAATCCGGAAACCACGAACGTAAGATGACGCATCATATGGGTGCCTCCGAATACGATGCGTTACTCTAACATCCTGAGACGAGGATGCGAAAGAGGCTAATACGGGCCAAGGTGGTAGGGGACGTCCGTGATGATGACGCGGAACTTGAACAGCACGGCGGCTTTGATCAGCAGGGCGCGCTGGTTGTGCAGGAGGGTCTCCCACCAGCGCGCCGGCAGGACCTCCGGCAGGACGACCGTGACCCACCCGCCGGGCGTCTCCTCGCGGACTTTCTCAATGTAGTCCAGCAACGGCGGCAGGAAGGACCGGTAGGGCGAGGGCAGGGTCTCCAGGGGAATGCCGACGCCCCACTTGGCCCACTCTTCCTTGATGCGCGCCGTCTCATTGGCATCCACGTCCACATGGACCGCCCGGATCTCGCGGCCCCGCTGGCGGACATAGTCCAGCGCCAGAACCGTGGCCCGGTTGACTTCTCCGATCGGCATCACAAACGTGCTCCGCGGGGGCGTGGGCGGCCGTTCGTACATGTCCAGCGACAACTGCCAATCCACCATCTTATAGTGCCACCGAATCCTCCGGAACATCACGATGAACAGGGGGAGGAGGACGACCACGACCCAGGCCCCGTGCGTGAACTTCGTCACGGCCAGGACCAGGGTGGCTACGCCGGTCGCGATCGCGCCGCTCAGGTTGATCGCCAGCTTCTTCCTCCAGCCTGAGCCTTTCTGGTCCCGCCAGTGCTGGACCATGCCCGCCTGCGAAAGCGTGAACGAGAGAAACACGCCGATTGCATACAGCGGGATCAGCGCGTGCGTATCCCCCCGAAAGATCACCAGCAGCAGGGCCGCAAAGCCGCCCAGCAGGACGATCCCGTTGGAGAACACCAGCCGGTCGCCCAGGTGCCGCATCTGGCGCGGCAGGAAGCCGTCCTGCGCCAGCATCGACGCCAGGCGCGGAAACCCGTTGAAGCTGGTGTTGGCGGCGAGGATCAGGATCTTCATCGTGGCGAGCTGCATGAAGTAGTACAGCAGCCCGCCGCCGAGCGCCGCGCGTGAGATTTGGGAGATCAGAGTCTCATCCTCGCGGGGCACCACGCCGTAAAAGTTCGCCAGCGCCGTGAGGCCCAGGAACAGCGTCCCGAGGATCGCCGCCATCCAGGTCATGGTGGCGGCCGCATTCTGGGAGGCCGGCTCTTTGAAGGCGGGGATGCCGTTCGAGATCGCTTCGACGCCGGTCAGGGCGGTGCAGCCGGAGGAGAAGGCGCGCAACAGGAGGAACAGCGTCACGCCCTCGACCACCGGCACGGCCGGCACCGCAGGCAGGTCCACCTTCACCCCCAGCAGCGCCTTGCCCAGACCCATCACAAGCACCAGCCCGAGGGTGCCGATGAACATGTAGGTCGGCACCGCAAAGAGCTTGCCGGCCTCCCGCACGCCGCGGAGGTTCGCCCAGATCATGATCGCGATCGCCAGGAGCCCGAGCGCAACCCGGTGATCGTGGAGTTCCGGCACCGCCGAGGTGATCGCCGCGACGCCGGCCGCCACGCTCACCGCCACCGTCAGGATGTAGTCGATCAGCAGGGAGGCCCCTGCGACCAAGCCCGGCAGCTCGCCGAGGTTGGACTTGGACACCACGTACGCTCCACCTCCGGCGGGATAGACGAAGATCGTCTGGCGGTAGGAGGCGGTCAGGATGGCCAGCAGCCCGACGATGGCGAGGCTGATGCCGATGGAGTAATGGAACGCCGACGTCCCGGCCAGCACCAGGACGAGGAGAATTTCTTCGGTGGCGTATGCGACCGACGACAACGCATCGGAGGAGAAGATGGCCAGCGCCACCGTCTTCGTCAGGCGCTCGTGGGCGGCCTGAGCCGTCGCGATGGGGCGGCCGAGCAGCCAGCGCTTAAACCACATGCTCCCCCGCCTCCGGCTTCAACGGCGGCTCCTCCGGCGGGGACCCCGCCCCCTGGCCAAGCCTGAGCCCCGGGCCGAACATCGAATAGAGCACCGGCAGCACGACCAGGATCAGCACGGCCGCCGTGATCATCCCGCCCACCACGACGCGGGCGAGCGGCTGCTGCGCCTGCGAGCCGATGCCGGTGGACACCGCCGCCGGCAGGAGCCCGAGCGCGGCGGCCAGCGTCGCCATGAGAATAGGCCGCATCTGCGATTCCGCGGCGCTCATGATCGCCTGCTCCACCGGGATTCCCTCCCGCTGCAGCTCATCAATGCGGGAGATCAGCAGCACCCCTCCCAGGATCGCCACGCCCAGAAGCGAGATGATGCCCACCGCCGCGGAAATGCTGAAATGCGTGCCCGTGAGGACCAGCGAGAAAATCGCGCCGACGAACGCGAACGGCACCGTGGCCATCACCAGAAAGGCGTCTTTGAAGGAGTCGAACGTCAGGTAGAGCAGGAACAGGATCGCCAGCAGAGTCACGGGCACGATGACCGCCAGGCGCCGCTGCTCGTCCTGGAGTTGATCGTACTGGCCGGCGACGTCGAACCGCAGGCCGGCGGGCAGCGGAACCTTCTGCGCGATAGCGGCCAGGACCTCGCGCACCGTGCCGTCCAAGTCCCGGTTCCGCACGCTGAACTTGATGGGAATGTACCGCTCGTTGTTCTCGCGGTAGATGATGAACGCGCCCGTCTGGGTGGAGATCTTCGCCAGCTGTTTGAGGGGAATGCGCGCGCCGTCCGGCGTACTGACCTGAATCTCGCCGATCACCTCGACGTCCTGCCGGTACTGCGGCAGGAACCGCACGACCAGATCGAACCGGCGCTCGCCTTCGAGGACCTGCGTGACGGCCTGCCCGCCGATCGCCGCCTGCACGACGGCGTTCACGTCCGCCACCAGCACGCCGTACCGCGCGCAGGCGTTCCGGTCCACTTCGATCAAGAGATTGGGCTGGCCCAACAGGCGGAACACGCCGAGGTCCCGCACGCCCGGGACGGGTTTCATGACTTTTTCAATTTGAAGCGCCACGGACTCGAGCTGGGCCAGATCCCGCCCGAACAGCTTGATGGAGTTCTCGCCCTTGACCCCCGACATGGCCTCTTCCACATTGTCCTGGATGGCCTGGGAGAAGTTGAACGTGATGCCGGGGAAGACCTTCAGCTTGTCTTCGATCTGATGGATGATCCCTTCCTTCTCGAGGCCCGGCGGCCAGGCTTCCCGCGGCTTGAGATTGACGAAAAACTCCGCGTTGAAAAAGCTGGTGGGGTCGGTCCCGTCGTCGGGACGGCCGAGCTGGGACGCGACGGATTGGACGGACGGATTGGCGCGAAAGATCCCGCGGATCTCGGTGGTGATCCGGGACGCCTCGTCGAACGAGATATCCACCGGCATTGTGGCGCGGACCCAGAGATTGCCTTCTTCCAGCGCCGGCATGAACTCCCCGCCGATGAGCGGCAACGCGGCCAGGGCGACGGCGAACAAGCCGACGGCCAGCGAAACCGTCAGCCATCGATTCACCATGGCCAGCCGGAGCGTGCGCAGATAGACCCCCTTGAGCCAGGCGACGAAGCGCGTGTCGTCCTCGCGCAGCGGCTGATTCAGCAGCAGCAGGCACAGGACCGGCGACAGCGTCACGGCGATGAGGAGCGCCCCCAGGAGGGCGAACCCGTACGTCACCGACATCGGGGCGAAGATCTTCCCCGGCACGCCGGTCATCGTAAACAACGGGACGAACGCGACCAGGATGATGAGCGTCGAAAAGAAAATGGGGCGGCCGACATGCCGGGCCGCCCGCACGATGGTCATCTGGGGCGGACGCAGCTGGGCCGAGTGGCGGCAGAGTTGGAGGAAAATCGCCTCCACCATGATCAGCGCCGCGTCCACGATGATCCCGAAGTCGATGGCCCCGAGCGAAATGAGATTCGCCGACTCGCCTACGATCACCATCATCGAAAAAGTAAACAAGAGCGCCAGGGGGACCGTCAACGCCACGATCAGGGCGGCGCGCATGTGCCCCAGAAAGATGAACAGAATCACAAACACCAGCACCATCCCGCCGGCCAGAATTTCCAGGACGGTCCTGATCGTGATCTGGATCAGGTCCGTTCGGTCATAGAAGGCCTTGATCTGCACTCCCGGCGGGAGACGCCCTTGATTCAGATCGGCGATCCTTTTCCGGATCCGCTCCAGCGTCGGGATGGCTTTGGCGCCCCGCTGCAGCAGGACGACGCCCTCCAGGACGTCGTCCTGCTCGTCGATGCCCACCTTGCCCAGCCGCACCCGCTTGCCGATCGAGACCTTCGCGACATTCCTGATGTAGATCGGCGTACCGGCCTTCTCGGCCACGACGACGTCCTCGATGTCGTTCAGGTCGCGGATCAGGCCCACGCCGCGGACATTGAAGCTCTGCGGCCCGATCGTCAGATAGTTGCCGCCGACGTTTGCGTTGCTGTTGCTCAGCGCATTCAGCACCTGCGCCAGCGTCACGTTGTACTGGAGCAGGCTCCGCGGGTCCACGTCCACGTGGTATTCCTTCGTTGTCCCTCCGTAGGCCGTGACATCGATCACGCCGCGGACCTGCTTGAACTGGCGCTGGAGCTGCCAATCCTGGATGGCCTTGAGATCGCTGAGCGACAGCTCGGGGGGGCCCACCAGTTCGTAGCGGTAGACCTCGGCGATGGCGGACCAGGGGGAAAGCTGCGGCTGGACGTTCGCCGGCAGGTTGACCAACTGGAGACGGTTCAGGACTTCCTGGCGGTCGAAGTAGTAGTCCGTTTTGAAGTCGAAGTACACCTTGATGTCGCTGAGGCCGAAGATGGAAATCGAGCGCAGATCGGTCAGCCCCGGCACGCCGTTCAAGACCGTCTCGAGCGGGATCGTGATCTGGCGCTCGATTTCCTCGGCCGACCAGCCGGGATACTGGGTGATCACCTCAACCATCGGCGGCGAGGGGTCCGGGTAGGCCACGACGTCGAGAACGTGGAACGCGTAGAGCCCGCCGACGAGGAGAACCACCCCCAACGTCAGGACGAAGACCCGCTCGTGGAGGGCGAGTTCGACGATCTTGGCGACCATCTATCCTTTCTCTTGCTCTCCCTTGAGCAGGAGCGCCCCCTTGACGACGACCCGTTCTCCGGCTTGCAGCCCTTCCCGTATCTGAATCGTGTCGCCCGATGCCATGCCGGTCACGACCGTTCTGCGCACGTACCGGCCGTCGGCGGCCTGCACGAACACGAATTCCTGGCCGCCCACCTCCATGACGGCTTCTTTGGGCAGCACCAGCACCGATGCCCCCGATCCCACCTTCAGGTTGACCCGCGCGAACATTTCCGGCTTGAGTCTGAGGCCGCGGTTCGTGACGCTGCACCGGACCTTGATGGTCCGCGTGGTCTGGTCCACGACGTCGCCGACGTAGGCGATCACGCCGGAGAATGTCTCGCCGGGATAGGCCTCGACCGCAACCGACACGGGAATGCCCCTGGCCACGCGACTGAGATCCCGTTCATAGACCTCGGCCACCACCTGCAGCACGTTCAGGTCGGCGATCGTGTAGAGCATCTGGGCGGGATCGGCGCCCACCATCAGGCCGACCGTCACGTTCCGTTCGACGACCGTGCCGTCCAGCGGCGCTTTCAGGTCGAAGCGCGACGTGATCCGCTGCTCCGCCCTCGGCTTGTCCAGTTCGGCGGCCGGCACCTTGAGCGCCAGCAACCGTTCCCTCGCCCGTCTGTTCTCGGCCTGCGTTTTGTAAAAGTCGTTCTCCGCCTGGACGAGATCTTTCTTGGACAGGGCCTTGGTTTCGAAGAGGTCCTTGGCCAGTTCGTAGTTCCGCGTGGCGAGTTGCAGGTCCGATTCCGCTTTGACGTAATCGGAGTAGGCCGCGCCGATGTCGGCGCTTTCGATGGTCAGCAGCGCTTGGCCGGCGGTCACCTTGTCCCCGAGTTTCGCGTGCACCTCCGTCACCCGCCCGACGAGCGGGGAGGAGATTTTGACGAACCGGTCCTCGCTGTACTGGACTTTCCCGGGGAACGACAGCTCCCCGACGATCAGCCTGAGCTGGGCCGCCTCGACGACGATCTGCGGATGGGCTTCGGCGGCAGGGCTCTTGCTCCCGTTCGGCTTGAGCTTGTCGGCCGACTGCACGGCTTCGGTTTTCCCGCCCTCGCCGCACCCGCCGGCGCCGACGGCCAGGACGAGGGCCAGCGGCAGGGCCATACGCATCCTCACCGGGTCACCTCCCGCCCGACAGCGGCGTTGATCTCCAGCAGACTGCGCTGATAGGCATAGAGCGCATCGATATATCCCTGCATCGTCGTGTTGAAGGTCCGAAAGGCGTCGAGCAGATCGAGAATGGAGGTGCCGCCCCTCTGATACGCCTTCGTTGCGATGTCCTTCACTTCCTTGGCGTCATTCACGACGCCCCCCTGATAGGCCGTGACCAGCATCCGGGCCTGCGTGAAATCACGATAGGCATTCTCGACGTCGATTTCCGTCTGCAGGCGGGTCTTTTCCAGATCGGTTTGCGCCGTCCGGAGATCGGCCTCGGCCTGCAGAATGCCTCCCTGGTTCCGATTGAAGAGCGGCAGCGGCACGCTGAGTCCGAACCCGTACTGGTGCGGCGAATTCGGCCCCTGCGGGCCCTGGATAGCGGTATCCATCCCGACGGTCACATCGGGCACCCGCAGCGCACGCGCCAGCTTGAGGTCAGCGGTCTTCTGGGACACGCTTCGCGTCTTCACGAGGACATCCGGACGCTCCGCCAGGGCGGCGGATCGCAGCCCCTCGAGGTCCACTGCGACAGCAGTATAATCCAATTCGCCCTTCAGCGCTAATTCGGCCATGGGGCGGACCCGCAGCAATCCTTTCAGGGTATTCTGCGCGATCAGAAAATCCTGGTTGGCCATGATCGCCTGGTTCTGAAAGTCCACGAGCTGCACCCGCAGCTTGATCAGGTCGACCTCGGCGATGGCGCCCTTTTTGAATCGGATATCGTTGATCTTGACGACATCCGCGAAGTTCGTGCTGTTCTGTCTGGCAAGATCGAGTTTTTGCTTGGCCTGCAACACATGGTAAAACGTGTCCTTGACGGCGAATCCCAGGGTGCGGACCGCATCCGCAAAGGCCGCCTCGGCCGACAGCACCGCAAACCGCGCGCTTTCCTGCCGGTAGCCCCGCTTCCCGGCCAATTCGAACAGTTGGTCCAGCCGCAGGCCCAGCGCGCCGACATCATGGAACGACTGGGTATGCGAGCCCGTCAGGTCGGCGCTGAGCGTGGGGTTGGGGAACAGCTTGGCGGTCACTTCGAGGCCCTTCGCCGAGTCAACCCCGTACTGCGCCATCAGCAGGTCCAAGTTCTGCTTGAGGAAGAGCGCCATCGCCTCGTCCACGGTCAGCGTAAGGACCTCGGATGGCGGCATCTCGGACGGGAGCGGCTCCGCACGCACGGTCGCAACGGAGCCGAGCAGAACCCCCACCGCCACACCTCCGAAGAAGGCAAGGCGCAGGGTTCTATAAATATCAGACAAATCGATCATGACCCTCAAGACAGCAAGGGAGATACCGCACCGCATGTTGGTGAGTGGCTGAGTATCGACCGCTCACACCAGACCCTCACGCATCGTGAAGAGTCAGATGCGATACGCCGAAAAACGCTGGTAGAGGGGAGCGGACGGTGATTCCATTAAGGGCAAGGATCGCGCCTGGGGCTGTTCACGGCCGGCCATGAACGAATGCGCACATACCGGCACAGTCGGGCTGAAGACAGAGGGGACTAAGTCTTTGGATTTCGTGTCATCGAAGTCGGATGCGAGGGCTTGCGCAAAGTCTGATCCCGCAACGTTCATTTCGTAGGATACATCGAGGACATCTAGGACGTAAGCTCCCCCGAAGACGAGCCACGCTCCCAAAAGGACCGATACCTTGAGGCACGCTGCCAGATTCATACGCACGGCAAACAGCTTAAACCCTCCAATTCCCCAATGTCAAACGGGGCAGGACAGTCTTGGCTGCCTCTGTATTCCTTCCAGGGAGGGCAGGTCAGGGAGACGAGGCGCTCACTTGGCGGTGCCGGACGAGAAATCCTGCGGCGGAACCGGCGGCGCGTCGTCCACTTTTCGGACGCGGCCGAACGGATCGTACTCCACGCGAACCC
>Ga0335085_10011604_pt1 | contig 13057 bp, 5 predicted proteins | sample Lox_Sample_45_FD_206712 | JGI IMG/M metagenome (GOLD analysis project Ga0335085, IMG submission 206712) | Soil microbial communities from Loxahatchee National Wildlife Refuge, Florida, United States - Lox_Sample_4.5 | ecosystem: Environmental > Terrestrial > Soil > Wetlands | place: USA: Florida...
GAACTACAGAAAATTTCGAAGGAGCACGCGGACTTGGAGCCGCTTGTGGAAAAAATCCGGGAATACCGCAAGTTCACACGGGAAAGGGAAGATGCCCGATCCCTTTTGGAGGGAAATGACGCTGAAATGAAGTTGCTTGCCCAGGCCGAGATCCCCACGTTGGAAAAGAGGGTAGAGGAAAAGGAGAGGGAATTGAAAAAGCTGCTCCTTCCCAAGGATCCGAACGGCGATAAAAACGCAATTATTGAAATCCGGGCCGGGACGGGCGGGGAGGAGGCGGCCCTTTTCGCGGCGGACCTTTTCCGAATGTATTCCCGGTATATCGAGAAGACCGGGATGAAAATGGAACTCCTCGATTCCAGCCCTACGGAAATAGGCGGCTTCAAAGAAATCATCTTTATGGTAATGGGAAAGGGCGCCTTCAGCAGATTCCGGTTTGAAAGTGGCACTCATCGGGTACAGCGGGTCCCCCGAACCGAAGCCTCGGGCCGCATCCATACCTCCGCCGCCACGGTGGCGGTTTTACCGGAGGTGGACGAAGTGGACATCCAGATCAAGGACTCGGACCTGCGCATCGACACCTTCTGCTCTTCCGGAGCCGGCGGACAAAGCGTCAATACCACTTATTCGGCGATCCGGATTACCCATATCCCCTCGGGGCTTGTCGTTCAATGCCAAGATGAACGTTCCCAGCTAAAGAATAAGGCCAAGGCCATGAAGGTGCTTTATGCCCGCTTGAAGGAGAAAGCGGATGAGGAGGCCCAAGCCTCCCTTTCGGCTACCCGTAAGAGCCAAGTGGGAAGCGGCGACCGGAGTGAGAAAATCAGGACCTATAATTTTCCCCAGAACCGGGTTACCGACCACCGTATTGGCTTGACGCTTTACCGCCTGGACAAGGTGATGGAGGGGGATTTGGGTGAATTCCTGGAGGCCCTGGCCTTGGCCTACCAAGAGGAACAGTTGAAAGAACAGGATTAGGAAAGCATCCATTGGGAGGGCAGATGCCTGAAGGGACGGGAACCAGGGAAATTTGGACACCCTTGAAAATCATTCAATGGGCGGTCCCTTATCTGACCCAAAAAGGAATATCCAACCCCCGCATGGATGTGGAACTCCTGATCGCCCACGCCCTTCATTTGGACCGGCTTAAGGTCTATCTCCAGTTTGACCGGCCCCTGGACGCGGGGGAATTGACGACCATCCGCGAATTACTCAAGCGAAGGGCCCAACGGGAGCCCCTGCAATATATCTTGGGGCAAAGAGAATTCTTTGGACTTCCATTTAAGGTGGGGCCCGGTGTGCTTATACCTCGCCCGGAGACGGAATTGCTGGTGGAAGGCGTCCTGAAACATCTGGAGAAGTTTCCTGAAGAAAAACGATTGGTTTTGGATTTGGGCACGGGTAGCGGCTGTATCGCCATTGCGGTTGCTAAGAGTATTCCCTGCCATGTTTGGGCAGTAGATCAATCGAAAAAGGCATTGGAAATGGCCGAGCTCAATGCTCAAAACCTGGGTGTGGGAGAAATCCAGTGGCGCCTGGGAGATTGGTTCAAAGCATTACACCAAGAGGATCCACCTGAATTTACGGTGATCGCGAGTAATCCCCCCTATATTTCCCCCGAAGAAAAGGGGGATTTATCTCCCGAAGTAAGGGATTTTGAGCCATCCGAGGCCCTATTTGCAGAAAATGACGGTTTAAAAGCTTATGAGGACATTTCAATGGGGTTAAAAGATAGGCTTTTAAAAGGGGGGTGCATCTTTTTAGAGATCCATACCAATGGTTTTGACAAGGTTTCAAGGCTTATGGGGCCCTTGGGGTTGAAGGAAAGCATGGAGAGAGACTTGCAAGGTCACCCCCGGATTATTAAGCTTGAAAAACAGTAAGTTATTGACTCTTTTTGGCGCCGATCTGTATAATCACCCCTCTTTGCCCAAAACGAGAAAAGCCCTTTCTCGTTTTTTATTTTCTAGGGCAGTTCTTTTCGGGGAAGAAGTTCCCCTTAAGCCATGCGCTTGGGCTCATTCCTGCTTTTTTCTGGAGGATTTTCTGTGAAAAAAATGAAATATGGTCGCCGCGAACGGATTGATTTCAGCCGCATCTCTTCGATCATGGAGATGCCGGACTTGATTGAATTTCAACGGAAGTCCTATGAAGCGTTCCTGCAAAAAGACGCGACGGTGGACCAGCGGATCGACCAAGGGTTGCAGTCGGTTTTCTCCAGCGTTTTCCCTATTTGGGATTTCAACGAAGTTTCTTCGCTCGAATTCGTTTCTTACACCTTGCTGGAACCGAAGTACAACGTGCGGGAATGCCAGGAACGCGGTATGACCTATTCGGTGCCCATGAAGGTCACTTTACGCTTGGTGATCCGCGAGGAAGATCCCGAAACCAACACCAAAAAGGTCAAGGATATCCGTGAGCAGGAGGTTTTCTTCTGCGACCTGCCCATGATGACCGAACGCGGCACCTTCATGATCAACGGCGCGGAACGCGTTATTGTTTCCCAGTTGCACCGCTCTCCCGGCGTGACCTTTGACGAGGACGACGGCAAACTTTCCTCCTCGGGTAAAAAGATGTATATGACCAGCGTAATCCCCTACCACGGGTCCTGGCTGGAATTCGAATTCGACGTGAACGGCGTGCTTTATGCCCGTATCGACCGCAAGAGGAAGTTCGTGGCCTCCACCCTGCTGCGGGGGTGGGGCTTTTCGACGGATGAAGACATCCTGAAAATTTTCTTCGAGGTCGAAAGCCTGGAAGTCTCCGAAAAGAAGCTGCAGGGCAAGGCGGCCGCCGCCGACGTAGCCCATCCCGAAACCGGGGAAGTTTTGGTGGAAGCCGGGGCGGATTTCACCGCTGAGGTTGTTGCGGCCCTGAAGAAGCATGGGGTCAAGCAAGTCAAGGCGGTCACTTCCAACCCCAACGACGTTTCCATCTTGAGCACCCTGCGTAAGGACAATACCCATTCGCAGGATACGGCTCTGGTTGAAATTTATAAGAAAATGCGGCCGGGAGACCCTCCGACATTGGAAAACGCCAAGAGCCTGATGGACAACCTCTTCTTTAATAAAAAGCGTTACGACCTGGCCCGCGTAGGCCGCTACAAAATGAATAAGAAACTGGGGATGAAAACCTCCCTGGAACAACGTACGATTTCCAAGGAAGACTTGGTAGCCATCATTCGATATCTCTTCGATCTTTGCAACGGCAAGGGTGAGAAGGATGATATCGACCATTTGGGCAACCGCCGAGTTCGCACGGCTGGTGAGCTTTTGGAAAACAAACTCCGCCTCGGGTTTACCCGCATGGAAAGGGCAGTGAGGGAACGCATGTCCATCGTCGATATGGACATGAATCCCATGCCAAGCCAGCTCATTTCCACTAAGCCCATTACGGCGGCAGTGAAGGAATTCTTCGGAACCTCCCAATTGTCCCAGTTCATGGACCAGACCAACCCCTTGGCTGAACTGACTCACAAACGGCGCTTATCGGCACTGGGGCCCGGCGGTTTGAACCGGGAGCGCGCGGGTTTCGAGGTCCGCGACGTGCACCACACCCACTATGGCCGCGTTTGCCCGATCGAAACTCCGGAAGGTCCGAACATCGGTCTTATCGCGTCTCTTTCCACTTACGCCCAAATCAATGAATACGGTTTCGTGACCACGCCTTTGAGGAAGGTCGAGGGAGGAAAGGTCTCCAAGAAAATCGAATTCCTGCCGGCCGACGACGCCGACAAATACATCATCGCCCAGGCCAATACTCCCTTGGATGACAGCAATAAGTTTTCGGACGACATCATTGCGGCCCGTTACAAAGACGACTTTCCCATTGTGTCGCCCAATGAAATTCACTACATGGATGTCTCCCCCCGGCAGTTGTTTTCGGTGGCGACGTCCCTTATTCCCTTCCTGGAACATGACGACGCCAACCGCGCCTTGATGGGCTCCAACATGCAGCGGCAGGCCGTGCCTCTGATCCGCACCGAGGCCCCTTTCGTGGGTACGGGCATGGAATACAAAGCCGCGTACGATTCGGGTGTTTTAGTCATCGCCAAGCGCGACGGCGTAGTAGCGGGGGTTTCGTCTGACGAGATCATTATCTTCGCCGACGAAGTGGATGAGACGGGTTCGGTGGATATCTACAAGCTGACCAAGTACAAGCGTTCCAACCAGGATACTTGCATCAACCAGCGCCCCATCGTGAAGAAGGGCGAAAAGGTAAAAAAAGGGGACGTTATCGCCGATGGTCCTTCCACGGACCAGGGAGAATTGGCCCTGGGCCGAAACCTCCTGGTGGCTTTCATGCCCTGGAGGGGTTTCAACTTCGAGGACGCCATCATCGTGTCCGAGAAATTGGTTCGCGAGGACTACTTCACTTCCGTGCACATTGAGGAATTTGAATTGGAGGCTCGCGATACCAAATTGGGGAAAGAAGAAATTACCCGGGATATTCCCAATGTGGGAGACGAGGCCTTGAAAGACCTAGACGAGGAAGGCATTATCCGCATCGGAGCCGAGGTGGTGCCGGGCGACATCCTAGTGGGAAAGGTAACTCCCAAGGGCGAGACCGAACTAACTCCTGAAGAAAAGCTCCTCAGGGCCATTTTCGGCGAAAAGGCCGGGGACGTTCGCGACGCTTCCTTGCGCGTTCCACCGGGCGTAGAAGGAAAGGTGATCGACGTCAAGGTCTTCAAGCGCAAGGAAAAGGACGAGAAGATCAAGGGGCGGGACGCTTCCATGGTGAAGGCTATTGAGAAGGACGCGACCCATAAGATCAAGCAGCTCGAGAAAGAAAATGAAAACCGCATTGAGGCCTTGAAGAAACAGATGGAAGAAAAGGCCAAGGACTTGAACAAGAGCGAGAAGAACGCCCTGGAGGAACAGTCCGAAGAAGAAATCAAGCGCTTGAACGAGGTTCTCCAGAACCGGGTCAAGGAAATCGAGCGGGAGAAGAACAACGAGATCGAGAAAGTTAAGAAGGGCGACGAATTGCCGCCGGGCGTCATCAAGCTCGTAAAGGTTTACATCGCCAAGAAGCGCAAATTGTCCGTGGGCGACAAGATGGCCGGTCGCCACGGGAACAAGGGAGTGGTATCCAAAATCGTACCGGTTGAGGACATGCCCTACCTCCCCAACGGAAGGCCGGTGGATATCATCCTGAATCCTCTCGGCGTTCCTTCCCGTATGAATGTGGGCCAAATCCTGGAAACCCACTTGGGTTGGGCGGCCCACGAGGGCGGCTACCACGTGGCCTCGCCCGTGTTCGACGGGGCCAAGGAGGAAGAGATTAAGAAGTCCTTAAAAGAGCAGGGTCTGCCCGAATCGGGCAAGATCACCCTTTATGACGGAATGACGGGCGAATCTTTTGACCAGGAAGTAACGGTGGGTTACATCTACATCCTCAAGCTAGCCCACTTGGTCGACGACAAGATCCACGCCCGCTCTATTGGGCCCTACTCCCTCATTACGCAGCAACCCCTGGGCGGTAAGGCCCAGTTCGGTGGTCAGCGTTTCGGGGAAATGGAAGTCTGGGCTTTGGAAGCCTACGGAGCGGCTTATACGCTGCAAGAACTCCTGACCGTCAAGTCTGACGACGTACAGGGACGCACCAAGGTTTACGAGGCCATTGTCAAGGGCAAGAACGCTCCGGAGCCGGGTATTCCCGAATCGTTCAACGTTTTGGTGAAGGAATTGCAGGGTTTGTGTTTAGACGTCAAACTCATCAAGAATTCGAATTAAGGAGGGGGACCCATGAGCCAAGTCAAATCAACTACCCCTGAGAACGAAAATGAAGTGACCAAACCAGCTACTCCGGAGGCGGCGGCTGGCGCCCCGGTGGCTCCTTTGATGGCCGACAAAAAGCCGAACCTGGAGGTTTTGCTCAAGGAAACCACCCGGTTTGACGCCATCAAGATCGGCTTGTCCTCCCCGGAGATCATCCGCTCTTGGTCCCATGGGGAAGTCAAAAAACCCGAAACCATCAATTACCGTACCTTTAAGCCTGAGAAAAATGGTCTTTTCTGCGAAAAGATTTTCGGGCCCACGAAGGATTGGGAGTGTGCCTGCGGCAAGTACAAGCGCATCAAATACAAAGACGTGATCTGCGACCGTTGCGGCGTAGAAGTCACCCAAGCCAAGGTGCGCCGGGAACGAATGGGTCATATTGAACTGGCCTGTTTGGTTTCCCATATCTGGTATCTCAAAGGTGTCCCCTCCCGCATGGGCTATTTGCTTGAAATGTCCACCCGTAATTTGGAACGGGTTATTTATTACGAATCCTATGTGACCCTGGATCCGGGGAAGGCTCCGGTGGAAGTGGGGCAGCTCCTCTCCGAAGACGAATACCAGAAGCTCCGTGCGGAATACGGCGCTTCCCTGAAAGCCAAGATGGGCGCTGAGGCCATCCGGGACCTTATCCGCATGGTCAACCTGGACGACTTGGACAAGAAACTGCGCGTCCAGATGAAGCAGACGACCAGCGAACAAAAGCGCAAAACCCTTATCAAGCGTCTGAAGGTGATTGAGAGCTTCCGCAAGAGCGACAACAAGCCCGAGTGGATGTTCCTTGAAGTCTTGCCGGTCATCCCGCCCGAACTGAGGCCCCTGGTTCCCTTGGATGGCGGCCGGTTCGCCACCTCCGACTTGAATGACCTTTACCGCCGCGTCATCAACCGTAATAACCGCTTGAAGAAACTTTTGGAACTGCATGCGCCTGAGGTCATTGTGCGTAATGAAAAACGCATGCTCCAAGAAGCGGTGGATGCCTTGTTGGATAACGGCCGGCGTGGCCATGCCGTGCGCGGGCCCGGAAACCGCCCGTTGAAGTCTTTGTCCGACATGCTCAAAGGCAAACAAGGCCGCTTCCGCCAAAACCTGCTGGGGAAGCGCGTCGATTATTCAGGCCGTTCGGTCATCGTGGTGGGCCCTGAGCTTAAGATGCACCAGTGTGGTTTGCCCAAGAAAATGGCCCTGGAGCTTTTCAAACCCTTCATCATCAAAAAGCTCGAAGACCGCGGCTATGTCCATACCATCAAGAGCGCACGCAAGATGGTTGAGCGCGTGAAGCCGGAGGTCTGGGACATCCTGGCCGAGGTCATCCGCGACCACCATGTGCTGCTCAACCGTGCTCCAACCTTGCACCGCCAGGGAATCCAAGGGTTCCAGCCGGTCCTTATTGAGGGCCGGGCCATCCAAATCCATCCGCTCGTTTGCACGGCCTTCAACGCCGACTTCGACGGGGACCAAATGGCCGTCCACGTTCCCTTGTCCAGCGAAGCCCAGATGGAAGCACGCTTCTTGATGCTATCCACTAACAATATCAACTCCACTTCTAACGGCCGTCCCATCGTTACGCCGACCCAGGATATCGTCTTGGGTTCGTATTACATCACGAAGGAAATGCCGGGCGATAAAGGGGAGGGAAGGGTTTTCTCCAGTCCGCAGGAGGTTGTCATCGCCCTGGATGCCAAGCAAGTGGGCAAGCACGCCCGCATCAAAGTACGGCGCAACGGGAAACTGGTCGATACGACCGTGGGCCGCGTGTTGTTTAACCAAGTAATTCCCTCCGAGCTTCCTTATGTCAACCGGGTCATGACCAAGAAGGAATTGGGCGACCTGGTGGCCCTTTGCTATGAAAAGCTGGGCCCCGAAGTGACCGTCAAGCTCTTGGACGATGTCAAGGAACTGGGTTTCAAGTATGCCACCCAGGCCGGGATTACGGTGTCCATTGACGATATGAAGATCCCCAAGGACAAACCGGAAATCTTGAAGCGTTCCTACAAGGAAGTCGCCGAGATCGAGAACCAGTACAAGAAAGGTATCATCACCGGCGGCGAGCGTTACAACAAGGTCATCGATATTTGGACCCATACCACCGACGAAATCGCCGAAGTCATGTTTGAAAACCTCAAGCAGGACCACCATGGATTTAATCCCATTTACATGATGGCGGATTCGGGAGCCCGAGGTTCCAAAATGCAGATCCGCCAGTTGGCGGGCATGCGGGGACTGATGGCCAAGCCACTCCAGAAGATCACGGGATCCATCGGCGAAATCATTGAATCGCCCATTACGGCTAATTTCCGCGAAGGTCTCACGGTGTTGGAGTACTTCATTTCCACCCACGGCGCCCGAAAGGGCCTTGCCGATACCGCCTTGAAAACGGCCGACGCTGGTTACCTGACCCGCCGTCTGGTGGATGTTTCCCAGGAAGTTATCATCAACGTCGAGGACTGTGGCACCGTTAATGGCATCCGTGTTGGGGCGATCAAGGAAGGTGTCGAAATTATCGAGCCCTTGAAGGACCGCATTGGTGGCCGGGTGGCCGTTGATAATGTGGCTAATTTGCTTACTTCCGAAGTCATCGTGCGTTCAGGCCAGATCATCACCGAGGATATAGCCGAAAAACTGGAAGAAGCGGGTATTGAACAGATTCGTGTCCGTTCCGTTCTTACTTGCGAGCTGGAACGTGGTGTTTGCGCTAAGTGCTACGGCATCAACATGTCCAATGGCAGGTTGGTTCAGATCGGCGAGGCGGTCGGCATCATTGCGGCCCAGTCCATCGGCGAGCCCGGGACCCAGTTGACCCTCCGGACTTTCCACGTGGGCGGCGCCGCCAGCCGCGCCTTGGAACAATCCAAGATCGAGTCGACGAAAAACGGAGTTGTACGTTTCCACAACCTTAAACTGGTTGAGAACCGCAACAAAGAGCTCATTGTCTTGAACCGCAATGGTGAAATTTCGGTTTATGACGAAAAGGGACGGGCCATGGAAAACCATGTGGTTCCCTTTGGTTCGACCTTGAAAGTGCGGGAAGAGGCGTCTGTTCGCGAGGGGCAGTTATTGGCCCATTGGGACCTTTATAAGGTCCCCATCTTCACTGAAGTTTCCGGAAAGGTGAAGCTTCAGGATGTCCTTCGCGGCGTCACCGTTCGTGAGGAAATTGACGCTTCCACCGGATTGAAGGAACGCGCCGTCATCGAGTACAAGGATGAAAACCTCTCGCCCCGCTGTGTCATCATGAATCCGGAAACAGGGGAAGCCATCAAGAGCTACCGTCTGCCGACGGGCTCCCTCATCAACGTGATGGACGGAGACAACGTGATGGCCGGCGACATCCTGGCCAAGATCCCACGGGAGATGTCCAAGACCCGCGATATCACGGGTGGTTTGCCCCGGGTGGCCGAGCTTTTCGAGGCCCGCCGTCCAAAGGGAAACGCGGTTATCGCCAAGATTGCCGGTACGGTTAGTTTCGGCACCGCCTCCAAGGGCTATCAGCGCGTGATCGTGACCAATACGGAAGGCAAGAAGAGTATCGAAGAAGAATATGCCATTCCCTATGGGAAACATTTGAATATCCACGAGGGAGACTATGTCCGTCCCGGCGACGCCTTGACCGACGGTCCTGTGGATCCGCATGACATCCTGGAAGTGCAGGGTGAGGCGGCGGTCCAGGAATACCTGCTTTCCAAGGTTCAGGAGGTTTACCGCCTCCAAGGTGTGAAGATCAACGACAAGCATATCGAGGTCATTATCCGGCAGATGATGCGTAAAATTGTGGTTCAGGAAGCCGGGGATACGGAGTTCCTTCCGAAACAGCAAGTGGATAAGGGGAAGTTCAAGAAAGAAAACGAGCGGGTTGGCGAAAAAGACGGCAAAACTGCCACTGCCCGTCCCATCCTCTTGGGGATTACCAAAGCCTCCTTGGGTACCGAAAGCTTTATTTCGGCCGCCAGCTTCCAGGAAACCACAAAGGTTCTCACCGAAGCGGCGGTTTCGGGTAAGGTCGACGAGCTTCGGGGTCTTAAAGAAAATGTCATTATGGGACATTTGATTCCCGCCGGGACGGGTAGTCCTTTTTACCGTGGAGTCAAGATTAAGGTGGACGAGCCGGAGGAAGAACTTCCGGTAGGTATTGCCGCTCCACCTTCCGCGGAGATAGAAGAGGGAGATTTAAAGGCCAATGAAGGTGATTCTGCCAAAAAAAGCCTTGACCAGGCTTAGGTCCTTTGGTAGCCTACCCGTCCGCGTTTGAGCTCGTGAGTTGGTCATAGCGGTTGAGAAATCCTCCTTTTGGGCGGTGCCGAAGATCGGCCTGGCCAAACGGGTGAGCTAGAGGAGGGATTTGCTTGAAGATTCCCCCTTGAGCCTTTTGTTACGAGGCTCAGGGTGACGTATGGAATATTCACTTGGCAAAGGCGGAGCTCACTGTCTTTGCCTTTTTTATTTTTAGGGTGCGTGGAGGGATACTTGCCGACGTTGAATCAGCTGGTCCGCATGGGCCGTGAAAAAAGCAAACATAAGACAAGCTTGTCCCCAAAAGCGCGGTGTTTGTGTGAAAGTCGCCACCATGACCCCGAAGAAGCCTAATTCGGCCCTTCGGAAAATTGCCCGTGTGCGTTTGACCAACGGCATGGAAGTGACCTGTTATATTCCGGGTGTGGGCCATAATCTGCAAGAGCACTCGATTGTTCTCATTCGTGGGGGCCGCGTGAAAGACCTGCCGGGTGTCCGGTATCACATTATCCGTGGTGCTTTGGATGCTGCCGGAGTTGCCGATCGCAAACAAGGACGATCCAAGTACGGAATGAAGCGGCCTAAAAAAGAAGCCGCCGCAAAAGTTTAAGGAGCTAGGAAATGCCCCGTCGAAAAGTAGCCGCAAAACGGGAAATTCTTTCAGATTCCCGCTACAACAACAAACTGGTGGCGAAGTTCATCAATTGCATGATGTATGACGGCCAAAAAATGGTGGCTTCCCAAAGTTTTTACGAAGCTTTGGATGTTCTGGGTCAAAAACATGGGGAAGGGGCCTTGAACGTGTTCAAGACCGCCATCGAGAACGTAAAGCCGGTTTTAGAGGTCAAGTCCCGCCGGGTCGGCGGCGCCACTTACCAAGTTCCGGTGGAGATACGCCCCGAACGCAGGGTTTCCCTGGCTATTCGTTGGATACTGACGGCAGCCCGGGCCCGTAAGGAAAAAACCATCGCCGATAAATTGGCGGCGGAGTTGACAGATGCCTTTAAGAACCAAGGCACGGCTATTAAGAAGAAAGAAGATACCCACAAGATGGCGGAAGCAAACCAGGCTTTCGCCCACTATCGCTGGTAATTCCGAGGAAAGAAATTGTCCACCACAACCACCCGTCAGATTCCCTTAGCTAAGACCCGTAACATCGGCATCATGGCACATATTGATGCGGGCAAAACCACTCTGACTGAACGCATTCTCTTTTACACGGGCCGCACCCACAAGATCGGTGAAGTCCATGATGGTGCCGCCACGATGGATTGGATGCCCCAGGAGCAAGAACGCGGAATCACCATTACTTCTGCCGCTACCACGTGTTTCTGGAAGAACAACCGTATCAACATTATTGACACACCCGGCCACGTGGACTTCACCATCGAAGTCGAACGTTCATTGCGCGTTTTGGATGGAGCCATCGGCGTGTTCGGCGCGGTGGAAGGCGTTGAGCCCCAATCGGAGACTGTCTGGCGCCAAGCGACCCGCTATGGAGTGCCTCGCATCGCTTTCGTTAACAAAATGGACCGTATCGGGGCCGATTATTTTGCAGCTATCGACCAGATGCGAAAACGCTTGAGTGCCAACGCTCATCCGGTAACTTTGCCCGTGGGGGCCGAAGACAAGTTCGATGGAGTCATCCATTTGGTCGAAATGAAAAGGTATCGTTGGTTGGACGACAGCCTTGGGGCCAAGTTCGAGATTGAAGAGATTCCCGCCGACATGAAGGAAATGGCTCAGAAGTATCATAAGGAGCTGGTTGAAGCGGTGGCCGAATTCGACGACGAAGTCATGCAGAAATACCTTGATGGCCATGAAATCACTTCGGAAGAAATTCAAACTTGCATCCGCAAGGGCACCATTTCCAATAAATTCAACCCGGTTTTCTGTGGCTCAGCCTTCAAGAACAAGGGTGTTCAACCTCTTTTGGACGCGGTCGTTAATTACTTGCCCTCGCCCTTGGATATCCCCGCAGTCAAAGGCCACAACGCCGAGACTGACGTTGAAGAAACCCGTGATGCCAGTGATGACGCACCCTTTTCTGCCCTTGCTTTCAAAATCATGACCGATCCCCACGTTGGGAAACTCGTTTACTTCCGTGTTTATTCAGGGACCCTTTCCGTTGGATCTTATGTCTATAACTCCACCAAGGGAAACCGCGAACGTATTGGTCGGCTCCTACAAATGCACGCCAACAAACGGGAAGAGATTAAAGAGGTCCATGCTGGCGACATCGCCGCCACCGTTGGTATCAAAACCATCACCACGGGCGATACTCTGTGTCTTGAGGAAAAACCCATTATTCTCGAAAAGATGGTGTTTCCTGATCCGGTCATTTCAGTGGCCATCGAACCTAAAACCAAGGCCGATCAAGAAAAAATGGGCTTGGCCTTGGGGAAATTAGCCGAAGAAGACCCTTCTTTTCGGGTCAAGAGTGATGAGGAAACGGGTCAAACCATCATTTCGGGCATGGGGGAGCTTCACTTAGAGATCATCGTGGACCGAATGATGCGGGAATTCAACGTCCAAGCCAACGTCGGCAAACCCCAGGTGGCTTATCGCGAGACGATCCGAAAAGCCGTTGAGGCCGAAGGAAAATACATCAAGCAAACCGGTGGTCGTGGTAATTACGGTCACTGCTACATCAAGATGGAACCACAAGAGGCGGGTAAGGGCATCGAATTCGTGGACGCCATCAAAGGCGGCGCGATTCCCCGAGAATTCATTCCGGCCGTCCAAAAAGGAATCATGGACGCCAAGGACAGCGGTGTGCTGGCGGGTTATCCAGTGGTTGACTTCAAGGTCACGCTCTTCGACGGTTCCTATCATGATGTTGACTCGAATGAAATGGCTTTCAAAATCGCCGCTTCCATGGCCTTCAAGGATGCCATGAAGAGCGCGAATCCGGTTATTTTGGAGCCGATCATGGACGTGGAAGTGGTCACGCCTGATGACTTCATGGGCCCGGTGATGGGCGATCTGCAATCCAAACGCGGCAAGATCGAGGGAATGGAATTGAGGGGTTCCGCCCAGATCAT
>Ga0335085_10011605_pt1 | contig 13056 bp, 9 predicted proteins | sample Lox_Sample_45_FD_206712 | JGI IMG/M metagenome (GOLD analysis project Ga0335085, IMG submission 206712) | Soil microbial communities from Loxahatchee National Wildlife Refuge, Florida, United States - Lox_Sample_4.5 | ecosystem: Environmental > Terrestrial > Soil > Wetlands | place: USA: Florida...
CGTACCCGACGATTTCATCTGGACTGATGTATCGGACGTTTTCCACTGTCATGCGACCACCATAACACGACTGTCAAGACTCTTCCAGTCCCCTAGAATTCAAACTGAGACACTACCCAGTGGGTTATTGCGGTGCCATCCATCTCGCGATTTGTTATACTGAACTGGGACAATTTGTCTATTTCGGCGGTAACCTAATCGCCCCGCAACCTACCGGGTCCGGCATGAGGCGGATCATGAGCGCCCTACAGGACAACATTGGCGGAGCCTCCATCTTGTTCGGGGCGGACTGGGAGAACGATTCCGTAGAGGTGCTGTGGCGAGATACCGGGCGTGTATTCTGCAGACTATGCCGGAATGACGCTGAGGGTGAGAAGCACGCGTTCATACCCATCCCTGGCGGTGTTGAGCATCCGACTCTGGAGAGTGTCAATCGCCTCGCCCACGAACACGAACTTAAGAGCTGCCTGGACAGCTCTTGGGCATTGCGGCCGCTGGAATTGGTGCGCGAGCGCGGACAGACGATGCTCGTGGTCGATTACGTAGGAGGCGAACCCCTCGATCGCCTCGTTGCGCAGCCGATGGCGATCGGACAGTTCCTGCGACTCTCCGTGGCGCTGGCTGGCGCAATTGGTCAGCTACACGGACGGGGGCTGATTCACAAGGACATCAAACCCGCAAACGTGCTGGTAGACTCCGCAACTGGGCGGGTCCGTCTCACCGGCTTCGGGATCGCATCGCGCCTCCCGCGCGAGCGCCAACCGCCCGAACCCCCAGAGTTCATCGCCGGAACGCTTCCATACATGGCGCCAGAGCAGACGGGAAGAGTGAATCGCTCTATTGATTCCCGCAGCGACCTGTATTCGCTTGGAGTCACGTTCTACGAGATGTTAACCGGCAGCCTTCCGTTCAGGGCATCTGATCCGATGGAATGGGTGCATTGCCACATTGCGAGACAACCCACCGCTCCCAGTGAGCGGCTACCGAACGTTCCAGCGGCTGTCTCCGCTATCACGATGAAGCTGCTCTCGAAGACAGCTGAAGAGCGGTATCAGACGGCCGCGGGAGTTGAACGCGATTTATTGCAGTGTCTTTCGCAATGGGAATCACGAGGGTCCATCGACGTTTTCACTCTCGGCACGCAGGACACTCCTGACTGCCTCATGATCCCTGAGAAGCTTTACGGGCGAGACGCGGAGGTAGACGCCCTGCTGACGGCGTTCGATCGCATTGTCGCGGGCGGGCGGCCAGAGCTGGTGCTTGTGTCCGGGTACTCGGGCATCGGCAAGTCCGCCGTCGTGAACGAGCTTCACAAGCCGCTGGTCCCACCGCGCGGCCTGTTTGCGGCGGGCAAGTTCGACCAGTACAAGCGCGACATTCCGTACGCGACGCTGGCTCAGGCATTCCAAAGCCTCGTCCGGCCGCTCCTCAGTAAAGGCGAAGACGACTTACGTAAGTGGCGTGACGCACTTCGGGAGGCGCTGGAGCCGAACGGGCTGCTGATCGTCGATCTTGTGCCCGAATTGAAGCACGTAATTGGCGAACAACCACCCGTTCCCGAACTTCCGCCGTCGGAAGCGCAGCGACGTTTTCACCTGATTTTTCGTCGGTTCATCGGCGTGTTCGCACGACCGGAGCATCCGCTGGCACTATTCCTCGACGACCTGCAATGGCTGGACGCCGCCACGCTCGATCTGCTCGAATACTTGTTGATTCAAACTGATTTGCAGAACCTAATGCTTATTGGGGCGTATCGCGACAACGAGGTCAATGCCACGCACCCGCTGGTCCGCAAGCTCGATGCTATCCGCCAAAGCGGAGCGGCTGTGCAAGATATCGTCCTCACCCCACTGCGGCGCGACGACTTACTTCAACTGCTCGTGGACTCCCTGCGCAGCGAGCAGGGGCGTGCCGATCCCCTGGCGACACTGATTCACGAAAAGACGACCGGGAATCCGTTCTTCGCAATTCAGTTCATTTCCACGCTGGCTGATGAGGGCCTGCTCACTTTTGACTACAGCGTAGGCTGCTGGGTATGGGACCTGTATCGCATTCACGCCAAAGGCTACACCGACAACGTCGTTGAACTCATGGTCGGAAAGTTGAACCGCCTGCCAGTAGACACACAGGAGGCGCTAAAGCAGTTTGCCTGCATGGGGAACAGCGCCGAGTTCGACATGCTGGCAACGGCTTGCGGGAAGTCGATAGAGGAACTTCACCAACACCTTTGGGAAGCAGTACGGACCGGACTTATCTTCCGCTCGGATAATTCGTACCGATTCCTGCACGATCGTGTGCAGGAAGCAGCGTACTCCCTGATCCCTGAAAAAAAGCGTCCCGCGGCGCATCTGCGCATTGGGATGCTTCTGGCGGCGCACACGCCTGAGGCGAAACGTGAGGAGGCCATCTTCGAGATTGTGAACCAACTCAACCGCGGCTCTCACTTGCTCACTTCGGTGGAAGACCGCGAGCGCGTCGCAGAGCTGAATCTCATCGCCGGCCGGCGCGCCAAGATCTCGACCGCATACGCTTCGGCACTCAAATATCTCGGGGCGAGCCGAGCGCTGCTGACCGAAGAGACTTGGGAGCGTAACTATCCCCTTATATTCTCGACCGAGTTACTGATGGCTGAGTGCGAGCTATTGACCGCAGACAAGGTTGCTGCCGAGAATCGACTCTCGCTGTTGCCACAGCGTGCGAACAATCGTCACGATTTCTGCGTCGCAACGCGCTTGCGACTTACCCTCTACACCACGTTAGATCGATGTGACCGTGCGGTGGATGTGTTTCTGGAGTGGCTCCGCAACCAAGGCACGGTGTGGTCGAACCGCCCGACACGCGATGACGTATTGCGCGAATACGAGCGAATCTGGGCTCTGCTCGGCAGCCGGCAGATTGAAGATCTCATGCACCTTCCGCTCGTTGTGGATCCGGAGGTACTCGACACGCTCGATGTCTTCACGGAGATCGTCACGCCGTCAACTCTCTTTGACGAGCACCTGTCGACATTGGTGGTCTGTCGTTTGGTGACACTCAGCCTCGAGCACGGCAACAGCGACGCCGCGTGCTTTGCCTACGTTTGGCTTGCGATGTTTGCCGGCCCTCGTCTGGGGAACTACAAAGACGGATTCCGCTTTGGGCAACTGGGCTATGACTTGGTCGAGAAGCGTGGCCTGACGCGCTACCAAGCGCGAACCTATATGTCTCTGGGTGCCATGGTGATGCCATGGAATCAGCACGTCGCCGGCGGACGTGAACTGGTGCGTCGCGCGTTCGATGCCGCATATCGTATTGGCGATCTGACTTTCGCATCCTATAGCTGGGACCAACTTATTACGATTTGCCTCGCAGTCGGAGATCCGCTCGCAGAGGTGCAGACGGAATGCGAAAACGGCCTGGCTTTTGCGAAAAGGGTACGCTTCGGCTTGGTCATTCACCTCTGCGGAGCACAGCTGGGCCTGATTCGGACGCTACGCGGAGTGACAACGACCCTTGGGCGCCTGGATCACGACGATTACAGCGAGCCGGAGGTCGAGCGCGATTTGGCCAGCAATCCGAATTTGGTATTTGCCGAGTTCTACTATTGGACCCGCAAGGTGGAGGCTCGTGTTTTTGCCGGAGCTTATGCTTCAGCGGCTGAGGCCGCGTTCAAGGGGCAATTATTGTATTGGACATCAGCGGGAATGTTCGAAACGGCGGAGTTTCGCCTCTATGCAGCGCTCGCTCACGCAGGCGCCTGGAATATCGCGTTACCTGAAGACCGATCGAAACACTTCGAGGCGTTGGCGGCACATTACAAGCAGCTCGAAGTGTGGGCCGAGCACTCACCGCAGACTTTTGAGAACCGCGCCGCCATGATTGCAGCGGAGATCGCACGGATCGAGGGACGCATTCTGGACGCGCAGGAATTCTACGAGAAGGCGATTCGATCCGCGCACGTGCACGGCTTCCTCCACAATGAAGCCCTCGCTAATGAATTGGCAGGATTGTTCTATGCGGCACGCGGGTACGAGAAAATTGCGACGACGTACCTCCGGGAAGCACGCTACTGCTATGGGCGTTGGGGAGCGGATGCCAAGGTTCGCCAGCTTGACCAGCTTTACCCGCAGATCAGACCTGAGAGAGGGATCGCGGATGCGACGGCAACGATACGCACGCCGGTCGGGCAACTCGAACTGGCGACTGTGATCAAGGTGTCCGAAGCTGTGTCGGGTGAGATCGTGCTGGACAGGCTGATCGACACGATCATGCGCACAGCACTCGAGCACGCAGGCGCCGAGAGAGGTCTGCTGATTCTTTCTCGAGGAGATGACTATCGCATCGAGGCGGAAGCCACAACCAGCAGCGATCAGGTGGCGGTCGTCCTTCGACAGGCAAGCGCCACCGCCGAGGATCTACCCAGTTCGGTTCTGCACTATGTCCTTCGGACCAAAGAAAGTGTTCTCCTACACGACGCATCCAGTCAGAACTCATTCGCCACCGACGAGTATATTCGCGGGCACCACGCACGGTCTGTACTCTGCCTCCCGCTGCTCAAACAGACCCGGTTGCTTGGGCTGCTGTATCTCGAAAACAGCCTCACACCTCACGCGTTCACCCCTGCGCGAATGGCCGTCCTTAAGTTGATTGCCTCGGCGGCGGCGATCTCCATGGAGAACACGCGTCTCTATAGCGATCTCGAAGATCGTGAAGCGAAGATCCGTCGCCTGGTGGACGCCAACATTCTGGGAATCGCAACCTGGAATGTCGACGGCGCCATCCTGTCATCCAATGAAGCCTTTCTTCGCATGGTGCAATACGATCATGAAGATGTCGCTGCGGGTCGCGTGCGATGGTGGGACATGACACCTGCGGACTGGCGCGAGCGCGCTGAACGCGCTTTAGCAGAAGTAATCCAGGCCGGGACTGTCCAACCCTTCGAGTTAGAGTTTTTCCGCAAAGATGGCACCCGGTTGCCCGTGCTGATTGGAGCCACCCTGTTCCAGGAAGGCGGCCACGACGGCGTCGCCTTCGCGCTCGATTTGAGTAAACAGAAACAGGCTGAAGCCGAGATCAGGGCGCTTAAAGATCAGCTCTATCGGGAAAACCTTGCGCTGCGAGACGAGGTCGACCGCGCTCAGATGTTCGAGGAGATTGTAGGTTGCTCCAAGCCGTTGAATACGGTCCTCTCGAGGATTGCCAAAGTGGCGCCCACCGACTCCACAGTATTCATCACGGGAGAGACCGGCACCGGTAAGGAACTCATCGCCCGCGCCGTCCACAAACGATCCCAAAGGGCTGGACGTGCCTTCGTCAGTGTGAACTGCGCTGCGCTGGCGCCTACGCTGATCTCATCGGAGTTGTTTGGTCACGAGAAAGGAGCCTTTACAGGAGCTACACAGCGGCGGATCGGCCGCTTTGAACAGGCTAATGGCAGCACAATCTTTCTGGATGAGGTAGGTGAACTTCCGCCCGATACCCAAGTCGCGCTATTGCGAGTCTTGCAAGAGCGCGAGTTTGAGCGAGTCGGGGGAGCCCAGACGATTCGAGTCGACGTCAGAGTTATCACAGCGACAAACCGTGACCTGGCAGCCGCTGTTGCCCATGGAAGCTTTCGCCAAGACCTCTATTATCGACTCAACGTATTTCCTATCGAGGCGCCGCCGCTCCGAGATCGAACTGAGGATATTTTGATGCTCGTCGAATACTTCGTGCGACGCTACGGCAGACGCGCGGGGAAGAACTTCAGGTCGATCGACAAGAAGACGTTGGATTTGCTGCAGAACTACGATTGGCCAGGCAACATCCGTGAGCTGCAAAACGTAATTGAGCGGTCCGTGATTCTGAACGCAGGTGAGGTATTTGCCGTGGACGAATCATGGCTGTCGAAACAACCAGCCCGGCAACGAACCCAAGTTGCTTTACCCACGCCATTGCAAGGCGAGCCCCACAGCGAACGGGGGAGCATCGAAGCGGCGCTCGCCGCATCCCGGGGCCGTGTCTCTGGGAAATTAGGGGCCGCGGCGAGGCTTGGCGTTCCACCATCCACGCTTGAACATCGCATCAAAGCATTGCGTATCGATAAGTCGAAATTCAAGTTTCGCTGACGTCCCACCAAATTCGCCAAATTCGCCACATTCACCAGATCTGCCAAATTCGCCGCGTCATACGTGGCCGGATCCCCAGCCTTTCAATCAAATTCAGATGGACCGTCGTTTGCCATTGAAATCAGTAGACGACGGGCGACATGAGCCAATGACGTGCCGAATTGACCGACTTTCGACGGAGCAGGGTCTGGTCCTTTACATCAGCGGCCGGCTGGCGGCGGAAGCTCTGGAGGTTTTTCGCATCGCGCTCGACGGACGCCGAGTCGTCGCCATCGAGCTTGCAGAGGTAGATCTGGTAGACCGTGACGCTGTGAAGTTGTTGGCTCGGGCCGATGCCAAAGGCATCGAACTCAGGAATTGTCCGGCTTACATCCGCGAATGGATCACGAAGGAGCGAGACAGCAGCTAGCGCTGAGAGCAGCCGCCGATGGGCTGGGCCAATGGAGGAGTTAGCTGCTAGCGAGGAAATTATTACGATGTTCGCAGACGTAGTAAGGAGACGGCACTTCTGCCGTTTTATGTGAACTTTCCGGAAATCAACTTAAAAGGAGAAAAGAACATGATGACACAGACCGCGGCCACCCAACGAGGTACACAGCAGGCCCCTGACAAAAACGCCCTCCGCCCGTTTCACGTGAACGTTCCGGAAGCGGAACTCACCGACTTGCGCCGGCGCATCAACGCGACAAAGTGGCCCGAGCGGGAAACGGTCGCTGATGCAACCCAAGGCGTGCAGCTCGCGACGACTCAAGCACTCGCCCGCTATTGGGCGACAGAGTACGACTGGCGCAAATGCGAGGCCAAGCTGAACGCACTGCCGCAATTCATTACCGAGATCGATGGGCTCGACATTCACTTCATCCACGTTCGTTCAAAACACGAGAACGCGTTGCCGCTGATCCTTACGCACGGATGGCCCGGCTCGATCACCGAACAGATGAAGATCATCGATCCGCTGACCAACCCCACCGCACACGGCGGAAATGCATCCGACGCGTTCGATGTCGTGGTTCCGTCGATGCCCGGCTACGGTTTTTCGGGCAAGCCGGCCACGACCGGATGGGACCCCGCCCACATTGCACGTGCCTGGACCGTGCTGATGAAGCGCCTCGGATACACGAAATTCGTAGCTCAAGGCGGCGACTGGGGCGCGGTTATCGTCGACATGATGGGGGTGCAAGCGCCTCCGGAGTTGCTCGGCATTCACACCAACATGCCCGGCATCTTTCCCGGCGAAATCGATGCGGCGGCTTTTTCCGGAGCGCCAGCGCCATCGGGTCTCTCCGCCGATGAGAAAGTCGCATATGAGCGCGTGCAGTTCGTGTATCAGAAGGGAATCGCCTACGGCTACCAAATGGGGCTGCGCCCTCAAACGCTTTATGGAATCGCAGATTCCCCCGTCGGCCTTGCGGCTTATTTCCTTGATCACGATGCGCGCAGCTACGCACTGATCTCGCGTGTCTTTCAAGGAGAATCCGAAGGCCTCACGCGCGACGACATTCTCGACAACATCACGCTGACCTGGTTGACGAACACAGCGCTTTCTGGCGCTCGTCTCTATTGGGAATATTGGGGCAAAGGAGGGTACTTCAACGTGAAAGGCGTCTCCATCCCAGTGGCCATAAGCGTTTTCCCGGATGAACTCTATCCTGCTCCACGGAGCTGGGCGGAGAAGGCCTATCCGAAGCTCATCCATTACAACAAGCTCCCGAAAGGCGGCCACTTTGCGGCGTGGGAGCAGCCGAAACTGTTTTCAGAAGAGGTACGCGCGGGCTTCAGAACACTGCGCAACTAGTGGGGCGGACGATGGCCGGGTGCGAGCGGTTGCCTTTAGATACAAGTGGCTCTGCGGGTCGCCGCTCGCATTCAACCAGGCTGATTTTTAATTTGACTGAACGCTCAGAGAGGAAGAACGCCGTATACCTGAGGTGCGGAACAATAAATCCGTCACTGAACAAAAGGAGATGCGCATGCCTGACACTTCGCAGTTCAACATCGACCGCACCCATCCGGGCCGGTGGACGATCACCTTCAACAACCCGCCAATCAACATATTTGTTCCCGCCACAATCGTCGAATTGGGAGCGCTAATGACCAACCTCGAAGCGGACCCGTCCGTGAAGGTCATCGTGTTCCAGTCGGCGAATCCCGAGTTTTTCACCGCCCATCTCGACGTAGCCAAGGCAGTGGAACAGCCAGGCGTGCTGGACCTGTGGCGTGGGTTTGTGCTGCGCCTCTCCTCCGCGCCAGCCGTCAGCATCGCTAAGATTCGCGGCCGCACGCGCGGCATCGGTAACGAGTTCGTGCTGGCCTGCGACATGCGCTTCGCCAGCCGGCAAAACGCGCTGTTCGGCAACCCCGAGGTCGGCGTAGGACTGATTCCGGGCGGTGGGGCGCTGGAATGGCTCCCGCGTTTGGTCGGGCGTTCGCGAGCACTAGAGTTCGTGTTCAGCGCCGACGATTTCGACGCTGATATCGCCGAGCGCTATGGCTGGGTAAACCGCACACTGGACGATAACGACCTTGACTCGTTTGTCGATACTCTCGTCCGGCGTCTGGCCACGTTCGACCGTGAAGCGCTAGGCGCGGTGAAGGCCCAGGTCAATCGGTTCGGGACGCCGACAGCTACCGAGCTCCGGTCGAGCACCGACATATTCTTCTCTGCCCTGGCCTGGCCCGGTCAGCAGGCGCGCCGTGCCAGGATTCGAGGTATGGGTTACGGCGTTCCGAGCGACTTCGAATTCAACTTCGGCAAGCACCTGCCCAGGCTCGGGCGGGGGGACGGCGATGACACGGGTACGCAGCCCGGCTGATCGTCGCCCTGAATTTCTGAACTCGGCATTGACGTTCGGCGTCCGCCAGCAGTTCATCGCCATCTAGCTGATGAGGGCAGGATGTGCCGCATCGACCGCCGCAGGGGAACGACGCCAAGTGTGGGTTCGCGTGCCACACGACGGTGAAGGCAAGAGATTACGTTTTCACGGATTACGCGAAGCGGTGAAAGAGGAACAGGATTGCGGCCATTGCCGTCTACTTCCGAATCGGGCTAATCCTGGGGCGTTACAGGGCCTGTAGCAAATAGCCAATCGCTGGAATGGAGGAAATGTTATGAAACGGATTGCTTTCTTGTTGGTTGCAGTGGTAGCGGTGGCCGGCGTTTTCGTCTTCAGAGCGCCCGTGTCGGGACGCGCCGATCAAGCGGCCGCCCCTGCATATGTTACCCGAATTCCCCCCGGATACCGTAACTGGGAATTCGTCTCCGTGGCGCACGAAGAGGGAAGTCTTCACAGCATAGGCGCCGTTTTGGGCAACGATGTAGCGATTAAGGCCTATCGGGAAGGGACGCTCCCATATCCAGACGGAACCATGATTGCCGCTTTGCACTATCAGCACGTCCCGTCGGCGGAAAACAACAAAATCTTCGGTCAGGCCCAGTCTTTCGTTCCCGGGGCGCCCACGAATATTCAGTTTATGGTCAAGGACTCAACCAAGTACGCCGCGACGGGCGGCTGGGGGTTCGGTTTCCTTATAGATGGGAAGCCTGTCGACGAGGCGAAGATGAAATCCTGCTTTCCCTGCCACGCGCAAGAAAAAGCTCGCGACCTTGTCTTCACCCGTTACGCGCCGTAACACCGGGGCGGCACGAGGATGTCCGATCGCTCCGCCACCTGTCCGAACTACTTTCAGGTCGAGAGGAGTCATCGTGCCAACTACAGCTCCTGGAAGAGGTGGGAATGGGCGCATTCGACCCGAAGCCAATTTCGGTTGACGCCAGTAGCACTGAGGTTTGCCGCCGACTCAAAGAATCTTAGATCTCCTCAAACTTACGTCGGCTAAGAACAGGCTCAGAATTTTGCTTCTCCTCATGGAGCGTGGAACAAGCGCCACGCTTACGAAGGCCCTGCACGATTGAGCAGCAACTCCTGGGCGCTTACCGGAAGCTGGACTGTTGGGAAAGAGGCCGTTCGGCTGAACCAGCCTAGCGGAAGAATTGCATACCGGTTTCATGCGCGGGATCTCAATCTCGTCATGGGTCCGGCCGTGCGAGGAGCGTCCGTTCGCTATCGCGTGCTCCTCGATGGTCAGCCGCCGACCACCGCACATGGCGTAGACATCGACAGCCAGGGCAATGGCACTGTCGTTGAACAACGGCTCTACCAACTCATCCGGCAACCCAAACTGACTACCTATCGCCAATTCGAAATCGAGTTCCTCGACCCGGCAATAGAGGCTTTCGACTTTACGTTTGGCTAACTGTCCACACACCTGGAGTCAGAGGGAGAATAGCGCAGGAGTTGATCGAAATCGCGTGTTTAGTTTGGACATATTCCCTGCGCCAACGCGGAAACACTAAAAATTGCAGTCCGCTTGAGTGAGTCAGGAGTCTCGCAAGCTTCATTTCAAAGGAGAAGAAAATGGACGACGACACCCTGGTCAACTCAAGCTTTTCAGCCGTTGTGAACGCACCCATCGAGAAGATCGATATCCCCACATGGTGCTTTAGCTTGGGGGACCAGTGCCGCGAACGATTGAGGATCAGGAGTTGTTGCTTGACAAGAACGGACTCGGCGACCACAGAACGGATGCCGCCCGGACCCAAGAGTCGGGCGGCGGTCGTGATGAGATGGATGAAAGGGGTCGCGAGGTCGCGCATATCCGCTTGGTAACAAGAAACTGAAAACTCGCGGAATTCCGGGCGAATTAGCAATTTGCCACGGACAGGATTGTCGCTGTAGCATGGGGCGATTCGGCGGTGTGCTATAAGGGCCAGAAACCGGTATCCCGCGTATTACTCGTAAGAGGGGGAGGCCCAGGTGTGGTTCCTTGACGGACTGTTCCGGAAGAAACCCGCTCTCCATGCTGGCGATCCATAGAACGAGGACGAAGACGAGTTCGAAGACATTTATTCTCGCCCCGGCTCGCAAACCATCCACGGCCCGCCGGAGTTCGTTCGAGCCGTGGAAGTTCAGCGGGCGTACTGGACACGCAACTCCGAGGAACAGTCTCAACTGGAGGCACGCGGCTCCAAGACTTCTCCATGTGCACCCAGGACGGCGGCAGAATCCTGTTCGGTCTCGGGTCGGTGGCCGAGATATCATTCCCGCTTGACATGCGCGATGCGCGCTTCGACGAGACGGCCCGCGCTCGTGGCATCGATCCGGAGGAAGTCCGGAGGCGCATGGGTAGGGCGTAGCATGTTCGCAATTGCATAGGCACGCCCAACCATCCGCTGCAGCTGACCGGCGGAACATGGGTGCTTTCCCAGAGTCCGTAACTTACCAACGCCCTGCCGGCAGCTGAGCAGTGCAGTTAGACAGACCGGAGTGATGTCATGCTCTCGAAGCTCAGGCAATTGTTTAAGCGTGGCGGGCAGTGCATCCAGTTGAACCTTCGAGATGCCAACATTGCGGATCCGCTCGATTTAGACTGGGATTGGATGATTCCGCCCGCGGACCCGCTCGATGTCTCCGCATGGGACCGGTATTGGACAGAACACGTCAGGCACGAGATTGGGCCGGCGGGGTTCGACATTTTCAGCGACGATCGGGGGCTCGTCGCAGTGATGAACTCCGAAGGCATGAAAAGCGTCCTGTGCGCAGGCAGCGGAATTTCCCAGGAGCCTCGGGCCCTCGCTCAGGCCGGATTCCAGGTTGTCGCATTGGATAGATCACCTCAAGCGATGGAGATTGCTCGCGGATACGAGTTTCCTCCTGAAGGTTTCGAGTACTTCTGTGAACCAGAAATGCGCCGACCCGGCGGGCACGTTGAATTTGTAACGGGGGATATTCTGGATCCGGCCGTTTGCCCTGGACCCTTCGATGTGATCATCGAGCGCCGTACTGCTCAACTCTACTTCACCCGAGATATGGGGGCCGTTCTAAGTGAACTCGAAAAACGTCTCGGTCAAGAGGGCATTTTCCTCAGCCACTGCCACGATGGTAGATGGAAGGGGCCCGCCGCGCCCCATCACTTTACCAAGTCATGGTTTGAAGAGAATCGGTGGACGATCTGGAGCGGTCGTCCCGGCCGAAAACCTCCGGGTCGAGTGGCGTGGCTAATCACGTCGACCGGGTAGGGGCAACCAAGCAATGTACAACAGGGCGACGGGGCTGACGGCCCTGTCGTTAGCCAAAACTCTGGCCGACGCTGAACTCAATGACATAGCTGCCGCCATTCCGCCAGCTTATTATTATAACTCTTGGCCATGCTTCAACTCATCTGCAGGTGCGTCGGAACTCTGGTTCGCTTTTTTCGCACACGACGAAGTCTCCTCCTCGAGAATCTAGCGTTACAGAACCGACCCCTTTGACTCGCCTCAATTCCATCCTATTGTGAAATCAATGACATGAGAGTCCGGATCAGAGTACGATCTGGTATATCTTGGGAAAGTTAGCGTCGAAGAGGAGGTTTCTTTTGTTCTCCGCTGGGACCAGAAGTACTATTAATCCTCGGGAGGGATGAATGTGCCCGGGAACCCATTCAATATAGTCACTATTCCTTACACAATGTCAGATACCGTGCCGTCATTCCATTTTCACAAAGGCATCAGTGTAAGAAACACTGTGCCGACCTGCAGTGAGCAAAAGCTGTTGCTGGCATGGAAGCTTTGTTGCATTATGTCGTGGCGAATGTGCCGTGCGATCAGTCAGTGGTGCAAGTGAAGGCAGACCGTTTTAGTGGCCGAACATGCTGAGTGCATCTGTGCATGAACATAACGCGAGAGGGACGGACTGTTAGCAGAGGCTCATTTCCGTCGTTCTCGTTCCCGACATATGAAACCGACCATCTACCTGACGATCCTGGCCCTCTTTGCTTTTCCCGCCTGTAATCGCCACGACGGACAACAGACGCAAACCTTTTCAGCATCTCCTTACGGTATTCAGAGGAACAAGGCCGCCTCGCTCACAGAGGCCCGGAAGGGATTCCAGACCAAGCTCGTGCGACGCGAATCCACTAAGGAACCAGTGCC